>JACYYK010002432.1_pt1 | contig 63537 bp, 50 predicted proteins | sample 8236871 | NCBI WGS metagenome assembly JACYYK01 (sample SAMN14103087, study PRJNA606662) | landfill metagenome | isolation source: landfill solid waste inoculated with endophyte fungus Paravalsa indica | place: India:New Delhi, Okhla landfill site | collected 2017-11-05 | reverse complement strand
ATCTGTTCAAGTAAAATTTTTCAGTCAGGTGCAACGATTTGTTAACTACTCATACTGTTTTCCACGGGAGCTTTCGTCTTTTGAAGAGCGAATAAAGACAAAACACTGAAAGTCTAGTTCTCAAAATGGTCTTTATAAAAGGTATAAAGGCCAAAATGCAAGAGACGTGCTCTCATAATGGTCTTTANNGGTCTTTATCATACGAATAAAGACCAAAATACAAGAGCCGCGCTCTCATAATGGTCTTTATCTTGTGAAACTGCGATCTGTCAGAAATTTGCATGGATTTTTCTTATTCCTATTTAGTTATGTCTTCTTCGCTTTTCTCTTACTTATCCTCAACGACAATATAAGCAGCTCGTATCGGTCCATGAACACCAACAACAAGATTCATTTCAATATCTGCGCTGTTACTCGGTCCTGTGATGAAATTAATACAGGAAGAAATCTCCTCACCCTTCTCAACTTGTTGATGTACATAATCAGTTGCCTGCGTCATCCTAGGGACGATGGTTGATTTAGGGACAATCGCAATATAATCTTTTGGCAATAGACTCACCGAGCGTCCTTGTCCTTTCCTATTAAATAAAACAATGGTACCAGATTCCGCCAATGTTATATCACTAAAGGTAATCCCCACATCTGCACGCTCCGAAAATGAAATGGACTCCTCGCTATTTTCATCATTCCATTTAAACACTTCATGTTCTGGTTTTTTAGCAAAATTCTTGAAAAATTCAGGAAGCTGATACGTATGAAAACGATTGTCAGAAGAATAGACAATCGATCTTGTTTGATACGATGCTAGCACTTGATCAAGTGTTTCCTGTAAGGATTCACTATTAGTCAAAAAAAAGTCAGTATGAATATGGTGACATTGTTTTTCTAATACCTCGACTAATTGGTCCTGATCAAAATCTTCCATTACCCTTCTTTGTGGATTTACCGTCCAGTCTGGTTTTTCTACTGGCTTATCGGGAGAAATGCCACCAATTTTACCTCTAATATTCTTCAAAAACTTTCCTCTATTCGTTATCGTACCCTTGCTCATTCACTATCACCTCGTTCACTTCGCTGCTTAAACCAATCACGAAATCTTTCTTGTGTTGGTTGGGGTAAATCTCTAGCATCGGTCCAATATCGCAATGGACCTGGTCCCTTCGAAATGACATTATTCTTTGAAAATGGCGTCGTTAAGAATGGTGCCATCTTCGTTGCTGTTCGATATAAATTAGCGGATTGAACGATTTGCTCAAAACCTTTCATTGCAAGACGTTCCGAAAGCGTTGATTTTTTCTCATCTTCGACGATTTTACGTCGGTGCATGATCAGTTGTTCATGTAGCGGAATTTTAACTGGACAAACTTCTGTACAGGCTCCACATAAAGAGGAAGCATAAGGCAATTCTTTGTATTCATCATAGTCTGATAACAGAGGAGATAGAACGGCTCCAATCGGTCCAGGATAAATCGATCCATAGGCATGACCACCAACATGACGATAAACAGGACAAACGTTAATACAAGCTGCACAACGGATACAATGCAGTGCTTCTTGGAATTCTGTTCCTAATATTCTAGATCTGCCATTGTCAACGATAACGAGATGAAACTCCTCTGGTCCATCTGCTTCTCCAATTTGTTTCGGCCCTGTCAGTGCTGTAATATAACTCGTTAGCTTTTGACCTACCGCTGCTCGAGTGAGTAGACTCACGACAATATCTAGTTCTTCCCAGCCTGGAACAATACGTTCCATCCCCATTACGGTTATTTGTGTTTTTGGCAAGGTGGAAACCATTCTAGCATTTCCTTCATTAGTAACGAGAGCAAAGGAACCAGATTCTGCTACAGCAAAGTTACAGCCGGTTATTCCTATATCTGCTGACAAAAATTCTTCTCTTAATTTCTCCCGCGCAAATAATGCAAGCTCTTCTGGTTGTTCTGTTTTAGCATAGCCTAATCGTTCGTGAAATACATCTCTGATTTGCTCTTTATTTTTATGCAGTGCTGGTGCGACGATATGAGAAGGTGGATCATGGTCGTCAATTTGTAAAATATACTCACCTAAATCTGTTTCAATCACTTCACACCCTATATCTTCTAACGCATCATTCATGGAAATTTCTTCTGTCACCATTGATTTTGATTTGGCGATTTTTTTGGCGTTTTTATCTTTGGCAACCTGCTGTATATACGCATTTGCTTCTTCGCCAGTCTCTGCGAAGAAAACGTGTCCACCTAGCTCTGCAACCTTCTCACTTAATTGATGTAAATAATAGTCTAAATGTTCGACAGTATGCTGACGAATTTGCTGTCCAAGTGTTCTCCACTCTTCCCAATCACCTAATTCTTCTGCAGCGTTAGCTCGGTTATTTTGTAATCTTCCTTGTGCAGACCGAACAGCACCTCGCATAAAATCATCTTGTAAACCTTTTGATACCCTTGCTTTAAAATCCTTTTCTCCTATATGCATAGGCATTATGCTTCACCTCTGCTGTTTAAGATTTCGGCAATATGTTTTACTTTTACTGGGATACCTTTCCGTGTCAAACGACCGCCTATATTCATGAGACAGCTTCCATCAGCACCTAGTAAAAGGTCAGCCTCCGTCTCTTGAATATGGGAAACTTTTTCATCAACCATTTGCTCTGAAATGTTCGACATCTTTACGGAAAAAGTACCTCCGAATCCACAGCAATCCTGACGATTCGGTAAATCTACTAATTTCAATCCTTTTACATTACTCAATAATTTAAAGGGAGCTTCCTTGACGCCTAACAATCTAGTCATATGACAAGAAGTGTGATAGGTTGCAACAGCTTGATAGCTTGCCCCCACGTCTTCAATACCCAATACATCGACGATAAATTGGGTGAATTCATAGGTTTTATTCTTTAAATCGATCGCTCGTTTTTGCCATTCGGATCCATCTTCAAATAAATGAACATATTCATGTATCATGTAAACACAAGACCCCGAAATCCCCACTACATACTCTGAATGATCAAAGGTCTCAATTAGATGCTTTGCCACCTCTATCGTTTCTTTCCGATAGCCACTATTGTATGCCGGCTGGCCACAGCAAGTCTGCGCTCTTGGAAAATCAATCTCACATCCAAGCCTTTCTAATAACTCAACAGCTGCTTTGCCTGCATTCACATAAAAAATGTCTCCTAGGCATGTAATAAAAAAGGATACCTTCATTTTCAACGCCCCTTTTAGATGATACCAATCCATAATCTTATCTTTCTATTCTATCATTCTTTTATCTGATATAGTAGAAAGGATAAACCCTTATGAAAGAGTTTATCCTACCAAAACTTCACCAATATTATCTCGTAAATGCTGCAGCAACTCCGCCATCAACAGTGACCATACATCCAGTAGTTTTTGCTGCCTTGGATGATGCTAAGAATGCAACAGATTCTGCGATATCCTCTGGTAAAATATTTACATTTAGAATTGTTCGTTTGCGATAGTGTTCTTCCAAGTCATCTGTGCCAATTCCATAAGAGGAAGCACGCTCTTTCTTCCACGAAGAATCCCAGATTTTAGAACCACGAATGACAGCATCAGGTAATACGGAATTAACACGGATGCCCAATGCTCCACCATCTGCAGCTACTGTTCTCGCTAAGTGAACTTCTGCAGCCTTTGCCGTGCTGTATGCTGCTGCATTTTTTCCTGCATAAATGGAATTTTTGGATCCAATAAAGACCATATTCCCGCCTATTTCTTGGTTCTTCATTAACTTAAACACTTCTCTTGCCACTAAGAAATAACCAGTGACTAGAACATTTATATTCAAGTTCCATTGATCCATCGTCGTTTCTTCGAATGGACTGGAGCTTGCCAGACCTGCATTGTTTACAAGAATATCTAAACCACCATATTGAAGGATCGAATCACGAATACCTTTTTGAACTTCCTCTTCTTTTGTTACATCCATCTTCACCGCAAATGCACGATTTTCCCCATACTGGCTGTTTACATTTTTCACAAGCTCTTGGGCACCTTCTAAATTAATATCTGCTACAACAACATGTGCCCCTTCCTCTAATAAACGATAAGCCGTTGCTGTACCGATACCACCAGCACCACCAGTAACAAAAGCTACTTGACGAGAAAATTCTGCCTCTGGTGGGGCCAAGCTAAGCTTATAAAGCTCTAATGGCCAGTACTCAATTAAGTAAGATTCCTCTTCATTTAATGAAACAAAATTACCTAAGACGGTCGCACCACTCATTACAGCAATTGCTCGGTGATATAGCTGTTCGCTAATATTAGCTGCTGACCAGCTTTTTCCTGTATTCACCATCCCAAGACCTGGAATCAAAATGATACGTGGTGCGGTTTCCACAATTTGATCACCTTCACTTTTATTTCTTTCAAAATAGGCAACATATTCCTCCTGGTAGACTGCTAAACCTTCTTTAATTTTTTCTTTTAAGCTTTCAGCATTCTCTACCTGAGGATTCCAATCAATATAGAGAGGAACACGTTTTGTATGAACTAAATGATCAGGGCATGCAGCACCTATTTGAGACAGTTCTTTCGCATCGTGACTGTTCACAAACTCTAACACCTTATCGTCATCGGTATAGGTTGCAAGCATTTTCTTATCTTTACTCACTTGTCCACGAATAACTGGTAATACTTCGGCAAAGATGTTTTTTCTCTCTTCTTCTGCTAGAGTGTCGTATTTCGCTCCACCAAATAAACTTTTTCCTGCTTTTTGTTCTTCAATATATGTCTCGGCTTCGTTAATAATAGCAATTGTTTTATCATAGCTCTCTTTCGATGTTTCGCCCCATGTCACAAGCCCGTGTTTTTCCATTATGACAAGCTCTGCATTCGGATTATTTTGTACACCCTCCGCTATCATTTTAGACAATTGGAAGCCTGGACGAATATATGGAACCCATACAAAACGGTCTCCGTAAATTTCCTTTGCAATCTCCTGCCCATTATCTGCGCAAGCGATACTAATAATCGCATCTGGATGAGTATGGTCTACTTGCTTAAAGGGTAAAAAAGCATGTAACAGTGTTTCGATAGAAGATCTTGGGTGTTTTGCATCGATCATACAGTGGGAAAGATATTCCACCATCTCTTCATCCGACATCGTATCCCTTTCAAGCAGTGGTTGGATATCATCTAGCTTTAAACCAGTAAAGTTAGCAGCTTTCATGGAGGCAAGGTCTGATCCACTACCCTTTACCCACATTACTTCGATATCGTCACCTTTAAAATCCTTTTCCATTGTCTTCGTTGAAGTATTTCCACCACCAATATTAACAACAGAACGATCAGAACCTAACAGGTTAGACCGATAGACCAATGATTCTAAACCATTTAAGTCGTTAGCTTTTGTTTCATCCCATTTATTTTGCACCAATCTAATTCCTCCTCTTCCCTTATCTTTGTTTTGTTTGGTTTTCGATGTGTTTCTGTTTTCATTATACTATAAAACAAAGATAAATCAACACAAACAAATAAAAATAAATTAGATGAGGTCTATCTTATGCCTCTCTTTTTGCTAAGACTGATTGTTCATATGTCTTTACTTCATCTAACCAGTTTTCTTGTACAGGTACACCTTGCATCTCACAGTAATAATCCCAAATCGCACCAAAAGGATAAGTTTTAAACTCTTCCATTAAAGCTAAACGATCAGTGAAATTTCCCTTTTCCTGTAGTTCTTTTAATTTTTCATTTGGTAAAAGACTTGCATATAGTAATGCCTTAATCATATTTCTTGTACCAATTGTCCATGCCGCTACACGGTTAATACTAGCATCAAAGAAATCTAAGCCAATCATTACTTTATCCAATGCGTTATTTCGTACTATTTCTAGACCAATTTCTCTTAACTCATCATCGAATATGACGACATGGTCACTATCCCAGCGAACAGGACGGGATACGTGTAAGGCAAGCTTATCACTGTATAGCAACATTGCTGATATTTTATTGGAGACCATTTCTGTTGGATGATAATGTCCTGTATCCAATAAGCATAATTTATTATTTTTCAAGGCATATCCCATATAAAATTCGTGGGAACCAACTACATATGCCTCTGAACCAATACCAAAAAGCTTGCTCTCTACGGCATCAACGTTGTGTGATTCATTGATCTCTACGGAAAAAATTTCATCTAAAGAATCCTTTAAACGTTGTCTTGGTGTTAAGCGATCACTTGGAATGTCTTTATAACCATCTGGAATCCAAATATTTGTTAAAGCTTGGGTACCGAGCTCTTTTCCGAAATAGGCAGCAATCTTTCGTGATTGAATACAATGTCTAATCCAAAAATCACGCACTTCTTTATCTGGATGTGCAAGTGTTAGACCATCCTCTGCCATAGGATGAGAGAATAGGGTAGGATTGAAATCCAATCCAAGTTCATGCTCCTTTGCCCAATCCACCCAATTTTGAAAATGTTTTGGTTCTAAAGCGTCACGGTCGACCACTTCTCCCTCAGTTTCTGCATAAATGGCGTGTAGGTTTATCCGATGTTTTCCCGGGATCAGGGACAAGGCTTTTTCTAAATCGCTTCGTAATTCCTCAGGAGTTGTTGCCTTACCTGGATAATTACCAGTCACATCAATTCCCCCTGACAATTCTTGTTGATTCACTTCAAATCCTCCGATATCATCACCCTGCCAGCAATGGATAGATACGGGAACCTTTTTAACCTTCTCGAAGGCATCTTCTACGGAAATCCCCCATTTTTCATATTGTTTTTTTGCGCTTTTAAAATTATCTCTGATACTCATTTTTCTCACCTCGTATTAAATATTTTTGAATCTCAAAGGAACGATTGATCATTAATTTTGACGTTTCTCTGGAATCGATCTCTCCTGTAGTATGCATTTGTGCGATCAGATTTCCAATAGCCGTTGCTTCAGTCGGACCTGTGTAAACAGCTTTACCAGTTGCTTTAGCTAATTGCTCGTTCATATATTGGTTTTTACTTCCACCACCAATGATATTAATGGATGCATATTCCTTTCCTGTCATTTCCTCGATTTCCTTCACTGCTTGTTGATAGCTTTTAACAAGACTATTGAAAATACAAACAGCTAATTCAGCAGGTGAATGCGGAATGGCTTGATTCGTTTCCTGACAAAATGTTTGAATGGAATGAATCATGCTTTTAGGACTTAAAAAACGTTCGTCATTGACATCGACAATGGAATCAAACGCTTTCAATTGATACGCTAGATCCACAAATTCTTGAAAGCTGTATTGATCTTTTAGTTCCTTCTTTACTTCTTGAATCATCCACATGCCCATAATGTTCTTTAAAAAGCGGATATTTTCATACACACCGCCTTCATTGGTAAAATTGTACCTCATCGCTTGTTCACTAGTAATCGGTGTATCATGCTCTACGCCAATTAAGGACCAAGTTCCTGAACTAATATAAATCGACTCATCATTTGGTACAGCAACAACAGCAGAAGCCGTATCATGCGTACCAGGTAAGACAACCTTCACATCGAATCCTATATCTTTTTGGAGCTCTGGCTTTAAATACCCTAGTGTTTGCATAGGCATTTTAGGCTCTAAAAACAACTCAAGAGGAATATCTAATGCTTCAGCTATTGATTGATTCCATGTTTTGCTGTTTGCCGATAACAACTGCGTGGATGTTGCATTGGTATATTCATTTGATAACGTACCTGTTAGTAAATAATTCAAATAATCCGGTATCATGAGAAAGTGCTTTGCTTTCTCCATTAACTCAGGGTTCTCTTTTTTAAATGCATATAATTGATAAATGGTGTTAAATGGTTGAAATTGAATCCCTGTTTGTTGATAAAGCTTCCTTCGGTCAAGGATTTTAAGAATGTCATCCATTACGCCATCTGTGCGATGATCACGATAAGCGACGAAATCCGTGATACGATTTTTTTCTTTGTCCAACAGAACAAAATCTACTGCCCAAGTATCAATACCAATTGTTGTCGGTTGGTAATTTTTTTGTACACTTTTTCTTAATCCAATAACCAATTCTTGATATAAGCCATCAATATCCCAGCACAAATGACCATTTTTCATTTCCATTCCATTATCAAAACGGTGGATTTCATCAAGCTTTAGTTTACCATTAGCTAAATAGCCTGCTATGACTCTACCACTTGATGCACCAATATCTACAGCTAGATTACATTTTTGCACATTATCCCTCCCCTTATGTAAGCGGTTAATAATTTATATGTTATAGCATAAGAAAACAAAATAATATAACGTAAATTATTTATTTATTGTCCATTTTTGCAAGTGCAATTTTTTCCGATAGATGAATATTTTTCGTGTAATGTAGCAGTTTAAACACAATATGAAATAGTTTAGGAGATGAGATCGATGAAGGCAGTAACTTACCAAGGAAAATATGCAGTAATGGTGAAGAAAGTAGCATTTCCAACGATTCAAGATCCAGAAGATGTGATTATTCGCATTACTTCCACCGCAATTTGTGGATCAGACTTACATTTATATCAAGGGAACTTTCCCCTTCCTATTGGTTACCAGATCGGTCATGAGCCGATGGGAATCGTGGAGGAGATTGGACCGAAGGTAACGAAGGTGAAAGTTGGGGATCGTGTCGTTGTTCCTTTTACAATGGCATGCGGAAAATGTCCATATTGTCAAAATCATCATGAGAGCCAATGTGACGAAGCAAACCCACATTATGATTCTGGTGGATATTTAGGTTATTCTGAGAAGTTTGGAAATTATCCTGGGGGACAAGCAGAGTATTTGCGTATTCCTTTTGGAAATTATACTCCATTTATCATACCAGAGGACTGTGAGGTGGAGGATGAATCTCTGCTACTGCTATCAGATGTTTTACCAACCGCCTATTGGAGCGTCGAAAATGCAGAGGTGAAGCCAGGAGATACCGTTATCGTATTAGGTTGTGGGCCTGTCGGGCTGATGACACAACAATTTGCTTGGAAAAAGGGAGCAGAAAGAGTCATTGCCGTGGATTATATCCCCTACCGACTCGCGTTTGCAAAAAAATGGAATAACTGTGAAACCTATGATTTCACCCAATATGAAGACATGGGAGAATACCTAAAAGAGATCACCAAAGGGGGCGCAGATAAAGTCATTGATTGTGTGGGGATGGATGGTAAAAAATCACCATTAGAATTTATGGAGCAAAAATTTAAACTTCAAGGGGGAACACTTGGACCAATTCAAATAGCAACCAAGGCAATCAAAAAATGTGGAACGGTACAACTTACGGGAGTTTATGGTGGGAACTACAACGCTTTTCCACTTGGAGCATTTTTCTCGAGAAATATTCAACTTAAAATGGGGCAAGCCCATGCTCGGGCATATATGTCTACTATTTATGAACAATTGGTAAATGGTAAAATTAATCCTAGCGAAATGATTACACATAAGCTCCCATTAGATGATGCCACAAAAGGCTATCAAATGTTTCAAAATAAAGAAGATCAATGCATCAAGGTTGTTTTAAAACCATAGTGTTATTCTGTTTTCATTAGTTCTAATTTATATGCTCTTGGGGTCATGCCATATTTTTGCTTGAAAATTCGATAGAAATAGCTAACATTTTCATACCCTACTTCCTCCGCAATGGCCTGCATAGATAAATCGGTGTATAAGAGTAGGTTTTTGGTGACTAATAATCGTTTTTCTTGAACTAGATCTTTAAAATTTTGGTTGGTCAATTGCTTTATTAGTCTACTTACCCAATAAACATTTTGATTAAATTTGGTGGCTAATGATTGAAGGTTGGCATCTCGATAATTTTCCTCAATGTATAGGAATACATCATTCAAAAAAGAATGTTGTTCATTTTTGATCGGAGTAGCCGTTTGGTTCTTTTTTTGTTCGATCAATTCAATAATGAGGAGTCCCATTAGAAACTTAATCTTTGATTTTGCTAACAATGATTGGTTCATCATTTCCAACAGCAATTGATTCATAATGTCTTGAATTCGATTTGAATCGGAAACGGGATAATACAGGAATTCTCCCTTTTGATTAAAATCAAACATGCTGTTTACTAAAAATTGTAGCATCTGGTTCTGAATAAAACCCGTAGATAAATTGGTTACAATATAATCAAAGAATGCCGGATGAATGATAAAGTTAATAATAATATCTTCTTTCTTGCATGCCTTCAGTTCATGCTCAATATGCTGATTAAGCAATAGGATTTCTCCCTTTTTTAGTCGAATTGGCTGATCCGCAACCTTTTGAAAAAATTCGCCATGATAGACGTAATTCATTTCAATATAGTCATGGGAATGTTTAGGGAAATCAATATATCTTGGATGCTTTCGAATCATGATGAGATCATCTTTTAGGAACTTCTCGCTCTGTATTACGAAGTCGGAGGTTAAATTGGTATAAATTGCTTTGTTGATGCTTTGATTTCCTCTCAAAATCGAGCGTTCTTCTTCGGTTTCTTCCATTAACTTTTTGAAGATTCCTTCCATTATCAATCACCCTTTGCCTCTCGAAACGTCTCTAGCTCTATATGTAAGAAGGAAGCAGAAATTCTGCTTCCTTTCCCTCAAATTAGTAAATGAAAGAGCTGTTCATCCTTGTTTATTTCGATATAGGTAAAACCATTTTGCTCCATTCTAGATAATAAAGCATAATAATCCTCTGAACGGTTTAATTCAATGCCAACTAACACAGGGCCTTTATCCCGATTGTTTTTTTTCGTATATTCAAATCTTGTAATATCGTCATTTTCTCCAAGTACCTTTTCCATAAATTCTCGCAAAGCACCCGCTCTTTGTGGGAAATTAACAATAAAATAATGCTTGTATCCTTCGTATATCATCGATCTTTCCTTAAATTCCTGCATCCGATCGATATCGTTATTTCCACCACTTACGATACAGACGACATTCTTTCCTTTTATTTCATCCTTATAATAATCGAGTGCTGATATCGGTAAAGCACCAGCTGGTTCGGCTACAATGGCATTTTCATTATATAGGTCGAGCAATGTCGTGCAGAGCTTCCCTTCTGGGATTATGGCAATATCATCGATAAATTCCTTTGCAATGTCATAGGTGATATCACCGACTTGTTTCACACTTGCCCCATCAACAAATTTATCAATTTTGTTTAGCTTAACAACTTCTCCTTTTTTCAGTGCTTCCTTCATCGATGCAGCACCCTCAGGCTCTACCCCAATAATTTTAGTGTCAGGACTAATGCTATTTATGTAGGAACCTACACCAGAAATTAATCCCCCACCACCTACAGCCATAAATACGTGGGAGATTGGCTCTTCCATGCTGTCGAGTATTTCTAAGCCAATCGTTCCTTGCCCAGTGATGGTTCTCGTATCATTGAATGGGTGAATAAAAGAAGCATTGTGTTCATTACAGTATGCCATTGCTTCATCGAAGGAATCATCAAATGTATCACCAGTTAATCTAATTTCTACAAATTCCCCACCAAAGAATTCAACACGATTTACCTTTTGTCTAGGCGTAGTGCTTGGCATAAAAATGACCCCTTTTACTCCTAACGCTTTACAGGAGTAGGCAACACCTTGCGCATGATTACCTGCACTGGCACATACCACACCATTTGCTAATTCTTCCTTAGATAAACCTTGCATTAAATTGTATGCACCACGAATTTTAAAGGAACGAACTACTTGTAAGTCCTCTCGCTTTAAATAAACATTGCACTGATATTTTTCTGATAAAATACTGTCTAATTGTAATGGTGTTTTGATGACTACATCCTTTAATACTTGATTTGCAATAATGATATCTCTCACTTGGATTGGATTAACTTTTGTACTCATAATACGAACCCTTCCTACTTCAATTGTTAGAATAATACTAACATAAAGAAAGGAAATAGAAAATAATTTTACACGAGAAGGCTCTCAATCCGTTACTAAAATGACCACATCTTTCTTATTTATCGTTATTTCGTTCTTTACTTTTTCCTTTGTTAACCCATTTTGATATGTTTTTGCAGTATCTAATAATAGATTAACCGGTTCCTCTAGATGGTTTAATAAAAAGAGGAATTGCTTGTTACCTTTTACTCTTTCGACCACTTCAACACCTTTCGGAGCTTCTAACGGTGCGTCTATCTTTAATTGTTGGGTTACACCCTTAAGAAAATGATGTAAATAATCCTCCTCAAGACTTGTCCCAATATAAATAGCTGTGCCTTGACCAAACCTATTGGTCGTTATAGCTGGCTTTCCAGCATACCAATTTTCCTTAAAGTGAGCTAGAGATTTCGCCCCTTCCAATGTAATAATATCTGCCCATGTAGTTACTGTTGCATGTTGACCATTGGCGACAATACTATTGGATTCTTCCATTGCCATTGGTGCGAATTCTTCTACTGTCAACCCGAGCAATTTTCGAAATGGTGCAGGATATCCTCCTAAATGGATATGATCTTGTGCATCCGCTATACCACTAAAAAACGTAACAAGGAGTGTGCCGCCATCGTCGACAAAGCGCTCGAGATTCTCTCTATATCCAGTCTTCACCATATAAAGCATTGGCGCTAGGACTAGCGAATATTTCTTTAGATTGGCCATTGGTGTTACAAAATCTACCGCAATATTATTATCGTAGAAAAATTTGTAATAGGCATAAACCTGATTCAAATATGATAATTGATTATGTGGCTTTCCTTCCAATTCCACAGCCCACCAATTTTCCCAATCGAAAATAATCGCGACTCTAGCTTTTACTTCTGCACCGACTAGGGCATCTAATTTTTTCAATTCATTACCTAATTGCTTCACTTCTTGATATGTTCTGCTTTTAGGATTATTGGAATGAGGTACCATTGCACCATGGAACTTTTCCGCACCTGCTCTACCTTGACGCCATTGGAAGTACATTATACCATCTCCACCACGTGCCACAGTAGAATAGCTCCATAGACGCATTTCACCTGGTTTTTTGGTCAAATTAATATCTCTCCAATTCACGTGAGAGGTAACCTGCTCCATTAAGTAAAATGGTGCACCATCTTTTAAGCTACGCATTAAATCATGGTGCATGGCATGACGAAATGGTCTACCCTCCCTAGGATCCGGATAAGAATCCCATGTTACTAAATCCGTTTCTTTTGCCCATTTAAAATAATTTAATGGTTTAAATTCATACATAAAATTTGTGAAAACTGGCATTTCAGGAGTTTTTTCTCTTAATATTTCTTTTTCTAGTAAATACAGATCAAAAATAGCGTCATCCATAAACCTTTTATAATCTAGCTTTTGACTAGGATTATAAAAGGTTGGTAGATTCACTGGAAATTGAATTTCATCCCAATGGTTATAACGTTGACTCCAGAAGGCAGTTCCCCACTTTTGGTTCAATTGATCAATCGATACATATCGCTTTTTAAGCCATTGACGGAATGCATCTAGACTTTCATCACTATAGCATTCGGAAAGGTGACACCCATATTCATTGTTAATATGCCACATTTTAAGAGCGGGATGGTGTTTATATCGTTCTGCCAGTTCCTCCACTAATCGTCTTATCGCTAGCTTAAAGCGCTTACTATTCGGAGAATATTGCTGTCTTGACCCAACTTGATAAGGTACACCATTCTCTTGCACGGCTAAAATTTCTGGATATTTTTTTGACAGCCATGCTGGCGGGGAAGCAGTAGCTGTAGCAAGCGCAACACCAATCCCATGTTCATGCAAAATTTCTAAAACACGGTCTAACCAGCTAAAATCAAATTGACCTTCTTCTCGTTCCAGTACGGACCAACTAAAGATCGCAACAGAGACAAGATTCACACCTGCCTCCTTCATCAATTGAGCATCTTCTAGCCATGTTTTTTCGTCCCACTGTTCAGGATTGTAATCTCCACCAAACGCTATATGTGGCATTACTTCTTGTATATTTTGGACCATGCTAATCCCCCTAAGCTACACAAGTAAAATTTTACTTATGTTTTTACTAGTAGTAATTCTATCTTATTTGAATGCGTTATCATATTCAACCCTTTTTATAAATTTCTCTGATTATTATAGATGTACAGTCTAATTTTTCATGGTTACATACCATAGTAGAAGATAAGGGGTAGATCGGAGTAATTCAATTAGAAAAGGGGAAAGAGTATGAGTAAAGAGGATAAAGAGCTTTTCGGAGGCTGGATTCAAGCAATTGGAACCATCCTTTCTGCCATTGCCAACACCCCTCATTTTGGTTTATCACAAACTATATCCCAAGACTTAAAAGTTGTTGGCAATACGATGCAAGCTACCGGTAATGCACTAGCAGTAGATAAATTATCTCAAAAGGATCTATCTGATGTTGGAAACGCTATCCAATCGATCGGTAATCTAACCGTCATCGGCTCATTGAAATTTCCTGTATCCAATCAATTAAAACAAGGATTAAACATAAAAGGAAATCTACTTCAAGCATTAGGGAGCGGGATCTCCTTCTCAGATAGCTTAAAGGATTCATTCCAAATCAGTACGATTTACAACGCCTATGGTAACCTATTACAAGCAATTGGGAATAGCATGCAGGCTCTAGCTTCAAAAGCCGGATCAAATAGTACTATGATGAATACGATTGGAAATTGGATTCAAGCAATTGGCGCGATTATGACAGCAATATCAGAAAGCTTGGAGAAACTCTAGACCAGCGAAGACTGTTTTAAATTAGAAGACTCTTTCATCCAACATAAAAAAATAGGGAGTTTTTCTCCCTATTTTTTTAACTAAAATGCTTGGTTTAATGGTGGCACAATTTGTTTTTTACGTGATACGACACCAGGTAATTTTGCGATTTTATTTTCTAATGTAACCTGGAATGCCTCTGCTACTTTTTGCTCTTCTTCTCCTACAGCAAGAACAACAGAGTCATTGTTCAAAATGTCGGTAATGACAAATACAAATAATTTTAATCCTTTATCTGCAACGGTCTGTTCAATCACTGGTTCTATTTCACTTCGAATGGCTATAACGTCGTTAACATCTACAGTATTTACTTGAGCAATCTCAACTTTATTCCCATTCATATCAAATTCTTTCGCATCTAAAGAAATAAGCTCGGCTGGCGACTTGTCACTTAGATCCGCTCCTGCTTTTAACATATCTAATCCAAAGCGTTCAGCATCTACTCCGGCAATCTCTGCCAATTCCTTGGCTGCTTGGACATCTTCGTCTGTACAGGTAGGTGATTTAAATAGTAAAGAATCTGAGATGATAGCAGAGAGCATTAATCCTGCTATTTCCTTTTGAATTTCAACATTCTTCTCTTTATATAATTTATTTAATATGGTGGCTGTACAGCCAACTGGTTCCGCACGATAGTATAAAGGATCCTTCGTTTCAAAATTAGCAATTCGATGATGATCAATGACTTCCATTACTTTGACTTGATCAATATCGTCCACACTCTGTTGACTCTCATTATGATCAACAAGTATAACTTGACCGACTTCATTTGCGACTGTGTTTACAAGTCTAGGTGCAGTTTGGTTAAAATAATCTAACGCGAAGCTCGTTTCATTATTCACTTCTCCTAGTCTAACTGCTTCAACGTCTTCCCCTAATGCTTTTTTTAATTCTGCATAAGCAATCGCAGAGCAAATAGTATCTGTATCTGGATTCTTATGACCAAAGATTAATGTTTTTGCCATGTTACTACTCCTTTTTTTACCAAGATTTATCTACCAACCTATTATATAAAAATAAAAGATAGTTGAATAGTGTTATCAAATGAGTTCTTTAAATTCTACTTAATTTGCCCATTTCCATGTAATAAATATTTAGTGGAAGTTAATGCTTCTAAGCCCATAGGTCCTCTTGCATGAAGCTTTTGTGTACTAATACCGATTTCTGCTCCAAAACCAAATTCAAAGCCATCTGTAAATCTCGTAGATGCATTATGGTATACTGCCGCTGCATCTACCTCATTCATAAATGCTACTACATTTTCGTTATTTTCTGAGATAATTGCTTCCGAATGGTTGGTACCGTATCGATTAATATGGTCAATGGCATCCTCAACGGTATCCACTACTTTCATTGCTACAATCTTATCTAAATATTCTGTTTCATAGTCTTCTTCTGTTGCTAGAGTAACAGTATCATTATTTTCAGCTATTACTTCGTCACCATGGATCTCTACTCCGGCTTCTTGTAAGGCGAACAGTAAATCTTTCAGATATTGACTCGCCCATTGTTTTTGAACTAGAATCGTTTCGATTGCATTACATACACTAGGACGTTGGGTTTTCGCATTAATCGCAATTTCAATCGCCATTTTTTTACTCGCTGTTTCATCAATAAATAGATGACAGTTACCCGCACCTGTTTCAAGTACTGGAACGGAAGAATTAGCTACGACAGTATCAATCAATTTTTTACCACCACGTGGGATGAGCACATCTAAATATTCGTTTAACTTAAACATCTTAGAGGCTGTTTCACGGCTTGTGTCCTCTAAGAGCTGTACGGCATCACTTGGTAGGGAGGATTGCCTTAGAGCATCATGTATCACTTTCACGAGTGCCGTATTGGAATGGATAGCAGATGAGCTTCCTCTTAATAGAACGGCATTACCTGTTTTTAAGCAAAGGCTAGCAGCATCAATCGTAACATTCGGTCTTGCTTCATATATCATCCCGACCACTCCAATTGGAACCCGTATTTTCTCGATTTCCAAATCATTTGGTCTCTTCCATGATTCCAAGACATTCCCAATTGGATCATCCAACTCTACAAGCTGAAGTAATGCATCTGCCATATCCTTGATCCGTTTTTCGTTCAACACTAATCGGTCGATGAGAGATTCATGTAAACCATTTGCACGACCTCTTTCAATATCTTTTTGATTTTCGGCAATAATAAACTCTTTTTTGTCTCTTAAAGCTTTTGATAATAGTTCTAGCGCTTCATTTTTTTCTTTCGTTGTACTTGTTGCTAAGCTCGTAGTAGTTGCTTTTGCTAGACTTGCCTTTTTTATTAAATCACTCATTTTGATAAGCCTCCTCCATTAATAATACCATTTTGTCCCGGTGAATTACTTCTGGTTTGTTTCCCATCGTGATCTCCATCGCTACCTGGCTAGATTCACCCTTCGCTAAAATCATAGCTTTCGATGAATAATTAACCTGTCCTTTCGCAATCACACGTTCATTAAAAATTACCTCTACGACAGAGCCTGCTTCAAACTCTCCATCAATCCATTTGATACCAGCAGGCAGCAAGCTTTTGCCATTGTGTACAATCGCCTCGCTTGCCCCTTGATCAACATAAATTTTGCCGGATATTGGTGAATGAAAGGCTATCCATTGCTTCTGCTTACGGATACTATTGGTTAAATGCTCCCCGATATATGTTCCGTCTCCTCGATTAGCCAGTATATCAAGTAGCTTATTTTCCCCAGTTCCTGTACCTACAAAGACCCGGACGCCAAGAGACAGTGCCGTCTTAGCTGCAAGTATTTTGGATTTCATTCCACCAGTACCAAATTTCGTTCCAGACTCATGCTTGGTTTGCTGTAATATTTGGTCTGTAATCCCTGTTAAACGATCATAGCGAACAGCCGTTGGATCAAGCTTAGGATTTTTATCATACAACCCATTTATATCTGTTAACATGATCAAAAAATCTGCATGAATTAACCCGCTAACAAGGGCAGAAAGCATGTCGTTATCTCCAAAGGTTAGTTCATCAATAGCAACCGTATCATTCTCATTAATAATTGGCAAAACATTACGCTTCATTAATTCAGTCAATGTGGAGTAAACATTGCTATACTGAACTTCATGACTAAATACGTCTCTCGTTAATAGAAGCTGAGCAGCTACAATGCCATATTTTTTGAAAGCATCTGTATATGCCTCAACGAGAAGCCCTTGACCAACTGCAGCTGCAGCCTGTTTACCTTGAATGGTAACAGGTCTTGTCGGGTAACCTAGGTCGCCAAATCCTGCTGACACGGCACCGGAAGAGATAAGGACAACCTCATAGTGCTGCTCAATTAGCTTTGCGATCGCAGCAGTATGCTCCTCTATCTTCTTTAAGCTAAGGCCTCCATTTTTATTTGTTAAAGAACTACTACCAATTTTTACTACAATACGTTGCTTTGCCATCCCATTCACGCCTCAATTCAACATTTAATAATATGAGCAAAACTCAGCTTCTCGCAATCTTCTTTTAGCGAAAGGCTTTGTGTCTTATACTATAATCCATCGGGTATTTATCTTTCTGTAATAAAAAAACTCTTCTCCCCTGTATGACAAGGACGAAAAGAGTTGTTCCGCGGTACCACCTTTTATTGACAGTCAAAAGACTATCCACTTGACTCTTTAACGCAGAGCTACGATTAAGTAAGACTTAACTGTTCATAGAATAGGTTCATTGGTTGAGCGGGTAATGGAGCTTTTCAGCCTAGGAACTCCAATCTCTACTACCATCTTCCAACTACTAGTTCTAATCATCACATTATCTATTCTTCTCTTTATTATAGAAAATTTAACAAACGATCTCAAGTCTTATTTCACTTTTATTATCCAATTAAATGGATCTTCTTCTGTTCCATACTGAATTCCTGTTAATGTATCGTAAAGTTTACGCGAGATCTCACCTGTTTTCCCTTGATTGATGATCATTTTTTGATCATCCCAGTTCAATTCACCAATTGGAGAAATAACGGCAGCTGTACCAGACCCAAATGCTTCTTCTAATTCTCCTTTTTGATAACTATCAAAGAGCTCCTGCATCGTAATTCGTCGCTCCACAACCGGAATGTTCCAATAGTTCAACAATTCAATCACAGAATTTCGCGTTACACCATTTAAAATACTGCCATTTAACATTGGTGTAATCACTTCTCCATTAATTTTGAAAAATACATTCATGCTTCCTACTTCTTCAATGTATTTCTTCTCCACACCGTCTAACCAAAGAACCTGGGCATATCCTTCTTGTTCTCCGATCACTTGGGCTTTTAAACTAGAAGCATAATTTCCAGCCGTTTTGGCTTCTCCTGTACCGCCTTTTACTGCTCTAACGTAATCATTCTCCACAGCAATCTTTACGGGGTTAATACCTTCCTTATAATATGAACCAACTGGGGATAAAATAACGATAAATTGGTAAGTACTAGATGGAGATACTCCCAAATAAGGCTCTGTTGAAATAATAAAAGGTCGAATATACAATGAAGTACCCGGAGTATCTGGAACCCATTCATGGTCAATATGAACGAGGTGTTTGATCGCATCAATCGCAAATTCTTCATCAATTGCTGGAATACACATTCTATCATTCGATCGGTTGAGACGCTCCATGTTCTTATCAGGTCGAAATAGTTGAATCTGTCCATCTTTCGTTTTATAAGCTTTTAGTCCCTCAAACACGGTTTGTCCATAATGAAAAATCATAGCAGCTGGATCTAATGAGATCGGTTCGTACGGAATGATTCGAGGGTTATGCCAGCCTCTTTCTTCACTATAATCCTGGATAAACATATGATCCGTAAAATATTTACCGAACATTAGTTGGTCTGATGCAGGTTTTGGCTTTGGTTGTTCGTTTTTGATTACTGTAATGGTATATTGTGACATAAAAAAGACTCCTTATACATATAAATAGATTTCATCAAAGAGGAAAATAATCTCTAACCTATATTTTATTACTAAAACAAGCAAAAACTCAACTATAAATAATTAAAATTTTCAAACAATTAATTGCTGAATTCAGGTGGTGGTATTTTTGGAAGAAATTAGAGAGAAGCGTAATTTATCAGAAAGGTTCGAGGTAGCCTTTAATCAAATACACGACCAGCTTTGTATATATGCAAATGAGCCAAATCATCACATATCTTTTACAGAAGTATTGGCAAAGGCGAAATCACACCATAAAATGATTTCTACTCATTATGATTTACTAAAGCAATGTAGTAAGTTGCGTAATGCCATGGTTCATCGAAAAATAAAGGAATCCTTCTACATTGCAGAGCCACATGAGGAGGTTGTTAGGGAAATCGAAAAACTAGCTGATGTTTTACTCTCACCTCCCACTTCAAGCAGTATTGCTTCACACCCTGTTGAATTTTTTTATGTAGATGCACCACTAAGCAAGGTACTCGCTTGTATCGAAGAAAAGAAATTTTCTCAATTTCCCATTTATGAAGATAAGCAATGTTTGGGATTGTTAACAGAAGGTGCCATCTTACAATGGATTGCTCGGCATTTATTAAGCAGTAAACAGACATTACAGGATATTTCTATTCAAGATATTTTTCACACAGAAAGAATATCAGATGTTGTTTTTTGTTCTACTTCTTCTACGATATTTGATGTACAAAGTCTTTTTCAATCATATGTAGAAAAGAAGCAGCAAAAATTAGAAGCAATCGTGCTAACAGAAACTGGTAGTAATCAAGAACTACCAAAAGGCATTATTTCTTCCTGGGATTTAGTCCAATTAAGAGTTGGATCATTTCCGCTTTTGCGTCATACATAAGCTATTGCTGACGATTTCACCATGGAACATAGCGACTTCAGCTAGTCATTTTTATTTCCTCCTCTTTTAATATATAGTACAAAAAGAGGAGGAATTTTAAAGTTACATGTGTTAGTGCTACACATTAACGACAGTAGGTAGTTCTGTCTCCCCCATTAAATATTGGTCTACTTGATAAGCTACTTCTCTTCCTTCATTGATAGCCCAAACAATTAAGCTTTGTCCTCTACGCGCATCTCCTGCCGCAAAAACATGCTCCACATTAGTTCTGAAATCTCCATATTTCGCCTCTACCCGATGTCGATTTACCTCTACTTTAAATGCATCTAGTACTGGTTGCTCTACCCCTTCGAATCCAATTGCAATTAGTACAAGCTGGGCAGGCCAATATTTTCCGGTACCAGGTAATTCTTCAAAAACAAATCGACCATTTTCATCACGAGTTTTCTTCATTTCTACGGTATACAATGCTTCTAATTTTCCATTCTCATCTGTGATAAATTGTTTGGTCTGAATCGAATATTGACGTACATCTTCTCCAAATTTTTCTTTCGCTTCTTTATGGGCATACTCCAAGCTATAAACATTTGGAAAGGCTGGCCATAGATTACTATTATCACGTTTAATAGGTAACTGTGGATGTTTTCCAAACTGGACAATGCTCTTTGCTCCTTGACGGAGTGCTGTGGCAATACAATCGGCACCAGTATCTCCTCCGCCAATTACAATAACATCTTTCCCTTTCGCATTCCATTTTTCTTCTATTTGTAAGTTTGAATCCAATAACGATTTAGTAGAAGCCGTTAGGTAGTCCATAGCAAACTGAACACCTTTCGTCTTCCTTCCTTGAATAGGTAAGTCCCGATGCTTTTGAGCACCTGTACATAGAATGACCGAATCATAATTAGCTTTAATTTCTTCAGCAGATAGATCCTTTCCTACCTCTGTGTTTAAAATAAATGTGATTCCTTCTTCCTCTAGTAGACGTATACGACGTTTGACAACATTTTTGTCTAATTTCATATTAGGGATACCATATGTTAATAGTCCACCAGCTCGATCCGCCCTCTCAAAAACGGTCACGGAATGTCCAGCTTGATTTAATTGGTCGGCTGCGGCAAGCCCTGTAGGACCTGATCCGATGATCGCTACTTTTTTACCAGTTCTTTTTTTTGGTATTCGCGGTGTAATCCAACCATTTTCAAAGCCTTTATCAATGATCTTTTGTTCGATATTTTTAATGGAAACTGCAGGATCGTGAATCGCCACTGTACAGGAGCCTTCGCAAGGTGCTGGGCAAACCCGTCCCGTGAATTCAGGGAAGTTGTTCGTTTTCATTAGACGCTCCAATGCTTGCTTCCATTTTCCTCGATAAACTAAATCGTTCCATTCCGGGATTAGATTGTAGACAGGACACCCTGAAGTTGCCCCTTCAATTTCCATACCAATATGACAGAATGGAGTTCCGCAGTCCATACAACGAGCTCCTTGTGTTTTCGCAACTTCATCAGAGAAAGGAGTAGAATACTCCTTCCAATCTTGAATCCGTTCCAACGGATCTCTTTCATCGGCTGTTTCTCTCTCGAATTCGATAAAACCTGTTGCTTTTCCCATCAATACGTCTCCTTTCTACTGCGTTATTTCCTGTTTTTCATCAGAGTGATCATTCATTTTATTGTCTTTTTTAGCCATGAAAGCCTGATAACGAGCTGCCTCTGTTGAGAAACCTTGACTCTCATACCATTGAATTTTTTCTAGCATCTGTTTATAATCTGTAGGGATTACCTTGACAAATTTCTCCCTTTCATTTTCCCAATCTTGGAGAATAGTTGCCGCTTTACTACTATTCGTGTAAATATAATGTTTGGTAATAAATGTTTTTAGTTTTTCTATTTCCTTCGGATCTTGAAGCCTTTCAAATTGTATTAACTCATCATTACATAATTTTTTGAAAGCTTCGATATGATCTGGCTTAATATAGGCTATACCGCCAGACATACCTGCTGCAAAGTTTTTCCCTACATTCCCTAGAATAACGACATGACCACCTGTCATATATTCACAGCCGTGATCTCCGACACCTTCTACTACAATATCCGCACCTGAATTCCTTACTGCAAAACGTTCTCCAGCATATCCATTAATAAAAGCTTCCCCACTGGTCGCTCCAAAAAATGAAACATTTCCGGCAATCACGTTATTAGCTGGGTCAATCGTAGATTCCTCAGGTACCCGGACAATAATTTTCCCTCCTGATAAGCCTTTCCCAACATAATCATTGGCATCTCCTGTTACTTCCATAGTCATCCCTTTTGGTATAAACGCACCAAAGCTTTGACCGGCAGAACCTTTAAATTTAAGAGTAATGCTGTCTTCAGGAAGACCTTTTTCTCCGAATTTTTTCGAAATTTCACTTCCTACGATCGTTCCTGTTACACGATTGGTATTTTTAATTGGAAAGGATGCTTCCATTTTTTTACCAGACTCGATTGCATGCCTCACTCTAGGTAAAATATCTGTCATGTCTAAGGATTGATCTATTTTATGATCTTGCTTTCTACGAGAACTAGCATTTCCTTCAGGTTGGTAAAGCAATGTGGTCAAATCCAAATATTTCGCTTTCCAATGTTCGTTCGCACGATCAGATACCTCTAAGATATCGGTACGACCTACCATTTCATCCATTGTTCTAAAGCCTAGTTCTGCCATCAATTCTCGAACCTCTTGTGCAATAAATGTCATAAAATGAACGACATGCTGAGGATCACCCGTAAATTTCTTTCGAAGCTCTGGATTTTGTGTTGCAATTCCAACTGGGCACGTATCTAAATGACAGACTCGCATCATGACACAGCCAACCGCAACTAGTGGAGCGGTCGCAAATCCAAATTCTTCCGCACCAAGTAATGCGGCCATCACTACATCTCTACCTGTTAATAATTTTCCATCTGTTTCTAAAATTACTCGATCTCGTAAGCCATTGAGCATTAGGGTTTGATGTGCTTCAGCAAGCCCTAATTCCCATGGTAATCCCGCATGTTTAATACTCGTTTTTGGAGAAGCACCTGTTCCTCCATCATAGCCGACTACTGAAATAACATCAGCATTGGCTTTCGCTACACCTGCTGCAATGGTACCAACTCCTGACTTGGCCACAAGCTTTACACTAATTCGTGCATCCCGATTGGCATTCTTCAAATCATGAATTAATTGTGCTAAATCTTCAATAGAATAAATATCGTGATGTGGCGGTGGCGAAATCAAGTCAACTCCTGGTGTAGAACCACGTACATCTGCCACCCATGGATATACTTTCGTAGCAGGTAATTGTCCGCCTTCGCCAGGTTTCGCACCTTGTGCCATTTTTATTTGTAATTCCTTCGCATTCACAAGATAGTGACTTTTGACCCCGAATCGACCGGAAGCAACTTGCTTAATCGCACTGGAACGCCAATCTCCGTTTTTGTCCACAACAAAACGACTAGCATCTTCGCCACCTTCTCCACTGTTACTTTTTCCACCTATTCGGTTCATTGCGATCGCTAGTGCTTCGTGCGCTTCTTGGCTTATAGAGCCATAGGACATAGCACCTGTTTTAAATCTTTTCACGATTGATTCCACTGACTCTACTTCCTCAATCGATATAGATTGTCTTTTTTTGAAGCTAAATAAATTACGTAGAAAACCAATTCTTTCTTCATTCGCTGCTTTAGTGAATTTCTTAAATAATGAATAATCACCTCTGCGACACGCCCACTGTAAGGTATAGATAGTATGAGGATTAAAAGCATGGTGCTCCCCAGCTTTTCGCCATCTATATTCACTTCCTGAGTCCAATGATGCCTCTATCACCTTCTTGTACCCTTCTTTATGTCGCTTTTCTGTTTCTAATTGAATGATAGATAGATCAATTCCATCAATTTGTGAGGCCGTCCCAGTAAAGTACTCTGCAATAACCTTCTTACTAATCCCGACTGCTTCAAAGGTTTGCGCGCCACGGTAGCTTTGCACTGTAGATATCCCTATTTTTGACATAACTTTAACGATTCCTTCTGTCACAACATCGATAAATTTTTGCTGTGCTTCAGCAAAAGTCATAGGTAGATCCTGATTTTGAACCGCTACATTCAACGTTTGATAGACTAGATATGGATGAATGGCATCAGCTCCATAACCTAACATTGCCGCAAAATGATGAACCTCTCTTGCTTCTCCTGTTTGCGCGATAATACTTGCCTTCGTTCTTAAACCCTCTCGAATTAGATATTGGTGTAATCCACTTACCACAAGTAATGTTGGTATTGCTATATGGTTTGCATCTGTTGCTTTATCTGATAAAACAATGAGATTTATTCCACTTTGAATAGCGTTTTTCGCCTCATGAAATATTTCTTGTAATCTATCTTCCATATTATGTTGGTAAACCGAATCGATCACTTTTGCATGGAGGCCCTTGATAGATTGACCTTCCAGTTTTTCTAATTGATCACTCGATAATATCGGAGATTCTAAACGAATTCGAATTGCTTTCTTTTTGCTCGGATGTAAGATATCTCCTTCTGCCCCTAGCCAAGTAAGGGTAGAAGTTACGAGTTGTTCCCTATAGGCATCTATTGGCGGATTGGTTACCTGAGCAAACAATTGTTTAAAATAATGGAACAAAGACTGCGGTCGTTCTGACAAAACAGCTAGCGGAGTATCATTCCCCATAGCCCCGATCGGATCTTTTCCATCTATCACAAGTGGAAGGATATATTTCTCAATATCTTCCCTCGTATAGCCAAAGGCTTTTTGCAATTGTAATAATTGTGGTTCAACATCTTCTTCCTCTATCGCCTCAGCAGGAAGCTCGCTGACTTGATCTTCTAACCATTCTTCATAAGGATAGGCAGTTGCCATCTCCTCTTTAATCTCTTTGTCAGATATAATACGACCTTGCTCTAGATCTACTAGCAACATTTTTCCTGGGCGGAGTCGTTCTTTGAGTAATATATTTTCTTCCTGATAATCAATTACTCCAACTTCAGAAGAATAAATAATATAATCATCTTTCGTTACATAGTAACGAGCAGGACGTAATCCATTCCGATCTAGTATGGCTCCAATTTGCTTTCCATTTGTAAAAGTGATGGAGGTAGGACCATCCCACGGTTCCATCATCATACTGTGATATTGATAAAAAGCACGTTTTTTGGGATCAATATTCGAATTCTTTTCCCACGGTTCTGGGATCAACATCATTGCAGCATGTGCAGGGCTTCTGCCTGCTAATGTAAAAAATTCTAAGGCATTATCCAGTGTGGCAGAATCACTACCATCTGAATGGACAATTGGTAATACTTTCTCCATATCTTTCCCAAATGCATCTGATATAAATTGTTTTTCCCTTGCCCTCATCCAATTGATGTTTCCGCGCATTGTATTAATTTCTCCATTATGAATTAAATACCGATTAGGGTGTGCTCTCTCCCAAGACGGAAAGGTGTTTGTACTAAATCGGGAATGGACTAGAGAAAAAGCGGAAACGAAATCTTCATCCTGTAATTCCACGTAAAATTGATCCACTTGATCAGGAGTTAATAACCCTTTGTAAACAATCGTTCTACTGGATAAACTTGGAAAATAAAACCGGATTCCTTGTTCATTTGCCCAATTTTCTGCCTGTTTTCGAATAACATATAGCTTTCTTTCAAAGTCTAATTCATGTTGAATAGACCTTCCACACTCAATAAATACTTGCAGAACCTCTGGCACCGTTTCTATCGCACTTTTTCCGATTTTAGAAGAATCTGTAGGCACCCTTCTCCAACCGATCAATTTTTGTCCTTCGGATGCAATCAGTTCATTCATTTTTTCTTTCGCTAATTGTTGTTCTGCCATATTTTGAGACAAAAATAACATACCAACGCCATACGAACCAACAGCTGGTAGTTGAAAGTCTTGACATTCTCTTCTAAAATATTTATCAGGGATCTGTACCATTAATCCGGATCCATCACCAGTAAGTGGATCACTGCCCTGCCCACCTCGGTGTTCTAATTTACACAGCATTTGTAAACCTTTTTTTACGATATCATGCGTTTGTTTTCCTTTAATATGTGCATATAAGCCAATACCACAAGCGTCATGTTCGAAATCCGGATGATAAAGCCCCTGCGGAGTAGGCATATCTCTATATGTCATATAAGTCTCCCCCAATCTAATCTTGCGTTTTTCGTGTGTAATTACATTGTATGTTTTCTTATTAATCTAAACAATATATAATAAGTATTATATTGTTCTCAAATTGATATATATTATGAGGTGAAGCGTGTGGAATTACGTCAATTGCGTTATTTCGTAGAGGTTGCAGAGCGAGAGCATGTATCAGAAGCTGCAATAGAATTACATGTTGCTCAATCTGCGATAAGTCGACAAATAGCGAATCTAGAAGCAGAACTTGGTGTCGAATTATTTGAGAGAGAAGGTAGGAATGTACGCTTAACTCATATCGGAAAGATATTTTTGACACATACCAAAACAGCATTAAAAGCTATCGATCATGCCAAAAAGCAGATCGATGAATATATTGATCCAGAAAGAGGATCGATAAAAATCGGTTTTCCTACCAGCTTGGCAAGTAATCTATTGCCTACCGTTGTTTCAGAGTTTAAAAAGAAGTACCCAAAAATAGGCTTCCAACTAAGACAAGGCTCCTATAATTTTTTAATTGAATCCGTAGAGAACAGAGAGATTGATGTGGCGTTTCTTGGCCCAGTACCATCTGAGCATCCTGAGATTATCGGAGATATTTTATTTACGGAGAATTTTTATGCGCTAGTACCTAGCTCTCATCCATTAGTCAATCAAGAACATGTCAATTTGCGTGATTTGCATGATGAGGATTTTGTTTTATTCCCAGAAGGCTATGTTTTACATCAGTTAGTCATTGATGGATGTAAGCAATCGGGATTTACGCCAAAAGTGTCCTCCCAAGGAGAAGATTTAGATGCGATTAAAGGTTTAGTAGCGGCTGGTATTGGGATTACCCTATTACCCGAAAGTGCTTTTAATGACTTGAATCCACATTATAGTGCAAAAGTAGCCATTCAAAACCCTGAATTAAAACGAACCGTTGGCATTATTATTCCGAGAAATCGAAAACTCGCACCGTCAGAGCAAGTGTTCTATGAATTTATCAAGGACTTCTTCTCCAATCTAGACAGATTTCAGTAAACGAAAAACGATTACCAAGCAGATTATTTTGCGAGGTAATCGTTTTTCGTTATGAAAGGTTTTTTAACCATCTAACTGGATTGTTAAATTCTAGTTCTTCTATTAAATAGGTTTCGATTGTAGAACGATCTCTTTTCCAAATAGCAGTCTCTATAGCAAATTCTATAGGTACATCCGTCATAATCGCTGCTAATTTTCTAGATATCATCAAATCTTCTTTATATTGTTCTAGCTTTTTCTGCATTCCTTTAGGTAGGGAATCTTTTTCCTCTAATAGACGATCAATCGAGCCATATTGATCCAATAATTTTAGGGCTGTTTTTTCACCTATTCCTTTCACACCTGGATAATTATCAGAAGAATCCCCCATTAACCCTTTTAAATCAATAATTTGTAATGGAGATAGACTTTTCTTTTCATAGAAGTTATCCATCGTGTAGACCTCATAATTCCCTTGACCTTTCTTCATGATCGCTACATTTATCTGACGATCGACAAGTTGTAACAGGTCTTGGTCACCACTAACGATAGTAACGACAAACTCCTCTTGCAAGCGTTTAGCCAGCGTACCGATACAATCATCTGCTTCATAGCCAACTACTCCTACATTTGGAATATCAAATGCCGAAACAATTTCCTTCGCCAAATCAAACTGTGGGATTAATTCTTCTGGCGGTGTATCTCGATTTGATTTATAGTTATCATAAAGCTCATTACGGAATGTTTGACTTCCCATATCCCAACAACATACCACATGGGAAGGAGCAAAAGTCTCGATTGCATTGGTGAAATAGTTTAAAAAACCAAACAATCCGTTTCTTGGTATCCCTTTACTATTCACCATAAAATTACCGGTAAAGGCTGTTGCAAAAAAACCTCGAAATAATAATGCCATACCGTCAACAATTAGTACATGTTGTTTATTCATAAAATCTCTCAACCTCTTTCAAACTTCATTATTTACATCTTAACATATAAAGAGTATATTTGTGTTATTCTTGTTTTAAAAAGGAGGGGCACTAAATGAGAAAAATAGAAAAGGCAACCTTTGCAGGGGGATGCTTCTGGTGTATGGTAAAGCCATTCGACCAATGGGATGGGGTGATAAGTGTGGTATCAGGTTATACTGGTGGAACAATAGAGAACCCTAGCTATGAGCAAGTAAAAACAGGGACTACCGGCCATTATGAGGCGGTTCAAATAATGTATGATTCTTCTATCATATCCTATCAGACGATACTAGATTTATATTGGCCTCAAATTGATCCAACCGATGCTGGTGGACAGTTTCATGATCGAGGTCCGCAATATCGTACCGCTATTTTTTATCATAATGCAGCACAAAAGGAGACTGCCATTAATTCCAAGAAATCATTAAAAGAATCAAATAGGTTCCAAAAAGAGATCGTTACAGACATACTACCAGCTCAACCGTTTTATCCAGCGGAAGACTACCATCAAGCATTCTACAAGAAAAATGAAAAAGAATACAAATTAGATAGAGAAAAATCAGGTAGAGATGTATTTATTCAAAAATATTGGTAGTACATTTTCATTACAAGAAATGGAGGATTTCTAACAAATCGTCAATTGTATACTCTGTAGTGGCATGCTTCCAGTGCTTGTCCTTCTTCCAAACTCCTTTCATCCCAACTGCTGTTGCAGCTATTACGTCATTCTCGGGGTGATCACCAATAAAGAGACTTTCCTCTGGATTAACTTCAAGGTCCTGTAATGCTTTGAGAAATATATTTGGATTAGGCTTTTTCATCCCTTCCCACTCGGAAACTAAAATCGAATCAAAATATTTTTCGATTCCTAATGCCTGGATGTTATCCATTTGAAATTGTCCTCTTCCATTCGTGATCATACCGATTGCTATATTTCTTGTTTTCAATTCTTCTAGCATCTCAATAAGGTGTGGAAATGGAATACAGCTATATTTAAATTCACTTATATAATCTTGGAGCAATTCCTCCCATGATATTCCTATTATTTCAAATTCTTTTATCATTTGCTGATAAACTTTATCCTTCCATACATATCCTCTATTATCTAATTGAAGAAAACGTTCTATATATTCTTTTTTCGTAATAGAGTCCAGAAAATGCTCGAAACGGTCATATTGTAAATCAATAAACCTTCTTACAGATGCATCTCGATCAAGTAAGGTACCATCTAAATCGAATAAGACAGCCTTTATCACATTTCTTCAACCACCTTTATAAATCTGCTTATTGGTTATACTTGTTTTTATTACTATCTATTACATTATAATACTTCTCGCATAAAGAAAAATGATGTTTCTCATGTATTCCAAGCAAATGAATGCTTTCGATCAGGTTGGGGTTGCTGGCTAGCGGATCTATATAACGTATGTGTCCAGCTACATCGTCGCTAAGTTCTAACACGATTTTTTCTATTTGCTTAGTCTCTTTGTCTAATTCATTGACTAACCATCCAAAATCTACTTGATCCTTGGGCGGAACCAAAATGAAGGGTGCTTTCATTGGTTTCTTTTTTTCCAATTGATATTGTTTATAAATATTAGTGCTATGGACTGGATATGGTTTATTCTTTCGTAATGTTGCAAAGGGTATGGCTAAAGGAATGTAGATTTTACTCAGTCTTCTAAACCATCTCATCATTAAATACAAATGATAATATGTTTCCCCCCAAGACCATTTATCATCAGAGGGTCTTTGCCATTCCTTGCCTTTCCATAATTCGATTTTTATTTCTTTCCTCTGTTTATATATCCTTTGAAAATGTTCAACTAAATATATATTTTTCAAATTAACCTTTCCTCTCTATTAACGTGGATTTCCTTAAATACTGTATTAATGTTATTAGTACCATACTTATGACAAAAATAGGGATGAAATAGAGAATTGCATATTGAACCACTAAATATAAATTTGTAGTATCACTTACATCCCCGATTGCTAGACATAGTCCAATTATCAAAAGAATCAATCCAGTGATTATATAGCTATTTTTTTGTCGAAGTCTTATGAAAATAAAGGAAAGGCCAAAAACCGGAAATAAAGCAGCAGCTAATAAGGTGATATTCCACAATAGATTCCATCCGACTCCATCTAATAAACCGGTAATTAAACAACCCCAAATAATGAAAGCGGAAATCGTAGTAATTACATTTATAAAGGCTAAATCCTTCTTTTTTAGATAGACAAAAATAATAGGACTTAACGTGATACAAAACATTATATAGTGAAAATTCTTATATCACTTATCTTTATCAGCTAGTAATCCTCTCACCATACAATTACTTTTTTGAAAATTAAATCTTTCATAAAATTCGTTGGCATCTTTCGTAGTTAAAGCAAAACGAGTATTTTGTACTTCTGGATGTGTCTACATACATTCAACCAGCCAAGAGCCCAAACCGTTGTCCTTATTACTACTATTAAACTTCCAAATATACTTAAATTGGTCTTGTTCTCACTCCAATTCGATTTTAACATAAAATACCAACAATTAGTCTAAAATTAGTCTAAAATTTTTAAAAAACAGGGTAGTACCAGCGAAGCTGACACCGCCCGCCATAAGGAAATCTCAAGATAATAATAAGCAATAAGTTGTATAAGTTAAATACTTCCCACTGTTCAACAATCGCGCCCGATTGAGCCCTATTGGAAGCATCTTTAATACCAACGAATGGTAGGTTTAATGTTTTAAAAGTTAATGATCTCGATTTTCTTTCTCGATGTGGTTTTAAGATAAAAAACGTGATATTCTTATTCCGTCGAAGGAAGTAATCCATTAATCCAATAGAAAAAAGCAGTTTCTGAAATAAATTTGGAGAAAAGGGTTTTGTTTGTTTAAAAATATAAACCATCAGGGAGAGGAAAAATGATTAATCAGGGAGACGAAGAAAATCTGGTAAACAAATTCAAAGAAAATCAAGATATATTATTTGCAATCGGAGATCAAACTAGGCAAGCCATCCTTATTACCCTAATGCAAGGGCTGCAACATCCCGGTATGCGAGTGGGAGAGATTACGGCAAAAACACATCTTTCACGTCCAACCGTATCCCATCATTTAAAAATATTAAAGGATGCGCAGATCATCAGTGTGCATAAAGTAGGAACCATGAATTATTATCACCTAGACTCCAAAAGCAAGCTCTTGACACTTAAAGGTCTCGTCGATCAGATCGAGGAAATGTTTTTGCAATGTAAATCAGACACTATCCTATATCAGGACGAAAGGAACAGGGTATGAAAATGACTGTAGAAACTAAGACAATTGAAGCGGTTAATGGCGTAAAAATCCCTCAATTGGGTTTCGGGGTTTACAAAATAAAGAAAAAAGAAGAGTTTGAAATGTCGATTCGTGAGGCTATCCGGGTAGGTTTTCGCCATTTTGATACGGCAAAAATTTATGGCAACGAACAAGCATTAGGAACAGCCATTGAAAAAAGTCAGATCCCCCGAGAAAAATTTTTTATTACTTCGAAGGTGTGGAATACGGATCACGGTTATAAAGCCACTAAGAATGCGTTTGAACAAACCTGTAAAAAGCTAAATGTAAAATATCTTGATATGTACCTCATCCATTTTGCTTCACCTCATTATTTGGAAACATGGAAAGCAATGGAGGAACTATACATGGAGGGAAGGATTAAAGTAATTGGCGTTGCGAATTTTGAAATTCAACACCTTGAAAACATCATGAAACATTCTGAAATCGCACCGATGATTAACCAGATCGAGACTCACCCGGAGTTCCCACAAAATGAACTTCATGACTACCTCAAGAATCACCACATCTTACATGAGGCTTGGGGACCGTTGGGACAAGGGAATAAAGCATTACTAGAACATCCGGATTTAAAGACAATTGCTCATGAACATCAGAAAACGGTAGCTCAAATCATTCTACGTTGGCATCTACAACGAGGAATTATAATTATTCCTAAATCATCAAATCCACAAAGAATTAAAGAGAACAGCGATATTTTTGATTTTGTGTTAACCCATGAAGAAATGGGGAAAATCAGCCAACTCAACACGGGTAGAAGGTATTCAATTAAACCCACTGGCTATATGATTAATCCATTTTACAATAGATTGATGAAAATTTTCATGAAGTAAGTCAGTGAATAATTTTAATGCCATTACCTACCTTTTNNTTTAAAAAAGCTTAATTTCTCTATTTAACATGAAGAAATTAAGCTTAATTTGGCTGAAAGTTATGGAATTTCTACTACTTTTTTCTAACTTTGGTACCAATACAATGCAACATCATTCATAGTGGAAGCATATCCTAGTTGTCTTAACATCGTGGTAATATTTCCTCGATGATAAGTACCATGATTGGCAACATGAAATAATATTTCTGAATACGCGGTTTCTCTAGGACCTGTCCAAGGATTATTCAGATTTATTCTCTTTTCTAAATCTGATTGACTATTTATCCATTCTTGATATTGTATAGCAAGTTCTTCATTAGACTCTATAAATTTATTTGCAGAATAGGAATTTGTCTCCTCTACAAGCGCCATAGACACTTCTAATGCTTCTTGCATATCCATTCCTTTCAGTGTTTCTAGCCACATAACATCTACCACATAGATGTGACTAAATGTTTTAGCGATGGTTGGATAGGAACTGCTAACCTCATCATATAGGACATTGCTCGGTAATTCTCTCATTCTTTCTAGTAATACCTTATTAGCCCAAACGTGATAATTGTACATATTTTTTGCATGATTCATTGAACAACCACTCCTTAACTTCTGTTTTTTTGTTTCTATTTGTATTATAAAAAAAGATATATGACAGCAGTTTGTCATACATCTTCATAAAGTTTAACTATTTTTTTTGCTTCTTCTATTAGGATGGCTTGCAGTTCAACAGGTTTTATAATTTTCACCCCACTACCAAAACCTAACAGAATAGATTTAAGCCACCTGGCATGTAGAGGTTCATAAACAGAAATGGTAAATGTCATACTTCCATCACGGTTAAGGACCTTCGGATAATTCCGGAATTGGTCTAATGCTCCTGATAAGGAGTTGGGATGCACCCAAATTACTACATCCTCAAATCGTTCCATATCGGACTTTGAATGTGATAACTCATCATCATTAATTTCATGATTTTGAAGATACGCATCTTGTGTTATGGTTATATTCATCATACGTGAGATCCGAAATTCTCTGTAATCCTTCCGTTCTCTACAAAAACTATAAATGTACCAGTTTCGGAACCGATAACGAAGGTGAATAGGTTCTATTTCTCGTGCAGTAAATTCATTTTTACTACTTACATAATCAAAACGAATTACTTTTTTATCAAGTATAGCCATTCGTAGTTCGGTTAACAAACGCGGCTCTGTTCTATGACTAGCCAAGTCAATCAATAGAGATTTATCGTAACCGGTTGGATCCACTGCAGACAACTTATCCATCGTATGTTGCATGTTTTTATCTTCAAAAATTCTCGACAAGCTACTTAGTACTGTAAGTAGAATGGAAATATCATTAGAGCCCATGAAGCTCTTGTCCATTTTGTATCCCTCAATGATCCCGAAACCACCGTTCGTACCTTGATGCGAAACAACAGGTATTCCAGCTGCACAAATAGCATCGATGTCTCGATAAATAGTCCGTGTTGTTACTTGAAATTCATCAGCTAAGCGAGAAGCTGACAAAATTTCATTATTTAGGAGTTTAAATATAATGGCTAGCAATCGTTCTAATTTCAATGCTTCTTTCCTTTCTTTAGTAAAATAATTTAACTCGGATATAGCTTAATTGGTACATTTAGGAGTTAATCAAACATATCCGCTACTAAGTTACTGAACTCTCTCAAATAGTGAAGATAATTGCCCACACCATAGTTATACATTTTGTTGTACATCTTTGCAACGACAAGATTATGTTTAGGCATATCAATAATATTCGAGATGAAAGGTTTTTTTGTATAAGTTGGTCTTCGAAAACCTTGATGAATCTTTTTACAAACATTCTGCATTTATTAAAAAGATCATTATTTTATTACTGGCTGTGGAACTCCATTTACCCAGTCTAGTATAAATGGAGCCTGGTGATTGTTTAAGCTTTTTGGTATTTCATTTTTATGTAAGAAGGCTAAATCTTTACTCTCATTATTCGCAATAAGTTTTCCATTGAAGTCGGTTACTTTAAATATAATTTGAACACTAAAAACTTTATCTCCATTTGAATAGTGTGCAAATCCGTTTTCACCAGAATAAATACCAAACAGTTCTACCTTGTTTAACTGAAGATTAGTTTCTTCTTGTACTTCTCTTTTTACTGTCTCCTCAAAAGTCTCACCAATCTCTAATATGCCACCAGGTATTCCCCAATGGTTATAGTCCGTTCTTTTCTGTAATAAAATTCTTCCTAAACCATCTTCAATAATCGCCCCACAACCAACTGTTATTAGAGTCTCTTTTCCAATCAACTTTCTCATCGTTTTTATATAATCATTCATATTTTATTCCTCTAATCAACATTTTAATAATTAATTTTCTAATAATAGATAGTAATGCTAGTCTCAATCCTGGTTGTCTCGTCAAGGATTTTAATTATTACCAAGTGTTTATCTTGGTTATCTTGCTTGCTAGCATGACTTTTGCCAAGATATATCCTTTTATCTTGGTTTTCTTTCCTGCCAGTTTGACTATCACCTAGATATATTCTTTTATTTGCTAATCACACCATTCCTTGCGATTAATTATAGAAGAAGAGGTTAAACATGTAAAATTGTTTCTCAATAAGGAATAACAGAAAGTAATTCAAAAAACCATCCTAAAAAATGTAGGATGGTTCTTTCTGCATCTATTCTAGAATCTAATCTTACCAATCTTTTATTTCGGGTCGGTCCCCTTTACTATTGCCTTTTTTAGCAAAGCGATTGGTTAATTCTTGTTTAACATCCTCGAGGCTTACACCTTGATTAGCCATCATAACGAACGTGTGGTAGAGTAAATCACTCACCTCATTGGTTAATTCTTCGTTATCCTTATTTTTCGCTGCAATGACAACCTCTCCGGCCTCCTCGATTACTTTTTTACCTATTTTGTCAACACCTTTTTCATATAAGTAATTCGTGTAGGAGTTCTCTACACGATGTTCTTTTCTATCTTCTACCTCTTGCATAACTTCCTCGATGATCGCTGAATGGTAAGGAGAAGTGCCATTATCCTTTACATGATTGAAGAAGCAAGAGGTTTCACCTGTATGACAAGCAGGACCATTTGGAATGACTTTAATGTGTAACGTATCGTGATCACAATCTAAATCAATCGATTGCACCTGTTGTGTATTTCCAGAAGTTGCCCCTTTATGCCATAATTCTTCTCTTGATCGTGAATAGAACCAGGTCTCATTGGTTTCTATTGTTTTTTGATAGGCCTCTTCGTTCATATATGCTAGCATGAGAACTTCTTTTGTCTGTAAATCTGTAATAATTGCTGGAATTAAACCTTTTGAAAAATCAGGCTTCACGAATAGTCACTCCTTGCTGTTTACATGCTTCTTTTACTTCTTGAATTGTAAAGGTATTTTCATGAAAAATCGATGCTGCAAGTCCTGCTGATACATCTGTCTGATTAAATACTTCTGGGAAATGCTCTGGCTTTCCTACACCTCCAGAAGCTATAACCGGGATGCGCACGGCAGCCACAACAGCTTCTGTTAAGGGATGATCAAATCCATTCTTCACACCATCTGTATCCACACTTGTTAATAAAATCTCGCCTGCACCTTTTGTTTCTACTTCCTTTGCCCATTCAATCGCATCAATTCGCGTATCTTTTGTTCCTCCATGTGTCATGACGTGCCATTTGTCACCAACACGTTTCGCGTCGATTGCGACAACAATACACTGTGCACCAAATCGCTCAGAGGCTTCCGATATGAGAGAAGGATTTTGGACAGCAGCCGAATTCATGCCTACCTTATCTGCTCCGGCTTGTAATAAGCGATTCACATCCTCTATCGAGCGTACACCACCACCGACTGTAAATGGGACAAACACATTTTTTGCAGTCTCTCTTACAATATCAACCATTGTTTGGCGACCTTCATTGGTTGCTGAGATATCTAAAAACACAATTTCGTCTGCTCCAGCCTTAGAATAATTAGATGCCATTTCAACTGGGTCTCCTAATTCTCTTAGTCCTACGAAATTTGTCCCTTTTACAACTTTTCCTTCCTTTACATCTAAACAAGGAATAATTCTTTTCGCAATCATGCGTCCATCCCCCTAATAGGTGAATATTCTTCCGTTAATTTCATCACGATTTTTAACAGCTCCACGCCAACCTCTCCGCTTTTCTCTGGATGAAATTGAATACCAAATACATTCCTATCCCTTACCATTGCAGGTACCCTAGCACCATAGTTTGTCGTAGCAACGAGATATTTTTGCTGTGTTGTAGCTTGATAAGAATGCACAAAATAGACATGTTTGTCCTGAAGCTTAGCAAATGCCTCGTTCTGATTTTCAATTTGAAGCTGATTCCATCCGATATGTGGTAGAATAAAGCTTGTTTCTATTCTTTCAACCGTGCCTGGAATTAATCCGAGTCCTTCTGTTAGACCATTTTCATAACCCTTTTCAAACAATAACTGCATACCAAGACAAATTCCGATAAAAGGTTTTTCCTTCGCTAGCTCACGTAATGGCTGCATTAGACTTCTCGTTTCAATTTCTTCAACAGCTGCTTTAAAGGATCCGACACCAGGTAAAATGATATGACTTGCTTTTTTTAATCGTTCAACTGAATCCGTTATTTCTATCTCATAGCCTAATTTCTGAAAGGCAGTTGTTACACTTGCTACATTACCCATTCCATAATCTACGATGGCAATCATTCGATTAACCCCTTCGTAGAATTAACCCCTTTTATTTCTGGATTAATCCGAATAGCCTCTGATAAAGACCGACCTAATGCTTTAAAGATTGCCTCGATCTTGTGGTGAGTATTTTGACCATATAATACCTTAGCATGAAGTGTAATGCCTGCTTGAAAGGCAAATGCTTGCAAAAATTCCTGAACTAATTCTGTATCAAAATTACCTAGTTTTGAGTTATCAAAGGATGCATCAAATACAAGAAACGGTCTACCACTAATATCCAGTGCAACAAATCCAAGTGATTCATCCATTGGCACATAAGCACTGCCGTAGCGATTAATCGATTTCTTATCACCTAACGCTTCTTTTATTAACTGACCTAAGACAATTCCGACATCTTCAACAGTATGGTGACTATCAATATGCAAATCTCCATTTGCTTTTACTTCTAAACCAATTCGACCATGTCGCGCGAATAACTCGAGCATATGATCAAAAAAACCCACCCCTGTATCAATGTTGACTTCACTTGGATCATCTAAATGGACCGATATACTAATCTGGGTTTCAAATGTCTTTCTCTGTTTACTAGCTGTTCTCATCTATTATTTTCCCTCCAAGCGCTTGGAAACGGCTCTTCCGTGTCCTTCAAGCTGTTCTTCATTTGCTATATTAATGACATGTTCACTCGCTTCTTTAAGTGCGGTTTCTGAGTAATAGAGATAGGTAGTTTTTTTAACAAAATCATCGACTGATAGTCCTGAAGAGAATCTTGCCGTGCCGGATGTTGGCAATACATGGTTTGGACCTGCATAGTAATCGCCTAAAGCTTCAGGTGTATAGTGTCCTAGAAAAACGGAACCAGCATGTCTCACCTTATTCAAATAACTGATCGGATCCTTGACTTGAACTTCTAAGTGTTCTGGTGCAATTTTATTTGCGATTTGGAACGCTTCTTCTAGTGTCTTCACTACGACACCTGCACCTTTTTCTGTTAATGCGGCCTCTGCTATGGACTGTCTCGGTAAATCATCACATTGATTCTCAAGCTCTAGCTGTACTTGTTTCATCATTTCAGAAGATGTGGTAATTAAAAATGCACGTGCATTTGTATCATGCTCTGCTTGAGCGATTAGGTCTGCTGCAATAAAGATTGGATTTGCAGTTCCGTCTGCAATAATTGCTACTTCACTAGGACCAGCGATCATATCGATACCTACATCTCCAAACACTAGTGATTTAGCTGCAGCTACATAGGCATTTCCTGGGCCTACAATCTTATCAACTGCAGGGATCGTCTCCGTTCCATAAGCGAGCGCTGCGATTGCTTGTGCGCCACCAACCCGATAAATTGTTGTCACTCCTGCGATATCTGCTGCAACCGAAAGGATCGGTGCAATTTCTTCTCCATTTCTTACTGGTGTGACCATAATGACTTCCTCAACGCCAGCAAGTACTGCAGGAATGGCATTCATTAAAACAGAAGATGGGTAACAGGCTGTACCACCTGGAACATAAATTCCGACACGATCAATTGGACGGAAGAGCTGACCAGAAATAATACCATTTTCCGCTTGCATCATTCGTGAGTTATTAAGTTGCTTTTGGTGAAATGATTTAATATTTTCGGCTGCTTTTTCCAGTGATGTAATGATTTTTTGATCAACCTTATCCCATGCTTGTGTACGTTCAGCCTCACTTACAAGAAAAGAATCTGGTGCTTCTCCATCAAATTTTTCGATAAATTTGCGAACAGCTTCGTCTCCTCCACTTTGGACCTCGGCAATTATTTCACTAGCAGCTTGTATAAATTGCTGTTTATCTTGACTGTTTGTCTTGGTTGGATTGGCATGTGTTAAAAAATCCTCCACTGAAAATAATTTAATCATGCTTCTTTCACCCCTTTTTTGAATGATTCGATTACAGGAACTAATTGATCTCTTTTTATTTTTAAGGAAGAGCGATTGGCAATTAATCTTGCGCTAAAACTTAAGAACTCATCTTCTATTACTAGACCGTTCTCCTTTAATGTCGTACCTGTTTCGACAATATCCACTATAGCATCTGCTAAACCTAAGATAGGAGCTAATTCAACTGAACCTTCGAGTTTAATAATATCGACGGATTCGCCCTTATTACGGAAGTATTCCTTTGTAATATTTGTAAATGTACTAGCAATCCTTTTCTTGCGATTCGGCCATTGATAGTTTGCCTTCGTAGCTAAGGCCATTCGACATTTGCCAAAAGGTAGTGGAAATAGATTGTAAACATCTGGCTGATGCTCAATTAAAATATCTCCACCGACAATGCCAAGGTCTGCAATCCCGTTTTCTACATAGGTGGTCACATCGGCACCCTTGGCAAAAAAGAAAGAAAATTGCTCTGTTTCCACTTGAAGCTTCCTACCTTTATTGAAAAGTGGCTCTATATCATAATTTAATTCTTGGAAAAATGCTAGAAATTGCTTTTCTAAACGCCCTTTTGTTAAGGCTATAACTGGCTTCATCGTTCAACCACCTTATATTGATTGTTTTCCTGAATAATTTTATAGAGTTTATCATACATCCCATCTGCTTGAACATCATATTGAATATCCACAATAGCTTCTGGCAACTCTTTTCTAAGAGATTCTGCAATGGCATGTGTTTTAGGACTAGCTAATATACAGGCTTTGTTCCTAGACGCCTCTGTAACCATATGCTGTGCAAGAATATCAACATCAAAAGCTAGACCTACAGCGGATGTCTCCTGTTTAAACTGTTTATAGAGTTTATCATATCTTCCGCCAGAAAAGCAGATAGAACCACCCGATGTTAAAAACCCTCGGAACATAATCCCATCATAATATGGCAAGTTTTTCACACGCCCTAAATCAACGATAACCTCCGTCTCACCAGTCTGTTCTAATAAGTGAATAAGTTGTTCCAAATGGTTTAATATTTTTAATAGCTCTGCTTGGTCGTGCCATAAGTCATGGTATGTTGATAAAATCTCTTTGGAGCCATAGGCATCAATTAATTGTATTAATTGATCCTTTATCGCTAGGAGTCCTTCCTCCTCCACGATTTGTTCGACCAAATCACTTCGTTTATCATGCATCGCTATCCGCAGATTCTCTTCCTGCGCTTCTTTCAAGGAATAAGGTGCAATGATAGTTTCAAAAATTCCCGTATGTCCTAGTTCGATAACATATTGATCGATATTTAATGTATTTAAATATTGGACAGCAGTTAAGAGACACTCACTTTCGCCAAGAAACTGATCAGCATGCACAATCTCAATCCCTGCCTGCCTGCTCTCAATTCCATCTTTATCATTACGAAAAATAGAGCCCTGGTACGACCACTTCTGGAACGACGGATGTTGTTTAGCAATTGCCCGAGCTACTGCTGCCGTCCAATCAGGTCGCAATACTTCGATTTCTCCTTCATGATTAAACCATTTCAGCATGCTTTGAAGGTCCATTCCTGCGATTTCGTTCGTAAATGTATTGGCATATTCCACGACTGGGGTGGAGATTGCTTTGAAATTGCGTTTCTCTACTACTTGTCTAAACGTTTCTGATGCTTTTAAACGATTGGAAATAAGAACACCTGTCTCATCCTGACTACCAGCTGGTAAAAACATTCATTGTCACATCCTACATCTATACTTTATTAGTTTACCACTCTACTGTGGTAAAGCGATATTTTCTTCCTTAACTTTATCAAAACTCCTGTCTCCTGTCAATGCAGTTTTTATGTTAGCTTAGATAAATGAAGTTCTTTTCATTTTCATGCAAACAGATTATAATAGCAGGATATAAATAAAGGAGATTAAGCATGATGAAATATTACGGTGATTATCATATTCATACTCATTTTTGCCCTCATGGTACTAAGGATACCATTTCAACCTATATCGAAAAAGCAATATTGCTCGGACTAAAAGAAATAAGCTTTACCGAACACGCCCCTTTACCTGAGGGTTTTACAGATCCAACACCGAATAAGGATAGTGCGATGAGATGGGCCGATGTAGAGGATTATATTCGTCAGATTCAACAATATAAAAAAGAGTACCAATCTGACATAAAAATCAATCTAGGCTTTGAGGTAGATTATATCGAAGGCTTTGAGCAAGAAACAAGGCAATTTCTAAATCTGTTTGGGGTAGAAATCGATGATGCCATTCTTTCTGTGCATATGCTGAAAACACCTGCCCAAAGCTATGTTTGTCTCGATTTTAGTAAGGAGATGTTTGCAGAAATTATCGATGAATTCGGCAATGTGGACAAGGTGTATCAAAAATACTATCAAACGATGGAACAAGCAATTCTTTCCGACCTTGGAACTTATAAACCAATACGTTTAGGGCACCTAACCTTAATTGAAAAATTCAAAAAGAGATACAAACCAAAAGCTGATTATGAGCGTACCATTACTTCATTATTGTCCTTAATCAAAGAAAGGAAAATGGCACTAGATGTTAATACGGCCGGTCTTTTCAAGGAAGATTGTGAGAGTATCTATCCATCTCTGCATTATGTAAGACTAGCTGAAGAAAAACAAATCCCTTTAGTACCAGGATCCGATAGCCACACAGCAGAACACCTAACTCGTGGGTTCGATCATATGCCAGCAGATATCCTATACAGTAGACCAACTGACAGAAAATAGATAGGCCCTCTAAATATGAATGACAAACAGCTAGGAAACTCCCTAGCCGTTTGTCCGGTTCATTAATTCTTGATTCAATTTCTCGAGTAATTCGATATTCTCGAAGTTATCTGTTAAGCCTTTCTTCACATTTTCAAAATAAGTAGATACTTCATTTGAATAATTTGCCCATACCTGTTGATCCTCTTTAATCCAAAGTTGTGCGTAGTGATCCTTTAAAGCTGATTGAATACGTGAAAATTCTTCTTGCCATTGCTTACTAAATACTTGTTTGAGTTCCTCTTCCAGTTTGTCACGATCATTTTGAGCAAAGAATGTTTTCGTATCTTTAAAGATATGGGCAAAACCTTGTACAGTTTTATCCTCTAGATCTATCTTCTGAAAAAGATTAGCTTCTTCTACTGACATTTCTTCTAATTCTGAAAGGGAAAAGCTTGAATCAACTTTTTGAAGCTGTCGATTGATTTCATTCCTCCATTGTTTCCATTCCACATTCCAAAAAGCATTTATTCGAATTAGGATTGCTTCTAATTCATATTTCATTCGTTCATTTATTTGTTTATTGAGTTCTTTAATGGCGATAACTAATTCTTCTTTCCCTTTTCTGCCATTCGATTGAATCGATCCAGGACTAATGAAATCCCGAAACATGTCAATAAATTGGATCATAAAACGTTGCATGACATAAAAGCATTGCTTTTCTAGTTTTTGTTCAATGGATTGAAAATAAGTGGATGTATTCCTTTGTTCAATGATATGGTGCATTTGTGCTTGATTATTTTCATTTTTCGCTAGGAATGCTTCACGCTTTGTTTGATCACTATGACTTAATTCTAGCCATTTGGTCACTAATGCATGAATTCGAGAGATATCGGTATAGATCGATTGCATGCTTAATTGGGTTAGCTCCTCTGTAATAAAAGAATAAAAAGAGCTTTCGAATGCCTTCATTCCAGATGGTGTCGTTGTTTGTCCCTCTTTTTTTAATTGCAATGCTTGCTGACTGGATACAGGGTACATTCTAGGATGATGAATATCAAAGCTTTTTAACTGTGTCTTTACATAGTCTGTAACGAGATTAACCTCCGTTTGATCCTTGGCCAGATCCATTGCATTGACGATGAAGAACATTTTATCCAGTTGAAATGCATCTTTAACACTTCCCAGCTTTTCTAAAAATGCTTTATCAGGCCGCGAAAAGGGATGGTTATAATACGTTACAAATAATATGGCGTCAGCATTTTTAATATAGGAAAAGGCAAGTTCTGTATGTCTAGCGTTCACAGAATCTGCGCCAGGTGTATCGACTAAGGTAATATGTTGCCGAGTTAATGGGCAATCATAATAGAGCTCCATTTCCTTCACAAAGCAGGATATCTGTTCTTCACGCACATAATTAGCAAACTGGTCAAAATGAATCTTAAAGGAACTACCAATTTTATTCTTCAGATTAGGAAGACCTGTATAAAAAGCATGTAGAAAGGTTTTATGTTGATCCTCGATTTGTAGTTTATCTATCTTATGTTTATGAATCCATTTCTCCACTTCGTCTAAATTTTGAAAAGCTACTTCACCCAAAATGGAGGTGATATCTGCAATAAGTTCACCTTCACTCTTTAAGTGAACATAAACTTCCTTGTGTTGAAATTCTTCATTTGGTGGACTTATTTTATTGATCGCTGCTGTCGTTGGGTTTGGTGAAACAGGCAGTACCCTTTCTCCCATCAAAGCATTAGCAAAAGACGATTTGCCTGCACTGAAAGCCCCGAACAGTGCAATGGTAAAATGACGATTTTCTAACCGCTCTCGTTTTTCCATTATTTCTTTTATAAATGGTTTTAATGAGTCTATTTCCTTCGTATGCTCCACCAACCATTCCACATCTTCTAATGTGGATTCCATCTGATAACGAGCATTTTTCTTCAAGGGAGGAACATTCTCATTTATATGTCCATCCTCTGTATCCTGGAAATTCCATTCCTTCTTCATAAGTGTTTTTATTTGCTCGCGCTCTGTTAATGTTCGTTGAAACGCTTCTATTTGTCGTTGATCTATTCTAAAGTCAGATGATAAATGCTCCTCGAGCTCATTTTTATAATGCATGAACGCTAATTTTTCTGCTTGAATTTCTTGTTTGATTTTTTGCGACTGTTCTAACACCTTAATCCTCTTATCTAATTGATCAATTTTTTCATTAAACTCACGAAATATCTCATTACTCTTCTCATGCCATTTGTCTTTATAATATTGTCTATATAGTTTCTTCAATTGGTTGGCAAGCTTGTCAGTATATACTAGAACATATTCACCAGTTGTCCTAACATTATCATTCATTTGTTCTACTAATTGTTCCTGACTAAATTGTTTGTCGAAAATAGACTCATTTAAAGCTGTCGACGTATATGGTAAAAGGAATTCAGTTACCTTATCACGTAGCTTCCATTCCAAAGTGGTTTCCACTTGTTTTTGGAGTGCTTGGTAAAAGGCTTCTAAACGTCTCGTACGCTCAAGTTCCGTTTTTTGTTTCGATTTGAATAATCCTATTTTAAAAGTTGGTTCATATGCTTGTAGCATATCCTTTGCAAGCTCACGAAGCTCAAACGGCATTAATGGAGCATTTTTCAAGGTCTGCTCCACCATTTTCCTATACGTAGACTCTACATCATTTTTCGCTGTAATTAGATCAGCCTTCTTACTTTGTAGCTCTTGTTCACTTCGATCATCTTGTATTTCGATAGCACCCAATTCATCCTCTAATTCCGTCAGCTTTTGATCCATTTCTTCTTGTTTTTCTGCTATGCTCTCCTGAATGATATGATTAATCCCATGATAGGAGGTTTGATCCACTAGTTCTTGACATGGTTGAACCATTTTTTGTTGAATATTTGTTTGTAAGCTAGACCATTGATTGTCAGTCCATGCTTGTTCTTCTTTTAAAGATGTAAAAAATACATCAGTTGGTTGAATACCCCATTGTTGAAAGACTTTCTCGAGGCTTGATTTAAAATCATCGAAAGAGATTTCCTCTTCTTTATGCTTATCCATTTGATTAATGATCACCGCATAAGGCTTATTTAATGCTTCAAGATGTTTCAAAAATGAAGCATTCACTTCGGATTGGACATGATTGTAATCCATTACATAATAAAGAAAGTCAACGACATGCAGAGCAGATTCGGTCAGAATTCGATCTGCATCATCTGCAGCATCGATTCCAGGTGTATCCATTAGGGTTACCTGTGGTGGCAAATCCGTATTGTTTTTTATTATTTCCACCTTACAGATTTCTTCGCCATCTCGGCACAATGCATGTAACTCACTAAGAGAGATACTCGAATCTAATCTCACCGGCTTTTGCTCGGTAAAATGAATGATGTATGCATCTTCACCACGTTTTATTTCTACAATATTTGCACTGGTCGGAATGGGACTCTGTGGTAACAGTGCTTCATCTAATAAATGATTTAGAATGGTCGATTTACCTGCAGAGAAATGTCCACAAAAGCAGATATGCTGCATTTGTTTTTCCTTTTTCTGGTAAAAATCAACCATTTTTTCTTTACGCTCCAATTGTTCATGTTGATCAAAATAGCAATACAATCCAACCATTTGTTCTAATTCATAAGACCTGACAGTTGTTGTCCCCATTTACGAAAACTCCTTCTCTTTAGACAGAAAACGCAGAAATATAATTTAATTATTTATTATACTAGTTTTAACACATTTCGCCAATAGCTCTTTTAACTACTTAAAAGCTTTAGCATTATCCTATTTAAAAAAGAAAGCCGAGCACTAGTGCTCGGCTTATCCTTCCTCTGTATGAAAAGGTTTTTGTAACCTTGTATGGAGCCAGATTCTTTCCACTTCACCTTCTGTGTCTGTGTCAATTACGTAAGAACCGTTACTATAGCGCTCACTTAGAGGCAGCTCTAGTGGTGATAAAACGAGAGAGGTACCTTTTCGCGTTCGTAAAACCACTTCGTCTAATTCATGTAGTAGCTCTAAACCAATTAAACGATGTGGTTTAGACTTTAATTCACGAAGCATGACAGAACCTTTTTTAGCTCGTGAAGATTTATCGAATTGATCTATTTTCATTCTTTTACAAGCTCCCCTTTGGGTCATCACAAATAGGTGCTCTTGTTCCTTCCATTCAGGGAAGACAATACCATTCACCACATACTCGTCTTTCTTCAATTGAATGGCTTTCACTCCAGCAGCTCGTTGGCCAATTGCTGAGACTTCTGTCTCGTCATACCATAGGCCATATCCTTTATTCGTTGCAATAAACAGATTACTGCTACCATTTGTTAGATGGACATTAAGTAACTGATCATCGTTCTTTAAATTTAAAGCAATGAGAGGTCTCGTGTATCGTTGTGATTGATATAAATCTAAACAACTTTTCTTTACCATTCCATTTTTTGTAAAGAAGATCAAGTTTTGTTTGGCATCAAACTCTCGTATTGGTATTGCCTTCACAATCTCTTCCTCTTTATCCGTAGAGGTAATATTGGATATATGTTGGCCCAGATCCTTCCAACGAATTTCAGGCAACTGATGTACTGGTATTGGCATATAGCGACCTTTATTTGTAAACAGTAATAGATGATCTGTCGTATTTATCTCAAACAAACTGAGTAGATAATCGTCATCTTTCATCATGAAATCATCGATCGAGGAGGCACTATAAGACCGAATGCTCGTTCTTTTCACATATCCTTGATTGGTGACAGAAACCACAACGTCTTCACTTGCAACGGTCACTTCTACATTTATTTTAAGTTCCTCTATTTTATCCTCAATAACAGTTTTTCTTGGATCTGCATATTTCTTTTTCATTTCACGTAAATCTTTTTTAATGACAGTGAGCAATTTTTTCTCGTCGTCTAAAATGAGTTGCAACTCACGAATAGCCTCTCGCAGTTCGTCTGCTTCCTTTTCTAATGCGGTAATATCTGTATTCGTCAAACGATATAATTGTAATGTTACAATCGCTTCTGCTTGCTCTTCTGTAAAACCGTACAATGCCTTGATTTGATTTTTGGCATCTTGCTTGTCCTTAGATGCACGTATCGTTTGAATAAGTTCATCTAATATGGAAACCGCCTTTATCAAACCTTCTACAATGTGTGCCCGCTTTTTCGCTTTATTTAAATCAAATTTGGTTTGTCTTGTAACAACATCCTTTTGATGTGAAATATAGGCATCAATAATTTCCAATAACCCTAACAGTCTAGGCGTCTTATCTTTAATCGCCACCATATTAAAGTGATACGTAATCTGCAGGTCTGTATTTTTATATAAATAATTGAGAATCCCTTGACTATCGGCATCCTTCTTTAATTCCACCACAATTCTTAAGCCGGTTCGATCCGTTTCATCTCTTACTTCTGCGATTCCTTCGACTTTTCGGTCTATTCGTAATTCATCCATTCGTTTGACGAGAACGGCTTTATTCACATCAAATGGTATCTCGTCGATCACAATTTGTTCTCGACTCGCCTTTAATGGTTCAATTTTCGCCTTTCCTCTAACTACCACTTTCCCTTTTCCGGTCTCGTACGCTTTTTTTAAGCCTTCCTTTCCTTGGATTATTCCTCCTGTTGGAAAATCTGGCCCTTTGATAAATTGTAACAAGTCATCAATGGTTGCACTTGGTTTTTCTAATTTTTTAATAATGGCATCGATGACTTCACCTAAGTTATGTGGAGGTATTTCTGTTGCATATCCTGCAGAAATACCTGTAGAACCATTCACAAGAAGGTTAGGAATTTTTGCAGGCAGAACAACAGGTTCTTCAATTGAATCATCGAAATTAGGAATAAATTCTACCGTTTGTTTATCAATATCCCGGATCATTTCAGCCGCAATTGCTGATAACCTTGCTTCCGTGTAACGCATTGCAGCTGGGGGGTCGCCGTCTAAACTACCGTTATTTCCATGCATCTCTACTAGTTCGTTTCTTACCTTCCATGTCTGACTTAATCGAACCATAGCCTCATAGACAGAGGAATCACCATGAGGATGATAGTTACCAATGACCGTACCTACTGTTTTCGCTGATTTTCGGAATGGTTTATCATGTGTGTTCCTCTCTTCGTACATTGCATACAATATTCTACGTTGTACCGGCTTTAAACCGTCTCGTGCATCCGGAAGTGCACGATCTTGAATGATATATTTACTATACCGACCAAAACGATCTCCCATTACTTCTTCTAATGGTAGATCAAGATATTTTTCTTCTATTGCCAAAGGTATTCCCCCTAAACGTCCTTATATTTGAATATTCTCATTATCAATAATATTCTCATCTTCATCTAAACTAAACTGCACGTGTGATTCAATCCATTTTCTTCTTGGCTCTACTTTATCACCCATTAGTGTCGTAACACGCTTTTCCGCTCGTGCCAAGTCATCGATTGTTACGCGAATTAAGGTTCTAGATTCTGGATTCATCGTTGTTTCCCAAAGCTGCTCTGCGTTCATTTCACCAAGACCTTTATAGCGTTGTAGTTGATAGCCTGTTTTATATACCTTAGTGATCTTTTTCATTTCCTCTTCATTCCATGCATATTCTATCTTTGCTTTGGCCCCTTTACCTTTTGTTATTTGGTAGAGTGGTGGTAGAGCTATAAATACTTTACCTTCCTCAATAAGTGGTCGCATATAACGATAGAAAAAAGTAAGTAATAAAACTTGAATATGAGCACCATCTGTATCGGCGTCTGTCATGATGACAATTTTATTATATTGGATATCTTCAATGGAAAACTCACTTCCGACACCTGCACCGATCGTATGAATAATGGTAGAGATTTCTTCATTTTTCAGAATATCGACAAGCTTTGCTTTTTCTGTGTTAATTACTTTACCTCTCAGTGGTAAAACGGCTTGAAATTTCCGATCCCTCCCCTGTTTTGCAGAGCCTCCAGCTGAATCTCCCTCCACTAAATATAATTCATTCTTTGCAGGATTCCGTGATTGGGCTGGTGTAAGCTTCCCACTTAATAAAGCATCTTTACGCTTTTTCTTTTTCCCACTCCTTGCTTCTTCTCTTGCTTTTCGTGCTGCAAGCCTCGCTTCTTTCGCACGAATGGCCTTCTTGATCAACATCGAGCTAACATCTGCATTCTCTTCAAGGAAATAGAGTAAATGTTCTGCCACAATCGTATCGACAACGGATCTAGCCTCTGCTGTCCCGAGCTTTCCTTTTGTTTGACCTTCAAATTGAAGCTTCTCTTCTGGAATTTTGATCGAAATGACTGCAGTGAAGCCTTCACGTATATCATTTCCTTCTAAATTCTTATCCTTTTCTTTCAATAAATTAATTTTACGAGCATATTCGTTAAAGATTCGTGTAATCGCTGATTTTGCACCAATTTCATGGGTTCCACCATCCTTTGTCCGAACATTGTTAACAAAAGAAAGGATGCTCTCCGCGTATCCATCGTTAAATTGGAAAGCAAAATCAAGCTCCATCCCTTGCTGCTCTCCTTCAAAATTCACGACAGCATGTAAAGTATCCTTATCCTCATTCAGATATTCAACAAAATCCTTTAGGCCTTCTGGATAATGATACGATTCTTTTTCGTTTTCATTTCTTTCATCGATTAGCTCGATTGTAATCCCTTTGAGTAGAAAAGCTGCTTCTCTTAGTCTTTCTGCTAATATGTCAAATTGATAAACATCCGTAGAAAAAATCGAACGGTCTGGCTTAAAGGTAATGGTAGTACCCGTTTTCTTTGTTTTGCCTTTTTTCTCCAGAGTCGTTACAGGCTTTCCACCATTTTCAAATCTTTGATAATATAGATGACCATCTCGTTCAATTTTTACCTCTAACCATTCAGATAAAGCATTAACAACGGATGCCCCGACACCATGTAGCCCTCCACTCGTCTTGTATCCACCTTGCCCAAACTTACCACCAGCGTGCAAGACCGTCAGAATAACCTCAGGAGTCGGTCTACCGGTTTGATGCATCCCTGTTGGCATACCTCTACCTCTATCCTGAACCGTAATACTTTGATCTTGATGAATGGTCACACGTATAAGGTCTCCAAAACCGGAAAGCGCTTCATCAACTGAATTGTCCACAATTTCAAACACAAGATGATGTAACCCTCTCGCATCCGTACTACCAATATACATTCCTGGGCGTTTCCGAACAGCTTCTAGCCCCTCTAATACCTGTATTGAATCATCCGAATAGGCTGTATTCTTCACCATAAAACACTTTCTCCTTCCGCACATATAGGAAACCTAAGTTTCTTCATTCTTTAAGTTCCGTTTATTACTTCTATAGTATCGAACCTACGTTCTGTTTGTAAAGTTATTTATTACATAAGTATCGAATGAGCAACTTTTATACAACGATCCATGATGACCTCTTTACCATGTTGTTGTAGAAATTGATAGGCAGATTCATTCACAACCCCCTGTTGCATCCAAACATAAGGAGCTTTAACTTGAACGATTTCTTCTGCAATTTCTTCTAAATATTCTGGTCGTCTAAAAATATTCGTAAGTTGAAAATCTTCTTTAATATCAAGGACAGATGCATAAGCCTTTTCCCCTAATACATTGTCAACATTTGGATTAACGGGAATTATCTTATAACCTGCATTTTGCATGGCCAAAGCGATTTGGTAGGATGTACGGTAAGGCTTATCAGATAATCCTACCACTGCAATCACTTTAGTTTCACTTAGTATTTTTTTCATCAATTGCTTTTCTTGATCCATGTTCATAAATAACACCTCATTTTATTGATTAAACCATTTTCCGCCAATCCATGCAAGTATAGCTATTATTTTATCGGAAAGTTTGACGACCTTGTCAAGTGATATTTCATTATTTTTGGTTTATAAACAGTCGGTTTATGAAAAAAATAATGAGAGAATATACTTTTTTTAAAGAATACATGATAGAATAGGGATACTACTTGTTAGTTAGGAGTATACTGATGGACTATTTTATTTTTATCGTTATTGCATATTTGCTTGGTTCAATACCTACAGGTTTAATAGTAGGAAAAGTCGGCTTCAAAATAGATATAAGAGAGCATGGTAGTGGGAACCTTGGCGCAACAAACACCTTCCGTGTCCTGGGAATAAAAGCAGGTATCATTGTAACGGTTTGTGATATTCTAAAAGGTACTTTAGCTGCAGTATTGCCCGTGATCTTTCATGCAGAGCAAGTTTATCCACTAGTAGTCGGACTATTTGCTGTGCTAGGTCATATCTTCCCGATATTCGCTAAGTTCAAAGGAGGAAAAGCAGTTGCAACCTCTGCAGGGGTTATCTTAGGTGTTAACCCATTATTATTTATTATCATGATATGTAGCTTTCTAATCATCTTATATATATCTAAATATGTATCTTTATCATCAATGGTTACTGGTATTATTACAATAATCGTTACGATCATTCAGCAAGAGGTCGGTTTAATGATTGTTACAAGCATCTTAACTATCGTGGTTATTTATCGGCATAAGGCGAATATCAAGCGAATTATCAACAAGACAGAACCTAAAATAACATGGATGTAGAGTTGAATGAAAGGGGTCTTACAGATCTCTTTTTTTATACGTTAGAATAAGTATAAAACTTCTACACAGTAGAAGTTTTCACACTGCTATAATTTTAAGGTATAGGAAAAACTATGTAAATGATCTTGCTAATCAGTTTTTAAAATTGAATAATAAGCCATAATTAAGTATACTAATAGGATAATTGTATTAGTTTGAAAGGAGCTTATCCATGGATCGTAACTATCCAATTCAGTTACCAAATAAATTAGAAAGACATAAACTATTCGGATCAGTAGAACCAGGTGAGAAAACGAAACCGACAGAAAAGGAAAAAATGCCAGACTTACAAAATACGAAAAAAGATTTTTTGTTCGATATAGATCACGTGGGGATAACCAATGTGAAACACCCTATCCTCGTTAGTAGTGAAACAAAGCCAACCACCCAAACAACGATTGGTACCTTGACGATGACCTCATCCATTAAAAAGAATCATAAAGGAACAAATATGAGTCGATTTACCGAGCTACTTCATGACTATTCTAACGGTGAGCCATTTGATATATCGATTAATAAACTCAAAGCATTTACGAAGGAGTTAACCGAGAAGTTGGAACAGGAAGATACACAATTACAAATTTCCTTCCCATGGTTTTTCGAGCGCAGTGGTCCAAGCTCAGATAAGACGGGGATGAATCACGCAAATGCCATGATCACTATCCACTATCACAAAAACACAGGCTATCAATTAGAAGTGGCATTAGAAGGAACGGTAACAACACTTTGTCCATGCTCTAAGGAAATCAGTGAGTATAGTGCTCATAATCAACGCGGCATTGTAAAAATGGCTGTAAGACTAGCTCCAGATTATGCGGAGGATCAAAAGGATTGGAAGCTTGCATTATTAGAAGCTGCGGAGAGTAATGCTAGTGCTCGAATCCATCCTGTTTTAAAACGTCCAGACGAAAAAATGGTAACAGAACAAGCATATGAGAACCCTCGTTTTGTTGAAGATATGGTGAGACTTGTTGCAGCAGATCTATATGAATTACCTTTTGTAGAACAGTTTTCTGTAACCTGTCAAAATGAGGAATCGATTCATCTCCATGATGCCATCGCTACTATTAACTATGATAAATCACTTGCGAGATAGGCGATGAAAAAGATTTTTATTGGTTTGATACGGTTTTACCAGAAATGGATCAGTCCAATGTTTCCACCAAGCTGTCGCTTCCAACCGACGTGTTCGCAATATAGTCTGGAATGCTTTCAGCAATTTAATTGGTTCAAAGCAACCTATTATTCCATAAGGCGTATCTTGAAATGTCATCCATTTCATCCAGGTGGCTATGATCCTGTCCCAATTGAAAAAAAACACACAAAAACGACCGAGTGATAGCTTTCACTCGGTTTTTATACTTCCATACCCGACAACGGTTAATTAGCTAAACCGATTAGGCTATTTAGTACTGGGATGAAATTTTTCCAGTTGATCCCATTGTTCTTCTGCAAACAAGATTTGTTTTTGGCGATCTCCGAACAGATCAAAATGAGGATACCGCTCATCTCGGTGAATCCATTCTTCTCTCAAGCCGTACTTACTACCCCATTCGGATAATTGTTCGTAATTATTGCAACCAACCTTCGTGACAGAAGTACATCCTGGAAATCTGTCATCTAGCCAATAGTGGGTTAAAAAAGCAATTTCCCCTCTGTCTACTTTTCTTTTCCATTTGTTTAACGTATTACGATCTATCCCAAATGCCATTACTGATTGTCCTCTAATGCTTGTTGATACGCATGATGCCAATGAGGAAACTTTTTTCTGAGAGATAGTGGTTTAAACGTTTCTTTATCGACTATTACGTGCTGCGTTTTTCCTGTAACTGCAACTTCCTTTTTATCATTTAAAATCCGATAGCCGTAGGTTGTACGAATCCCATTATAGTCTTCTATCCATGTCTCTACAAAAGCATCGCCGCCATAGCGAATCGGCTGTTTAAAAGAGATATTAGCATCCACCACTGGAGAAACCACTCCTTCTGCTTCCATCTCGTGATATTGAAATCCGAGCTCTTCAATAAATGCTGTTCTTCCGATTTCAAACCAAATTAAATAGTTTGCATGATAGACTACTCCCATTTGATCTGTTTCTTGATATCTTACTTTTATTGGTGATGTTACTTTCATTGTTCAATCCCCCTACTTGATTTCCATGCTAGTTCAAAATCTTCCTTCTTCAATAAGGCAAGTTGATTATAGGAATCTGAATCTATATCCATACGTAATGCTTGGTATTGAATGGCTTCATTAATTAAATTCACGACAAATCGACCATTTCCACTAATCCTTGCATTTGAAAATTGCTCTAGCAAATAGTCTTGAACGTTTGGAGCTAGCTCATATTGATAGGCATCTATATGGTATAAAACCATCTCCAGTAATTCTTCCTTCTTATAGTCTTCAAAATGGAAGTATTTTTTAAACCTAGATTCTAAGCCTGGATTACTTTTAATAAACCGTTCCATTTCCTCTTTATAACCCGCTAAGATGACGACTAGATTTTCATTATGTTTGGTCATTTCATCAACTAATGTATCGATTGCTTCTTTACCGAAGTCCTTTTCACCTCGAAATAAAGCATAAGCTTCATCAATGAATAGTACGCCACCTAGTGCCTCTCTTATTTTATTTTTTGTTTTAATAGCAGTCTGTCCTACATAACCTGCAACTAGATCTCCTCTAGAGGCAATGACGAGATGTCCTCTTTTTAGTAGTCCACAATCCTTTAAAATCTTCGCAAATATTTTAGCAACCGTCGTTTTCCCTGTACCCGGATTACCAGAAAAGACGGAGTGTAACTGAATAGGGACATTTGGAAGATCCATTGCTTTTCTTTTTTGTTGGACTTTAACAAATGCCGAAAGCTTCTTCACTTCTTCTTTGACATGATTCAGACCAATTAATTGATCTAATTGCTTCATTGGGTCCTCAGAATTTCTCTGTTCATCTAACCGGTTGATGTCATGCGCGGTAATTCGCATGTGTTCAATCCAATTTTCTTTATCAGGCATGTTTTGAGTAGCGCCCATATAGAATATTACTTTTAATACTAAATCTCTTACCGTTCTCGCATTACCAAAGGATTCGTCTACTCTAGAGTTTTCGATTAATCCTTCGAAGGCTCGTAATGCATCCACTGTGAAAAAATAATCATTTTGTAATGCTGTTTCTTCCGCTATTTTGACTAATTCATTATCGGTGTAATCGGGTAGTTCAATAAAATTACCCTCTGGAAATCTACTTCTTAAGCCGGGGTTAGACCAAAGAAATTGATTCATTTCCTCTGGATAGCCTGCTATAATTACTGCAAATTTATTCGCATATTCTTTGGCTGTCATACTGGAAACTAATGTATCAATAACGGCTTGTCCATAATCATTACCCGTTTGGTCAGCACGCTTTAAATTATAGGCCTCATCAATAAACAAAACACCACCAAGTGCTTTCTTAACATAATTCAAGGTATTTTCTTCACTTTGTCCCATAAAAGAGCCCACTAATTGGGAACGATTCACTTCAATTAATTCATTGGACTCCAGCAATCCGAGCTGATAGTAGATGTTAGCTAGTAACCGTGCAATAGTAGTTTTACCTGTACCCGGATTTCCAGTAATCACCATGTGGAGACCTTGCTCATCAATCATCTGAAATCCTGCTTCTTTTCGTCGTTTTTGGTACTTGAGGTAGTGATAATATTGATTAATATATGCTTTTACTTGGGTTAACCCTATCATCTCATTTAGTTCTGTAAGAGGATCGGTCTCTGTTTCCTCTTTTAGAAATGATGGCAATGCTTGATAGAAAAACTGAATTAATCTCGTTAGTTTTTCAATTTCTTCATTATAAGAAGAGATTTCTTGAATCGATTTTTTTTGCTCAAGTCCGTGACTAATCATGTTCGCAATATCGATTAATTTTTCTACCTGATCAAAAATCGACGATGCGGCCGTTTTTATTTCTGACGTTCCTTTTGGTAGATAGCTTTGCAATGATTCAATATTCTCTAACTGTTTAATGAGTGCATTAACCTTTTTTAATTTAACTGGATCAAAGTCCGTCTCACGCACATAGTATTGTGAGAGATCTATATCGGTTAATTGATTATTTAGATACAAATATTTTTTTAATGATTGAACCTCTTCTACTACCGGATGATCTGTTTCTGTCATTAATTCAGTCAAAGATGAGTTCAAATGGTCATCTGTCACGTTGCGTTTTAAACGATAATAAATCAGCATAGCATAGAGAATGGCTAAGGCATCTTTACTTTCTAAACGGAGGGTATGTTGGTTAACTTCATCCATGATTCGCAAAAGCTCTACTTCTGTGAAAGGTGGATTCTTTTCTATATTCGTCCAACTATATATTTTCTCTTTTATTTTATCTATATTATTCAAATCATTTATCCCCCTTTATTTATCACAATCGATAGAAAAAACCTCTTAGTTCGCTAAGAGGAGACAATGGTTAGCTATTAATCTCGTGGAAAATTTGTTCCATCTGTTCAAGTGTCATGGGACCTCTCACCATTTTTACAATTTCAAGTGTTTCCGAATCAATGAAAAAGGAGGAAGGTACTCCAATAATGGAATAATTTTCGTATGTAGTCCCATCTTCATCTAACAGAATTGTAAATGCATAACCACCTTCCTCCACGAATGGTCTAATCTTCTCGCGTTTCGTTTCAGTGGCGGTAGCATTAATGGCTAGGACCTTTACTTGATCGCCATACTTATCCTCAAACTGTTGAATGGCTGGCATTTCCTCTACACACGGCTTACACCAAGTCGCCCAAAAATTAACTAAAATAAGGTCCTTATCAACATCTGATAAAGATAATTGCTGACCTTGTAAATCCTTTAAGTGAAAGATTGGGGCAGTATCTCCTTCTTCCAGTACCTGATGATTAGGTGAAGTGATCATACCACCTTCAACTGATGGATCACCTGTGACATCAAATTCATTCGGTCCAGTATCTTCATTCGAGTTATTAGTGAAATTAGTATAGATAACAATGCCAGTTAGAATGACCAGAATTCCTAGTCCAATTATATTTTTCTTCATTATGTTTCATCCTTTTATATATTCCATTCTCATTATAAGCTAAACGATGGCGTTCGTCTAATAATCCAGTTAAGCTAGGGCGCAAAAGTATACGATGCAATATCTTTTCTATGATTTTATACTTTCCAAACCTGTTAATAATGAAAAGCCTGGAGCGGCATTAACCACCCCAGGATTACTTTTCTAATTTCTTAATTTTCTTTTTCTATTCCCAATAAAGGAGAGAATACCTAAAGCTAATAAGGTGAAGCCAATTGCTATCCAATTAAATATATTGGTAGAAGTATTAGGCAATGGGTATTCCAATCGTAGATTTTCATCGTTTTGATGTTGATCGTTAGACTTTAAATGAACATCGTTTGCTTCTTGATTTTCATCGTTAATAGGCATCGGTTCTTCATTTGGTTCACCGGACTGGTCGTCTTCTGGCTTTACTGCTGTTTCCCTATCATCCAGTTCTCCGCTATTACCTGATGGGTCATCATCCTGATTTTTATCACCAGGTTGTTCCCTACTTGTATCATCGTCATTTTGATCAGGTTTTTCCACTTCTGGTGTAAAGTCGCCAGTAGTGAAACGGTAAATTTCCGAACGACGTGTCGCACCATATTCATCCGTAATATTCATATACCAATAATAGGTTGCATTTGGTTTCAAGCCGTTCCATTCAATAGAAGCAACATCACCAGATACGACCTCTTCATCAACACCAATGACATCATCCTGATAAACATTTACACTAAAATAATCTGTCGCAACACGCTTATGAATATCGGCAAATTGAAATTCTTCGGTAAATTTCTCCTTCTCAGGCTCAAAAAAATGATAATCATCTAAAATAGGAGAATATGTGTCAACAGATACTGTGCCGTTCGTTGGGTCAAAGCTCAAATAACGGACATATCCATCTCCACCATTTGGTCCACCTTGATAGTCTGCAAGCATTTCTAGCACTTGACGTGTTGTACCATCTTCATTTTCAATTTCAGAAATTCGTTTCGTAACTCCATGATAGTGGCCACCGATGACCATTTTTACATTGTCGTTCGGCACAACAATTTTATCATATACATTTTGAGACATGTTAGACAATGTCGCATCATATTCTAAATATGCATGCATACCAATGATAGCATTACGGTCCGCATGTTTTTGAAGAGCCTTATTTGCCCATTCAATCGTTTCTGGCGTATCCTCTGTACCAAAACCAAGATAGAGGATAATAAAGTCATGGCCACCAAAGGACATCAGATCATAATGGTTGCGGTTATTATCCATTGAGCCACCATACCACGGTTTATCTTGATAACGATTTGCGCCTACATACTTATGATAGTAAGAATAATCTACACCATCAATAATCGCGTCATGGTTTCCAGCAAGTACACCATATGGCACATTCGCATCATCTAATTTTTGTAAGTTTCGATCTGCTACTCCCCATTGGTGATCACTGTTTGCTACATTCACAATATCTCCCGTATGAATCACGTATTCAAACTGATCCTTTTGATACGAATCGACAATCCAATCACCTAATCCATCCCAAATATGTGGGTAAGATTCTGCATAATATTGGGTATCTGTCATCCATAGCATGTTAAATGGTGCATTTGGGTCTTCTATTTCATCTTGTACCATTGCTTGAATTTTCCCATCTCGGACAAATCGTTCCTGATCGACTTCTACAGAAAGTGTCATATCACTTTCCGCAGTATCACCTGTAGCAGCAGTCTGTGCAACCCATTCCTTTGTTTCGTAATCCCATGCATATAAGGTCACAATTCGATTCGGGAAGGTTTTTCCTTTCCAATATAATTCAACTGTATCCCCTTCCGTTAACTCATCCTCAACAGTTATTTCAAAACGATGGTATGGAAAACCTTGCTCTGTATCATTGACTAGGTATTTACCATCTTCATAGGCAATCTTTTCCTTATCTACTTCCCTTAGTTCAGTTTCTCCACCAGGATTTATAGCTAAGGGCGGTTCACGATCTGCAACATTTGTATACCCTTTTATGCCTTCTTCACTGGCAAAGTCATACTTTCTTCCTTGCATGAAGGTTACATCCATTTTATCCCCAGCAGGGTCTGTTACTTTCGCATCTAAGGTAACACTTTCGCCGATATCTTCTCCAAAGTTATCAGGGGATAAAGCATCTGGAGCTTCTGGTTTTTCTGTGGCAATCTTAAATGATGTCTTGGCAATCGCCTTATTCTTAGCACCATCATATACATGAACTTCTAACTCATACGTTCCTGGCTCTAGCGAGGCACTGGTTGATTCAATTGGATAGGCGACCTGTTCACCATCTAAGAAAGCTTCCACACGGTCAATCCCTGCCAAATTATCCTTGGCATTTACCGCAATATAGATGTTACCTTTGAGAGATTCTCCTTCTGATAAAGCAATTCCTTCTTTATTAATAAATCCTTCTATTACAGGCCTAGTATTATCGACGGTGACTTCTATCTTTTCCATTTGTTTGTTATTTTGACTAAGTGCTACTTCATATTTACCGTCCTCATAAGCAGTTGAATCCACTTCAAAATAAGTCGCGGTTTTCTTTTCTTCTGGGATGTTAAAAATAAAATCGCTCATCATCGGCTTAGCCATATTCGTATTAGTTGGTGCATTTCCATCACCTAATGCATATTCTACATTATCTCGGTATACTTGTTCTGTCTTGTTTAGATTTCCTAAATAACTATGAACCTTTTCTGGCTTGATCGTTGAACCATCAGGTAAAATTAGATGAACGTTTTTTACATTATAATCATCAAAATTTGTTTTGTTAAAGTGCTCCTTATGATTCTCTAAACTGTAAGGAACATTCTCACTCCCAGAATGTATCGTCACCTTTTCATCAGCAATAAAGTATTTTTGTGACACATCATAGGTATACCAAGCATTTTGGACATAACTAGGTAAAATTCTCGTGAAATATTCTGGTTGTCCATTCGCTTTAATGGCACTTGCCGATGCTTGATATATATAATCGATACCACTTGCTTGGAAATTGAGTTGGGCTGGTGCTGGTAGAGCCTTTTCACCGGCGATAGTTTTGCCATCAATGGTGACAACTGCTTCCGATGTACCTTGTGTTCCGTAAGCATAAAAAGGTACATTGCCACTTATCATTTCCCCTTTTTCTAAAGAAAGACCTGGATCCGGTAACTCTTTGCCAAGTGTTCCGTCAATCACTGTAATTGGATTTCCACGAGAATTATAAGGAACGCTAGTTCGATTCCCACTCATGTCCTCCGTTTCGATCATATAACGGTAAGAGCCAGCCTTGTCTAGTTGTAAATCTGCCCCGTAAGTATACTTTCCATCTGATGTATCCAATAACTGCATTTCCGTTTTATTCGTGTAATTTGTTATTTCTTCCTCTGCTGTCCCATACATTAAGGTTGCTTTTGCTAATTCTTCAGGGGTTGTAATCATAATTTGATAGTCTACCCCTTGTTCTATTCGATAAAAAGGCTGATTGTGTTCAATCTTTGGCGCTACCAAATCTTTACCTTCTAAATCTGGTACTTGTCCGCTATCCAAATTTCCAGGGTTCGAATAGGCTCTTGTCCCAATTCGCTCCATTACTTTTCCGTCTTTTGGATATTTAAAAAGCACAGAGCTATTGCGTATCTCATAAATCATGCGGTCTTCACCATCATTGTCCGCATGATACCAAGCTTCAACGATCAAATCATCTAAACTATCCGAACTAGAAAAGGCAAACCCACGATTTAAAGAATTGGGTAAATTAAAGTCACTCGATTCCGAATTGTCGTATAATACCACATCATTCTCATCTAATTGGACATTAAAATGGGTATTCAAGTCCTCTACTGTTGCAACGTCATCACGAAGTGCTTCCTTTGCAAACCAAATAACACCTGTACTATATGGCTCGATTGCCGTATCCTGTTCGATTTTCCATTGTTTTGGGGTACTTGTTGCGCTAGGATACAAATAGAAGAGTGTATATCCCTTTAAATTCAATACCTCATTAGAGTTATTATAAATTTCCATAACCTCATATTGATTTCCGCTACCTTTACGGTAATCTCCTGACGGATTCGGTGTCATTTCCGTAATTAAAATACGAGGCGGTTTATTATTTTCAGGGCTTTTGATACCTATTTCCACAATGTCCGTTTCAACAATAACTTCTCCATCGCTAGCTTCTATATAATATTCAAATACATAGGAGCCTACTTCATTTCCTGTAATGGTTGACGAATAAGTATCATTTTCGCCCTTCATCATTTCCATTTCTGCAAATTCCCCATAAGGATTACTGCGATAGAAAAGTTTTACCGTTAAGTCGTCATCCTCTGGATCCGTTACCTCTGCTTGTACCGTAAAATCCTTATTTGCTTCTATTTCTCGTACATCAGGTAGGATAATGGATGGCTTATTATTAGAAGATGGCACAAGCTGCTCCTGGTCAACAATACCAGCAGTTGGTTCCCCTTTGCGCTCATAAGCATCAACTGTAAACCCCTCTTGTGGAAATCTTGTATGATAGCTTAATCCATCAGATGTATCCTCTTGCGTAAAACGAATCTCACTAATGATCTCATGATTATCCCCTTTTTTTGTAATATAAAAGCTTCGATCACTGGCATTCGGTAAGCCATTTTGTTCGCGAACTTTAAATACAGGAACATCACCTGGAACATTATGATAAGAACGGAAATCCTCCTCAGTTAGTTTTGCTGCATCCTCTGATACACTCGTACGATGTACCCAAAAAACTGCCGAATTATTTGCCGGAATCGTTACATCTTGATCATCTGCATTGTCTGCCGCTGTTACTGACAAATCCTTTGTTCCTGATCTCCAATCATAACGAATTTTATAGCTTTCATTAAACTTTATCGGTTGATCGCTATTATTATAAACTTCTACAAACTCATATAGATCCGAACTTCCTGCTCCTTCAATATGACTGTTGCTTTTATCATTTGGGTAAATTTCCGTAAAAAATATTGATTGATTGCCAGTGTTCGTTTCTTCTTCTGGTTTTATGCCCTCATCTGGTTGTATATCTTCATCAGGTTCAATGACTTCTTCCGTTTCTGAATCATCTCCTGTATGCTTGTCTTCATTTGGCTCCGTTTCTTCAGAAGGAGCTTCTTGTTGGGAACGAGTAATTTCCACCTCGAATACATTAGACTCATACAACGTTTCCTTCCCGTCTATAATTGAGAAATAATAGGAGATGATATTACCTTTTAACTCTAAAGCAGGAACGGTATAAGTATATTGACCGTTTGTCTCGGTCATACTAGTTTCTTTATAGTCATTCATATCTGAAGTTTTGTAAAATACATTTACTATAAAAGTATCTTTTTCAAAATTTTCTGGAACAGCAATTAAATTTAATTCTTTATCATAATTGATCAATTCTTTAGGTTGGTGTTTTAAGGAAGGTGCTTTATTTGTGGCTGGTACTAGCTGGTCTTGGTGAACTTCTCCTGGGGTTGCTTTTGCTTTTGGTTTAAAAATATACATTGTTGTCCCATTACTAGGAATCTTGGTATGCAGACTTAGTCCATCACCAACAGCTTCACTAGCATAATGGACATGACTAATCACGTCATTTTTATCGTCTTTATTTGTTATATAAAATCCTCGATCCTCATTATTTAATCCATCTTGTCCTTTTAGCATGTACACAGGGACATCATTAGGAATATTATGGTAAGATCGAAAATCCTCAACTGATAAATCAGATGCAGGGCCCACTATATTGGTATTCGTACGTTCTACCCATAAGACAGCTGGGCTATTTGCGGAAATGGTTACTGTTTCTCCTTCTGTCGCAGAAGCAACTTCTAAATCCTTGCTACCGGAATTATAATCATACCTTACTTTATAGGCACTATTAAAATCTATATCCTTATTCGTATTATTATAGATTTCGATATATTCATATAGATCATTTGCTCCTGCCCCTTCAATATGACTGTTGTTTTTATCATTTGGGTAAACCTCTGAAATAAATATTGGCATCGTATTCTCATCTTTTGTTTCTGTTGCTAAGGCTTGAATAGTATTGGTGTAAGGTCCAAATACCATAAGGAAACATAAAAAAAGAATGAGAGCTTTTTTTATTTGATTCATCCAATCCTACCTTTCTTAAAGCTAATATAATAGAAAATGTAAAATGACAGAATATACGCTCTACCCTCCTTTTTTGACAATTTATCATTGCCTCAAAAACTATTATAACCATCAAATTTTAAAGCTCTATTAATAGTTAGTAGATTTATTTGAATTTTATGTAAAGGAAGATTTACAGGAAAAAGGCTTGAGGAGCCATACAATAAGAAGAATTAAAGAATAGGTGTAAATTTTGGGCAAATTAATTGTACCTTTTATCTAGAAATTTTAACTGATTTTACTCCATCGAAAAATTGACCAAAAAATCAAGAATCATACCATTCGCTTTTTTACTAAAGGTTAGAAAATTCTCAGTCGCTTTCTTTTAACAGAAAATGTGAATTAATGAGGATAAAAAAGAGACAGCCAAGAAAATGGACTGTCTCTTCGTATTTACTATTAATTAGCAAGTTTGTTTCGTAATACCATTTGTAGAATGCCACCATGGCGATAGTAATCAATTTCCACAT
>JACYYK010000051.1_pt2 | contig 79175 bp, 23 predicted proteins | sample 8236871 | NCBI WGS metagenome assembly JACYYK01 (sample SAMN14103087, study PRJNA606662) | landfill metagenome | isolation source: landfill solid waste inoculated with endophyte fungus Paravalsa indica | place: India:New Delhi, Okhla landfill site | collected 2017-11-05 | reverse complement strand
AGCTGGGGGCCCGCCAGGTACAACTCCCCCACGACGCCGGGTGGCACGGGGCGCAACGCGGTGTCGAGCAGGTAGACGCGCATCCCGTCGAGTGGGTGACCGATCACCGGTTCGCCCTCGTCGAGCACCGCACTGACACTGTCCACCGTGGCCTCGGTCGGCCCGTACATGTTGCGGGCGGCGACCCCCGAGGCGACGACCCGCTCCCACAGCGCGGGCGGGGTCGCCTCGCCACCGAGGATCAGCAGTGCCGGGCGGTGCGCGCCGTCGAGCAGTCCGGCGTCGACCAGTGGCGCGGCCAGCGACGGCGTGGTGTCCACGACGTCGACCCGGTCGGCGGCGTAGGCGGCCAGCAGCAGGTCGACGTCCTTCGTCACGTCGGCGTCGTAGAGGTGCAGTTCGTGCCCGCACAGCAGCCACGACAGCTGGTCGAGCGACGAGTCGAACGCGAACGAGTACGTGTGGGCGACCCGCAGTCGGCGGCCCACGGCGACGGCGGTCTCGGCGACGAACGTCTCACGGTGGTGGTGCACGAGCGCCCGCAGTGCGGCGACCGGCACCTGCACGCCCTTGGGTGTCCCGGTCGATCCGGAGGTGTAGATGACGTAGGCGAGGTGCTCGCCCCGGCGCGGCGCCGCGAGTTCGTGCGGCGCGAGCGGTGCGGTCGGCAACGCGGACAGCTCGGCGGCGATCTCGGGGTCGTCGAGGGACAGCCTCGGTACGGCGTCGTCCGGCGCGACGGTGCCGCGCGTGGTGAGCACGAGCGACGGTCGAGCGTCGGCCAGCAGCGCGCGCAGGCGCTGGGCCGGGTGTTCGAGGTCGAGCGGGAGGAACCCGGCGCCCGCGTCCAGGACCGCGAGCAGCGCCACCACCGTGTCGATCGACCGGGGCAGTGCGAGGGCCACGACGTCCTCGGCGCCGACGCCGCGCGCTCGCAGGAGGCGGGCGAGCCGGTGCACCCGAGCGGCCAGGTCGGCATAGGTCACGCGGCTCTCGCCGTGCTTGATCGCGATGTCGTCGCCCCGCGTCGTGGCGAGCTCGTCGAGCAGCTCACCCGGATCGCGTGGAGTCCCGGACGGGGCGGGCGGGGTCCAGGCGTCGAGGAGGCTGCGCCGCCGCTGCGGTGCGAGCAGCTCGACCTGCCCCACCGCGGGCCGCGCCGGGGCGCACAGGTCGGTGAGCAGGCGGCGCATCGCGGCGAGCCGCTCGTCGACGGACTCCTGGTCGTGGGTCGCGGCGTCCACCTCGAACCCGAGCAACAGGCCGCCGTCGCGGGTCGGCAGCACGCTGAGCCCCATGTCCTCGGGCGGACCACCCGCCACGTTGCGCATGACCCCGGTCGCCCCGGCGAAGTCGAGCGTCAGGTCGAACGCCTTGAGGTTCACCCCGCGCCCGTGCAGCAGCGCGCCCGCCCCGGGCACCGCCAGGTCACGTGGCAGGTTCTCCCCGCGGTAACGCTGGTGGGCGCGCATCTCCCGCATCGCCTCCGCGACCCGGTGCGCCAGCACGTCCAGGCGATCACCGCTGTGGACGTCGACGCGCAGCGGCAGCACGTTCACGGCCATCCCCGGCGTACGCAGCTCCGCGGCGCTCGTGCGGCACATCAGCGGGAGCGCGAACACCACGTCGGTGTGCCCGAGCACGCGGTGCAGGAACGCCGCGTAGCTCGCCAGCAGCGCATCGCCCCAGGTCACCTTCACCTCGTCGGCGAACGCGCGGAGGGCGGCGACCTCCTCCGGCGGCAGCACCGTCCGAGCGGACACCGTGGCGGTGGGTGGTTCGGCCCGACCGGAGGTCCACTCCCCGATCTCGGGCAGGGGCGTGAGGCGGTCGACCCAGTAGGCGCGGTCCCGCTCGGCGCGGTCGCTGGCCAGGTACTCGCGGTCGGCGCGAACGAACTCGGCGAACGTGCTGAACGACGAGGGCGGCAGCGGCTCGTCCCGCACCGCCGCGGTGTAGCGGGCGGCGGTCCGGCGCGCGAGCATCGCCGCGCTGTATCCGTCGAAGACCAGGTGGTGACCCAGCTGGGTGTACCAGACCTCGCACTCCGACAGCCGGATGATCGTCTGCGAGTACAATGGACGGTCCACCATGGCCCGGCACGCCTCCGCCGTGGCGAACCGCTCCCGCCGCACCAGCGCCTCGGCCGCCGCCACCGGGTCGGCGTCCCCGCTGACGTCCACCACCGGCGGCACGCTCACCGGGTCGGCGCAGACCCACTGACGCGGGCCGTCCGGTGTCTCCACGACGCGCAGCCGCAACGACTCCGCGTCGCCGACCGTCCCCACCATCGCCTCGGCGAGCCGTGCGACGTCGACGGGCTCGGAGCCCCGGATCTGCACCACGTCGCCGACGACGTAGTACGGCGACTCCGGCTCCAGGCGCTGCGCGTTCCAGATGCCGAGCTGCGCGCTGGTCAGCTCGAAGACCGTTCCGGCCGACGTCGACGTGACCGTGCGCGCGTGTCCCGTGCTCACTCTTCACTCCCTGGATCAAGCTGGTGCGATACGGCGGGCCTCGCCGGGCCGGCTCACTCGGGCACGACCATCGGGGTGCCCGTCACCGGGTCGGGCACGACGACGCTCGGCAGGTCGAAGACTTCCTTCAGCAGGCCGGTGTCGACGACGTCGGCGGGGCGGCCCTCGGCGACGACGCGGCCTTCCTTCATCGCGACGAGGTGGTCGGCGAAGCGGCAGGCCTGGTTGATGTCGTGCAGCACCGCGACGACCGTGCGCCCCTCGTCGCGCAGCGTGGCCAGCAGGTCGAGCAGGCGGTACTGGTGCGTGATGTCCAGGAACGACGTCGGCTCGTCGAGCAGCAGGTACGGGGTCTGCTGCGCCAGCACCATCGCCACCCAGACGCGCTGACGCTGCCCGCCGGAGAGCTCCTGCACCGGCCGTTCCGCCAGGTCGTCGACCTGCGCGACGCGCAACGCGTCGGCGACGGCCTGCTCGTCCTCGGGCGTCCACAGTGACAGCAACGACTGGTGGGGGAACCGTCCACGCGCGACGAGCTGGCCGACCTTGATGCCCTCCGGTGCCAGCGGATCCTGCGGCAGGAACGCCAGGAGCCGGGCCAGCCGCTTCGGCGCGTAGGTGCCGACGTCCTTGCCGTCGAAGGACACGCTGCCCTCGGTCGGTCGCAACAGCCGCACGAACGCACGCAGCAACGTGGACTTGCCGCACCCGTTCGGGCCGACCACGGCGGTGAAGGACCCGTCGGGCACGTCGAGGGTCAAGCGGGTCGACACCACCCGCTCGCCGTACCGCAGTGTCAGATCCCGCGCACGAAGCCGTGCGGTCATCTCCGCCTCACCTCCTGGGCCAGCAGCCACATCAGATAGCCGCCGCCGATCGCGGTCGTGACCACGCCGACGGGAAGGGACACCGGAGCCAGCAGCAGCTGCGCGAGGAGATCCGCGGTCTGCAGCAGCACCGCTCCGGTCAACGCGGCGGGAAGCACCGCGATCCCGGGCGCCCGCGCGAGCCTGCGCCCGATCTGCGGCGCCGCGAGGGCGATGAACACGATCGGGCCCGCGACAGCGGTGACGGTCGCGGTGCAGCCGACGCCGATCAGCACCAGCAGCAACCGGAGGCGATCGAGCCCGACACCGGTGGCCACGGCCACGGCGTCACCCAGCGCCGACTGGTGCATCGACTGCACCACGAGCGCCATCGCCACCAGCAGCACGCCGATCACCGTGAACGGCACCGCGACGTCCGCCCAGTCGATGCCGTTGAGGGAACCCGAGCTCCAGCCGACGGCGGCGATCGCGACTTCGAGCTCCGCCCTCAGCACGAGCCACGAGTTGAGCGCGGTCACCATCGCGTTGACCGCGATGCCGATCACGACGAGCCGGAGCCCGGACAGACCGTTCGACCGCGACAGCAGGTACACGACGGTCGCGGCCACGAGCCCACCGACCACCGAGCTGAACGCGAGCTGCACCGACGAGCTCGCCAGCAGCGTCATCGCCACCAGCGTGCCCGTGTACGCGCCGGCGTCCAGGCCGATGACGTCCGGGCTGCCCATCGGGTTGCGGGTGATGTTCTGGAAGATCGCACCCGCGACCCCGAGAGCGGCCCCGAACACGATCGCGGCGACCACCCGCGGCAGCCGCCACTCGAGAATCACCACACTCGGGTCGGTGCCGACCAGGGCGGCCAGCACCTCGCCGGGACTGCTCCACGTCGAGCCGTAGGAGAGGCCGGCGAATCCGAGCAGGAGGATGACGACGGCGAACACACCGGACAGCACCAGCGTGCGCCGCTCGACGACGAGAGCACGGCCCCGCAACCGCAGTGCGACCGTGCTTGCCGATCCGCTCACAACGATCCCGCCCCGTAACGCCGAACGGCCCAGATGAGCACCGGTCCACCGAGGAACGCGGTGACGATCGCGACGGGAACCTCGCCCGTGGGCAGCAGCACCCGGGAGAGCGTGTCGGCGGCCAGCATGAGGATCGGACCCGCGATCATGGAGTAGCCCACGAGCCACGGCACCGAACCCGCGGCCAGACGGCGCAACAGGTGAGGCACGATCAGGCCGACGAACAGGATCGGTCCGGCCACCGCGGTGGCCGCCCCCGCCAGCACCGTGATCGCGACGAGGGTGAGTGTGCGCACGCGGGCCACGTCGGCGCCCAGGGTCTGCGCGACGGCGTCGCCGAGCGCGACCGCGTTGAGCGTGCGGGACAGGAACACCGCGCCGATCAGGGCGAGCACGATCGCGGTCACCGGCAGGGTGAGGTCGGTCTGCTCACGTCCGGCCAGCGACCCGACGGCCCAGAACCGGTACCGGTCGAGCGTGTCCGGCGACATCATCCGGATGCCCAGCGACAGTCCCTGAAGCACCGCGCTGAACGCGACACCGGCCAGCAGGAGCCGCAACGTGGATCGGTGTCCGACCGCGTAGACCAGCAGCGTGGCGAGCACCGCGCCGAGCACCGCGGCGACGAGTTCCCCCCACGCCGTCACGGCGACCCCGAGCGCGGCTCCCACGGTGAGCGCGAATCCGGCGCCCTGGGTGACGCCGAGGACGCCGGGTTCGGCGAGCGGGTTGCGGGACAACGTCTGGATCAGCGCCCCGGACACCGCGAGTGCGGCGCCGACGGCGATGCCGAGGAGAGTGCGCGGCACGCGCACGTCACGCACGACGAGATGGTCGGCGGAACCGTCGAACGCGAACAGCGCCCGCAGCACCTCGCCCGGCGCCACGGGGTGCGCGCCGATCGCGACACTGGCGACGCACGCCGCCGCCAGCACCACCACACCCGCGGCGAGGACACCCACGCGGGTCGTCCTCGCCGCGGTGCGGACAGCCGAGGCCGTGACCGTCACTGTTCCAGCAGGGGCGCGAACGCCTCGTCGAGCGCGTCCAGTGCCAGCATCGCCTGCCCGTAGGTGGCGGCCTCGGTGTAGCGGATCGGGAAGGTCATCTCCTTCTTCACCGCGGGCAGGTTCCGCCACAGCTCGGACTCGGTCACGTACTTCACCGGCTCCGGCAGCGAGCCGTCGGCCTCGACGGTGTAGGTGATGGCGTCCGCCTCGGTGAACGCCGAGGGCAGCTCCTCGATGGACGGGTACTCGCTGACCGCGCGGGAACCTTCGCCCTTCTCCTTCACCTCGCCGTAGTAGTGGCCGCCGATGTCGTTGACGATGTTGGTGCCCCACGAGCCGTCGAACTCGCGCTGGAAGTTGCCGTTCTCGACCTCACCGTAGGAGCCGACGTGGGCGAGCTTGAGCGACGGCAGGACGTCCTCGTACTTCTCCGCCAGCTCGGCCGCCTTCTTCTCGTACTCGGCCTTCAGCGCGTCGAAGTTCTCCAGCGCGCCCGCGGCGTCGGCCTGCTGGCGCGACAACTCGCGCCAGGCCCCCGGCACGGTCGGTCCGATGGCGACGACCGGAGCGATCGACTCCAGGCGCTCGACGTCGACGTCCTTGAGCACCGGAGCCGGTACCCCGATGACGATCAGGTCGGGCTCGGCCTCGGCGATGGCCTCGTAGTTCGTCTCCGCCGCCGACTCGCCGGCGACCTTCGGCAGCTCGTCGTAGGTGGCGCGGTCCTCGTCGCTCATCATCGGCTCGCCGCGCTTCCACGTGGAGATCCCGACCAGCGGGGCCTCGGCCTCGATCAGCGCCGGGACCGCGTACCCGGTGGCGACGACCCGCTGCGGGTCGGCGGGGATGGTGACGTCGCCGTTGTCCGCGGCGAACACCCGCGTCGCGCCGTCCTGTGCGGACGCCTCGTCGTCCGCGCCGGCGCCGCACCCTGCCACCGTCGCGCCGAGCGCGAGCACGGTGGCCGCGACAAGGGTTCCGGTCCTGGCGGTCCTCGACAGGCGGGGGAAGCTGACTCGTGACATCGGTCAATGTCCTCGGTGTTCCAGGCAGGCCGCATCGGCCCGGCACGGTTGGGGAAGGGTCGTGGCGCCGAGGGTCGGCGCCGGGGTCGTCAGTGGTCGGCGTGGACCGGCTGCTCGGCGTGGTCGTGCTCGTGGTCGTGGTCGTGGTCGTCGTAGTCGGCGACGCCGCGCTTCCAGTAGCCGGTGACGTCGTAGTCGTGCGGGGCGAGGCGCAGCTCGTGGCGGGCCCACCGGCGCAACGGCTTGATCGAACCCGCTTCGCCGGCCACCCACACGTAGGTCCGCTCGTCGGGCGAGACGGGCAGCGCGCGCACGGCGCGTTCGAGCAGATCGGTGGTGCCGGGTGCCCGGTCACCGCGGTGCAGCCAGCGCACCTCGACCGCCTCGGGGCGCCGGAGCTCGATCTCCTCTTCCGGACCCGCCACCTCGATGACGGCCCACCCCGCCGCGGTCGGGGGCAGCGCCTCCAGCCAGCGGGCGATCGCGGGCAACGCGGTGATGTCTCCCGCCAACACGTACCGGTCGTAGACGAAGGGCACGATCAGGCCACCGGGCGGCCCGGCGACGTGCACCTGCTCCCCCGGCCGCACCGAACGAGCCCACTCGGACGCCAGCCCGCCCGGGTGCAGCGCGATGTCGATGTCGAGCTCACCGGTCACCGGGTCGTACGCGCGGACGGTGTACTCGCGCGCCGTCGGCGACGGCCGGGGCCAGCGCAGCATCAGCCCGTTCGGCTCGGGCAGCCGGGTCACCCCGTCGGAGTCGGGGAAGATGAGCTTGACGTGCTCGTCGGGAGAGTGGGCCTCGAACCCCTGCGTTCCCTCGCCACCCACCGTGACCCGGATGAGCCCGGCTCCGAGGGTGGAGGTCCGGACCACTTCGGCCGTGCGGATGCGGATCGGGTAGCCCACCTTCTCGGCGACGGCGCCCGCCCGGACCTCGGCGATGCGGTCGAGGTGGCGGTGCCGGTGGTCGACGCGGGTCATGCCGCCACCTCGCCGGTGACGACGGAGATCCAGTGCGCGAGCTCGGGGCGCTCGGCGAGGTCCGGGTACTCCACGGTCGCCCCCGCCGCCCGCCAGCGGTCGATCAGGCTCATGATCCGGATCGAGTCCAGGCCGAGATCCAGCAGGCTCTCCTCCGGATCGATCGACCCCGGATCGCGGCCCAGCAGCTCCGCCACGTCGGCGCGCACACGCTCGGCGGTCAGAGGGGACTTGTCGTTCATTCAGCTCACTCCTGTGGTCATCTCGACCGCGAGGGCGGTCCGGACGTCGGCGGTGGTGGTGACCACGCCGCAGCGCGACGCGACGTAGTCGCACGCCTGGTCGTGGTGGGTGCGGGAGAAGTCGGCGACGGCGTCGGCGACGAGGAACGGCTGGACGTCCCGCATGAACGCCTCGACCGCGGTCGCCTGGCACCCGATGTGGGCGTAGACGCCGGTGACGACGAGCTGGTCGCGGCCCGCGGCGGCCAGCAGCTCGGCCAGCGCGCTGCGCTGGAAGGCGCTGTAGCGCCACTTGACCAGGACGACGTCGTCGGCGGCCGGTGCGAGTTCGTCGACGACGTCGGCCGCGCCCGGATCGGCGTCGATGACCGCGCCGATGCCGTCGCCCCAGAACTGCGTCAGCAGCCCGCGGTCGGCGGGGTTCTGGTGGCCCGGCTGCGCGGTGTAGAACACGGGCACGCCGCGCTCGCGGCACTCGGCGGCGAGCGCGGCGGTGTTCGCCACGACCTCGGGGATCGGCGCCCCGGCGTAGGGGGCGAGGAAGTAGCGCTGCATGTCGTGGATCAGCAACGCCGCCCGGGACGGATCGACCCGCCAGTCCACCCGTCCTGCCGGCAGTTCCGCCGCGCCGGGCAGGGCGTACGGCTGGATCGTCGGGAGGGACACCCGCATCACCTGTTCCTGGCCTGGGCCGCCAGCGCGGCCCGTAGTTCACGTTTGCTCGTCTTGCCGACACCGGTGACCGGGAACTTCTCGACCACGATCACCAGGTCCGGCACCTTGAAGGCCGCGATACCGCGCTCCCGCACGAACCGGCGCAGCTCGGCCTCACCCGGGCTCGCGCCGTCGGTGGGCACGACGTACGCGCAGGTCCGCTCGCCCAGGTACTCGTCGGGCACGCCGACCACCGCGGCGTCGAGCACGTCGGGATGGGCGATGAGGTGGTTCTCGACCTCCTCGGCCGAGACCTTCTCCCCGGCCCGGTTGATCTGTTCCTTGGCCCGCCCCACGACCTCGAGGTGCCCGGACGGGTGGCGCCGCACGAGGTCACCGGTGCGGTAGAACCCGTCGGAGGTGAACGCCGTGGCGTTGTGCTCGGCGGCGCGGTAGTACCCGCGGATGGTGTACGGCCCGCGGGTCAGCAGGGCACCCACCTCGCCGGGAGCGACCTCGTCGGTCGAGGCGGCGTCCGGGTTGTCGGGGTCGACGACCCGGATCTCGTCGTCCAGCGAGATCGGCCGGCCCTGGGTGCCGAGGACGAGCTCGTCGGGGTCGTCGAGCCGCGTGTAGCAGACCAGGCCCTCGGCCATGCCGAACACCTGCTGCAGGCGGCAGCCGAGCGCGGGCCCGATGCGTTCGGCCAGTTCCCGCGCGCACTTCGCCCCGCCGACGAGCAGCACCTCCAAACTGGACAGATCGTGTTCGGTGCGGGCCGCGGCCTGCACCCACGCCGCCGCCAGCGGGGGCACCACCCCGCTGATCGTCACCCGTTCCGACTCGATCAGCCGGAACGCGACGCCGGGGTCGGGACGGGGAGCGAGCACCGTGGTCGCCCCGGCGTGGAGGGCACCGAGCACTCCCGGGGAACTGAGCGGGTAGTTGTGCGCGACCGGCAACGCCGCGAGATACACGCTGTCCGGCCGCAGCGCGCAGATCCGCGCACTCTCCCGCACGCTGTAGAGGTAGTCGTCGTGGGTACGCGGGATCAGCTTCGACAGCCCGGTGCTGCCGCCGGACAGTTGCAGGAACGCCACGCCCTCCGGGTCCGGGTCCGCGAACTCCCGGGGCGGTGCCTCGCTCAGCTCGGTGAACTCCGGCGAGCCGACCACGAGGACCTCCCGCACGCTCGCGACGTCGTCGGCGACCTCCCGCGCGGTGGCGGCGTGGTCGTGGCGCTCGTGCTCGGCGACGGTGATGATCGCGCTCGCCTCCGCCTTCTCGGCGAAGTGGCGCAACTCCGTACGGCGGTGCGCGGGAAGCGTGAACACCGGCCAGGCGCCCAGGCGCCACAAGGCGAAGATCACGGAGACGAACTCCGGCCGGTTCGGCAGCTGCACGAGCACCCGGTCGCCCGCCCCGATGCCGCGACCGGCGAGGCCGGCGGCCAGGCGGTGCGCCCGGTCGTCGAGATCGGAGTAGGTCCATCGGGCGGGGACGCCGTCGCTCTCCCCGACCACCGCGGTGCGGTGCCCGTACGCGGCGGCGAGCGTGGTCAGCAGCGCCCCGAAGGTCTGCCCGCGCCAGTGGCCCGCGGCCCGGTAGCGTGCCGCCACGTCGGCGGGCCAGCCGACGTGGTCCGGACCATCGGGATGTCCGGCGCTCACGAGGTCTCCTCCGCGTCGAGCGCACCGAGCAGCGTGCGGAACTTCGCGCTCGTCTCGGCGAGTTCCGCGGCGGGGTCGGACCCCGCGACGATCCCGGCGCCCGCGAACACGCGCACCGTGCGATCGCACACCTCCGCGCAGCGGATGGTGACCACCCACTCGCCGTCACCGTCCGCGTCGGTCCACCCGACGAGACCGGAGTAGTACCCGCGGTCGTGCGGTTCGAGCTCGGCGATGAGGTCGCGGGCGAGGCCGGTCGGCGTGCCGCATACCGCGGGCGTCGGGTGCAGGGCCTCGGCCAGCCCCAGCGACGACGCGGCCGGGTCGCGCGGGTCGGCCAGTGTGCCCGTGATGCGGGTCGAGAGGTGCCACATGGTCGGCGTTCCGATCACCTCGGGTTCGGCCGGGACCTGCAGGTCCGCGCAGAACCGGCCGAGCACCTCGCCCACCTGGGCGGCCACGTGGGCGTGCTCGCGCCGGTCCTTGTCCGACGTGAGCAGGTCCGCGATCCGCCTCCGGTTCTCCGCCTCGTCGTCACTGCGGGGCCGGGAGCCCGCCAGCGGATTGGCGACCACGGTGGCGCCCCGGCGCGACACCAGCAGTTCCGGGCTGGCCCCGACGAGGGTGCGCGGTGCCCGGTCCCCCGGCTCGGTGATGTCGACGGCGAAGGCGTGGGCCGCCGGATTGGCCTGGACCATACGTCCGAGCAGCCGCGGCACGGGGACGGGCTCGGGGGCGGTCAGCTCCAGCGACCGCGCGAGCACGACCTTCTCCAGGTCGCCCCGGCCGATCCGGCGGAGCGCCTCCACCGCGGCCGCGATGTAGTCCTCCCGCGCGGGACGAGGGGCGATCGTCCAGGGACCGAGCGCGCCCGCCGCACCGCCCGGGAGACCGGACCCGGGCGGGCCCGCCCTCCGCACGACGGCCGGTATCACCAGGCTGGCGTCGGAGTCCGGGCGGAATCCGATCGCTCCCACGACGATCGGCTCGGACTCCCCGTCCGCGACCGCCGACTCCAGCGCCGCCGCCACTCCTTCGGCGCGCCGGCCGGGATCGGTCCGGACGGTGGCGCGCACGCCGTCCGCGAGGACGGTGCCGCTCGGCGAGGAGTAGTAGAACGATCCGGGCAGATACGCGGCCAGGAGGTCGGCCGCCCGGTAGCCGGGCACCGGCCGCGTCAGCACGGACGACGACACGTCACCACCCCCAACAGTTCGTATGGTTAGCCTTACCTAACCAGGAATCCCGCTCGGCGACAAGGCGACCTTCACGGGAAACGAGGAGACCCGCCTCACACCGAGGAGCGGTCGGCGTTTTTCCCTGGAAACAGCGACTTTCGGCCCATCGTGGCGACACAGTGGACACACGGGCACGCCGGAGACAGCAGAGCCGGCGAAGCGGCACGCCGACGCTCGGCCACGTCGAAGACTCCACCATTTCGGACAGTTCGGACACCGCGGACCGGGCCGCCCGCGCCGATGGTGCCGATGGTGGAGACCACGCTCGCCACGCGCCGACCTCCCTTCGCCGACCCAGACAGCACCATGATCATCCAGCTGTAGGAAAGGCTAACCTAATTCCACGGGGCGCGAAAGGCGCCGTGTCCCCCACAGGCCGGGAGGTCACCCGAGCGCCGGTCCCCCGGTCCGCACCGACGCGAGGGGCGGGCTTGTGACCGCGCGCACCGAGACGGACGGGCGACCCGGCGCGGGGGCCACTGCCGATCGACACTGGCGGTATGTTCCACTCGCCGGTCATCCTCGCCCTGGACCTCCTGGGGACGTTCGCGTTCGCTCTGAACGGCGCCCTGACCGCCGCCCGGGCGTCCCGTCTGGATCTCGTCGGCGTCCTGGTCCTGGGCATGGTCACCGCCCTCGGCGGAGGGATGATCCGCGACATCCTGCTCAACGTGCCTCCGGCCACGTTCGGCGACCTCCGTTACCTGGGCCTGGCCGCCGGCGGCGCCCTCGTCGCGTTCGTCCTGAGCGTGGAGCTCGAGCGCTACACGCGGCTCATCAACGTCTTCGACGCGATCGGGTTGAGCGTGTTCTGCGTGACCGGCATGAGCAAGGCCCTCGAAGCCGGAATGGGCAGTGTGCAGGCGGTCATTCTCGGCGTCATCACGGCGGTGGGCGGCGGAACACTGCGCGACGTGGCGGTGATGCGCGTTCCCACCGTGCTCACCAGCGACTTCTACGCCGTTCCCGCGCTCGTGGGAGCGGCCCTCGCCGCGACGGCCGTCGGCCTCGGCCTCCACGGACTCGTCGCCGCACTGGTACCCGCCGCGGTGGCCTTCACCATCCGCATGCTCGGCATTCGCTACAGCTTCCGGGTGCCTCAGGTCCGCGAAGGTCGAGCGCGGTCCGACCACGACCGGCCTCGCAAGCGGCGTCGGGGCCGCAAGCGCCGCGACACCGACACCGACACCTGAGAGCTCTCCGGCTCACCGGCCTGCACCCCACACCGCCGAGGTGCATCCTGGATCCGGAGCCGACCCTCGTTCGCCCCGTGCGGGCCGATTCCGGGAGAGCGTATGTCACGTGAGACACGAGCCTCGGCCGTCCTGGCCGGCCTCGACGAGGTGCGGTCGTGACAGGAGGACCTCTACCGCCACCTGCACGGCTGGTCGGCGAGCGAGGACTTCAGCGACCTGGTCGGCAACCACGGCATCGCCTACAGCTACTGGGGCATCGGCGGCATCGATCCCGAGCAGTACGACCGAGCGGCCCGCGAGGGACGGCTCGGACAGGACATCCCGGCCAACCACTCGCCGGGCTTCGCCCCCGCGATCCAGCCCACGCTCGACGTCGGGACGCAGGCGCTGGTCGTGGCCGCCCTCGAATGGTTGTGACCCTTTTTCACGGTCACCGACACACCCTCGACGCTTCTCGACGTCGTGTCGCCGCAGCCCGCTGACCTGCACCTCAGCGTGCCGGCAAGTGAGTTTCTCCCATCCGACTAGCCCGTTCGGCTCACGACTTTCGATGGCAGGCAATCGGCAGGGCTTTGTCTAAAGTTCACCCGATTGTGTGTCTTATCCGGACGAGGATCCGGAACCGAGCCGGAGGTGGCATGTCCCGCTTCAGACCCCTGCTGCTGCCCACCGCACTGGCGGTCGGCCTCAGCACCGTCCTCGCCGCGCCCGCGGCGAGTGCCCAGTCGCCCGCCGAGGCGGAGTGCGACACCACGAGTGCGCCCTACAACTACGTCGTGCTGTACCAGCCGCGCACGCCGCAGGCGCAGGTCGACGCCGAGTTGACCGCCAAGTGCGGTGACCGGGTCGCCTACTACCCGGAGATCGGCGTGGCCGTCGCGAGCTCCCGCAACGCCGACTTCGCCGACCTCGTCGGAGTCCACCGGGCCTACTCGGGTGCGCGCGAGGTCGCTCACCCGGCCACCACGGGCGCCGCCGCGGCACGCGCCCAGGCGCGCGCGGAGATCGAGACCGAGGAGACCGTCGAGGTCGTCACCACCACGGATGTCTCCGCCGAACAGTGGGACATGCGGATGATCAAGGCTCCGCAGGCGAACGCGATCGACGAGGGCAGCTCCTCGGTGACCGTGGGCGTGCTGGACTCGGGCATCGAACCCACTCACCCGGCGCTGGTCGGCGCACTCGACCCGACGACGTCGGCCGGATGCAACACCGGCGCGCCCGACACCGACCCCGCGGCGTGGGCACCGACGACCTCCGACCACGGCACGCACGTCGCCGGCACGATCGCGGGCAAGGACACCGCCCGCGGGTTCACCGGCATCGCTCCCGGCGTGCGCATGGCCTCGGTGAAGGTCGTCAACGACGACGGCTACATCTTCCCGGAAGCCGCCGTCTGCGGGTTCATGTGGGCGGCCGAGCACCGTTTCGACGTGACCAACAACAGCTACTACGTCGACCCGGGGATGTTCTACTGCCCAACGCAGCCCGGCGACGCCGCCGCCTACGAGGCCGTGCGGCGCGCTGTCGCGTACTCGCACCAGCGCGGCGTGCTGAACGTGGCCGCCGCGGGCAACAGCGGCTTCGACCTCACCGACCCGCCCGCCGACGACCCCAACCGGGGACACGCGGTGGACGCCGGCTGCAAGATCCTGCCCAAGAGCCTCGACGACGTCGTGACCGTGTCCGCGGTCGGCTACGAGGGCACCAAGTCCTCGTACAGCAACTACGGCTCCGGCGAGGTCGACGTGACCGCGCCGGGCGGGGATCGCGCACAGTTGCCGCCGGAGGGCGAGGGCGCGGGCTGCCCGGTGTCCAGTGTGTTCGGTGGCGAGTACGGCACCAAGTGCGGAACGTCGATGGCCGCGCCGCACGCCGCCGGGGTGGCCGCGCTGATCGCGAGCAAGCGTCCCCACCTGCCGCCGAAGGCCGTCGCGGCGCTCCTGCGCGCCAAGGCCGACAGCGTGGCGTGCGACGGCGCCGAGGACTGCACCGGGCCCGCCGCGAAGAACTCCTTCTACGGCCACGGCCTCGTCGACGCCCTGGCCGCCGTGAGGTAGTCGCGAGCGAGCCGGTCGACGGCAGGGCCGTCGGTGTCCCCCGCGGTGAGGACGACGGAGGACACCGGCGGCCCTACGACACGCGCGACGGTCCCGCGTAGCGGCCGGTCACCACGGGGAAGTCGGTGATCCGGCGGCACCCCGGTTCCGCATCGCACAGCGGGCCGATCAGGTTCACCACCCTCGCCGCGTTGAGCCGCATCATGTTCTCCACTCCGAGATGGGCGAAGTCCACCGCGAGGTCCGGGTCGCCGGACACGCGGACGCTCAGTTCGGGGTCGTCCTCGCGCTGCTGCCAGCCGTCACCGAGTCCCAGATCCGCGGCGTGTTCGATCACCGTCGTGTGCCACGGCTCGTCGTCGACGAAGCCCGTGAACTCGAAGCGCATGGCCGCCGCGGTGCCTTCCGGGATCGTGATCCCGCTGGCGGGCAGGTGCAGCTCCCGAGGGGCGGGCAGGATCTCCCACCCGGTGGTGCGGAAGTCGGTCAGCCGCGCTCCCAGGGTGTCGGCCACCAGGTGGGCCGCCTGGTACTCGTACCAGTGGAACGCCTGCGTCAGCATGGCGCCCCGCTGACTCTGCTCGCCGCACTCCTCGACAGGCGAGCCGAATCCGAGGATCCGGAGGACCTCCTTGCCCTCGTAGTCGCGGTGGAGGTTGCGCTCCCGCGTCCAGACGCGCCGCACCGACCCCGTGTAGCCGGACAGCACCAGCGGCAGGACGTCGTTGAGCAGACCGGGCATGTTGCCACCGCCGGTCAGCGACACCCCGCCCTCCCGGCAGGCCGCCTCCAGCTCCTCGTAGCCGGGGAGGCCGCGCATGTCGAAGCCACCGGCGAGCGTCAGGACGTTCTTGCCCGAGCGCAGGATGCGCACCACCAGGTCGTGGTCCCAGAACGGCGGGTTCAGCAGGACACAGTCGGCGTCCAGGGCGAGCACGGCGTCCACGTCCCGTGTGGCCGTGACGCCGATCGGGCCGATGCCCGCCAGCTCACCGGCGTCCACGCCGTCCTTGCCCGGCGTCTGCGTGACCACCGCCGCGAGTTCGCAGTCCTCGCGCTCGGACAGCAGTCTGATCTGGTGCTTCGCGATCGCACCGGTGTACCACTGGATCACCCGATACACGGGAACCTCCTCGGTCGGTCGTCACGTCCATTCCCCGCTCACCGGGCGACGTCGAGAGCGAGCTTGCCGACGGTGCGGCGCGCGCACAGGTCCTCGTGCGCTGCTCGCGCCTCGGCGAGCGGGTACACGCCGCCGCACACCACACGCAGGCGCTGCGACGTCACATGGTCGTACAGCTCGCGCAGCGCGGTCTCCAACAGTCCCGGTTTCGTCGTCGCGTGTTCGAGCACGAAGCCGCTCACGGTCGTCGAGGAGTCCATCAGCTCCGGCAGTCCCACCGGCGGCGGCAGCGTGCGGCTCGCCATGCCGTAGCAGATCAGCCGCCCCAGGGGAGCGAGCACGGCCCGGCTCTGCCGGGTGATCTCACCACCCGACATGTCCAGCACGATGTCCACACCGGACCCTTCGGTGACCTCGCGGACGGCGTCGGCGAAGTCCTCCCGGGTCGAGTCGACCGTCGCATCGGCGCCGAGGTCGCGGGCGAGCTCGCGTTTGGCCGGTGTACCGGCCGCGGCGATCACCCGGCCCGCTCCCGCGAGGACGGCCAACTGGACGGCGAGGCTGCCGACTCCCCCGGCAGCCGCCTGGACCAGCACGCTCTCACCGGGTCTGATCCGCGCGCTCTCGTGCAGGAGCAGCCACGCGGTCGTTCCCTGCACCAGCAGAGCGAGCGCGGAGAAGTCGTCGACCGCGTCCGGGATGTCCACGGGCATGGTCGCGTCGACGGCGACCCGCTCGGCATAGCCACCGTTCGGCACCGTCGCCGCGACTCGCCGTCCGTCCTCGGTGCGTCCCACCACCTCCATTCCCGGAATGACAGGCAGTCGCATTCCCGGGGATTCGGTCAATTCGGAATAGTGGGTGTCGCGGTAATTGATTCCGGCCAACGTCACGTCGACCAGCACTTGTTCTTCCGTCGGCTTCGGATCCGCGACGTCCGCGGTCCGCAACACTTCCGGCCCGCCGAAGGCGGTGATCTGGACGGCTCGCACGACGAACAGACTAAACCGGGTTCAACCGCGACGACCATCGTTCGTCGATCACGAACAGGGACCCCGCGAACCCTGGCGTCACGGACTTCCCCAGTGTCATCGGCACTTCTAGACTGTGCGCCGACCCGCTGCCCTGCGGAGAACCTCAGTGCGGCACATCCGACGAACGCAGTGTTTCCGAACAGACCTGGGCCGATCACCCCGAGAGGAATCCGATGTCCGTCACCCAAGACATTCTGCCGTTCGACCGAATTCCCGGACCCGAGGGAAACGTCCTGAGTGGATTGCTTCCCCAGTTCAACTCCGACCCGCTCGGACTGTTGACGGAGAGTTTCCGGCGCTACGGCGACCTCGTGGCGTATCGGTTCGGCCCGAAACTCGGACCGCTGAAGAAAACCATCATCGCCGCCTACCACCCGGACCTCGTACACCAGTTGCTGATGGAGACCGAGCGCACGTTCGGCCGGGACTCGGACGGTTTCCGCGCCACGCACGACCTCGTGGGTGACGGTCTCATGACCACGGAGGGGTCGTACTGGCGGCGGCGCAGGCACGTGCTCCAGCCGCTGTTCACGCCGAAGCGCGTCGCCCACTACACCGACCTGATGGCCGCGGAGGCCGAGCGCATCCTGGAGGAGCAGGACCGCCGGGTCGACCAGCGCCTCGACCTGCACCACGCCATGATGCGGTACTCACTGCGGGTCGTGGGCCGCGCGTTGTTCGGCACCGAGCTCGACGACGTGGAAGGTGAACTCCACGAGCTCATCCCGAAGGCCAACCGGGGCATCATGGCGCGCACGACGCAGATTCCCAAGTTGCCGTTGACCGTGCCCACGCCGACCAACCGGATGTTCCTGCGCACCAGGGAAGGGCTCTACGACCTCATCACCCGGATCATCGAGCGCAGCAGTGCCGCCGAGACCACGGGCAACGCCGACACGATCGTGTCGCGGCTGCGGGCGGCCCGGGACCCGGAGACCGGAGAGCCGTTGACGGAGCAGGAGATCCGCAACGAGGCGTTGCTGCTCTTCATCGCCGGCCACGAGACGACCGCGATGGGACTGACGTTCGGACTGCACCAGATCGGACGGCACCCCGAGGTGCAGCGCGAGATCGCGGCCGAGATCGACGCGCACCACGCCGAGGGTGGAACGGCCGCGGAGTACGCGCAGAACCGGGAGACACTCGGCCGGGCCGCACTGTCCGAGGGGTTGCGGCTCTTCCCGTCCGTGCACATGACCGAGCGCGTCGCGCGCGTGGACCTGGAGCTCGGCGGCTACCACATTCCGGCGGGGACCTCGGTCTTCGTCGTGCCGTGGGTGACGCACCGGCACCCGGAGTTCTGGCCGGACCCGGAGCGCTTCGACCCGACCCGGTTCGTCGGCGGCAAGCGCGACCGCCCCAAGTACAGCTACCTGCCGTTCGGCGGAGGTCCGCGCGTGTGCATCGGTGAGCACTTCGCGCTGCTCGCCTCGGGGGTTCTGCTGGAGGCCCTGCTGCGCAGGCACCGGATCGTCTCGCACGACGAGCGGATCTCGATGAAGGTGCTCAACAGCATCCGCCCCGACAAAGAGGTGTGGACCACGTTCGAGAAGCGGTGACCTCCTTTCCCGTCGACATCCTGTGAGGACAAAGCCATGCAGAAAACGCAGGCCACCCGACCCTTCTCCGAGATCGACGGGCCCCGCGGGCGCCCGTTCGTCGGCCTGGCTCCGGACTTCCTGCGCGATCCGATCTCCGTTCTGACCGAGGGTTTCGAACGCTACGGAGATCTGGTGGCGTACCCGTTCGGCCCGCGCCGCGGTCCGCTGCGCAACGTGGTCGTCGCGGCCTACCATCCGGACGCCGTCCAGTTCGTGCTCACCGAGACCGAACGCACGATCGGCCGTGGCCCGTCGAGCACCCGGGTGCTCGGCGAGATGATCGGGTCGAACCTGATGACCACCGACGGTGCCGAGTGGCGACGGCAGCGGCGCACGCTCCAGCCGCTCTTCACGCCTCGACGGGTCGCGCACTACACCGAACTGATGCACCGGGAGGCCGAGCGGATCGCCACCGAGGACGTCCCCGGCCCGGGCAGTGAGGTCGACCTCCACCTGCTGATGCTGCGCTACTCGCTGCGCATGGTGGGCGCGGCGCTGTTCAGCAGCAACATCGACCACATCGGCCCGGAGCTGCACCAGCTGATCCCGCTCACCAACGACCTGATCATCGCGCGGACCACCACACCGGTGCGGCTCCCGCTCGGAGTCCCCACCCGGAGCAATCGCCGCTTCGAGCGCGTGCACCGGCAGCTCTACTCCCTCATCGACCGCATCATCGCCCAACGGGACGGGCACCCGGCCGACGAGGAGCGCGACGACATCCTCACCCGGCTGCGCACCGCCCGTGACCCGGAGACCGGTGACGGCCTGTCCTCACAGGAGATCCGGGATCAGACTCTGCTCATGATGATGGCCGGGCACGAGACGACCGCCACCGCGTTGACGTTCGCCCTGCACCAGCTCGGCCGGTACCAGGACATCCAGGACGCCGTGGCCGGAGACGGTACCGACGGCACTGACGGAGCCGGTGGAACGGACCCGGTGTCGGTCGTGGACCACGCCCAGCGCAGGGACACGCTCACGCGGGCGACTCTGCTGGAGACGATGCGGCTGCACCCGCCGGTGTACATGACCGAGCACGCCGCCACCGAGGACATCGAGCTGGGTGGCCATCACATTCCCGCGGGCACCGCCCTGTTCCTCTCACCGTGGGTGACCCACCGGCATCCGGACTTCTGGCCGGATGCGGAACGGTTCGATCCGACACGGTTCCTCGGTGCGCAGGACCGCCACCGCTACGCCTACCTGCCGTTCGGTGGCGGCCCGCACGTCTGCATCGGCGAGCACTTCGCGCTCCTCGCCGCGACGGTCCTGCTCTCCACTCTCCTGCGGCACTACCGGATCACCGTGTCGTCGTCGGAGATCGCGATCCAGCAGACCGGCAACCTGCGTCCGGACGAGCCGGTCCTCGCCACGCTTCACCCACGCTGATCGCCGGGCTCCGCCACTGCCTCGCCGCCCAGCAGGCTCACCGAGCGCTGCCGGAGCAGGCGGGCAGTGGCGGAGAGCAGGTGCTCGGCGATCGCGTCGACGTGCCTCGAACGCCAGTCGCGGAACTCGGTCCCCGCGACCCACTCGTTGAAGGCACCCAGAGCCGGTCCGCAGTGCACGAGGAAGTCGACGGTCCGCCGTTCGTCTCCGCGCACGGCGAGGTCGTGACACGCGCCCAGGTAGCTCCGGAACACCAAGGCCATGCGCTGCTTGCCCGTGCGGGTCCAGTGCTCGACCTGGTCGGGCGCGGTGGCGCGCAGATTGTCGACGGCCTCCCGGTACGCCTCCGCGAACGGGCGGCGCAGTAGCGTCTCCTCGACCTGCGCCCGCACCGTCGGATCGGCCTCCTCGAACGAGTCGTGACGGCGCCACACGTCGTGCAGCTGCGCCGCGCGAGCGGGGAAGAACACTCCGCGCTTCATCACCTGCGCGTCCACGCCAAGCTCGAACATCTCGCGGTCCGCAGCGGCGGTGACGTCGTGCGCCTCGACGGCGAGCAGCATGTCCTTGACGACGTCGCTGGTCGCGGCCTCCACGGTGCACTGGTTGATCGAGCCGGTGAGCAGGAAGTCCGCTCCGAGCAGCAACGCCGACGCGGCGGCCTCGGGAGTGCCGATCCCACCGGCCGCACCCACGTGCACCCACTCGTCCGGCCCACGGTCACCGGTCAACTCGTCCCGCAACCGGCACACGGTCGGCAACAGGGTGGCCGGACTCCCGCCGACCCGCCTCCAGCCGTCGACCTCGACGCACAGATCCGTGGCCACGGGAACGGACAGGACGCGGTCGGCCTCCTCGGCCGACAGCTGTCCCTGCTCGCGCAGCTCGTCGACGATCCGCCGCGGAGCCGGCGACAGCAACGCCCGGGCGACGTCGGCTCTCGCGACCTTGGCGATGATGCGGCCTCCCTTCGCCCGGTACTTCACCAGCGCGGGCGTGATCTGCAGGAAGTCCGCGGCCTCCACCGTCCTCACCCCGAGGCGCAGGTACAGGTCGACCAGACGCAGTTCGTGACCCGGGTCGGCGTACTGGTACAGTAGGTTCGCGGCGAACGGCGCGTCGGCGCCGATATCGTCGATCAGCGCGCGCAGCGTCTCCTCGACCCGGGCGAGAGGCAGGCCACCCGTCCCGTACGAGCCGAGGCACCCGGCCTTCGCCAGCGCCACGACGAGGTCCTTCGACGAGATCCCCCGATACATCGCGCCGGCGAGATAGGGCAGGCGCAAACCGTATCGGCGGCGGAAGCCCGCGGCTCCCAGTCGCTCCGGAGACAGCTCCCGGGGTGCCCAGGCCTCGACCGTCTCGCGGACCGGTACCGCCGTGGCGGGCGAGGCCGGTGCGTCGGCTTCGCGGGCGGCCGGCTGTTCGCGCGCGTCGGGGTGCGGGTCCACACCGAGCGACCGCGGCTCCACCGGTCGGTCGTAGGCCCCGACGTCGACCACACCGGCGTCGACGTGCCCGTTCGACGTGGCGGGAACGGGAGCCGGGGGCTCGACCAGCGGTGTGGCGAGCTCCCTGATCTTGCGGACGAGTTTCGTCAACACGGTGCCCGGGCCAAGCTCGTGGAACTCGAACTCCCCGAGGCCCATGAGGTAGCGGATCGACTCGGTCCAGCGCACCGCACCGGACATCTGGCGCGCCATGACGTCGGCGATACCGTGCTCGGGGTACGGCCGCGCGGCGACGTTCGAGATGACGGGTATGCGTGGCGGATACAGGGTGAACTCGTCCAGGAACGCCCGGAACGATCGAGCCGAGTCCTCCATGAACGGCGAGTGGAACGCGCCGCTGACCCGCAGTCGCGTGTAGAACGCGCCCCGTGCCTCGAACAGCGCCCTCGCGGTGTCGATCTGCTCCCGGTCGCCGGTGAGGACGAACTGCTCCGGTGAGTTGTAGTTGGCGATGGTCAGCCCGGAGAGCTCCGGCCTGGCCAGCATCTCCTCGACCGTGTCCTCGTCGCAGCCCACCACGGCGGCCATACCGCCTCCGGTGGCCTGCGCCGTCAGCTCCGCTCGGCGGCGCACCAGCCGCAGTCCCGTCTCGAAGTCGAAGACACCCGCCGCGAACAGCGCGACGTACTCGCCGAGGCTGTGGCCGATGACGTAGTCGGGCGGCTCGGGATCCTCCGCCTGCCTGGCGAGATGGCTCAGTGCGCCCACCACGTAGAGCGCCGGTTGGGTGTACTGGGTCAGGCTGAGCTGTCGCTCGGGGTCGCGGAGGCACAGCTCGGCGATGGAATAGCCGAGCACGTCGTCCGCCTTGGCGGTGTACTCGCCGAAGGTGTCGAACAGGTTCTCACCCATGCCCTTCACCTGCGAACCCTGACCGGGAAATCCGTAGACCTTCATCGTGGTGCCTCTCTCGTCTGCGGGCAGGGGCTGACGAGGCCGGGCGTGGTGACGCACGTCGGCCAGCAACTGGAGGTTTCGTCCGAACGGGCTCAACAGCGGCAGAGAACGGGACTGTGATTCGGAGGCGAGGTTGGCTCTGGCGAAGTTGTGCAACGTCCCCGACGGACCGAGGTCGAGGTAGAGGCCAGGGCCTTGCGCTTCGAGAGCGGTGAACGTCTGGTGGAACTCGATGGGATCGCGGGCGACCCGCCAGAAGTGCTCGGCCGTCACCTCGGTCAGCCGTCCACCCGCCGCACACGACACGAGCGGAATCGCGGGCGTGTTCAGCCGGAGCTCCGGGAAGGTGTCGGCGCACTCGGCATAGGCGGCGTCGAGCAGCCTCGAATGGAAGGCGTGCGAGACCGGCACCCGCTGGTGTGCGATGCGGCGAGCGCGCAGGGCGGTCTCGGCCGCGGTCAGGGCCGCGTCGTCGCCGGAGACGACGAAGTGTTCGAGATAGTTCCGTGCGGCGAGGTCGGTGCCGTCCCGCAGTTCGGGGATCTCGGCGTGCAGAGTGGGCGGCCCGAGCACGGTGAGCATGCCGCCGGGCACGCGGTCCCGCAGAATCCGCGCCTGCCGCACGAGCATGCGCAGGCAGTCCTCTTCGCCGAGGACTCCGGCCAGCACCGCGGCGGCGAACTCGCCCAGGCTCGCACCGAGCAGGAGGTCGGGCCGGATGCCGTCCGCCAGCAGGGTCTCGGCGAGGGCGAGTTCGACCATCGCGATCGCGGGATGCGTCACCGCGATGTCGAGGAAGGGGTCCGCCTTGGAGCGGTTCGGCTCGTACATCGCGGACACGACGGACCTGCCCAGTTCGTCGGCGACGATCCGGTCCATCCGGTCGAGTGCGGCGGCGAAGACCGGCTCGGTCCGGTAGAGGTCGCGTCCCATCTGGAAGTACTGCGATCCCTGCCCCGAGAACATGAAGACGGTCGGCATCGCGTGTCGGCTCATCGCTGCACCGTCCCGTCGGCCGCTTCGGCCAGCAGGGACGCCACGGTGCGTTCGGGGTCGTCGGCCACCGCGGCGATCAGCTCCCCGTACGTACGCAGCCAGGACGCCACGACGCCGGGCCGGAACCGGTCGGAGTACGAGTTGAAGTTGATCACCAGGTGGGAGTCGAGCAGGATCGTCTCCACCCGCAACGGATGTTCGGTCTGGTTGAGGAACTCGACCGGCTCCGCGCCGAGCGAGCGCGAGAAGGTGTCGAACACCGAGGACAACTCCGGGAAGGTCTCGTTGACGAGGTAGCTGTCGAACAGGAACTCGTCCCTGTCCACGCCGTGCCACTCGTGCAGCTTCCGCACCGGCACGTATTCGTACTCCCCGATGCGTCGCACGCGCTGTTGCAGCTGCGCGAACCACGAGCCCAGCCGCTCGGCCGGATCCACGTGCACCCGCACCGGCAGGATCGAGAAGTACTGCCCGACACCGTGTTCGACGTCGACCTTGGCGGTCCCCCGCCCGGAGAAGACCGAGCCGAACACCACGTCCGAGCGCCCGGACGTCGCGGCGAGCTGGACCGCCCAGACCCCCTGGAGCACGGTGAACGGCGTGACCGACCACTGGCGAGCCAGCGTCTCCAGCCGTGCCGTCACCGGATCGGGCACCAGGATCCCGTCATGCAACAGGGGCGGGGACGTCCGGGCCGCCGCGCTGTCGGCGGGCCTGTCCGCGAGCGCGGGAGCGGGCAGGTCGGCACCGGCCAGTTCGGCCCGCCAGAACCGCTCGGCCCCGGACAGCTCGCGGTGGTGCTGAGTGAGGCAGAAGTCGCCGTACTCGGCGGTCGCCGGTTCGGGTGTGAACTCACGCCCGTCCACCAGCGCGCGGTAGGTCTCGAACACCGTCTTCATGATCAGCGGATAGCTCCAGCCGTCCTGAAGGGCCAGGTTGAACAGGTACACGTACTCGTAGGTGTGCTCACCCGTGCGGAACAGCGCCACCCGCGACTGCGGCGCCTGTTCCAGGTCGAACCCCTCCGCGCGTCGGGCCGCGACGTAGGTCTGCAGCCGGCGTTCCTGTTCGGACGGTTTGAGTGCCCGCCAGTCCTCGCGGTGGACGGGCAGCGTGGCCGTCCGGTGGACGACCTGCACCGGCTCGCCGTCGTCGCCGAGGTCGAAGCAGAACGACGTGCGCAGAACGGGAAACCGGTCCACGGCGGCCTGCCACGCGCGGGCGAAGGCGTCCGGGTCGAACGACTCCGCCGTGATCCGGAATCGCTGGTGCACGACGTTGCCGCCGGGCTCCCGGGTCCGGCGAATGCGGTAGAGGATGTTCTCCTGGGTCCCGGTCAGCGGGTAGGCGTCGACGGCGGAGGCATACCGTTGCCGGACCTCGCGGAGCAGCCGCTCGTCGCGCTCGACGGTCTCGACCGCCGCGGCCTCGTGACCCGCCTCGATGCGGGAGCGCGCCTCCTCCGCCAGCTCCGCGATCGTCCGGTACTGGAAGACGTCCTGCGCGGTGATCGGCAACCCCTGCCGGTTGGCCTTGTTCACGAGCCGGATGCCGCGGATCGAGTCGCCACCGACGTCGAAGAAGCTGGTCGTCACACCGACGTCCACCCCGAGCACGTCCGCCCAGAGGTCGGCCAGCTGCTTCTCCAGGTCGGTGCGCGGCGAGGTGTACCCGCCGTCGTCGACGTCCAGCACCGGCAACGGCAGGGCGCGGCGGTCCAGCTTGCCGTTCGCGTCGGTGGGCAGCTCCGGCACGGCGACGACCGCCGCGGGCACCATGAACTCCGGCAACCGGTCGCGCAGGAAGTCCGCCGCTCCCGCGCTGAGTCGGCGTCCGATCCGGTACAGCGAAGGGCTGTTCGCGTAGCGGTGCAGGGGACCGTCGGCGGCAGGCCACCGCCACGTCCGGGGATCGAGACCGCGGTGCAGCAGCACCTGGTAGCTGCCGTCCCCCGCCTCGTGCTGCCAGGAGACGTCGGCCCGGCACTCCAGCTCGTCGGCCAGCTGCCACCACCACTCGGGGTCGGCGCCCTCCTCGACGGCGACCGTCTCGCGCAGCGTCGTGACGGGGCTCTCCGGATCCGACGAGGCCAGGGCGGCGCGGTAGGTGAGGGCTCGCCGCACTCGCGGGTTCGGCAGGTTCGTGACCCGCAGCGCGCCGTGGCGGGACAGGACATCCCGGACCTGCTCGGCGCTCGGTGCCCCGGACGCGCCGTCGAGCACGAACGGCTCACCGTCGCCGGCCGCCGGCGTCCCGGACTGCAGCACCACGTCGTAGCGGTACCTCGTCAGCTCGTTCTGCCGCCCCGCGCGCTTCAACAGCACCTGGACACCGGACACGTCGTCTCTCGTGGCAGCGAAGGCCGGGAAGAGCTCCGGGGCGACGAGGAGTTCCTGCTCCTGCGCCACGCGCCTGCGCACGCGCCGGCGAACCTGCTCCACCGTGGTGGTCTCGTCGGCTCGTTCGACCTCGACCTCACTGTGGAAGGTCTCCAGCAGAGTCAGGTTCCGAAGGTCACCGAGGAAGATCGCGCCTCCCGGACTGAGCCGGGCGAAGGCCTCGTCCAGCACCGAACGCAGGTAGTCCACGTCAGGGAAGTACTGCACCACCGAGTTGAGCACGATCACGTCGAACTCCTGGCCCGCCGGGCCGGAGAAGTCGTGGGCGGCCTGCCGGGACAGCTCCACCTCGACGCCGTTCGGCAGCGTGGGAAGCACCCGCTCGGCGATGTGGTCCAGGCCGATTTGGGCGATGTCGGTCCCGCAGTAGTACGCGCACTCCGGGGCGATCCGCGCCAGCAGCAGGCCCGTACCGCACCCGATTTCGAGCACCCGTTTGGGCCTCAACGCCAGGATGCGCTCCACGGTGGAGTCGACCCACAGCCGCATGTCCTCCTCCGGCAGCGGCTCACCCGTGTAGCTGGAGTTCCAGCCGACGATGTTGAAGTCGGCCGGAGTCTGCCCGGCCTCGTCGTCGTAGGTGCTGCTGAACACCCGCTCCCACTCGGACACCTGGTCGTCGGGCTCGGTCGGGTCCGCGACGTCGTCGACCGGGTGGGGAACGACGTAGGCGACGAGCCGGGTGCGGTCCTCGGCGTCGCCGTCCGCGCCGGGCAGCTCCCGGGCCAGCACCGCGACCTCCCGGATGAGCGGATGGTCCGCGAGTGCCGCCTCCACCTCGCCCGGCTCGATCCGGAACCCGCGGACCTTCACCTGGAAGTCCGTGCGCCCTCGGTACTCGATGGTGCCGTCGGGGAGGAAACGGGCGAGGTCCCCGGTCCGGTACAACCGCGCGTGCGGTTCGTCGGAGAAGGGGTCGGGGACGAAGCGCTCGGCGGTCAGCTCCGGACGCGCGTGGTAGCCGTCGGCGACCTGCACCCCGCCGATGTGCAACTCCCCGGGTACACCGACCGGCACCGGCCGGAGGTTGCGGTCCAGGATGTAGATGCGCGTGTTCGCCACCGGCCTGCCGATGGGCACGTTCACGGGCCCGCCTTCCCGCAGGCACGTCCAGTGGGTGACGTCGACGGCGGCTTCCGTCGGCCCGTACAGGTTGTGGAGGTCCGCCCGCGGCAGGCGCTCGTAGAAGCGCTGCTGGACGGCGTACTGCAGAGCCTCGCCGCTCGCGAACACCTGCCGCAGCGTCGTGCACCGTTCCAGATCCGGTTCCTCCACGAACACCCGCAGCATCGACGGCACGAAGTGCATCGTCGTCACGTTCTCCGCCCGGATCACCTCGGCCAGGTACGCGGGATCGCGGTGGCCGTCCGGCCGGGCGAGCACCAGGCGCGCACCGGCGAGCAGGGGCCAGAAGAACTCCCACACGGAGACGTCGAAGCTGAACGGCGTCTTCTGCAGCACACTGTCCTGCTCGGTGAGCCCGTACGTGTCGTGCATCCACAGCAGCCGGTTGACGATCGCGCGGTGGGCGATCATCGCCGCCTTCGGTTTTCCCGTCGACCCGGAGGTGTAGATCAGATACGCGAGCCCGCCGGAGTCGGTCACCGCCTCCGGCCGGTGGTCCGGCAGGTCCGCGAGCGTCGCCCAGTCCGGACCGAGCTCGACGACGTCGGCGTCGTGCGACGGCAGCCGCGTCGCCCCCGGCTGGGTGAGCAGCAGTCGCGGCGCGGCGTCGGCCATCATGAAGTCGAGCCGTTCCGCCGGGTAGGCGGGGTCGAGTGGAACGTAGGCGCCGCCGGCCTTGAGCACTCCGAGCAGCGCCACGACGAGTTCGAGCGAGCGCTCCATGCAGACACCCACCGGCTGGTTCCGGCCGACTCCCCGCTCGCGCAGCAGGTGGGCCAGCTGGTTCGCCCGCCGGTCGAGCTCCGCGTACGTCAGGTCGGTACCCTCGAACCGCACGGCGACCTGGTCGGGACGCCGCTCGACCTGACGTTCCACCAACTCGTGCAGGCAGCACCGCCCCGGTTCCCCGAAGTCGTGCTCGGTGCGGTTCCACTCCACGAGGATCTTGTGTTCCTCCTCGGGGCGGAGGATGCGCAGCTCGGAGACGGGCCGGTCCGGTGCGTCGGCGAACTCCCGCAGCAGCACCTGGTAGCTGTCGACCAACCGCTCGATGGTCGCGTGCTCGAAGATGTCCGCGTTGTACTCGACCGAACCGGCGAGCACGCCCTCGCGCTCGGCGATGGAGATCCACAGGTCGAACTTGCTCGTGCCGTTGCGGATCTCCTGGACCGGCCCGAGAAGCGAGTGCTCCCCCGCCTCCTCCGCCGGCGCGGTCTGCAGGGCGAAGCAGACCTGGAACAGCGGGTTCATGCTCATGCCCTGTTCGGGCCGGAACTCGTTGACCAGCAGTTCGAAGGGAACGTCCTGGTGCGCGTACGCGCCCTTGGCCACCTCGCCGACCCGGCGGAGCACCTCGCTCACGGCGGGATCGCCGGCCAGATCGGTGTCCAGCACGAGCGTGTTCACGAAGAAACCGATCAGGTTCTCGATGTCCCGGTGGTGCCGGTTGGCGATGGGTGTGCCGACGACGACCTCGTCGTCGGCGGTGTACCGGTGAATCAGCACCTTCAGCGCGGACACCAGCGTCACGAACAACGTCGTGTGGTGGCGGCGGCTGAGCGCGCGCAGGTCGTCGGCCAGATCGGTGGCGAGCTCGAAGTGCAGACTCCCGCCACGAAACGTCTGGACCGGCGGGCGCGGCCGGTCGAGCGGCAGCTCGGAGCCCGGATTGCGGTCTCCCAGGCGCGAGCGCCAGTACGCCAGCCGCTCGTCGAGGAAGGCGCCTCGCATCCGGTCGCGTTCCCAGACGGTGTAGTCGGCGTACTGCACGGGAAGGTCGGGCAGCGGCGCGGGTCGTCCGTCGAGCAGGGCTTCGTAGCACACCAGCAGTTCGCGTACGAAGTTGTTGATCGACCAGCCGTCGGTGACGATGTGGTGGGTGTTGAAGAGGAAGTCGTACGCGTCGTCGTCGAGCCGGTAGAGCGTCACCCGCAACAGCGGTCCCCGCGCGAGGTCGAAGACGTGTTCGGCCTCCTGCCGGGCACGGCGGTGGAACTCGGCTTCGCGTTCCTCCTCCGAGAACGGGGACAGATCCACCAGCGGCAGCGGAACCACCACGTGCGGCGCGATCTCCTGCCACGCCACCCCGCCCTCGCTGGGGAACGTCGTTCGCAGGGCCTCGTGCCGGTCGACGACCTGCTGCACCGCCTGCTCCAGCAGGTCGTGCCGGATCGGACCCCGCAGTCGGAAACTCAGAACGACGTTGTAGGCCGGACTGTCCGGCACGAGGTGGTCGAGCGACCAGATGCGCTCCTGGTGGAACGACAACGGCACGCGACCGTCACCGGAGCGTCGGGGGATGCTCGTGGCGCTGGTTCCCGAGGTCGCCGCACCTTTGAGTTTCTCCAGCAGCGCGAGCCGCTCCGGCGAGAGTTTCGCCCTGCGCTCGGCGAGAACGTCGTGCATGGACATGGTGGATCCTCTCCAACGGTCACTCGTCAGTTGGCGAACAGGGCTCGCACCGTCTCCTCGGGAAGTTCCTCGAGCTTGTCGATCACCTCGGCCTCCACGAGCTGGGCCATGTCGGCCGCGGTACCCGCCTCCAGCAGGTCGCGCAGTTCGAGCTCGAACGGCAGGTTCTCGTTGAGTCGTGCCTTGATGCGGGAGGCCATGATCGAGTCTCCGCCGAGTTCCTGGAAGTTGTCCTCCAACCTCACCTGCGGCACGCCGAGCACCTCGCGCCACGCGTCGAGCACGAGCCGCTGGATGTCGTCGATCCCGGTCGGTTCCCCCGTCGNNTTGGTCGGCGTCGGTGCGGCGTCCACGGACACCGCCTCGGGAACCAGGTCGGGCTCCTGGGGCTCCGCGACGGGCACGGGCTCGACGACCGGCTGTGGCGCGGGCGACGTCGAGGGCTGCGGAGTCGCGGCCTTGGATCCGCCCACGGGCAGTCCGTCGCTCTCCGCGACGAGCACGCTCTCCGACAGCCGGTCCTCCCGCAGCGGCAGTCCGGACAGGACTCGCATCCCCGCGAATCCGTTGCGCTCGAAGGCCCTCCGCCACATCGGCACGCTGAGCAGCGGCGCCCCGGGAATCCGGTCGGTGTCCTCGAACGCCCACCAGCCCTCCAGCAACCCGAACGACATGGTGAGGAGCTCGTGGATCCGGGTGATCTCGAAGAGCGCGAGCACGCCCCCGCCGCGCAACAGCTCCTTGGTGTGCGCGAGCGTCCGGTCGATGTCGCGCGTGGCGTGCAGGACGTTGCCGGCGAGCACCAGGTCGGCGCTGTGCGCCGGGAACCCCTGCTCGGCCGGCGAGCGTTCGATGTCGAGCACGGCGAACTCGACGAAGCCGTGGTGGCCGAACTGCTCCTTGCCGTAGCGCACGAAGCTGTTGCCGAGGTCCGTGTAGACGTAGCGCACGTGGGGAGCGAACTCGTCGAGGGCGGCGAGCACTCCCCGGCTCGTGCCCCCCGTTCCGGCGCCGATCTCCACGATCGTCACCGTGGCGTTCGGGTCGATCTGCCGTCGCCGCCTGACGTACTCGACGACAACGGCACGCATGAGCGCGTTGCTCTGCTGCTGGTTCTGGTAGACGGCGTCCATCAGCTCGAACGACCCGCCCGGGAACAGCACGTCCACCGGATCGCGCCGCCCCCGCAGCACGTCCGGATACGCCTCGCTGCACACGTCGAGCACCCGGAGCAGTCCCTCGTTCTCCGGTGCCCGCTCCAGCAGTGCGGCCTTCTCGGCTTCCAGGCCGGCCGCCTCCTCGTCGAGATCGTGCTCGGCCGCCGACGCGGTGACGACGTCCTCCCCGTCCACGCGCAGGTAGCCGGCCTCGGCGAGCAGCTGCAGGAGCGCGTCGAACAACCGGTGGTGCTGCTCCACGACGCCGAGCCGGGACCGCAGCTCCGCACGAGAACACCGTTGCCCGGTCGTGCGCAACGCGCCCATGTCGCGGAACACCCTCAACAGTCCGAGGCGGCAGATGCGGCTCAGCGCGGCGACGACACTCTGGTAGGCGACCAGATCGTCCACACCGGACTCGACTTCGTAGACCCGTGGGCGGGTGACCACGGCCTCCTCCACGTCGGCGAGCACCGAGGGAACCGGGGAGACCGCCACCGGTGCCGCGGCGTCGGACAGGGACGCGTGCCGGGTCAGCACGTCCCCGATCCAGTACCGCTCCCGCGCGAACGGGTAGGTCGGCAACGACACGCGCAGCGGACGCCGCGGATGGAGTTCGTCCCACGGCACCGACGCACCCCGTACCCAGAGACGAGCGACGTCCGCGAGGTCACGCTCCCGCACCGCCGTCCGCGCGCGGTCGTCGTCGCGCTGATCCATCGCCGTCGCGGAACCCCGGTGGAGCCCCTCGTCCCGCTCTCCGGCCAGGAACGCGTCGAGCCGCTGCACCAGCTGCGCGTGGTCACCGACGACCAGCGCGAGCCGCTCGGCGTGGTCCTCGCGTCCGGTCTGCAGGGTGTAGGCGATCTCCGCGAGAGGCGGAAGGTTCTCGTCGGGGCGGGTCGTCGACGACGACGCGCCGAGTCCGCACTCGTGCGCGAGGCGGTCGGCGAGGACCGTGAGCGACCGCCTCCTGTCGACGATCGTCGGGGAGAGCCGGGTCCCGAGACTCCGCTCCACGGCCAACGTCAGGCGGGCGGTGCGGGCGGCGTCGAACCCGAGGTCCTCCAGCGTGCACTCCGGGTCGATCCGCTCTGCCGGTACGGCCAGCACCTCCGACGCGGTCGCGACGAGCCGGCGCAGCACCTCCGCGGCACCGCCTCCCGCGGGCGCGCCGGCGAGGTACTCGCGCAGCGCGGCCGCGAGCGCGTCGAGCCGATCCGCGGTGCGGGCCGACAACACGACGACCTGCTCCGACGAGGTGGTCGACCGGGGCCGGGTGTCGCGGTACTCCTCCACGACGACGTGGGCGTTCGCGCCTCCGGCACCGAAACTGCTCACGCCCGCCCTGCGGGGTGCTTCCACGCCGTCCACCACGGGCCGGGACCACTCCCGCAAGCTCGTGTTGACGGTGAGCGACGTCCCCCCGAAATCGATCTTCGGGTTGAGCCGGTCGGCGTGCAGGGTGGGCGCGAGCCGGCCGTGCTTCAGCTGCAGGAGCACCTTGGTGAGTCCGGCGACCCCGGCCGCAGCCTCGCAGTGCCCGATGTTCGACTTCACCGAGCCGACCGCCACCGGAGTCCCGGCCGTGCCGAGCGATCGGTGAAGACCGGTGATCTCGATCGGGTCGCCGAGCTCGGTGCCGGTGCCGTGCGCCTCGACGTAGGTGATCGTGGCCGGATCCACCCGTGCCGCGCTCAGCGCGGCCGTGACCACGTCCTCCTGTGCCTGAGGACTCGGTACCGTGAACCCGCTGGTCTTGCCGCCGTGATTGATCGCCGTGCCCTTGATCACGCCGTGGATCGGATCGCCGTCCCGTTCGGCGTCGGCGAGGCGCTTGAGCATGAGCACGCCGACTCCTTCCCCGGGCACCATGCCGTCGGCACCCGCGCCGAAGGCCGCGCAGCGGCCGCTGGGCGACAGGAACTCGCTGTGGCTGAGGACCAGGTACTTGTTCGGATGCAGGCTGAGGTTCACCCCGCCGGCCAACGCCGCGTCGATCCGGCCCTCACGCAGCGCCTCGACGGCCAGGTGCACCGTCGACAACGAACTGGAGCACGCCGTGTCGACGGTCAGGCTGGGACCGCGGAAGTCGCAGAAGTACGACACCCGGTTCGCGATGGACGCACCACCGGCACCCAAGCCCACCCGGCGACCGTCGGCGTCGCGGGACTCCGCGGCGAACAGCGGGTAGTCCGCGAACATCACACCGGCGTACACCCCGACCACCGAATCGGCCAGCGCCTCCCTCGTGTAGCCGCCGTCCTCCAGCGCCGCCCACGCGTGTTCCAGGAACAACCGCTCCAGCGGGTCGATGGCGATCGCCTCGCGCGGGGCGATGGAGAAGAACAGCGGGTCGAAACACTCGGCGTCGTCGATGAAGCCGCCCCACTTGCAGTAGTTGCGACCCAGCAGGCCCGGACGTCCGTCGAACCGGTCCCGCCAGTCCCAGCGGTGCGCGGGGATCTCGGTGACCCCGTCGCGTCCATCCCGGAGGTTGCGCCAGAACTCGTCCACGTTCGCCGCCCCGGGATACCGGCCCGACATGCCGATCACGGCGACGTCCGTGCCGGCGACCTCCCTCTCCCGGGTGTGGCCCGCGTCGGGCCGGGCGAGGTCGGCGGGATTCGTCCGGGCCGGCGCCCCGACCGTCGTCGTCCCGGCGACGGGCAGGCGAGTGCGCAGCCACGCGGCGAGGCGGTCCACCGAGCTGTGTTCGAAGAGCAGCGTCGGCGGGAGCGTGACGTCGAGGCGGCGCTCCAGAGCGGTGACCACACGCAACAACGCCGCCGAGTCCAATCCCAGCTCGGAGAAGCCCGCCGTGCCCGGCACGCTCGCCGCGTCCACGCCCAGCTCGGCGGCCAGAACCTCCCGCACGACGTCGGCCGGGTCGCCCTGCGGTTCCGGTGCCCCCGCGACGTTCCGCCGCGGTTCGACGCGTTTGCTGCTGAAGCGCCGCAACGACGCGACCTGCTCGCCGTCCGGATCGAAGAAGTCCACGTTCACCGTCAGCAGGTCCCGGTCACCGGTCGGCTCCCCGGTCACGCGGGCCAGGCACCGCCCGCGCAACGGCCTCGCCACCGTGAAGGACTCGAAGCACAGGGGCAGGTAGAGCTCGCCGCGCGACTCGCCCAGCACCGCCCCCGCCGCGACCACAGCCGCGTCCGCGAGTGCCGGGTGGACGAGGAAGTCGTCGGCCGCGGCGAGCTCCTCGGCGCCGGGGGCGAGGTCCAGCAGCAGCTCCGCCTCCGACTCGTACACCCGGCCCTGTGCGCGCATCACCCCCGAGTGGTCGACACCGACCTCACGAGCGCGCTGGTAGACGCTGTCGAGCGCGGTGCCGGCACCCGCTGCCGGGAGCCGCGCCGTGTCGAGGCGGCCGTCGTAGCGGGTCCGCCGGGTCCGCCGCACCTGCACGGTGACGACGGTCGTGGGGTAGGTCGACGGCCGCACCGTGATGTCCACCCACCATCGGTCCCGTCCACCGTCGTCCGCGGACAACCGCACCGGCACCACGTCGTCCGGTCCGACGACCAGCGGGGCGTGGATACTCAGGTTGCTCAGCTCCAGCTCGCGGACGTCGTGCCCCTCCCGGGCGAACATCTGCAGGACGAGATCGACGTAGGCGAGCCCGGGCAGGACCGCGCGGCCGTCGACCACGTGGCCCGCCACGATCGGATTGCGCTGCGAGAGAGCGAAGTCGGCGATCAGCATCGCATCAGAACCTTTCCCAGAAGGTGGCGTCGGCGTGGCCGCCCGGCCGTGCCGGCACGGGTTCGTACCTTTCCCAGATCGAGGGCCTCGACCCTGCTCGTGACGTCGTGGGCCCGTCGCCCGTCCCGGCGGCCTCGCGCTGTCCGGCTCCGACGGTTCCGTCGACGTCTCCGCTCGTGGCGCGGGGCAGGCTCCGACGGTGCAGCACCGGCGGCGGGAGCGGGCTCCTGCGTGGCTCCGGATAGTCCGACGGATCCCAGGCCTGCACGACGGCGGCGGCGTTGGCGCCCCCGTCGGCGAAGCAGTTGACCGCGGCGACCGGGCGCGCGCTGTCCCACCGGACGACCTCCCGGGGAAACCACAGCGGTGAGGACTCCACGTCGAAGTGCTCCAACGGCTCGTGCCCGGACAGGCACGGGACACACGTGCCCCGGCTCACCATGAGCACGGTCTTGAGGAGTGCGGACATGCCCTCGGCACACAACGGGTGGCCGATGTTGGGCTTGATGGAACCGAGCGTGCACGGACGGTCGGAGGATCCTCGATACACCTCCTGGATGGCCTTGAGCTCCAGGAGATCGGTCACCGTGGAACCGGATCCGTTCGTCTCGACGTGGTCGACGTCCGCCGCCGACAGGCCGCTCGACGCCAGTGCGGCACGCAGCACCGACTTCAACGCGTCGAAGTTCGGTGCCGTCGGCCCGGCCGTGCGACCGTTGTTGTTCACCGCGATCCCGCGGAGCACGGCGTGGACGCGGTCGCCGTCCCGGAGCGCGGCGTCGACGGTCTTCAGCAGAACCAGGCCACAGGCGTCACCGAGCACGACCCCGTCGGCCCGGCGGTCGAACACGTGGAACTCCGGTGCCGCGCTGAGGATTCCCCGCTTGCGCATCCCGTTGTGGGCGGCGGCACTGGTGAGCAGGCTGACCGAGCCGACGATGGCGGACTCGATCTCCCCGGATCGCAACGCCTGCACCGCGAGGTGCACGGCGGACAGCGCGGAGGAACACGCCGTGTCGACGACGACGCTCGGGCCGTGCAGATCGAGGAACTGCGACAGGTTGGCCGCCAGGTAGTTCTGCCCCACGGCGCGGATGGATTCCGGCGGTTCGGTTTCCGCGCGGGCCTTACCGCGAGCACCCACGTACACGCCGGTCCGCCCGCCGCGCAGTTCCGCGGGCGAGTAGCCCGCGTGGGCGACGAGTGCCGCGCACTCCTCGAGCAGCACGAGGGCCTGGCGGTCCATCACCGCGGCTTCCTCCAGCGGGATGCCGAAGTAGTCCGGATCCCACTCCGTGACCTCCGGAAGCAGCGCGGCGTGGTCCTCGGGGTGGGCCTCCCACCGGCCCGCCGGGATCCGCTCGATCGCGGTGCGCCCGTCGACGAGCGTCTCCCAGTAGGCCTCCAGATCGCCGCCCGGAGGGAACCGGCCGGACAGTCCGACGATCGCGATCGCGTCGCCCGGCACCCACGCCTTCTCGACGGCCGTACCCCGCTCCGGTACCTGTTCCGCCGAGGGTGCGGCGATCGGGCGCGGGGGCGCGGGCGCCACGTCCGGCTCCCGAGGGACCCCCGCGTCGGGTGCCGCCGCGAACGGCGCACCGGAGCCGGCCTCGGACCGGGGCTCCGCTCCACCCACGGCGTCGACCAGCTCGGCTCCGTAGGTCTCGGTGAGCCAGGCGGCAAGGTCGTCGAAGGTCGGGTACTCGTAGAGCGCCGACGGATCGATCGGCTCGCTGACCTCGCGGTTGATGGGCTGCAAGACCTGTGCCAGGAGGATGGAGTCGACGCCCAGTTCGTGGAACGGCACGTCGGCGTCCAGCTGCTCGACGTCCATCCGCAACTCGTCGGCGAAGGTGCGCACCAGCCACGCTCGCACCGCCTGCACCGGGGCGACCGAGGTGCCCTGAGGCGCCCCGTCGGCAGTCGGCACCGCCCTGGCGACACGGGTCTCCCGCGGGGGCTCGCCCCCGCCGTCGACCGCGGGCGCCGACGAGGGCCGACGTTCGAGCAGCGTCTCGGGACGCCACCGCCGTCGGTCGGGGACGGCGGGAAGCACCACGGGCCCGAGGTCGTGGGCGAGGATGTGGTCCAGCATGCGCAGGCCCTCGGCATCCGAGTGACTGCCCAGGCCCGTCGCGTGGTAGATCGGGGTCGTCATCTCCCCGAACCCGCTCTCGGCCCAGCTGGACCACTGGATGCTCACCATCGGCGTGCGTGGCGGCTGCGCGGCCGCCACGAAGTCCAGGTAGGCGTTCGCGGCGGCGTAGTCGCAGTTCGCCGCTCCGAGAGCGGGAATCGCCGAGGCGGTCGAGGAGAAGAGGACGAAGAACCGCAGCGGTTGGTCGGCGAGGCACGCCCGCAGCACCCGCAACCCGGCCACCTTCGGCTCCGCCACGCGGCGGAACGCGTCGAGCGGCTTGCGGACGAACGCCGGATTGTCGGCGTCCCCGGCACCGGCGGCGTGCAGCACACCACCGATGGGCCCGTGTTCGCGGACCACTTCCCGCACCAACTCCTCCACGGCCCGGGCGTCGGCCAACGGCGTCGTCACCACGCGCACCGTGGCTCCGGCCTCCTCGACGGCGCGCACGGCGGCCACCCGCCGCGCCTCGACCGAGTCCCGGCCCGCGTACTCGGGCCAGCGCTCCCGCGGCGGCAACGCCTCCCGGCCCGTCAGCACCACCGTGCGGACGCCGTAGCGCTCGACGAAGTGCCGGGCGCACCGCGCTCCCAGACCCCGGGTGCCACCGGTGACCAGCAACACGTGGTCCGCGGGGAACGGCGCGGGTGTCTCGGTGGTCCCTTCCACCGCGTCCTCCCGCAGCACGGGCACGTGCCGGACGCCGTCCCGGTAGCAGACGGCGGGTTCCTCTCCGGCGGAGGCGTACTCGGTCCCGATCTGACGCGCGAGGTCCTCCGCCGCCGCGCACGCGATGTCGGTGTCGACGTGCCGGGAACGCAGGTGGGCGTACTCGCTCTGCAGAGCCCGGTACAGACCGGCGCGGGAGGCTCCGGCGAGGTTCACGGCGACGCCACCGAACGACTCCAGACGCGTGGTCACGCACAGGACTCGTGGGTCGTCCCGGCGGCCGAGCTCGACGAAGTGCTGCAGCTCACGCAGCCACGGTCCGTACTCGTCCGCCGCCTCCGTTCCACAACCGACCAGGTCGATCCAGCCGTCGACCTTCTCCCAGCGCGGTTCGGGCAGCCCGGCGAGTGCGTCGACGTCCCGCACGATCACCTCGTACCCGGGCGGCAGGTGCCGGTCGAGCGCCCAGGCGACGTCCCTCGTCTGCGCGGTGGCCAGCACCACGACGCGACGCCGGGTCCCATCGGACGGCGACGGCGACTCCGCCGCGACCGGGCTCGGACGCCATTCCCGGACGAGGTACGCGGGACGGCGTTCCGGCTCCGCTGCGCGGGAAGCAGCACGGGAACCGGCCTCCCGCTCCGCCGGCGCACCGCGGCGCATGCCCGCCGTCGTCGGCAGCCAGTAACGCTGCCGGCCGAACGGGTAGGTGGGTGCGCTGATCCGGCGCGGCAGCGCGGCGGCACCGTAGGAAGCGGCCCAGTCGACGTCGATCCCCCGAGCCCACGCCCTGGCCAGCTTGTCGACGGCACCCGCAGCCAGCCAACCTCGGAGGACCTCCTGATAGGCCTCGTCCTCGGTGAGCAGAGCCCTGACGTCGCGATCCGCCTTCGCGTTGCCGCAGTACACCCCCACCGCCTCGTCGCCGTTCACCACTGCGGAGAGCTGCGCGATCAGCTCGTCCACGTCGTGCGCGACGAAGGCGGCCCGCTCGGGCATGGGCACCCGGCCGACCTGGAACGTGTAGGCGAGCTCCCTCAGCGCGGGGCCCGCCGTGTGCTCTCCGGGCCAGGCGTGCTCGACGACGCCGTCGAGACGACGCGCCGCCACCAGGTCGCCGAGCCTCAGTTCGACCCCCGCGACCTCCTCGATGCGGTCCCGCAGGGTCGCGAGGTGCACGGGGTCCACCCCGTATTCCGACCAGTCGGCGCGGGCGTCCACCTGAGACTCGTCGACCCCGAGGACGTCGGCGAGCTCGGCGCGCAACAACCGCGCGGCGTCCGGCTGACGCGTCGTCCGGAGGAAGGCGAGCAGACGGCCTGCGTACTCCCGGAGCCGGTCGGGGTCCTGCGCCGACAACGGGACGACGAACGGTCCGCCGGCCGACTCGGCTGCCTGCGGGCGGTCGGCCGCCGCCGGGAACTCCTCCAGCACCAGGTGAGCGCTCGACCCGGTCGCGCCGATGTTGCTGACGCCCGCGCGCCGCGGCCTGCCCGGCTCCCCCGTCCACGGCTGCAGTTCCCGTTGCACCCGGAATGGTGTCGTCTCGAGGGTGAGGTGGGGATTCAGCGGCTCGGTGTGGAGTGTGGGCACGAGCATCCGGTGGTGCAGTTGGAGGATCGTCTTGGTGAGTGCCGCGACCCCGGCCGCACCCTCCGCGTGCCCCATGTTCGACTTCACCGACCCGAGCGCGCAGAACTGCGTCGCGTCGGTGCCACGGCGGAACGCCCGGGACAGGCCCTCCACCTCGATCGGATCGCCGAGCGAGGTACCCGCCGCGTGCGCCTCGACGTAGGAGATCGTGCTCGGGTCGACCCCGGCGTCCTCGATCGCCCTGGCCACCACGTCGGCCTGCCCGACCGGGCTCGGCACGGTCACACCGCTCGTCGTCCCACCGTGTCCGGCGGCACTGCCCCGGATCACCGCGTACACGTGGTCGCCGTCGCGGAGGGCGTCGGCCAGTGGCTTGAGCACCACGGCGCCCACGCCCTCGGCGGAGACGTAGCCGTCCCCTCCCGCCCCGAACGAGTGGCACACCCCGTCGCTGGAGTGCATGTTGGCCATGCCGTAGGTGAGGTACTTGCCCGGGTGCAGCGACAGGTTCACGCCACCGGCGATCGCGACCCTGCTCTCCCCCGTCCGCAGGCTCTGCACGGCCAGGTGCACGGAGGTCAGTGCCGACGAGCACAGCGTGTCGGTCGTGATGCTCGGACCGTGGAAGTCGCAGAAGAAGGACACCCGGTTGGCGATCTGCCCCTGGTTGAGCACCAGCGGTACGTGGGCCCCGTCGGCGATGGCGTCCGCGCCCAGCAGCAGGTAGTCGTGCTGCATGACACCCGCGAACACACCGACGTGCTTGCGTCCGTCCGGTCCGGTCGGCGGGCAGAGCGTCGCGGGCGTGTACCCCGCGTCCTCGACGGCCGTCCAGCAGGTCTCCAGGAAGAGCCGCTCCTGCGGGTCCATCCCCTCGGCTTCACGCGGGCTGATGCGGAACAGCGCGGCATCGAAGCAGTCGACGTTCTCGAGGAACCCGCCCCACTTCGAGATACCGCGCCCGCTCGGACCACGGACGTCGGCGAACTCGTCGACGGACCATCGGTCCCGGGGGACCTCGCTGATGGTGTTCCGGCCCTCCCGCAGGACGCGCCAGAATGCCTCGACATCGCCCGCACCCGGGTAGCGTCCGCTCAGCCCGATGACCGCCACCGCGCCGTCGTCCCGGGGGCTCGGGGTGGGAGGCTCCACCCGGCCGACCGGGGCTGTCCGCTCGACCACGCGCGTCGTCGGTCGAGCGGGGTCGCCGCCGAACGCCGCCGGGTAGGTCTCGGTGAGATGCCGGGCGAGATCGCGGATGGTCGCGTACTCGAAGGGCAGCGTCGGCGGCAGCGGCGCGCCGACGGCGCGCTCCAGCTCCGAGACCAGCTCCAGGACCTGCAGCGACTGCAGTCCCAGCTCGTAGTAGCCCACACCCGCGTCGATCTCGTCACGGGGCACACCGAGGCGCGAGGCGACGAGGTCGCGCAGAACCGCCTCGGCCTCGCCGGCGGCAGGCGCCGCGGGCCCGGTGGAGCGTGGTGCCGGGGTGGCCGAAGTGGCAGGCACCTCGGGACGGACCAGCTTGCTGGACAGCCGGTCGAGCACCGCGAGCTGCCGTCCCTCGTCGTCGAACAGCTCGATCGTCAGGTGGACGAGCTCGTGTCGGCGTCCGACCGTGTCGAGGCGGACCCGCGCGTGACACCGGCTCGGAAGCGGGCCCACGGAGCGGAACGACGCGAGGTGGATGGGCAGGAAGAAGCCGCCGTGCAGGCGCGCCGCGTCGCGGAACAGTGGTCCGGCCGCGATGGCGACGCCGTCGAGCAGGGCCGGGTGGAACAAATACGCGTCGGCCTTCGCCTCCTCACCCAGCTCCACCGTGGCGATCAGGTGCGTCCGGTCGCGATAGACCCGCCCTTCGGCCCGGATCACGCCCGCGTGTGTGAGACCGTGCGCGGCGTGGGCGGCGTACGCCTCGTCGAGCGTGAAGTCCGGAGCCCCGGTCGGGGGCACTATCGAGCCGGACGGCACCGGCTCCTCCGCGCGGACGACCTCGACGGTGGCGTAGACCCGGCCCGGGCGCCGCTCGTCCGCGACCTCGACGTGCCAGCCGTCGCTCGGCGAACCCGTCGCCACGATCGCGACGTCGACCGGCTCGTCGGCGACCGCCAGCGGCCGCAGGATCGTGAGATCGCGCAGTTCCCAGTCCTCGGGCTCGTAGCCCCGGTCGGCGAAGAGCCGGAAGGCGAGGTCGAGGTAGGCCATGGCGGGCAGCAGCCGCTCGCCACGCATCCGATGTCCGGCGACGAGAGGATGCTCCGGGGTCAAGGTCACGCGTTGGCGTAATCCGGTCTGCGCCATCTGCTCCACCGCTTCCGGCCGGTCGTCGTATCCACGGGTGTCGGGGTTCGGCGCCGGTCGGGCACCGATGTACCTGCGATCGAGAGCGGGCACGGCCACGGGTGTGCGGACCGCGTCGTCGGGCCGCCGGTCCTGCCACGCCTCCAGCACCGCGTGGGCGTTGGTGCCTCCGTCGGCGAAGCAGTTGAGCGCCGCGCACCGGGTCCCCGGCCAGTCCCGCGCCTCCCGGTCGAACCGGAACGGCGAGCCGGCGAGGTCGAAGTGCTCCGGAGGCTCCTGGCCGGACAGGAACGGCACGACACGCCCGTGGTGGAGCATCAACACGACCTTGAGCAGGCCGGCGATCCCCTCGGCGCACAGGGGGTGCCCGATGTTGGGTTTGATCGACCCGAGTCCGCAGGGCTCGGCGGAGTCCGCCCGGTACACCGAGGAGACGGCCTTGAGTTCCAGCAGGTCGGTCACCACCGAACCGGACCCGTTCGCCTCGATGTATCCGATGTCGTCGGCCCGTTTCCCACTGGCCCGTAGGCCTTCCTCCAGCACCTGCCGCTGCGCGGCGATGTTCGGCGTGGCGGGCCCGGCCGTGCGGCCGTCGTTGTTGACCGCGAGCCCGCGCAACACCGCGTACACCCGGTCGCTGTCGGCGAGCGCCCGCTCCAGCGGCTTCACGAGGACCAGGCCAGCCCCCTCGCCGAGGACCACACCGTCCGCCCGGCGGTCGAAGACGTGAAAGTCCCCGGCGCCGAGCAGGCCGCGCCGCCCGAACACGCGATACGCGTGGTCGGTGTTGTGGAGGCTGACACCACCGACGACGGCGGCCTCGACGGTCCCCGCACGCAACGCGTCCACGGCCATGCTCAGGGCGACCAGCGCCGACGAACACGCCGTGTCCACCACCACGCTCGGCCCGCGCAGGTCGAAGAAGTGCGACACGTTGGCCGCGAGGTAGTTCTGCCCGACCGCCACGATGGGATTGCGGGTGCGCCGCAACACCTCCTCGTCCGGAACGTGGTGGGCCCGCCCGCCCACGTACACACCCGTCCGACTGCCCTTGAGGTCGGTGTGCTGGTACCCGGCGTGCGCGAGAAGCTCCAGCGACAGCTCCAGCAGCAGCATGGCCTGCGGGTCCATCGCCTCGGCATCCGCGGAGGACAGCAGGAAGAACTCCGGGTCGAACTCGCGGTACCCGTCGATGAACGCGGCCGGGTGGCCGGGCCCCCACATGTCACCCCGAGACTCCGGGACCGTGCCGATGGCCGATCGGCCGTCGCTCAGCAGCCGCCAGTACTCCTCGATGTCGGACGCGCCGGGCAGGCGGCAGGCCATACCGACCACGGCGATGTCCAGGCCGCTCGACGCGTCGTCCACTGTGGCGGGAGCCGGCTCGGAGAGGACCCGCGCCGAGACCGTGGGCGTGGTCCGGGCCGCGGCGACGGTCTCGGTGGCGGCAGCATCGTCGGTGTCTTCGGTGTCCCCGGCGTCGTCCGGCTCGCCATCGAACGCGGCCAGCACCGCCGTGGGATGTTCCTGCACGAGCCACGCCGTGAACCTGTCGATCGACGAGTGCTCCAGCAGGGCCGACGGGTCGAGCTCGGTGTCGAGACGCCGGGCCACGGTGCCGAGCAGCTGCGTCACCATGATCGAATCGAGGCCGTAGTCCTCGATCGGGACCTCGGCGTCCAGCTCGTGCGCCTCGAAGTGCAGTTCGTCCGCGAACAGCTCCACCATCCAGTCGGACAACGCCACCCGCACGCGTTCCGGCACGCCTGTCGGCGCGGGCGACGGTGATCGGCTGGGCTCGGGGTTCGCCGTCGGGTTCGTCGGCTCGGCACTCACCGCAGCGGCGGTGCGGCGCAGCAGTTCCCCGGGCCGCCACGCCGAGTCGTCGTCGACCACGGCGGGCAGCACCACGCGCCCGTGCCGCCCATCGAGGACGGTGTCGAGCAACGCGAGCCCGTCGTCGTCGGTCAACGCGGCCATGCCCGTACTGCGGAACGCCGCGCCGCGCACCTCGCCCATGCCGGTGTCCTTCCAGCTGGGCCACTGCACACTGACCAGCGGCACCGCATGCGCCCGCGACTGGGCCGCGTAGTCGAGGTGCGCGTTGGCCATCGCGTAGTCGAGCTGCCCCGCGGCGAGCGTCGGGACCGCCGAGGCCACCGAGGAGAACAGCACGGCGAACCGCAGTGCGCGTCCCTCCACGGCGGACAGCAGCGCGTCGAGTCCCTCGACCTTCGGTCGCAGGACCGCCCGCACGTCCTCGACGGACTTGCGCACGAACGCGGGATTGTTCCGGTCGACCGTTCCCGCGCAGTGCAGAAGACCCGCGATGGGGCCGAGCTCGTCCTCGACCTCCCGCACGGCCGCCACCACGGCAGCCGGGTCGGACAGCGGGACCGACAGCGCGCGAACCTCGACGCCCTGTGCCGCGAGGTCCAGCAGTCCCCGCACCTTGGCGGCCGGCGCGTCCGTGCCCTGGGCCAGCTCCTCCCACCGGTCGGGCGGCGGGAGCGGTTGGCGGCCGGTCACCACGACCCTGCGCACACCGTGCCGTCGGACGAGGTGTCGCGCGGCGAGCAGCCCCAGACCGCGCGTTCCGCCGGTCACCCACAGGACCTCGTCCGGATTCCACTGCACAGGCTCAGTGGGCTCGGCGGCGGCCACGTCCGTCAGCGTCGCGGCGAAACGCACACCCCGCCGGTGACTCACCTCGCCGAGCGAACCCGGATCGGCGAGCTCGGCGAGCACGACGCGGACCGCCGAGTCGTCGTCCAGGCCCGGTTCGAGGTCCACGTGGCGCGACCGCAGCCGCCGGTACTCCCCTTGCAGCGAGCGGTACAGCGCCGCCTCGCTCCCGCCCGTCCGGGCGGACGCACCCGAAGCGCCCTCCGGCTGTTCGAGGCCCCAGGTCACGCCGAGGGCCAGCAGTTGCGGCGACCGGGTGAGGAGGTCCTGGACCCAGGGCAGCCACCGCGCGAGGTCCTGCCGGGTACGGCGGTCCTCGCCGATGAGGTCGACCACGGCAGCGAAGGTGTCGCCGGCGGGTGGGGAATCCGGGGTGGGCAGCCGGAACACGACGCTGCCGGGCAGGTGCGCCCGCAGGAGTGTGGCGAGTCCCGCCGTGCGGTCGTCGGCGAGGATAGCGACCCGGCCGGGCAGCTCCCCGTCCTGCCACGGTTCGACCGACCACTGCTTGGCCAGGACTCGGAACCGGCTCGGCGTGGAGGCCTGGGGCGGCAGCTGTGGCGCGGCGTGCGGCAGCGGGACGTCGAGCCAGCACCGCTGCCTGGCGAAGGGATACGTGGGAAGCGACTCCGGAGCGGGGAGCGGATCGTCGTCGGAGCGCCGGTAGAGCCGATCCCAGTCCACCTCTCCGCCGTCGAGCCAGTGCCGCGCCAGCTCCTCCAGCGGGACCCCGACGGGGTCCAGCGGTGTGCCCGCGTCGGGGCGGCCCGCCGTTCCCGTGACGGCAGTCGAGGCCGGCTCCCCGGCCCTGAACGAGCGCAGGGCGTCGAGCAGGTCACTCCGGTCGCGGAACGGGATGGCCAGCCGGTGACGCATCGCCTCCCGCCCCACCTGAAGGGTCCGGGCCAGGCGCACCGGGTCGACGTCGGTGTCACCGAGGAACTCCTCCATGCGCTCGACGTAGGCGCGCAACCGTTCGGCGTCCCGCGCGGACAGCACGAACAGCAGGCGCTCGGGCCGCACCACGGCGGTTCGCGGGGTCCCCACGTACTCCTCCAGCACGAGGTGGGCGTTGCTGCCTCCGGCCCCGAAGGAGCTCACCCCGGCGGCGCGCGGCATCTCCCGCCCCGAGCGGTCCACCGCTGCCGGCCACGGAGCGAGGGTTCGCTGGACCTCGAACGGCGTGGCCTCGAAGTCGATGTTCGGGTTCGCGGGGTCGGCGTGCAGCGACGGCACGAGCTGTCGGTGCCGCAGCTGGAGCAGCACCTTCGTCACCGCGGCGATCCCGGCCGCCGACTCGGCGTGCCCGATGTTCGACTTGACCGAGCCGACCGCCCGCCTGGTCGACGGGTCGCCGACGTCGGCGAACGCCCTGGCCAGCCCGCTGATCTCGACCGGGTCGCCCAGGGCGGTGCCGGTCCCGTGCGCCTCGACGTAGGTGATCGCGCGGGGATCGACGCCCGAACGCCGCAGTGCCTCCCCGATCACCTCCCCCTGGGACCGCGGGTTGGGAACGCTGTAGCCCTTGCTCGCGCCCCCGTGGTTCACCGCGGACGCCTTGACCACCGCGAGGATCCGGTCGCCGTCACGCTCCGCCGCGGACAACCTCTTCAGAAGCACGGCGCCCGAGCCCTCGCCCGGGACGTAGCCGTCGCCTCCCTCGCCGAAGCTGCGGCACCTGCCGTCGGTGGACAGGAAACCCCGCTGGCTGAGCTGGAGGTACTTCAGCGGGTGACTCGACACGTTGACGCCACCGGCGACGGCGAGGTCGCAGTCTCCGTTGCGGATCGCCTGCACACCGAGGTGGATCGTCACGAGCGACGACGAGCACATCGTGTCGAGCGCGATGCTCGGGCCGGTGAATCCGAAGAAGTAGGACGCCCGGTTCGCCACCGACGCGTACGACGACGACGGCGCGACACCCGTGCCGTCGAGCGTCTCCGCCACCCCGTGCAACTGGTAGTGGCCGTACATCATGCCGACGAACACGCCCGTCGTGGCCCCGGCCAACGACCGGCGGGTGTACCCGGCGTCCTCCAGCACCTCCCACACCGTCTGGAGGAAGAGGCGTTCCTGCGGGTCCAGGTGCTCCGCCTCGATCTTCGACATGCGGAACAGCATCGGGTCGAACTTGTCCACATCAGACAGGAAGCCGCCCCACTTCGAGTAGGCCTTGCCGAGCGCACCCTTCTCCGGGTCGAAGTAGCGGGAGTGGTCCCACCGGTCGGCGGGCACCTCCTCGATGCAGTCCCTGCCCTCGGCGAGGTTGCGCCAGAACCGACGCAGGTCGTCGGCCTTCGGATAGCGTCCCGCCACACCGATGATCGCGATGTCCTCGTCCCGACGTTCGTGGGCGGGCACGTCCGCCCGCACCGAGACGGTCGCCGTGGCCGCCGGAAGCGCGGTACGGCGCTCGTCCCGCCGGTCGTCGCCGGACTCCACCGGGACGGTCGCCGGGACCTCCGGAATCTCCGTGCGGCGCTCCTCCGATGCCGCTTCGTCCTCGGCCGGGTCCCCGAGGGCTGCCGCCAGCTCGCGCGGGTACCGCTGCGCCAGGTGAGCGGCGAGCTCCCGGATCGTGAGGTACTCGAAGAACAGCGTCTTGGGCAGCCGTCCGAGGTGTTCCTCCAGACGACGCGTGAGGCCGATGACCAGCAGCGAGTCCAGGCCGTACCGTTCGAGCGACTCCATGGGCGCGATCTGCTCGGCCGGAAGTTTCGCCTCCTCCGCCAGCAGGTGCGTGAGGAACCGCTCGGCACGGCGGACGAACTCCTCCGGATCGCCCGCGGTCCCGACGGCCGGTTCGGTCGCCGGTCCCTCGGCGGCGTGGTCGTCGACGACGCGTGGTCCGACACCGTCGCCGCCGACGAGAGCACCGGCCACGGTCTCGCTGTCGCCGGCGGTCACCAGCAGTCGGGTGTGCACGCTCGCCACGGCATCTTCCAGTGCTCGCAGCGCGTCGCGGCTGTCCAGCTCGACGATGCCGAGCCCGTCGCGCAGACGGCGCAGCGCCGCGGGGTCCGGACGCATCCCGCCGTCACGCCACACCGACCAGTCCACGGCGAGGCTCCGACCGTGCCGCCTGCCCTCCAGACGGTGTCGCTCCCGGTCGGCGAGAACGGCGCCGAGGACGTTGCCGGCGTACGCGTACTCGGCCTGTCCCGCGCTGCCGAAGGCGGCTGCCGCCGACGAGAACGCCACGAAGTACTCCAGCGGTTGGTCCGCCGTGGCCTCGTCCAGCCACACCACGCCGTGGACCTTGGGTTCGAGGACGTCGCGGACCTCGCGGGCGGTCTTGCCGACGAGGAGGCCGTCGCGGAGCACGCCCGCCGCGTGCACGACCCCGGTGAGCGGGCCGTGCCGTTCGGTGACCTCACGGACGAGCCGGAACACGTCCTGCCGGTCGCTCACGTCGGCTCGGGCCGCACTCACCGCGAGACCCCGGTTCCGCAGCCGGTCCAGCCGACCGGCGACCTGGTCCGTGAGCGCGCCGCGATGGGCCAGCACGACCCGGCCCCCGGTGCGTTCCGCCAGCCGCTCGGCGACCAGCAGACCCAGTGCTCCCGTGCCGCCGGTGACGAGGTGCACGCCACCCGTGCCGAACGGCTCCGTCGCGCGCGGCAGGTCCACCCGGCGCCAGGAGCGCACGTGCCGTCGCCCGCCGTCGATCGACACCTCCGCAGCGGCGCTCGCCGTGGCGAGTTCCCTCAGCCCGATGGCGACCGGATCCTCGTCGGACCCGTGCCCCACCGTGGTGACACGCAGAGCCGGGTACTCCTGGCTCACAGAGCGTCCGAACGCCGCCATCGCCGCGTTGAACGGCCGTCCGGGTGCCCCGTCCCGATAGACGTAGACATAGGACAACTCGCCGAGGTCCCGGGCGATCCACTCCCGGCAGAACGCCAGCGCCACGTCGAATCCGGCGTTCAACACCCGGTCCACGTCGTCGTCGCTCGGCGCGAGGTGCACGACGCGGGTGGGCGCGTCGGCGCGGTCGGCCAGCCGGGCGACGAGGTCGCTCACCCGGGCGGGATCGGTGAGCGACAGGACCGTCGCCTCCGGGAGCTGCTTCGCGCGGTCGCCGAGCCCCGCGGCGTCGAGCACCACGACAGCCGCCCCGTCCTGCGCCGCCAGGTCGGCCGGTTGCTCCGGGGCGACCGACCACTCGGGCACGAACGTGAGGGCACCGCCGTCGTGTCGAGGCCCGTTCGCGGCGAGGACCGGCCTCATCGCCAGGCCTTCGATCCGGGCGAGCACCTCACCGCGCTCGTCGGTGAGCTCGGCGTCGAACACGGCGTCGCCCGCCCGTCGGCGGAGCAGGACGTACGCCGACCGCTCCAGCGCCCCCGCCACCTCGACCACGTCGACCGAGTACGGGAGGTGCGCGATCCCGTCGGTGTGGGCGGCCAGCATCCCCGCCGCTTGCAGCACCGCGTCGAGCATCACCGGGTGGAAGTGGTGCTCCCCTTCCTCGGCCGGGTGGTCGGTGTCTCTCAGCACGACGACGGCTTCCCGCTCGGCGAAGCCGAGTCGTTCGATCGCGCGCAGGCTGCTCCCGTACACGAAACCGTGCCGGGCGAACTCGTCGTAGCACTCCACGCCGTGACGCCACGTCCCGCAGCGCGACACGGCAGCGTCGACGTCGACGGGCGCCGTCGCCTGCGGGGTGACGAACACGATCCGGCCAGTCGCGTGACGGCGGCTGCCGGAGCCCTCGCTCACGAGCTCGTAGCCGACCGCGTCGCCGTCCGCGGTGAGCCGCATCGTCACACGTCGCGGGCGCTGTCCGGACAACACCACGGGCGCCTCCCAGGTGACGTGCTCGACGCGGGACACGGGCGCGCGCCCGTCCGCCCCGAGTTCGCCCGCCAGCCGGGCCATGTCGAGCACCACCACCCCGGGCAACACCGGCTCGTCGTTCAGCACGTGGTCGCGGAGGTAGAACTCCGTGCCGGTCAGGGTCTTGTCGAAGGCGCACGTGGACAGCGTCGACACGTTCGTGTCGAGCAGGAAGCGGTGGAGCCGCCGCGCGCGTTCCCTCTCGGGCGCCGACGCCATGGCGCCCGCAGTCCGTTCGGGCCAGAACCGCGTGCGGGCGAAGGGATAACCGGGCAGGGCGATCCGGCCGGGCTTCTTCCGCGGGTACAGGAGAGTCCAGTCGATGTCCTCGCCCTCGGCCCACAGCGCGCACAGCGACGGGAGGTCGCCGTCCTGGGCGAGCGCACGCACGAAGGACTCCCAGGCGCTACCGCGTAGCATCCGGCGGCGTCGAGTCTGTGCCGTGCCGTGGCACACCGCGTCGTTGGCCTGCGCGTCGGCGATGTCGTCGAGCGCACGCAGCAGTGACTCCCGGTCGGCCGCGACGACGGCGGCGCGGTGTTCGAAACCGTCACGTCCGGTCTGGAGAGTGAACGCCACGTCGGGCAGAGCGACGTCGTGCGCCCGGAGGAACTCCGCCAGCCGGCGAGCCACGTCCTGCAACCCCTGCTCGGTCCGGGCGGACAGGGGATAGGCCAGGTCGCCGTCCGTCCGTGCGGGCGCGGTGACCGGGCGCGGAGTCGCCTCGTCGAGCACGAGGTGGGCGTTCGCGCCACCGAAGCCGAAGGAGCTGAGGGCCGCACGGCGCGGCAGCACGCGCCCGTCAGGGTCCTGCGGTCGCGGCCACGGTCGCGTTCGATCGACCACCGTGAACGGGGTGCCGGTCAGGTCGATGTGGGAGTTGAGCGTGCGCTGGTGCAACGTCGCGGGCAGCACGCCGTGCTCCAGGGCCAGCACGGTCTTGATGAGCCCCGCCACGCCCGCCGCGGCTTCGAGGTGTCCGATGTTCGTCTTCACCGAGCCGAGTCCGCACGTGGGTCGGTCGGGCATGGACCGCCCCGCCGACCGGTACAACTCCGCGAACGCCGTCGTCAGACCGGACACCTCGATCGGGTCGCCCAGCGCCGTTCCGGTGCCGTGCGCCTCGACGTAGCCGACCGTCGCGGGATCGCCGCCCGCCGCGCGGTGCGCCGCCACGATCGCCTCGGCCTGTGCGTCCGGGCTCGGCGCGGTCAGGGAGTTGGTCCGGCCGCCGTGGTTGAGAGCCGATCCCACGATCACCGCACGCACCGGGTCCGCGTCCCGCTCCGCCGCGGCACGCGGTTTGAGCAGCACCACCCCGACGCCCTCGCCGCGCACGTAGCCGTCGGCGTCGTCGTCGAAGGCCTTGCAGCGCCCGTCCTCGCTGAGCATCTCGTTGCGGCTGAGCGCCACGTACAGCGACGGCCGGAGGATCAGGCTGACCCCGCCGGCGAGCGCGAGGTCACACGCTCCGGTCCGCAACGCGGTGCAGGCGAGCTCGACGGCGGTGAGCGAACTCGAACACGCCGTGTCGACACCGAGACTCGGCCCCCGCAGATCCAGCAGGTACGACACCCGGTTGGGGATCACCGACAATGCCGAGCCGGTGATGGTGTGGCCCTCGATCTCCCGGCCGGCGTCCTGCAACACCTCCGGGTACTCGGAGTTCGTGACACCGAGGAAGACCCCCACCCGCTTGCCGCGCAGGTCGCTCACGCGCATCCCGGCGTTCTCGACCGCGTGCCACACGGCCTGCAGCACCAGCCGCTGCTGCGGGTCCATCAGCTCGGCCTCCCGCGGCGAGATGCCGAAGAACGCCGCGTCGAAGCAGTCGACGTCCGGCACGAAGCCGCCCCACCGGGACCGGGAGTCCTGCTCGAACTCGCGCCAGTCCCACCGCTGCGGCGGGATCTCCTCCACGAGGTCCCGTTCCTCGACGAGATTCGTCCAGAAGGCGTCGAGGTCGGGCGACCGCGGGAACCGTCCCGCCATCCCGATGATCGCCACGCCGCTCGACCAGGCAGTGAGGCGCGGCTCCTCGCCGCGAGCCGCGACCTCGGCGATCTCGGAATCCTCGGAATCCTCGGAGTCCTCGGGGGACCTCGGCGTCTCGGCGCCGGAGCCCCCGAGGTGGGCGGCGAGCGCCGCGAGGGTCGGGCGGCTGTAGAAGAGCGTGGGCGTGACCTCCACGGCGAAGCGCGAGGCGACCCGGCTGCTCAGTGCCGTGAAGGACACCGAGTTGAGTCCGAGCTCCCCGAAGGGCGTGTCCGGTGGGACCTGGTCGGCGGGCAGGCCGGCCAGCTCGCCGACCAGCTGCGCCAGCTCGCGTTCGACCGTGGAGTGGTGTGTCCGCCCACGGGACTCCGGTGCGGTTTCCGCCGCGACTCCCCACTCCGCGCGCAGCCGGGGCAGCGGCGACGCGGCCAGAGTGGACCGATCGACCTTGCCGTTCAACGTCTGCGGGAACGACCGCAGCTCGACGAGGACGTCGGGGATCATGTACTCGGGCAGCCACGAGCGCAGCTCCTCACGGCTCCGTTCGTTCCGTCCGTCGCCGAGATAGCACCCGCGCAACCCGGTGTTGCCGAGCCCGTCACGCGTCGCCACCACCACGGCGTCCCGCACACCCGGCAGCGCCCGCATCGCCTGCTCGATCTCGGCGGTCTCCACCCGGTGTCCGCGGATCTTGACCTGGTTGTCCAGCCTGCCGAGGTAGTCGAGCCGCCCGTCCGGTCGCCGGCAGACCTCGTCGCCGGTCCGATACAGACGGACCGCGGGCCCGCCCAGGACGGGACGGGACACGAACCGTTCGGCGGTCAGTTCGGGCCTGCGCAGATAGCCGCGGGCCAGGCCGTCGCCGCCGATGTAGAGCTCACCGGGCACACCGCTCGGGACCGGTCTGCCCTCGCCGTCGAGCACGTACAGGGTGGTGTTGGCGATGGGCGTGCCGATCGTGACCTCGTCGCCCGGACGGATCCGGGCGACCGTCGACCAGATCGTGGTCTCGGTCGGACCGAACAGGTTCCACAGCTCGGCGTTGCCCTCGGCCAGCCGCGTGGCCGTCTGGGGATCGAGCGCCTCACCGCCGCACAACACCCTCAGGTTCGCGTTGCCCCGCCATCCGGCCTCCAGGAGCATCTTCCACGTCGCCGGTGTCGCCTGGACGACGTTCGCCGCACCCGACTCGATCTCGGCCCGCAACCGCGCCCCGTCGCGGGTGACCTCCTCGGGCGCGATGCGCACCCGACCGCCGGTGATCAACGGCAGGTACAGCTCCAACGCGGCGATGTCGAAACACACCGTCGTCAGCGCCAGGAGACAGTCGTCGGGCCCGAAGCCCGGTTCGCGTGCCATCGAGGTCAACAGGTTCGTCAGCGCCCGGTGCCCCACCTCGACGCCCTTCGGTTTCCCGGTCGAGCCCGACGTGTAGATGACGTAGGCCGTGTCGTCGGCACCCGCGTGGCGTTGCTCCGCCGCAGGAGGGGCCGCGGCGATCGCGCCGGAGTCGGTGTCGAGGCACACGACCGGAGCGGCGTCGCCGAGGACGGGGGCGATCGTCGACCGGGTGACGACGAGATCCAGTTCGGCGTCCTCGACCATGTACGCCAACCGCGAGGCGGGATACGTCGGATCGAGGGGAACGTAGGCCGCCCCGGCGCGCTGCACCGCGAGCAGCGCGACGACGAGGTCCACCGACCGGTCGAGCAGCACACCGGCGACCGACCCGCGCCCGATGTCGCGCGAGCGCAGGTACCCGGCCAGCCGGTCGACCCGGCGAGCCAGCTCCGCGTAGGTGACCGTCTCGTCGCCGTACTCCACGGCCACGGCGTCCGGAGTGGACGCGGCCCGCCGGAGGAACAGGTCGCACGTCGTCGACTCGGCGGGATACTCCCGGCGCGTGGCGTTCCACGCGTGCAGCTGGGCGATCTCGTCCGACGTCAACAACGCCGCCGAGCCGATCGGCCGATCGGGTTCGGCGAGGACCTCGGCGAGCAGGTGTTCGAAGTGCGCGCCGAACCGTCGCACGGTGTCGGGCCGCAGCAGGTCGGGGTTGAACTTGAGTGTGTACCGGCACCCGTCGCCGTCCTCGATGACGTCGAGCGTCAGGTCGAACTCGCCCTCCTGGTGGACGCCGTCCACCATGCCCCTGACCAGCCCGTGGCCCCGGTGCCGCCCGGCCCAGTTCTGGAAGTAGAACGCCACCCCGAACAACGACCGTCCGGGATGCCGTCGCCGGGCCCGGAGTTCCTCGTCGAGGCGCAGCAGCGGGTAGGCGCTGTGGTCGAGCGCGTCCGACACCGTCGTGCGCACCCGACGCAGCAGCTGCGCGAACGACGTGGCGGGGTCGACCTCCTCGGCGAGCACGACCATGTTCATGAAGTAGCCGAGCACGTCGTCGAACCCGGTCCCCGGACGTCCCGAGGTGGGGGTGCCCACGACCACCTGACGCTGCCCGCCGTACCGGTGGAGCACGGCCAGATACCCGGCCAGCAGCACGCTGAACAACGAGGTGTGCTCGGCGGCGGCGAGCCGGCGGGCGCGCTCGACGAGCTCGCCACCGAGCAGGCCCTCCACGCTGTCACCCCGGAAACGGGGCACCTCGGGCCTCGCCGAGTCGAGCGGCAACGCGTCCGGGGACAGCTGCTCGGGCAACCGGGCCAACCAGTAGTCCCGGAGCCGCTCGCCCTCGGGACCGGCCAGCAGGTCGCGCTGCCAGGACACGAAGTCGGCGAACGTTCGCGACGGCGGCTCGGTGCTCGGGTACCGGCCGTCGCGGATCGCGCGGTAGGTCGTCTCCAGCTCGTCCAGGAAAAGTCCGATGGACACCCCGTCGAACACGATGTGGTGCAGGGTCACCAGCAGGGCCTTGCGGCCGTCCGGGAGCGTGTAGAGCGTCGCCCGCACCAGCGGCCCGGTGTCCAGGTCGAACGGGCGGCGCACCTCGTGCCGCATCCGCTCGGCGAGCATGCCGGCGTCGTCGGTGAGCGGATACTCCTGGGTGAACGGCAGTGCGCTCCAGCCCGCGACGACCTGGACCGGCCCGTCGTCGGTGGTCCGGATGGTCGTGCGCAGCGCCCCGTGCCGGTCGAGGAGGTGCTGCAGGGCCGCCCGCAGCGCCGTGACGTCGACGTCCTCCTCCAGCCAGGAGGCCACGGGCAGGTTGTAGGCATAGTTCCCCGCGGCGACCTGTTCGAGGATCCAGAGCGCTCGTTGCCCCTCGGACAGAGGGAACGTCGAGGTGGGCGGCTGCTCCGCCGGCGCGGACAGCAGGCGTGTCGCCACCGCCGTGGTCGGGGGCACGTCCACCGGCCGCCCGGCCGACGGCTCGGTCTCCCGCCGGGTCGAGGGCTCGGGCTGCGTCTGCGGCTGTGGCCGCGGAGCAGGCGTGATCAGTCCGGCGTGGACGACGTACTCGACGATCTCCCGCACGGTGGGGTACTCGAAGAAGTCGTTGACCGACAGCTCGATCCCGAAGCGCTCGCGGACCCCCGCGACGATCTTCATCCCGGTCAGCGAGTCGAACCCGTACACGTGCAGGGAGCGGTCGACGTCGATCCGCTCACCGAGTTTCAGAGCGTGCTCGACCACCGAGGCGAACTCCTCGACGAGAGCGGCGTGGTCCTGGGCGCTCTCCGGTTCGTCGGCCGGCTGTGACGGCGCCGGCGACTCCACGGCCGTCTCCTCTGCCGGAGCGTCCACAGTGTCCTCCGCGGTCCCCGGGACCGGGGCCGCCGGACTCTTCTCACGCTCGCCGACGAGGACGGTCTGCCCCAGGTCTCGGCCCTGCGAGTCGCACCGACCCACGTGGACGACCGGGGAGAAGCCGTGCTCGGACAGCAGCTCTCGCCACGTGTCCGGCCGGGCGAGCGGCGAGTCGGGGATACGGACGGCCGGGTCGTCGAACAACCACCAGCCGTCCAGGGTTCCGCCGCCGATGGTGTTGCTGCACCGGACGCTGGTCAGCTCGTTGAGCACGAGCCATCCGCCCGGCCGCAACAGCCGCGCGATCCTGGTGAGAGTGGCCGACAGGGTCGACGTGGCGTGCACGACGTTGGTGGCGAGCACCAGGTCGAACCCGCCGGGTTCGAAGCCCTGCGACTCGGGCTCGGCTTCGAGATCCAGCAGGCGGAAGCGGACGAACGGGTGCCGCCCGCCGAACTCCCGTTCACCGTGTTCGAGGAACAGCGTGGACACATCGGTGAACACGTACTCCACGCGGTGCGCCGCCGAGGCCACCACGGGCAGCACCCGGTCGGTGGTGGCACCGGTGCCCGCCCCCAGTTCGATGATCCGCACGGGGGCGTCCGGCGAGGTCCGGGCCAGGTACTCCCGCACCGTCTCGGCCATCAGGTCGTTGAACGCGTCGGTCAGCGGGTTGCCCCGGTAGAAGTCGCGCACGCGCTCCATCGAGCCGTCCGGGAACATGATCTCGGTCGCCCGCCGGCGACCACGGAGGACGTCGGGATAGCGCTCCAGACACGATTGGGTGAGGGTGACGGTGGAGCGGAGATCGGGATGCTCGGCCGCGAGCCGCTCGAACCGCGCCGCCACGGCGTCGGCGGTGCGCGCGGTCGCCGCCGCGGGCAGCACCCGCACCGCTGTCCCGTCGGCGGCCAGGTACCCGGCGTCGATCAGGATGTTGAGCAACGCGTCGGTGAGCCGGGCGAACCTGTCGGCGATACCCAGCTGCCGCACCAACGCGGTGCGCTCGTGCCGCTCGCCCTCGTGGTGGAACACGCCCATCCGCCGGAACGCGTCCAGCAGCGCGTCCTCACAGACGTCGTCGAGATCCGCGTAGGCCTGGCGGATCCGGTCGATCTCGGCGTCGGCGGGGCGGTTGCGCTGTAGCGTCGCGGCCACCGCGGCAAGCCGCGACTGCTCCACGGCAGTCGACGGCGGTTCCCAGCCGAGGGCGCGCAGTGCTCCCGGTCGCGCACTGATCGGCACGACCTGCGGCACACCGCTGCGCAGGATCGCCTCCACCGCCGCCACGCCGTGCGCGGTGCCGAAGGGTTCGATGCCGAGGTCGGCGAACAGCGTCGCCAGCCCGGGTCGTGCTCCGGAACCCACCTGGCCCCAGTAACCCCAGTTGACCACCCGGACCGGGCACGTCAGTCCGGCCGACAGCGCGTAGGCGTCCTCGAACGTCGTCGCTGTGGTGTAGGCGCCGTTGCCCGCCGCCGCCGCGAACGCGCCGATCGAGGAGAAGAACACGACGAAGTCCAGCGGCTCGTGTCGTAGCTGCTCGCCCAGCGCCACGCTGCCGTCGACCTTCGCCGCCAACGCCTCCCGGAAGCCGTCGTCGTCGAGCTCGGTGAGCGTCCGGGTGTCGAAGCTCATCGCGGAGTGGATCACTCCGTGCAGCGCCCCGAACCGCTCCCGTGCCCGGCGCACCGCCTCGGTCACCGTGCCGGGACGCGCCACGTCACCTCGAACGTGCAGGACGTCGCCACCGGCGGCGCGCACCCGGTTCACGCACTGCTGGTGGTGCGCGGACAGGGGGCCCCGGCTGAGCCACACCAGCTTCGCGCGGTGGGTGCGCGCGAGGTGCTCCGACAGGGCCATACCGATGCCACCGGTGCCGCCGACGAGGAGGTAGACCCCGTCCGCCCGGAACGTGGGCCCGCCGTCGTCGGCCAGCGTGACCTGCTCCAACGCCCGCGTGTACCGCACCCCCTCACGCAGCAGGACGCTGCGCCCGGTGCGACTCACGGGTTCGGCCACCACCGCTCGGGCCAGCGCCGATCGTGCCTGGTCGGTCGCGGTGTCGGACTCCGAGACGTCGACCGCGACAGCGCGCAGGCCCGCGAACTCCTTCGGCAGCACCTGCGTCAGGCCGTGGCACGCGGCGGCGTGGGGGTTCGTTCCCCCCTGGCCGTCCGGCCGGTACACGTCGCTGGTGACCACCGTCAGCGTGCGCGGCTGGCCGGTCCGATGCAGGCGACGCGCCGTGCGCAGCAGGGAACGGACACCCGTGCGCAGGTCTTCGTCGAGCGACGCACCCGCGCCGACGCCTCCGAGGTGATAGACGTGGTCCGCCGTGTCCAGGACGGACGGGTCGACCTCCTCGTCCGCGCGCAGCACCACGACGCCGGCATGCGCATGGCACTCGGCGATCCGCTCGCTCAGCCACGGCCAGCGCCCGCCGGTCAGGATCACGACGCGGCGCGACGACACAGCCGTGCGGGGGTCCGGGAACTCCGTGACCTCCGCCGTCGAAGGAGTCCACACCGGACGGTAGTAGTCGGGTGCCCGACCGGCCTGCGGGCTCACCGCTGGCACATCGCTACTCGTCGTCCGGGCGGTGGCCGGGAGGTCGGGGATCCAGTACCGCTCCCGGGCGAACGGGTAGGTGGGCAGGGCGATGCGGTGGGGCCACGGCTGCTCGTGCAGGCGAGACCAGTCGACCACGGCGCCGCGCACCCAGTGCGCGCCGAGCGCCGCGACGTCGCGGTCGGCGACCGCTCGCTCCAGCTCGTCGGCGGCCACACGGTGCTCCCGGTCGGCCTTGTCACCGACGTCCACGCCGTTGTCGTCACCGTCGGCATAGTTGCGCAGCCGATCGCGGGCCTCGGCCAGGCCGCTCGCCACGAAGGCGAGGCGGACGGCCATCGCTTCGCGGCCCGTCTGCAGGGTGTAGGCCAGGTCGGCGAGCGACAGCGCCGGGTCCTCGGCCGTGAGCCGGCGCGCGATGCGATCACCGAGCTCCGCGGGCGAGGACAGGCCCAAAGCCCCGGGCACCCGCACCCCGAACCGCTCCCGCACCAGGTCCGCGAGGGCGACCTGCTGCGCCGCATCCGCCCCGAGGTCCGTGAGGGCGACGTCCGGGTCCACGTCCTCGGGCGCGACGTGCAGCACGCGCGACGCCATCCGCACGCACTCGCTCCGGCACCGTGCAAGCAGGGCCTCGTCCACCGCGAGCGCGTCGTCGAGGAAATCCGCCAGCTTCCCGGCATAGACACGCAGCCGCTCCGACGTCCGCGCCGACAGGACGACGAGTTGCGGGCCGCGATCGGGCGTCGGCGCCCGATCGGCCTCGGGCACGTACTCCTCGACAACGAGGTGCGCGTTCGCTCCGCCACCGCCGAACGAGCTCACCCCGGCCACCCTGGGGAGCTCGACCCCGTCGGCGTCGCGCGGGCGTGGCCAGTCACGGAGGCGCTGGGGCACGACCAGCGACGACCCCGAGAAATCGATCTCCGGGTTGAGCTCCTCCGAGTACAGCGAGGGCGCGATCTGCCCGTGCCGGAGCTGCATCAGCACCTTGGTCAACCCTGCGATGCCGGCCGCGGACTCGAGGTGCCCGATGTTCGACTTGACCGACCCGACCGGGCACTCGGCCGCGGTCTCCCCGGAGCCCTGCCCGGAGAGCGCGGTGCGCAGACCGGCGATCTCGATGGGGTCCCCGAGGGGAGTTCCGGTGCCGTGCGCCTCGACGTAGCCGACGCGGTCCGGCTCGATCCGGGCGGCGCGCAACGCGTCCTCGATGACCTTCGCCTGCGCGGACGGGCTGGGCACGGTGTACCCGACCGTCTTGCCGCCCGCGTTGATCGACGAACCCCGCAGGATGCCGTAGATGCGGTCGCCGTCGGCCACCGCGTGTCGCAACGGCTTGAGCAGCACCGCGCCCGCGCCCTCGCCGGCGACGAACCCGTCCGCACCGGATCCGAAGCTCCTGCAGCGGTCGCCGTGGGAGATCATCGAGCGCCGTGAGTACAGAGCCAGGTGCTTCGGGTGGAGGATCAGGTTGACGCCGCCGGCCACGGCGACCGGGCACTCACCACGCCGAATGCTCTCGCAGGCGAGGTGGATCGCGGTGAGCGACGCCGAGCACGCGGTGTCCACCGCGAGGCTGGGCCCGGTGAAGTCGAAGACGTAGGACACGCGGTTGGCCACCGACCAGTGGTCGGTGTGCGCGTCGGTGTGCACCCCAAGGGCACTCGCCTCGCCGCCGATCCACTCGTAGTTGCTGTTCATCAGCCCGGCGAACACGCCGACGGGGTTGTCCTCGGCCAGCCGTCGAGGCGGGTATCCCGCGTCCTCCAGCGTCGACCACACGGTTTCCAGGAACAGCCGTTCCTGGGGGTCCATGTTCTCGGCCACGGTCGGTGAGATCTGGAACAGCAGCGGGTCGAACTTGTCCACATCGGTCAGGAACCCGCCCCACTTGCTGTAGCTCTTCACGGGGTCGGCCCCGGACGGGTCGAAGTGCGCGTCGACGTCCCAGCGGTCCTGCGGGACCTCGGCGATGCTGCTGCGTCCGGCCCGGAGGTTCGCCCACAGCTCCTCCGGCGTGTCCGCCCCCGGATACCTGCCCGCCAGGCCGATGACGGCAATGCCTTCCGTGCCTTCGGCGCCGCCGGTGGTGCCGTGTCTCTCGTCGAGAGCGTCGGCCCGCTCGGCCTGCGGCCCTGCCGCACCGAGGCCGAGTTCACGCAGGAGCCGGACCAGTGCGGCGCGCTGGTCCCCACCGATTCTCGGTCGGTTCGCCGTCACCGGACCCCCTCGTTCTCGATTCGAGCGGCCCGGCGCGAGGTCCGGGCGGTGAGCCGGTCCTCGTCCTGGGGACCGGCGTCGATCGTGGACATGCCGAGCTGCCGAGCGAGGCTCGCGACGAACGCGTTGACGGTCGGGTGTTCGATGAACGCCGAGGAGGGCACGGAGATCCCGAGCTCGGTACCCAACCGGGCGGTCATGTCGATCAGGATCAGGGAGTCGACTTCCAGCTCGAAGAGGTTCGCGTCGGGGTCGAGATCGCCGCTGTCCGCCCTGCCGAGGACCGTCGAGATCTCCTTCTGCAGGAACCGGCACAGGATCTCCGGCCGCTCGGCGGGCTCGGCAGCATCGATCCGGTGCCGCAACGACGTGCTCCCGGAGCCGGCCGGTGCGTCGGCGGTGAGACGTGGCGCGTCCGCCCAGTGGCGAGTGGGCTCGAACGGGTAGGTGGGCAGTGAGACACGACGGGCTTGCGCGGGTCCGTACCACGTCGTCCAGTCGATCTCCGCACCTCGGCACCACAGGTCGCCGACCGCGTCGAGGAAGCGATCGAGCGCGGGGTCGCCGGGCCGCCCGGGGCACACCGGCACCGGTGACAGCCCGGCGTCGCTCAGCAGACTCTCGACGTCGCGGACGTGCTCCCCGTCCGCCGTCCTCGACGCCGTGGCCCAGGTGCGCGGGTCGGCGAGCTCGTCCGGTGTCAGCCACCGTCCGTCCACACCCACCGGAATGCGTGCTTGTCCGGCCCGGATGTCGGGCACGGACCCGCCTCCCGAGTCCCGGCTCCACGCGAGGGTGAGCACGGCGTCGAGATCGAGCACGCCCGCGAGGTGACCCGCCACCAGCTCGCCCGCACCCTCGCCCACCACCGCGTCCGGTCGCAGGCCCCAGCTCTCCCACAGCTTCGCGAGCGCGTACTGACCGGCGACCGATGCCACCGCGCCCTCACCACCCAGCAGGGACGTCGCCGACGCCACGCGAGTCCCGAGGGCACGCACACACTCGTCGACGGCGTCGCGGAACACGGGAAAAGTGCCGTGGAGCCCGAGGAACAGCTCGTTGTCCGGCTCGCCTCCGCACAGGAAGGCGAACGCCACGTCGCCGTGCACCGCCCCGGATCGCCCGCTTCCCGGCGTGGCCAGGGCGAGCGTCTTCGCGGCCTGTCGGGTGTTCCGGCAGACGAACGCGCGGCGGTGCGCGTGCGTCGCCCGGCCGACCGCGAGCGTGCGCGCGACCGAACCCAACTCCAGGTCGGAATGGCGGCGCAGGTACCGGCTCAGCGACCGGGCCAGCCGGTCGAGGGCCTTCTCGGACCGGGCGGAGAGGACCAGCAGCTCGGCCTCGCGAGCGGGTGGCGCCGTGTCCGGCACCGGCGCCTCCTGCAGGACGACGTGGGCGTTGGTTCCGCCGATACCGAACGAGCTGACCCCGGCCCGCAACGGGCCGTTCCCGTCGTTCCACTCCCTCGGCTCGGTGACGACCCGGAACGGGCCCGCCGTGAAGTCGATGTCCGGGTTGGGCGTGTCGAAGTGCAGGCTCGGCACCAGCGTTCGGTGGCGCAGCATCAGGGCCGTCTTGATGAGCCCCGCCATTCCGGCCGCGGTGTCGAGATGGCCGACGTTGGTCTTCACCGACCCCAGCGCGCACCGCCCGGGCGCGTGCTCGGCGAACACCTCCGAGAGCGCCTCCACCTCGATCGGGTCGCCGAGTGGTGTCCCGGTTCCGTGGGCCTCGACGTACGACACGCTCTCGGGAGGACATCCGGCTGTGCTCAGCGCCTCGGTGACGACCGCGGCCTGTCCGGCCGCACTCGGGGCGGTGTACCCGGCCTTCACCGCGCCGTCGTTGTTGACGGCCGAGCCCTTGATCACCGCGTGGACGACGTCGCCGTCCTCGACGGCCTCGGCGAGCGGTTTGAGCACGACCACCCCGACCCCGCTGCCGATCACGGTGCCCTGCGCCTTCGCGTCGAACGCACGGCAGTGCCCGTCCGGAGAGAAGATCATCCCCTCCTGGTGGGCATACCCCTGCCGGTGAGGCACCTTCACGTGCACCGCGCCCGCCAGCGCGATGTCGCACTCCCCGGACAGCAGCCCCATCCCGGCCAGGTGCACCGCGACGAGCGACGTCGAGCACGCCGTGCCGACGTTGACGCTCGGGCCCTGCAGGTTCAGCTTGTACGACACCCTGGTCGCGAGGAAATCCTTGTCGTTGGCCAGCATGAACCGGTAGTGACCGACAGCCGAGGAGGCGTGGTAGCGGTCGGCGAGGTTGGACAGCAGGTAGGTGTTCATGCCCGCACCGGCGTAGACGCCGATCCGACCGGGGAACCGACCCGGGTCGTAGCCCGCGTCCTCCAACGCCTCCACCGAGCACTCCAGGAACTGCCGGTGCTGCGGATCGAGGATCTCCGCCTCGTCGTGGGGAATGCGGAAGTAGTCCGCATCGAACCGATCGACTCCGGACAGCACCTGACCCGCCTTGACATAATTCGGGTCGGCGAGGACGGAGTCGGGAACGCCCTCGGCACGCAGCTCGTCGTCGGAGAAGAACGTCACGCTGTCGACGCCGGAGCGGAGGTTCTCCCAGAACTCGTGCACGGTCGCCGCTCCGGGGAACCGGCACGCCATCCCGATGATCGCGATGTCGGTCTCGGCGATCTCGTACTCGTACTGCATCTCGCGCTCCCTACAGCTTGATGCCGATGTCGGCGGCGATCGTGTGCATGTCCAGGAAGCCGCGCGCGACGAACCGGGCGGCGTCCTCACCGGATCCGAGCTGCTGGAAGAGATCGACGAGCTCGGCCTCGTGCGCGGCCGTGTCGCCGCGCCCCTCCGCGATGTCCATGACCACCACGTTCAGCCGGTCCTCGATGTCGGCGATGTTGGCGGCCCGGGGGAACTTGATACTGAACGTCGAGCGGCTGAAGTTCTCGTTGCGTCGGGTCGACCGCAGGTGACTGGACGCGTTGAGCTTGTAGAACATGCAACCCCAGTGCTTGAACGAGTAGTAGTTCAGCAGCGGGAACAACGTGCAGTGGGTCTCCATCGGAGACGAGTCGTAGAGCCCCTTCTCCCTCAGCTCCGCGATGATCTGGTCGGGGTCGTAGCGGTAGCGCATCGCGATGAACGGGAACACGATCTTCGGCAGTTCCTCGTCCTCGGCGAACAGGATCTCCTCGACGGCCCCGTCGAACAGCTCCTCCGTGAGCTTCTCCCCGAAGGTCTCGTAGAAGCCCCGGACGACCTCCCGCACGTTGGACTCCATCGTCAGAATCTGCTGCGGGTCGGCACACAGGACGATGTAGGGGATGCGGTGGGTGTAGGCGTACAGGATCGCCCTGATGACGAAGAACGTGCGGCAGGAGACGCACGGGAGCTTCTCGTCGAGGTACTTGCCCGGCTTCGGCGGTGCGGACCGGTTGAAGACGTCCCGCATCATCGTCTTGATGTTGTCGTCGTCGGAGTCCAGCACGAACGTGGCGGGGATCTTCTCCTGCGCGAGCCGGATGTTCTCGGCCGCGTGCGCGCTCTCGAAGGGAACGTCGAAGGTGTACGACAACACCCGCTTGCCGTAGGTGTTGACGAACTTGTCCAGCATGTAGGTGCTGTCCTTGCCGCCGCTGTACATGAAGAGGCAGTCGTAGTCACCGTGCGGGTTCGGCCCGGCGTTGGTGAACTCCTCGTACACCTGGTTGGTGTAGGTGAAGTTCGCCAGCAGCTCGGCGCCGATGTCCAGCTTGCAGATGTTGCACACCCCGTCGGAGCTCAGCGTCACGCCGGGATGACCTTCGGCGAGCGCACACACGCGGCAGCGTTGCATTGATAGACCCCGTCCGTCCTCGGTTGTCGTCGGTGTTGGTGGGCCAGCGTCAGCGAGGCCTGCGTTGTCGTCGTTTCCTGCGCAGATCGGTCAGCATCGTGCGGTCACCGCGGCGGGTGCGCGCGGGCGTACTCGTGTGCCCGGCCACAGCGGAACCAGCCGCTCGTCCGTCTGCTGTGGACAGCCGTCGGGCGAGCGTCCTGATCGTGGGGTACCGGAACATCTCCACCCGGCTCACCGAGTCGGTCACGCGTTCGCGCAGTCGCGCCAGCACGCGCATCAGCAACAGCGAGTTGCCGCCGACCTCGAAGAAGTTGTCGTCGACACCGAGTTCCTCGACCCCCAGCACGGCACGCCAGACGTCGGCGATCTCACGTTCGAGGTCGGAACTCACGGGGGCCCGGCCGCCGGCCCCGGCCGCGGTCGGACGCGGCAGCGCCTTGCGGTCGACCTTGCCGTTGTCGGTCGTCGGTATCCGCTCGACCCGGACGTAGGCCGACGGGATCATGTAGTCGGGCAGGTCCTGCCCGAGATGGGCGCGCAGCTCCGGGACGGGCGCACCGGGCGAGTCGGTCACCAGGTAGGCCACCAGTCTGCGGTCACCGGGCCGGTCCTCCCGCACCACGGTCACGGCGTCCTTGACCCCGGCACACGCGCGCAGGCGGTGTTCGATCTCGCCCAGCTCGATCCGGTAACCGTGGAGCTTCACCTGATCGTCCAGCCTCCGGAGGTACTCCAGACCTCCGTCCGGTCTGTGCCGGACCGCGTCCCCCGTGCGGTAGAGCGGTCCGGACGCCGGGTCGAGCGGGTCCGGCACGAAACGCTGGTCGTCCCTGTCGGTCGCGCCGAGGTAGCCGTCGGCGACGCCCGCCCCGCCGATGTAGAGCTCGCCCGGTATCCCCGGAGGTCGCGGTCTCCGGTCGCCGTCCAGCACGTAGAACCGCGTGTTGGCGATCGGCCGACCGATGTCGAGACGCTCGGCGTCGGTGACTCGACTCGCCGAGGACCAGATCGTGGTCTCGGTGGGGCCGTACATGTTCCACAGCTCACCGCCACCGGCCAGCAGAGCAGCCGCGAGGTCCGCGGGCAGCGCCTCACCGCCGCACAGCATTCTCGTCCGCGCGTTCGGGCGCCAGCCCGCGTCGAGGAGCATCCTCCACGTCGCGGGCGTGGCCTGCAGCATCGTGATCCCGCCGCCGTCCAGGCGCGACCGCAGTGCGAATCCGTCGGCGACGTCGTCCTCCGGGGCGATCTCCACCCTGCCGCCCGTCACCAGCGGAAGGAACAGCTCCAACGCCGCGATGTCGAAGCACACCGTCGTGACCGCCAACAGGCTGTCGTCGGCGGTGAACCCGGGTTCCCGGGCCATGGCGGTGAGGAAGTTCGTGAGAGCCGGGTGCGAGACCCGCACGCCTTTCGGCCGGCCCGTCGAACCGGAGGTGAAGATCACGTACGCGAGCCGTCCCGGAGTCACGGCAGGCGCGACGACGTGCTCCCGGGGCTGGTCGACGAGCACGGGCTCCGTCCGGTCGGGCAGCTGCGACACCAGGTCCGCTCGGGTGACGACCAGGGTCGCGCCCGTGACGGTCAGCATGTGGTCGATGCGCGCACGCGGGTAGAGCGGGTCGAGTGGCACGTAAGCGGCGCCGGACCTGAGCACACCGAGCAGCGCGACGGGAAGATGCTCGGAGCGACGCAGGTAGACGCCCACCAGCGCACCGGGGCCCGCACCCCGCGCTCTGAGGTCGGCGGCCAGCGACGCGCTGCGGCGGTCGAGCTCGCCGTAGGTGAGCACTCGCCCGTCGCACACCACCGCGTTCGCGTCGGGCGTGCTGCGTGCCCGCTCGGCGAAGAGTTCGTGGACGGCCGTCGTCTCCGGGAAGTCCACGGCGGTGTCGTTGAACTCCACGAGCATGCGGCGCAGTTCGCCGTCCGAGCACAGGGGCGCTCGCCTCAGGTCTCGCCCGGCGGGTCCGGCGGCCGCGCGCAGGAAGGTGGCCAGGTGGCCGACGAGCGCGTCGGCGAACTCGCGGGTCAGCGTGGCACGCGCCACCGTCCAGTCGCACCCGGTGCCGTCGGAGGAGATCCGCACGAGCAACGCGGTGCCCGGCCGTGGGCGTGCGGGCTCGGTCAGGTCGGCCTGGAGCTCGACGGCGATGGGCAGCCCGCTCGCCGCCGTCCGCCCGTCCCGCAGCTCGGGGTAGCGCGCCCACACGTCGGTCGGGAAGGTCCCGCGCCGCGAGAGCTCGGCGAGCTGGTCCGACACGCGGTGTTCGACGTCGCGGAGATCGCCGAGCTCGCCCACGGCCGGCAGCCGCAGGGGGACGTGGTCGGCGTAGAGGCCGGCCAGCCGGTCGTCGGTGCGTTGCGCCGTGGTCCGCAGGTCCACATCGGACTCGTAGCCGTCCGTGATCCTGGCGAGGAACGCCAGCGTCGCGGCGAGCAGCCACTCCTGGCGCGCCGGGGCGTCGGCCGGTACGGGTACCGGCGTCGTGGTGGGGCCGTCGTCGGCACGACCGTCCCGATGAGGCAGGTCCAGCGGTCGGAGATCACGCAACCTGCGCACCCAGAACGGTTCGTGCCGCCGGAACCGGGAGTCGGCCTCGCCGGCGAGGCGCAACACCGCCTCGCCCGGGTCCGGCAGTCGGTCGCCCTCCCGGATGCCGTGGGAGGCGGGCCGCACCGGTTCCCCGGTCGCCGAGGTCAGCCCGCTCAACCGCAGGTCATGACCCCGGGTGGCGACGACGAGGCCGTCGTCGCCGACGTCGACGACCGTGCCCGGTTCGCGCCCGGACTTCCGGTCGAGTACTCGGGCGGCCCCCACCGACACGAACGTCGACGCGAGGGCCAGCTTCGTGTGACCGAACTCGTTGGTGTGGGGTCCGAAGTCGGTGGCGCGGACGGCAGCGCACACCTGTTCGGGACTGCTCTCCCAGGACACGAGCCCGCCTCCGGCAGGCCGGTCGAACCGACCGTGGTAGGTACGCCGCGAACGGTCCTGGGGCTCCGGCCGCACTCGCCCGTTTCCCAGCGCGTCGATCAACTCGCCGAACGCGTCGATGCCCGCGTCGAAGCACTTCACGTTCAGCGTGTAGCTCGTGTCGTCCGGATCGACGGGGACGTCCCGGCGCACGAGGACGTCACCCGCGTCGGCCTCGGCGGTCATCACGTGCCACGTGATGCCGTGCGAGTCCGCCCGGTCGAGCAGGGACCACGTGGTGGCGTGCCGACCGGCGTACGCGGGCAGGGGGCCGTCGTGGAAGTTGATCGCGCCCCGGCGCGGTGTGGCGAGCACACGCTCCGGCAGCATCGTCAGGTTGCCGACACTGAACAGGTAGTCGCACGGGTGCTCGGCGAGGAAGTCGGCGAGCACCCCGTCCAGCTCCGCGGCGGGGATGCCGCGCTCTCGCGCCCAGGCTCGGACGTCCTCGTTCGGTGAGACCACGCCGGTGACGTGGTGCCCCCGGTCGCGCGCCACTTCCGCGCAGGACACGACCATCGCCTGTTCCCCGACGAAGGCACAACGCAGCGTCTCGGTCGTCATGCGTTCCTCCCGTGGCCGTTGTCACCCGTGAGTGCCCCGAGCCGGCCGAGCAGGTGTGCCACCTGCTCGTCGGACAGTCGCGCGACCGCCTGCTCGAGACCCGTCTCCGCCACCGCCGCCGGTTCCGGCTCCCCCGGCTCCGGCTCGGCCGGAAGGGCCGGGTCGACCGGCGCCGACGGGGCCGATCGGAGGAGCGTGTCCGCGTGCTCGGCGCACAGGTAGTCGGCGAGTCGTCCGATGGTGGTGTGCTCGAACAGGACGGGCGCCGGAAGCGGTCCGAAGTGGATTTCCAGTGCCTGCTTCAGTTCGGGCACCACGAGCGAGTCGATCCCGTACACCTCGAACGGCTCGTCGGGCTCGAACTGGGTCTCCGACATCTCCAGCACTCGGGCGAAGACGGCGATCACCTGCGTCAGGGCGACCTCACGGAGATCCGGTTCCTGCGGCCGGGACTCCCGGGTACGTCGGTCGGACGCGAGTGGCGGCACCGTCTCCCCCGCCTGTTCGACCCGGTCGGCCTCCCGTGTCTCGTCGGTCGGCTCGCCCGGCCCGGCCAGAGCGACCACGCCGTCGCTTTCGGCCAGCAGCAGGCTCTGCGGGACGGTGCCGACCCGGGTCGGCGGCAGGGTACGCACCACCACGTCGCGGAACCCTTCGGTGGCCAGCAGGTCCCGCCAGCGCGGCACGGTGATCAGCGGCGAACCCGGGATGCGGTAGTGCGTGTCCTCGTAGCGCCACCAGCCGTCGGTGAGCCCGAAGATCAGTGGCAGGTAGCAGGCGAACGCCGTGCCCTCGTTGGCCGCCACCATCCCGCCCGGCTTGAGCAGGCGCTTCACCTGCCGCATCGTGTGCGCGACCGAGGGCGTCACGTGGAAGACGTTCGTGCCGAGTACGACGTCGTAGTCGCCGACGTCGAAGCCCTGCTCGGCCAGGTCCGCGTCGATGTCGAGCGTGGCGAACCGGACGAACGGGTAGCGGGCGGCGAACTGCTTGCGGCCGTGCCGGACGAAGGCGCTCGTGATGTCGGTGTACGTGTAGGTGACGCTGCCGGCATGCGGCGCCAACGCCGCGAGCACGGGCGCGCTGGTGCTCCCCGTTCCCGCACCGACCTCCAGGATCCGCAGCCGCGCGCCGGGTTCGTCCCGCAGGCGGCGCTCGACGTAGTCGGCGACGGCCCCGGCGACGAGCTGGTTGTAGCTGTCGGTGATCGCGTTGCCCTGGTAGACGCCGACCACGAGGTCCATCGAGCCCTCGGGGAACAGCACGTCCATGTGGCTGCGCTTGCCGGTGACGACGTCCGGGAAGGCGGCCACACAGCGCACGAGCAACGTCGCCACCGCCGCGATGTCCGGGTACTCGGCGACGAGGTCGCGGACGGCGGAGTCCGGAACCGTCGCCACACCCTGCTCGGCCACGCGAGCCGTGACCACGACCTCGTCGTCCCGGCGGTCCAGGTAGCCCGCCTGCACCAGGATGTCCACCGCCGTCTCGCACAGCCGGTGATACCTCGGGAGGAAGCCCAGGCGATCGCGCAGTCCGGTGACGCGGTGCCGCTCACCCTCGGTCCGGAACACGCCCATCGACTGGAACGCCCCGAGCAGGAGGCGCCGGGCGAGCCGCTCGGCCTCCGCGGAGGCGCGCTGGTGGGCCTCGATACGCGCCGTGTCGGCGTCCCCGGTCGCCACCGCGTCACCCACGGCGTGCACCAGCGACGACGAACCACCCGTGCGGGACCGCAGCCGGAGCCGGTCCCGCACGCCGATGGCCGCGAGCGCCCTTCGGTGCGCCCGGATCGCGACGACCTGCGGCAGCGGGCAGGCCAACGCCCGTTCCACGACCGACATCCCGGCGGCGGCCGTGATCGGTTCGACGCCCGCCCCGGCGAGCTGCCGAAGCACCTGCTCCCGTTCGGGCCGCCCTGCCGCGTGCCAGTAGCCCCAGTTGACGACGGTGACGGGAACTCTCCCGGACGCGGCGACACCCAGCGCCACGGCGTCGGCGGCGCCGCACCCGGCGGCGTACCCGCTTTGCCCCGCGTCCGCCCGGAAGGACGCGGCGGACGAGTGGACGAGGACGAAGTCCAGGTCGGCGGTCCGCACGACCTCGAACAGGGCCGCGACGGTGCGGGCCTTGCTCTCCACATCGGCCCGCAGTCGTGATGCGGACCGCGTGACGATCGGCTCGGCGTCGAACTCCATGACCGAGTGGATCACCCCGTGGACGGCGCCGAACCGCTGCTCGCCACGTCGCAGCGCCTCGCGGAGCACCGCGGGATCCGCCGCATCGCCCCGCACGTACAGCACCGCACCGCCCGCGCGCTCCAGCTGCGCGATCCTGTCACGGCGCGCGGAGTCGAGGGCCGAGCGCCCCACGACGACCAGGCGTGCGCCGTAGGTCCGGGCGAGATGCGTGCACGTGTCGAACCCGACCACCCCGAGCCCACCCACGACGACGTAGCAGCCCTCCCGGCGGAACGGGCTGGCCGCCGGTTCGGGCAGCGCGACCGGCACCAGTGCGCGCACGTAGCGGACCGCCGAGCGCAGCAACACCGGTTCGCCCGACTCCGTCCACGGCTCGGCGACGACCGCGGGTGCCGACTCGGCCTCCTCCCCGGTCCGCACGTCCACACAGGACACCGGAAGGACCGGGTGTTCGCTCCGCAACACCGAGCAGAAGCCGTGCAGGGCCGCGTTCGCGGGCCGAACGGGATCGTCGGCCGTGAGTGCGACCGCATCGGTGGTGACGACCTTCACCCGGGTACGGCCGTCGAGCCGTCCGTGCCGGTGCAGTGCCTTCACGAGCTGGGACAGCGCCAGCACCCCGCGTTCCGGCGCTACCGCGTCCGCCTCGGCGGTTGCGCCCTCCCCGAGGAAGTAGACGGTGTCCGGGCCGGCTTCTCCGGCGAGGATTCGGTCGAGTTCCCCGTCGGAGGGCCCGTCCGGCCCGATCCCGACGCAGCGGACGGGGTCGTCGCCATGAGCACCCGTGAGCGCCTCGGCGAGGCCGGTCGCGGACTCGAACGTCACGATCAGCACCGAGCCGGGCGGTGCCGCCGGTGCGGGTGGTCGAGGTGCGGCCGTCCAGTGAACGCGGTGCGAGAACTCCTGGCGTGAGGTCCTCTGCCGCCGCACCGCCAGCCCGTCGACCCGCACGCACACCCGCCCGGAGTCGTCCAGCACGGTCACGTCGTAGGCGTCCCGCCCGGCCCGGACCACGTGGACGTGCCCCACCGCGGGCAGCGCACGGAACCGCAGGACGCGCTGGGCCGAGTACGGGACGAACGGCACGCCGTCGAGGTCGTCGCCGACGTAGTACGCGGCCACCGTGTGCAGTGCCGCGTCCAGTACGGCGGGGTGCAGGGCTCGCCGCTGCACGTCGCCGTGCTCGGTCGCCCGGAACCGGCTCACGACCACGTCTCCGGAGAACCACACCCGTTCCAGCAGCCGGAAGTACGGCCCGTAGGTGACGCCGAGCCGGCTCATCGCGTCGTAGAACGCCTCCCCGTCGAGTTGCCGCGTGGAGCGGTCGAGGACGGCGTCGAGCGAGACCTCCGGCGGCGTGGGTGCCGCAGCGTTGTCGACGAGAACACCGCGGCAGGACACCGTCGCGGCCTCGGCGTCGGCACCACGCACCGCGAAGTCCCGGCGCCCGGACGTCGGCGCACCGACCGTGATCACCAGGTCCTCGGCGTCGGCGTCCACCACGACCGGTGCCATCCAGTAGACGTCGGTCAATGCGCGCTGGTCGTCGCCCACCGCGTCGAGGACGAGGTCGAGATACCCGGCGCCGGGCAGGATGGTGCGCCCGCCGACCACGTGGTCGGCCACCAGGGGATCGTCGGGACGCAGCGTGCGCCGCCAGGTGCGCTCACCCTGCTCGCCGGACGGCGTGTCACCGGTCCGCGTGATCCAGTGCCGCACCCGCGCGAAGGGGTAGGTCGGCAAGGACACCCTGCGCCCGCGATGGCCGGCGGCCTCGGGCAGGTCCGCCCAGTCGAGGACGACACCGCTGACCCACAGCGCGGCCAGCTTGTCCCACTGCCCGGCCCGGGCGAGCCCGCGCAGGAACTCTCGTCCGCCTTCCCCCGTGGTGAACAGGTCGGCGAGCGCCGGATCGCCCTGCTTGGCGTTGCCCCGGTGCACACCGGGCCGCGCCTGCCCACGGGCGACGGCGGCGAGGGTGTCGACCGCCTCGTCGAGATCGCGTGCCACGAACGCCAGCCGTTCCACCATGGCTTCGCGGCCGACGCGGAGGGTGTGGGCGACGTCGGCGAGGGCGAGCCCCGCCCCCGCGCCGGCGAGGTGGTCGGACAGCACCGCGGCGTAGCGGCGAAGGGCGTCGTCGTCGCGGGCCGACACCACCACGAGCTCGGGCCCGGCCGGGACCGGCTCCTCGGTTCGGACGAACTCCTCCAGCACGACGTGGGCGTTCGTGCCGCCCGCACCGAACGAGCTCACCGCCGCACGTCGAGGCGCTCCACCCTCGGTCGGCCACGACCGCAGTTCCCGCTGGATCCGGAACGGCGACTCGGCGAAGTCGATGACGGGGTTGGGCTCGTCCGCGTGCAACGACGGCACGAGCTCACCGTGCCGCAGCTGCAGCACCGCCTTGGACACCCCCGCGATTCCCGCGGCACCTTCGAGGTGGCCGATGTTGGACTTCACCGACCCCAGAGCGCAGAACCCGCGGTCGCCGGTGTCGGACCGGAACGCCTCGGCCAGTCCGGTGTGTTCGATCGGGTCACCGAGGCTCGTCCCCGTGCCGTGCGCCTCCACGTAGCCGATGTCCCGCGCACTGACCCCGGCCTTGGCCAGGGCCTCGCGGATCAGCGCACGCTGCGCGTTGGGGTTCGGCACGGTGAACCCGTGGGTGCGGCCACCGTGGTTGACGGCGGTCGCCTTGATCACCGCGTGGATGTTGTCCCCGTCCGCGACCGCGCGGTCGAGCCGCTTGAGCAGCACCGCACCGACACCCTCGCCCGGCACGTATCCGGTGCCGCCCGCACCGAAGGATCGGCACCGACCGTCCTCGGCGAGCATCTTCTTGCGGCTCAGGTGCACGTACTTCAGCGGGTGGACGGACACGTTCACACCGCCCGCCAGGGCGTACGAGCACTCGCCGCGCACCACGCTCTCGCACGCCTGGTGCAGCGCCACGAGCGAGGCCGAACAGGCGGTGTCCACGACGACGCTGGGGCCACGGAAGTCGCCGAAGTAGGACACCTGGTTCGCGATGGCGGCTCGGTTGGCCATCACCACCTGATGGTTGTTCCTCGCGCTCTCCTCGGCGGCGAGCATCGCGTAGTCGTCCCACATCACGCCGACGAAGACCCCCACGTCCCGGCCCTCGTCGGAGAAGCGCGGACGCGGAAGCGCGTCGAGGGGATACCCCGCGTCCTCCAGCGCCGCCCACGCCGTCTGCAGGAAGAGCCGCTCCTGCGGGTCCATGGACTTGGCCTGCATCGGCGAGATCGCGAAGAACAGCGAGTCGAACGTATCCACGTCGGACAGGAATCCGCCCCACTTGCCGTAGCTCGTGCCCGCGCTGTCCGGATCGGGATCGTAGAAGCCCGGCAGGCTCCACCGGTCGCGCGGGATCTCGGTGACGGCGTCGCGACCCTGGCGGAGGTTCTCCCAGAACTCGTCGAGCGTGTCCGCCCCCGGATACCGCCCGCTCATCCCGATGATCGCGATGTCACCGGTGCCCGAGAGCACGTCGGGACGATCGTCAGTGGGTGTCGACGGTCGCGGCCTCGTGGTGACGTCCCTCGCGGTCTCGGTGACGGCGACCGGCGGCGCCGGTTCACCGAGCAGCCGAGCAGCGTCGTCGGCACGCTCCCGCAGCAGGTACCCGGCGAGGTCCGCCAAGGTCCGGTACTCGAACAGCACCGTGCCCCGGAGTCCGGGGAACGCGTCGCTCACCGCGTCGGTCAGCTCGGTGATCATCACCGAGTCGATGCCGTACTCCTGCAGAGGCGCGTCCCCTGCGATCTGCGCCGGGTCGAGCTTCAGCACCCCGGACGCCTGGTTCCGGAGGTAGTCCACCAGTTCGGCGGTGCGGGTACCGACGGGTGACGGCGCCACCGGCGCGGACGGGTGTTGCGTGAGGCGTTCGGGCTCGCTCACCGCGGACTCCTCACCCGTCAGGACCCGGGCGATCAGCTCCTGGTCCCCGTGCACCGGCGCCAGCACCGGCACGTCGTACCGCCACACCACGTCCAGCGCCCGCATCGCCTGCTCCGGGGAGAGCCGGTCCAGCCCGGTCGTCTCGCGGTAGGCGGTCAGCTCGTCGGAACGCACGAGCGAGTCCATTCCACCCGCCTCCCACAACGGCCACTGGACGGACACGCTGCGGCCGTGCCGGAGACCGTCGGCCGCCCAGCGCGCCCGCCGCCGGACGTAGGCGTCGACGAACCGGTTCGCGGCCGCGTAGCTGCCCGATCCGAAGTCGCCGATCAGCGAGGAGACGGAGGAGAAGGCCACGAAGAACGACAGGCGGTCGGCTCGCGTGCACCGGTCCAGGTTGACCACGCCGTGGACCTTGGCCGCGAGCGCCGACCGGAACCGCTCGCCGGACACGTCCGTCAGCGGCTGCTGGTCGGCGACGCCCGCGAGGTGGAACACACCGTCGAGGTGGCCGAACCGGCCACGGGCCTCCACGAGCGCGGCTCTCGTCTGGTGCGCGTCGGTGAGGTCGGCCCGCACCGCGAGCACCTCGGCTCCCAGCGACTCCAGCTCCGCGCACGCGTGCTCGGGCGGCGCGGACCGGCCCAGCAGGACCAGTCGCGCGTGGTACGTCCGGGCGAGGTGGCGGGCCAGCTGCATGCCGACTCCCCCACGGCCCCCGGCCAGCACGTACACGCCGCCGTCGGTCGGCGGTGCCGCCGCCGCCGGGTCGCCGGTGAGCCGCCGGACGGTGCGGACGGTCCGACGGGCACCGTCGTAGCGGACGTCGAGCCCGCGCAGCGAGGTCACGGCGCTCAGCTCGCCGCGCAGCACGTCGGCCAGCCACTCGACTCCCGCCGTGCTCGGAACGTGGACCGTGCACAGCTCCAGGTGGGGAAGGTGCCGTGCGGCGGTCGAGGCCAGACCACCGATCAGCTCGTGTGCGGGAACGTCGGCGGCATCCTCGTCCCGATGCAGGCTGACACACCGGGTCCGGCCGGCTCGCCCGCTCGCCCGCACGGCCTGCGCCAGGAGAAGCAGCGAGACCGCTCCCCTGCCGATCTCCTCGTCGAGGTCGCCCACCTCGGGATGCGGTGTCGTCCACATGTGGACGACGTCCACGTTCGCCGTGGCGGGCAGGCCCGCGATCAGGTCGCGGTAGGCGTTCGCGTCCACGGGGTCGATCACGTGGATGTCGCCCGGGGCTTCCGCGGCGGTGTCCGCTGCCTCGGCCGTCCGGTCGCACACGACGATCGTGCGTGGCCAGCCCCCGAGCCTGCCCAGCCGCGCGGCCGACGACGGTTCGCGCGAGAAGATCACCAGGACGTCGCCGCGGCTGCCCTGCGGTCCCGGTGCGGCACTGCGCCAGTCCGGGACGTAACACACCGGGTCGGTGGAAGCCACCGGCATCGACACCGCGGGAGGCCGGGGCAGACTTCCCGCCGGTCGCCCCGCCAGGTCGTCCACCACGGCGAACGGCACACCGTCGTCGTCGACGATGGTCACCCGGTATCGCCACGACGACCGCTGCGCGCCCGCGTCGAGCACTTCGGCGTGCGCGTAGCACCGGCGCGGGATCGGGGCGAACACCTCCAGGGCACCGAGCTCGAACGGGATGACGAGGTCCGCTGCGGCCCGCGGACCGTCCCCGATCCAGTGGCAGGCCCGCAGCGCTCCGTCCAGCAACGCCGGATGCAGGGTGTATCCGGGCACGTCCTCACCGCGGAGGGCGAGCTCCACCATCGCCTCACGCGGTCCACTGTGCACCGTGTCGGTCACCTGGAAGCTCGGCCCGTACTCGAAACCGGCGTCGCGGTAGGCTCGGTAGACCTCGTCACGTCCGACCCGGGCGGAACACCGGGCTCGGGCGGCCGCGAGGTCGAGGCGCGTCCGCTGGTGAGACGGCTCGCCGTACACCGCCGTCGCGCGGACGTGGACCTCGCGGTTCCCCGCGGCGTCGGAAACGATCTCGACGGCGAGGCCGTCTCGGACCTGCCGTACCTCCACCCGGAGGTCGAGCGCCTCCGCCTCCACCGTGATCGGTCGGGCCCACGTGATGCCGGAGAGGCGCGCGAGGGGAGTCTCGCTCGCCCGTCGTGCCGCCGCATGGATCAGTTCGAGACCCGCGGCTCCGGCCAGCAGCGGTCGACCGTGCACGACATGGTCGCGGAGCAGAGGGTCCGCCGCCGACAGGGTCTTTCGGAACCGGACGTGCTCGACCGTCGAGATGTTGGCGTCGAGCAGAGGATGCAGTGCAGGTCCTTCCGCCGCCCGAGGCCGCTCCGGCTCGTCCACGCTCGACACCCAGTAGCGTCGGCGAGCGAACGGATAGCCGGGCAGTGAGGTGCGTCGTGGCGGTTGCGCGCTCCACCGCAGCTCCTGCCACCGCCCTTCCGCGCCTGCCAGCCAGGCCTGGGCCACGGTCTGCGGGTCGGTGCTGTCCTCGACGGTCCCCTGCCGTGGTGCGTCGCGGCCGACGTCCGCCCGAGCCAGCCCGGACGGGTTCGCCCCGTCGGCGAACCGACGCAGCAGGGTGACGAGCTCCGTCCCGTCGGCCGTCACCACCGCGAGTCGCGCCCGCATGGGCTCCCGTCCCACGGCGAGCGTGTACGCGACGTCGGCCAGCGGCACCTCGTGCCGTCGCAGGAAGTCCGCCAGCCGCCCGGCATACTCCCTCAACCGGTCCTCGTCCCGCGCCGACAGCACGAACGGCACCGGCGACGTGAGCCGCTGCTCACCGGCGGGCGCGGTGGGCACCGGACGGGCGTCGAGGTGCTCCGACACGATGACGTGTGCGTTCGCGCCACCGGCTCCGAACGAACTGATCCCCGCCTTGCGGGCGATCGGTTGCCCGTCTCCGTCCCGCGACCGCGGCCAGTCGGCCAGGTCGCGTTGGACGACGAACGGCGACCGGTCGAGACCGAGGTCGGGGTTCAGCTGCTCGGTGTGCAGTGAGGGAACCAACGTCCCGTGCCGCAGTTGCAGCAGCAGCTTCGTCAGGCCGGCGACACCCGCCGCCGATTCGAGGTGCCCGATGTTCGACTTGACCGACCCGATCGCGCAGAACCGCTCGTCGGAGGTGTGCTGCCGGAAGGCCTTGGTCAACGCGGCGAGTTCGATCGGGTCGCCGAGCGACGTTCCCGTTCCGTGGGCCTCGACGTAGGACAGCTCCCTCGGGTCGGTGCCTGCCTCGGCCAGAGCCCGGACCACGAGCTCCTGTTGAGCGCGCGGGTTGGGGACGGTCAACCCGCTGCCGTTGGTGGCACCACCGTGGTTGACCGCGCTGCCGAGGATGACGCCGTAGACGTGGTCTCCGTCGGCGACGGCCCGGCTCAGCGGCTTGAGCAGCACCGCGCCCACGCCCTCGCCCGGGACGTAACCGTCCCCGCCCGCGCCGAACGCCCGGCACCGGCCGTCGCTGGACAGGAAGTTGCTCTGGCTCAGCAACACGTACTTGTAGGGGTGCAGCGACAGGTTCACCCCGCCCGCGATCGCGAGTTCGCTCTCGCCGAGGCGCAGGCTCTGGCAGGCCAGGTGCAGCGCAGTGAGCGACGACGAGCACATCGTGTCCAGCGCCAGGCTGGGGCCGTGCAGGTCGAGCGCGTAGGAGACGCGGTTGGCGATGAACGCGAACGACGACTCCGTCACCGGATGCCCGCCCCGCACCGCGTCGGCCGCCCCGTACAGCTGGTACTCGCCGTACATGACGCCCACGAAGACTCCGACGTGCTTCCCGCGGACGGCGCCGGCCCGGTACCCGGCATCCTCCAGGACGTGCCACGACGTCTCCAGGAAGAGCCGTTCCTGGGGATCCATGAGCTCCGCCTCCCGAGGGGAGATAGAGAAGAACAGCGGATCGAACTTGTCCACATCGGACATGAAGCCGCCCCAGCGGGAGCGTGCCGCCCCGGGGCCCGAACGCGTGGTGTAGCGATGGTGGTCCCAGCGCTCCGGTGGGACCTCGGAGACACAGTCCCGCCCCGCCCGCAGGTTGTCCCAGAACTGTCCGAGGTCGTCGGCCATCGGATAGCGGCCGCTCATTCCGATGACGGCGATCGGGTCGTCGGCACCGTCCTGCGCCCAGTGCGCCTCGAAAGCGGGCTCGGCGGTGAGGAAGCGCCCCGCCGGCGCCGCGGTGACCTGCGGTGCCGCGTCGGAGGACGGCCCGCCGTCCAGGGCGGCGACCTCGGCCGGATACTCGTCCGCCAGGTGGTCCGCGAGCGCTTCGAGCGTCTCGTACTCGAAGAACGCCGTGGCGGCGAGGTCCGGGAAGTGGTCGCCGAGGGCGTTGGTCAGTTCGGTGACCACCACCGAGTCGATCCCGTACCGGGTCAACAGAGGCACGGTGGTCTCGACGTCCGCGGGGTTCACCCCGACCTTCTCGCCGACGGTGTCGCGCAGGAGGTCGAGCACGCGCCGACGCGCCGTGGTGTCGGACATCGGTTCCGGCGCCACGGCGATTGCCTTCGGCCTGACCTCGCCGCCGGGCGCGAGCTGCTCGACGATGCGGTCCCGGTCGCCCGTGGCGACGACCACGCAGGACTGCGACGACCGCAACGCGTCGTCGAACGCCGCCAGGCACTCCGCCGTGGACATCGACGTCAGCCCCGTCCGGCGGCGTAGGGCCTGCGCGTCCTGCTCGGAGAGCGCCATCCCGCCGTTCTGCCAGTGCGGCCAGGCGATCGACACCGTCCGACCGGACCGCAGACCCTCCTCGACGAGCTCCTGCCGCAGGCTCGCGTAGTGGTCCAGGAACGCGTTGGCGTAGGCGTAGTCCGTCTGGCCCACGTTCCCGAACACCGCCGCGACCGACGAGCACAGGACGAAGAAGTCGAGGTCCTCTCGCGCGGTGGCCCGGTCGAGCACGCGGGCACCGGTCACCTTCGGCGCGAGGACGGCGGCCAGATCGGCGCGGCTCTTGCGGAAGAGGAACCCGTCCCGGAGCACACCGGCGGCGTGCACGACACCGTGCACCCCACCGTGTTCCTCACGCAGGTCGGCGACGAGCCGCCGGACCGCGTCCTCGTCGGTGACGTCCACGCGTGCGTGGCGCACGGTGCTGCCCCGCGTCTCCAGCGCCGCCATCCGCGCCGACACGGCGTCGGACGGCTCCGACCGGCCCGTGAGCACGATCGTCGAGGTGACCTGCCGGGTGATGTGCTCGGCGAGGAGCAACCCGACGCCGCCCGCACCTCCGGTGATCACGTACACGCCGCCGTCCCGCAACGGCACCGTCGTGAGCGGCCCGGACTCCGGCTCCATCGGGCGGTATCCGCGCACCCGCCTGCGGTGTCCGTCGTAACGCACCTGCTCGGGGCGCGTGGCGTCCACGCCCAGCTCGCGCACGGCATCCCGGAAGGACGCGGCGTCCGTGGCTCCCGACACGACGTGGCAGAGCAGCCGGGGATTCTCCAGCCGGGCGCTCCTGGCGAACCCGGCCACCGCCTCGTGCGCGGGCGATCCGGCAGGACACAGGTAGACCATGCGCAGTTCGGAGGAACCGCGACGGGCGAGCAGCGCCTTGCACAGCGGCAGCAGCGAGCCCACTCCGTCGTCGAACTCGGAGCCGGTCCCGTCCGGACGCGCCAGGGCGTGCACGACGGCGCGCACGTCGACGCCGTCGTCGGCGAGCTCGCTCAGCAGGCGCGCGACGTCGTCCTCGTGGCCCGTGTTCAGCACGAAGTGGTGTTCGGCCTGACGCGCGAACTCGGCACCGGGCTCGGCGAGCACCACGACGGCCTCGGCTCGACCGGCGTCCCGCAGCGCCTCACACAGCCGCGCGCGCTCGTCCTTCGTCCGGGCCAGAAGCAGGTACGCACCCTCCGGGGGCACCGACTCCTCGATCGGGGCCGGTTCCCAGACCGGGCGCAACAGCAGCCTGCGTGGCCGCTCTGCGGTCGGTACGGCGCGGAAGCCCAGTCCGTGCACCCGCGCGAGTACCGTTCCGTCGGTCGCCAGCACGGTGACGTCGACGACGAGTCCGTCGCCGTCGCGCCGCACGAGCCGCGCATGCGCGAGGCAGTCGGCCGGGAAGGGCGCGTACGCGCTGACCTCGTCGACGGCCACGGGCAGGTACCGCTCCTCGGTGTCGAACAGCAGTCCCGCCGCCTGGAACGCACCGTCGAGCAGGCAGGGATGCAGCGTGTAGCGCCCGGCCTCGGCTCGCAGTCCCTCGTGCAGCCGCAGCGTCGCCAGCACCTCGCCGTCGCCGTGCCGGATCCCGCGTACGGACCGGAACGGCTCGCCGTACGTCAGGCCGCGCCGCTCGAACAGGGCGTAGGCGGCCTCGACATCACCGGGCCGGGAGCAGGCGGCGTGCAGGTCGGTGACGTCCACCGGTCCCGGTTGCTCGGCGTGCCCCAGCTCGATCCGGCCGCGAACGCCGACGACGTCCTCCGCGCCGATGTCGAAGGACACGGTGCCGTCGGACTCCGGCGCCAGGGACAGGGTGACCGACCGGTGCCCGTCGTCGGGTCCCAGCATCCGCTCGAATCGGATCGCCCGCACCGCACGCACCGGTGCCTCTGCGGCGAGCTCGCCCGCGGCGCGAGCCATCTCCAGACAGGCCGCGGCGGGCAGCACCCGCTTGCCGGACACGCGGTGGTCGGCCACGACGAGCGAGTCGGTCAGCTCCGTGGTGAACGTCTGGCGCCGGAGGGTCGAGTCGTTGCGGTCGAGGAGCGGGTGCAGGCCCGGCGTTCCGGACACGGCCACGGGGCCGGTCGTCGCCGAGTCGACCCAGTGCCGGTGGCGGGCGAACGGATACCCCGGCAACGACACCCGCCTGGGCACGTCGTCGCCCGCATGCCGCGCCGTCCAGTCGACCGCGGCACCGCGCGTCCACAACCGGGCGAGCGCGAGCAGGTCGTCGGACTCCAGGGCGGCCCCGACCTCGTCCGCGTACCGGGCCCGCGACCGGGAATCGGTGGCGGCGGAGGCCTGGACCGCGTGCGGCGGTGCGGGCTCCTCCTCGGCACAGGCGCGCAACGCCGAGACCAGCTCCGCACCGTCGGCCGTCACGACGGCGAGGCGGTGCTCCAGCTCGACGCGCCCGACCTGCAACGTGTAGGCGACGTCGGCCGGCTCCAGAGGCTCCCGTTCGAGGTGTTCGGCGAGCCGGCGCGCGTAGTCGCGCAGCCGCTCCGGG
>JACYYK010000170.1_pt1 | contig 89636 bp, 169 predicted proteins | sample 8236871 | NCBI WGS metagenome assembly JACYYK01 (sample SAMN14103087, study PRJNA606662) | landfill metagenome | isolation source: landfill solid waste inoculated with endophyte fungus Paravalsa indica | place: India:New Delhi, Okhla landfill site | collected 2017-11-05 | reverse complement strand
CACATCCCAAGCCAGTTTCTTGCCCGGTGTCCAATCTTTCGAGATATACTGAATAATACCCTTACGAGATTTCTTGTTAATCACTTTCTGTCGTGGTGGGTACAAACTGTTGTCAGCATCGCAGAACACCGCGCTTGATTCTGTGGGCATGTGTGCAGCCAGCACAGAATGTTTACGAGGCTTACCGCGAAGTGACTCCCAATCAAGAGTCAAAGCGTAACCTTTGTTTACCCGAGTGTCAACAGGTAGCCAATCTTTCTTAATACCTTCAACACTGTAACCACTTTCTTGTGCCAATTTCTGAGAAGCTTTGAGTAGATAGAAGTAATGAGTTTCAGCAATCTTACTTACAAAGCTAAAAGACTCCTCACTGCCATCATAATCAAGACCTTCACGATACAACGCCCCAGCCAACCCTGTGATACCGATACCCGCACTGCGACGACGCATAATGCTGTTCTTCATTGATCCTGTCATCATCGGTGCTTTGTCAATCATCCTATCTACTGCACGCAAGGCGACATTCGCAATATGCTCATACTCTTCAAAGTTCACCTTACCAACATTGATAGCAGATAGGGTACAGAAAGCAGTTTCACCTTTCGATTCAGAAGAGTACAGGTCTTGCATATTCTCATAAGCCTTCGTCGGAAGACAGATTTCTTGGCAAAGGTTGCTCAACCTGACGATATCAATAAACGGTGTATGCTCATTAACACGAGTCACGTTAATTGAATACATCCGCCCAGTTTCGTTACGGGCAATCAAAACACTCTTGAGCAAATCACGAGCTTTCAGCTTCTTAAACTTCTTACCTTTTTCAATACAACCTTTCACTACACCGTTATATTCATCAGCTTTCAGGACATAGAAAGCTTCGTGAATCTCCGGTGCCTCTGTCAAGTCAAACAGATACCAATCTTCATTGTTAATCACAGCTTGAAGAAAGGCATCATTATACGCAAAGCTGTAGTCCATCTTATCCAAGCGAGTTTCAATGTCTACTCGTTGGGTCTTCCACATAACAATGTTTTCTACTTCAGGGTCAATACACTTGAACGTCACTGTAGCACTTCCACCACGGCTTACCTGAGTAAACATTTTTACAGCTTTGTCGAGGGTTGCATAAATCGGATGTTTACCCAAGTGAGCAACAGCACCACCTTTTACCGGATAACCTTTGGACCGAGTATCAAACTCAATACCGATGCCTGCTTTCTTGGCGGTCATCTTGTAAGCAATGTGCTCCGCAACACCAATACTATCTACGCTATCCCCACCAGTAATAATACAGCAACTGATCGTGTCAAAGTCGCCAGTTCGGATACCATTTAGTGCAGGGGTTGGTAGATTTACCTTACCTTCTACAAGAGCTTTAGCAAGATCAAAAGCTTCTTGTGTATCACCATGCAAACCAAGGCCAATCCCCATACAACCGATATGAGGAGTCTCTACCGGAACACCTTCTTTACGGATTGCATACTTATCGCCCCACTGCACAATTTGCCAGTATTCAAGCTTATTTGGAAAGATTTCTTCGTACCAACTTTCCCAAACAGGATTATAAGTTGGCATTGTGTTTACATCCCAAACTTTCTGACGAATCATAGCTTCGTAGATATCTTTGAAAGACTCTCGGTCACTAACTCCAAGAATACGCTCCATGTTCTTACGAAGACTTGCTTGCTCCAACCGTGCTGCAATGCGGGAATAACTAAGCTCTTCCTTGTCCAGACAAACATTAATCATTGTCTGGTGAATGTCTGACGCTTTAGCTGTTTCAGGAAGACGCTTGTAAGTAGCCATTGCAATTTCAGACCAATTGCCGCCAGTCTTGGTTGCATATTGTGCCCACTTGTTCAGTTTCTCGGCTTTAAATTCTTCTACTGTACCATCATATTTAATTACATTTTTAAGCACGATTTCCTCCCGGTTAAATATCTTCTTTGACTTTACTATGCTTCTTCATGTGGTCAATCAAACTACCTGTGAAGTTAGCTTGTTTACCCATTGCTCCAAGTTGAATACGCAGATGCGGATCATCACATGCAGCTACCTTGGCCTCCCAAGAACAAGCTGGATTCTTAAGCCATTCAGGATCACTACGCTCAATTCCCTCAAAGCGTGAGCATGTTACAACTTTACCTTGTAGATTGCGATGTGTGCATACTACTTCTTCAATTTCTGCATTTGTATCCATTCCGTTCTCAAACAGAATCTTTTTAATTGTTTCTTTATCGTCCTTACCAAAAGCTTCAGCGAATTCTTTGATTAGTACAAGATCACTCATACTCAAACTAAAATCTACAGACATGTCATTTAACTCCAACTAGTTTTTCTACTTCGTCCAACACTTCAAACCAATCGTTAAGAAACTTGGCTGTATGTGGAATACTTTCATCTGGTACTTCATAACGTTGGGCGATGGCTTTGTATTCAGCCAGCATACCATAGAAGTTGGTAAGCATGTCACCCTTGGTCTCTATCCGTTTAACCATCTCTTCAAAAGTTTTTACATCAAAATTCAACATAAATGACTCTCTCCTTTAGACAGCAGGCTCAAAAGCCTGCGTCATTGTTATAAAATTCTTGTGGACTAACACCTTCCTGATATGCAACAAGAACTTCATCAGCACGATCAATCAACATGCGACGAACATTATCCCCTGTTGCAAGATCACGAACTTTGTAGATGATAACAAGTTCTGCGAAGTATTGTGCAAAAGTCATTTCAAGAACAGACATATTATTTCTCCATCATTTCTTCAAGGAAGGGGAAGTGCTTGAGCAATTCTACCTTAGCTTTGCGAGCAATGTCTACAACCTCTTTCTGAGCAACACCTTCATCGTCCCGCACTTGAATGAAGTGCAGCCAACTGCGAACAGTTCCGTTCATGTACATACGACTCATTGTCAACCCCTCCGGCAGAATTACACGGGCCACTTCTTTAGCAATGCCCATTTTCAGAGCTTGTTCATAGCATTCTTGGACAACATCCAAAACAGAAGCTTGAATACTGTTCCACTCCAAGAGAGTATCAAAATCCTCTTTAGATTCGTAGATGTTTAGTTCAAAACTGTTCTGACGATTCTTATTATCTTGCAATCGGCATTCACGAGTGATGAACTTCTGAGCTTCGGCATATCGCTGACTAAACTCTTGGAAGCTAAAGCTACGATGACGGAGAATCTGTCGTGCAATATCTCGTGGTGTTTCAATCTCCATCACAACATTACAAGTTTCAAATACCGAGTAGTGTTTATGCTTTACGCAGTATTGCAGAAGCTTTCCTGCTGTATCAAAGTTTTGTTGGTTGTTAGGTGAAGACACCCGAGCAGCGTAGGACAGAATACCTTCACTGTTTGGAATGTCGTCCACCACAGGCAGAGTTACACCAATTACCCGAACCTTATTAAAATCAAACATCCTCTCCCTCCTACTTACTACTTATTTAAATTCTTGTGGCACAAAGACACTAAGATCAGGACGTTCATGATGTTTAAGCTTCATCACTTTGTTATCCTCGTTACGTCGAACAGTGTAATAAGTTTCTCCTTCATATACTGTAGTTTCAATATAACACTCTGTACCTTTCTCTTCAAGCGCTTCTTGAGATTCTTTAGCGTATGTGTAGCTCGTGGTGTACTTCTGAGCATTATTAGCACAGACAACATCTTTAACACCTTTAATATCTACTCCAAATGCTTCAAGAAGTTGACCAAGATATGTATTGACGTACCAAACATCAGCCCATCCATCAATCAACTCTTGAATATCTTCTTCTTGACTTGCATCAAAAGTTTCCAAAGCTTCTTCTTTAACAAGAGCCGCTTGTTGCTTTAGCTGTTTCCATACATCGTAGAGACTGCCCTGAGACGGGCTGTTTCCACATACGACATTGAAGCGCTTGACCAATTCTTTACTCACTTTTGCTCCTTACTTTGTTCAACCATTCGTTCACCAAAGAACACCACTTTCTCTGAATCATAAAGACCATTATCATAGCCTTTCTTTTTAACACCAAACTTACGTGCTGCACACTTACGCCAGATAGCTTTAAAAGCGTTTCCTTCGGCGTAGTTCATACCGAGCGCTTCGATCAAATCGTTACATTCAGCAAGGTAGGGTGTGTTGCTTTCAGTGGTAGGATTATCTACCTTCACCTTGTAGTAGTCAACACTTTTTCCCGTGTACTCTTCTTTTTTCAAGTCGGTGCTAATTACATCTACTAGCTTTTCGTTTGCTGCTGTGAACACTTCCACACACTCGCCTTCATAAAGCTTCCAGAGTTTACCGTTCGTTGTGAACGAGTAAAGAAACTTTTCTACTCCAGATATCCATACTAGGTCGTCTACCTCATGTTCAGAACCCGCATACAACCCTTGATACTCGTGGTCTTTGGTGGTTACACGAATTTTCATTTCTTCTCTTCCTCCAACTTCTCTATACGCTGTTCCAGCAGACGAATATATTCTCTCAAAGCATCTACTTCTGTCATCAACTTAGCTACGTTCTGATATAAACGATAATCTGTAAGTTCTAACATTTTCCTCTTCTCCTTATGTTTGTGCAGTGTTGCACATTCCTTGTGCGTTGTCAATCAGTTATTTACCGTGATTTTCTGTATAACCAGCACCACGTTCGTTCAACTCCTCAATCATCTTCTCCCTGAAATCACAAGCCATTTTAAAGGCGACATCTTCCCCATACTTTTTGATGGAAAAGGCTTTGTATTTGATTCCGTTATCAAACCAGACTGCCTTCCAATACTCTGCAACATTTCCACTCCGAAGTTTGTTAACTAGACGGTTAACCCCTACAACGCCTGATGAACTATCCACCCTAAGCTTTTGATTCCTATTATTACCAGCCTTTGTGACGAGCCGAAGGTTTTGGATATCATTGTTTAGTTTGTCTCGGTCAATATGGTCAATAATCATGTCTTCCGGTATATCACCATAAAACAACTCCCATATAACTCGATGCACCAACGTAAGTCTACCTTCTACTCTGACTTGGTAATAACCACTGTTACTTAAACCTCCTGCAACATCTCCCTGTGAGACATTAATCTTAGCTTTGTTTTTACCAGACCTTATCTCTATCTTCCAACGAAGATACGAGGGGCTGTCTGGACTGTAGACAAACATCTCATCGAGCTTCATACGATGTTCGCCAACAAGCTATCCCTCTTTTCCTTTGTTAGTAGGTTAACACGAGAGCGTCGCTGAACACCAGTTTTCTTATTACGATAACGTTGGTACTTTCCTAGATTAGTGTAAACGAAACCGTCCTTCTCCCATTCTGACATATCAAGAACGTCATCCACGTAAACATCAAAGTTCGGCAGCTTATTGTCCCAAGAAGACAGCAAATTGTAAAGCTCTTCAAGAGACAGCACATCGTCAATATTGTATTCACGCATTTCCAACCAAGCTTCTTGATTACCCTTTAGACATTCAGACCAGAGTAGGTGACCGGGAAACTTTTGGTGCTTACTCTTCTTAATGTTGGAGCACAATTTATCTGTCATGTACTCAAGTTTGTTAGAAGTAAATCCGAATTGTTGTTTTGCAATTTCAAGTGTATCAATTTGCCGATAGGTGGACGGTTTAGGTAGACCATTCAAAATGAATCTGGCATTAACCTTGCGGGTGTCGAACTTTTTAACATTTTGCCCAATAACCACATCGGCTTCATTTAGCAGTTCCCACAGCTTTTCTAGAATCTCTCTATCGTCTTCAATATTTTCCGACTGTGACTGATCGAAGTAGAAAACTTCATCCTCACCAAGCCACTTGGCAGCAACGCTAAGAATAAACCAATCGTTCTCAATCTGGTTCAAACCAAACCCTTGCTGCCACATACTCCACATTTGTGCAATGATCGGACTTGTCTCAATATCATACAGCAAAATGCGCGGACCGTCTTTCTTTTTCGTAGGCGACGGCTTACTAAACAGTTTGGCAAAATAGTCATTAATGGTAGATTTTCCCTTTCCCAAAATCTTTCCAATCTGACGGCTACTATATCCCTTTTCTTTAAGTGCAACAGCTTCTTCTTTCCAGCTCAAAATCATTCTCCTTTCAATTTAATAAGACCTAATGAGGTGTGCGTGAACTCAATAAGGGTTTTATAGAGACTAAATTTCTCCATAGGCCCGAGTGAAGGAAAGCTCTCTAAGCTCCTATCAAGCTCATCCAAGAAGTATTGAATGTCATCACGCTTAAGTTCAGCTTGTTCTTTCTTGTCTTTAAACAGCTGTACAACATTATCGTCCGACATATCAGAAAGCTCCAAGTTGCCAACACCACACTTGATAGAAACAAGTAAGTTCGATCAAACCTTTGTAGAGCATGTAGTTAAATACGTTCATTCCCTTCTCCTATGATCCGGTGTTTGTATTTAGTTCAAGGAAACGACTAAAGCTTTCTGCTGGAACAGGTTTTTCAATATTGTAGTCAACCTCAAACTCTGCGGACTTGCTAAGAAGCTTAATCTCTTGTTCCAAAGAATCAATCTTGGCTTCAAGCTTTGCAAGAGTAACCATCATGTTGCTGTATTGTTCGTTAGTCATCGTCGTTTCACTCCTATTGTTCTTCTCTCAGAATATCTTCAATAATCTCACCAATACAGGTTACACCATTGTAGTAGAGAGTTGTAATGGTAATGGAGCCATCTTCACTCTGTTGTTTATCAACAAAACCGTAAGCGTCCAGCTCTTCAATCTGAGCTTCATATAGCACTTCATTTACGCAGTAGATGTTGTTTTCATACATCCACCCATAACGAGAGTCTTCATCTAAATCTTTAAGTGCTTCCCTAACCTCTGCCAGTCGATTTCCCTGAAGGGCTTTTACTCTTGCTTTAACAGCTTCCATCTCACTCATCTTTCTCCTCCTCAAGATATTGGTCATGTGGTTCAGACAACTCTTCTTCACACTTTGGACAAATACTTACTAGCTTCTCGTACCACAGACCGTGATCTAAGCAGAAGTAATGAGTATCAAGATTTGGTTCCATTTTCCTTCTCCTCTTTTAGAAGTTCTACAATCTGAATCCTACGCTTAGCTTGACTGCTGGCAGGAACAACACCTTTACTTTCAAGCCAATCTTTACACATCCCTTTCTTTACAAGATCAATGGCTATCTTCTCCATCCTTGCCTCCTCAAAGGAAATACCCTGTTTTTCACAATGACTCTTAATTTTATGACACGCCTTATCGACGAACTGTAAATCATCAAACGAAACACAAACAATGTTTTCAACAAATGTTTGAATATCGCTCAAATCATTCAGTGAGTGGTTTCCTGTTATGTGGTCCACGTTCATTTCACTAAGAGGGAAGTCATTACCGCACAGAGCACATGTAGCTCCCCACACTTCCTTCACCTTACCCTTCGGATTAGGGTTTGCTATTTTCTTCCTATTTTTCTTTATGAACTCCAATTTAATTGGTGAGCGATTCCAGAGTGCTCGCCTGATTCCTCCACGCAAGAAGCTTGTGAAGGCAGACTTCGACTTCCAGATACTACTATGTTCAACCCAAGGCTCCTTCACACTTCAATCCCCATTTTATTCATAACCTCCAGAGGGTTAATTTCATCATCTGGTGAACGCCTCATGTGGGCACACGCAAGATACATTTGCATCAAATCAATAGCGTCCTTGGTTACTTCCTCGCCGTTCCAAGCAGTGTAGGTGATTGGTTTAGGATACCACTCTTTGTAAAGACTTACCATCTTTTCCCAGCATTCTTTATCTGTAGTAAGTTCAGAGAAATCTTTAAATGCTGCTTTTTCCCCGTACTTCACTCCAGCAAGCTCTGTTGGTTTGTAGCAATCTGATGGATCGCCGATAGTAGCTTGAAGGTACAACCATTTACGACCAAAGCCATCAACCTTGTTTTTACCATCAATAAACAACTCACCAACACCAGAGATGAACTTAGGCTCTTGCATCTTATCCCAGTTGTAAAGCCAGCCCATACACTGCTTCGCATCCTTGTCAACAGTGGCCTGAACTATGCGTTTTTTAGCCTTAAAACCTTCGTAAGCGTAGGAGGCTAACACATCGTCAGATTCCCAACCATTTGCCTTTTCTGCCTTGTATTTGCGCAGTAAATAGCCTTGCACTTCCTTCAAATGGAAGGGTTTAATCATGTCTGTACGATTACTCTTATACTTAGTTGGAAGCAAGAGGTTGTCACGAAAATTACCATCTCCTTGCACAACAACCTTCATCTCATCACATCCTGATGCCTTATGAATGTTCTCCAACATAACTTTCACAGTATGAAGGCAATTTTCAATAGCATCAACTTCTCGATCATCAATGATTTCAAACTCCGATTCTTCCCACTTATCCTGCTCTTTCAGCCAATCTTTGAAAGAGGTGCGATGTTGAAATTCTTTGTCTCGACCAGTTGCTTTGTGGACAGCCTTGATAAATCGTTTCTCACAAGCAGCGGATGCCTTAAAGCCGATTAAGTCTCCATCTACAACTACTAGGCTCATTCGTCCCCCTTCAAAGCTTTCTTCATCAAGCTCCAAGCTTCCCTGAAGTTGTCAAATACTAGGAACATTCGCATCTCTTCTTTGAACCTCACCCACCAGAAACTGAAATTGAAGGTTGTCCAACAGAAAGCCAAGATTGAACCAACCAAGATCATAAGAGGCAGAGCAATGAAGAACGCCACTAATACCAAGGGAATCCGTAGGACGGGATTTTTAATATTACCCAACCACCGTTTGTTTTTCATAATTCCTCCTAAAAGAAAGGGGCTGTGAAGCCCCTATATAAGTCAATTCGAATATTTCTCTTGAATTGCAGCAATCTCATTCAGCTCTTCAGCCTTAGCTTTCAAATCGTCTTGCTTCGCCTTCGCTACAGCAGCCTTGATTGTCTTTGCAACATCTTTCTTTGGAAAGCCGTTGACATTATATTCTTTATCATAGCTAAACTCATTCTTTAGCTCTTTAAGGTCTTCTTGGAGCATGTTAATTTCAGAAGCCAGTTGATAGGCACGGTTAAAGCAGTTTTGCATGTTAAGTTCACTCATATTTATTTCTCCTAAATTGATTTACAAATAACGGGTACGCAGTGCATCGGCAACCCGTGAATCAGTTTGTTGTTCAGCATAAACTAAAGCATGTTCGTGTTTCTTTTGCTTCCAAGCTAGATGTGCTGCTTCAGGACTAAAGAACCTCCCTAGGTCGTCTATCTTACCAGTAAACGGGTTACTGCACCTTGCTCTAAACTTCTGATCCCTTTTTAGATAGTCAACCCCACAAGGAAACTCACCTCTTGCTGCCCCTCTGTCCACTAAAAATGTGTTGAGTTTGGCGCTTATAAATACACACGTCTCTGGGGAATAAACTTTGTTGTTCGGTATCAGTATATCCTTGTCCAGTTGTTTATTTTCCCAGTCTTGGGACTTTACCCACACCTCAAATTTACTCAAATACTTCCAGCCGTTACACACCACACAACCAACATACCAAGGTGAGTTTTCTTGGAATTTTGTATCATAACATCTGGCTAACATATTTTGCCAAATTCTGTAAATAGGGCACAATACGGGCTTGTTATTAACTCTCCATCTAATAGGTCTTTCTACGTCATTGATCCCTACGCCAAAAACAGGACGCCTTTTATTGACCATCATAATATACCCCGTTGAAAACAGCCCCTATATTTCAAGGGGCTGTCCAACCTCAGATCATCAAACTGCGAACACCAAAATACGGGTTCATAAAGGGAATATCATCGTCGAAGCTATCATAGTCTGGAGCAGGTTCTTCCTTCTTAGGCTTCGGAGCAGCTTTTGGCTTTTCAGCTTCCTGTTTCACCGGAGTATCGACCTTCCCGTTACCAAGAGCCTCAAGAGCTTTCTGGATATCGCTACCCTCAAAGTTCTGAGCAAGTTTCATTGTGTTAATAACACTCTGACGCAGTTGCTTAAGAATCTTCGGGTCTTGAACACCCTTGAAGTTCACACCATAAATGTACTCAGGAGAAAGCTCTGGAATCATCGGCACCATCATATCCGGTACTTGACCAGACAGTTTCACCTTCTCATTCAGGTACTGCTTACCGTCCTTACCTTCTTGAAGATGTACGTGAACTTCAAAGAGGGCCGCTTTACCTAGCAGTTTACCAATCATGTTAGGCTTGAAGCGACCTTTCTCATCAAGAACATCAGTAGCAGCAGCGAGCTTGTGAAGCTGGGTGTTACTCTTAAAGCTCCAGCTACCGTCGTCGTTACGATTCTCTTTGATGTTATACGGCTTACCAACAATCTTACCAACATCTTTAATATAGAACTCACCGTTGAGTAGCATCCGCAGAGGATGTTCTTTAGCGTCTTCATCACCAAAGAATTGACCCTGATTGAGCATCACATTTGGAAAGTCAACAGTAAGAGCTACTTGCTGACACGGCTTAACCTTCCAGCGCTTGTAACGAGTAGGCACACCTTTGTCGTTCGGCAGAGTCTCAAAGTATTGCTCTGGGTTCTTAGCCAGCTCTTCAGCTTCAGAAGCTTCGTCGCCCTTCCACTCCATTTTCGCGTCTTCTTGAGCTTGTAGACCAAGATCAATAACACCACTAATAATACCGATCATAGCCTTGGCTTTCTTCTGAGTGCCTACAGTATCTACGATATACTTTGCACGAGCATCCCAATCAACTTTTGGTCGATCTTGGTTGGTGTTATCGTTACCGGCTACATTTTCTACGTTGAACTGAAAGTCCATATTTATTTCCTCTTTTGACATTAAATTAAGTTTTGCAACAATTGCGTATACATCAGGTTTGTCAGATATCTTAGTTTTGATTTACCTCCATACTCCCTCCTTTAGTTTTCACTTCTTCTCCAGATAACTACCAACACCCACCAAGAGAAGACCTACCAACAGAATCACTAGAACTAATGCAATTGGACCCCAAAAAGGACTCAGCACCCACCACCAGTCACAACCTTACAGTTTCACGATTTGCTTCAATATCTGCCCTCAACCGTTCGGCACGCAAATATAGTGCATTAGCTACTCTCTGGTCATAACATGGCTGCAACATATACCACAATATCTTCGACTCAATTGAGTCTATTTTGCCATACTGCCAAACCCTGTGGGCTTCCTCTGGTGTTTTACACTGTGTAGACCCTCTTGGAAGTTTTACGCCTGAAACCCTAGCCCTGTAGACATTCTCTTTCTTCCTAAAGTCCACACCTAATGGAAGTTTCCCTCGGATAGCCCGTGAGTCTAGGAGTAAGTAGTTTATCTCTTTAGGTACGAAACAGCAAGTTTCTGGAGAGTAGATTTTACTTCCATCTACTAGAATATCCTTGTCCAGTTCAAGACCTTCCCACTGCTGTGTAAGTACCCAAGACCTGAAATTAGAAAACCTTAACCATTCCTCCACACACGAGACATCTCTGTAGCTAGGATACTTACTTTTATACCTATCAGAAAAGCTCCTCTCCAGCATGTTGTGCCATCTACTGTAAATAGGACAAGTTGTCCACGACCCATTAACCTTATATCGGACATGTCCGGGGTGGTCATTGATCCCCACACCCAAAATCAGTTTACTTGTTACTCTAAGCATATAAATTAGTAATCTCGCCCATCAGTTTGAGCGTAATGAAGATTAGACCAAGGATACTGAAGAACGGAAAGCTATAACTCTTTGTGTTGTTCTTTGTCATCCTATCGCACCTCACCCTTACCAACAAGTTGAACAATACTTACACCATTCTCTTTACCACCAAGACGAGCTTTTACAAACCGAGCATCCTCCCGAGTGAACTCCAGAGAGATAACCTCGTTGTTACGCACAACAGCATAACTCTTCATCGAATCAATTTTCATCTTATTTCTCCTCTCCTTCAAACACATCTTCTACATTGTCTACAAGACGCTCCGCAGCTTTAGCTGTATATGGTTTATCTTGATCGGTAAGAACACCACCAAGGGTTACAACATCTGCGGCTACACCAACAGCCAAATCAACTGGCGACAGTGCAACTTTTAGCAAAGAACTAAACACTTCATTCCTCTCCTTCTAATTCAGTGTGTATAGCATTCATAATAGCATCTTCTACATCATTAAAGCAATCTTTATAATCCATTGCTTCCTCAATTTTGTAGATGTCCAAGCCATTATCCTTGAAGACGTTGAAGAATGCAAGCCACGCAAGGTCAGTGATTTCATCAAGTTCATCGTAAGTCATTTGATTTCCTCCTTCTCTCTAAGTGTGCGTAGAATGGCACGTTTTTGTTTGGTTGTCAAGCTGATTTTGGGGAAATTGTTCACTCATTTCAGCAATCTCTTGCCGTGCAAACTCAAACAATTCAGCATTACTCCTACCATTGAAAACACTAGAAATCGTAGTCCTAGAAAAATCAAGTTTAACAGCAATTTCGTTCACACCAAAGCCCTGATGTTCAAGCAAAGCAATTTCGCAAATCTGCTCCTTGGTGAGCTTTTTGGTGTTCGGTCGCTTCTTAGCGTTAATCCTACCAGCCTCGATACCATCTTGGGTATTTTGTCGCTGTGTTGTCCAATAAAGATTTTCAGCCACGTTATTCGAACGGTTATGATCCCTGTGACCAACTTGAGGTTTCCCTTCAGGGTTCTCGATAAAAGCAATTGCAACCAGACGATGCACATAGCGAATAGCTACGTTACTTTTATCTTTTCTTTGCAATCCATAAATTTTATAACCAGCGCCGTTATCAAAGAAATTCAGATACTTCGCATTGATTAAATCCAAGACTCTACCACGAGAGCTTATAGCATACCTGCTTTGTACCACAGTGTCAAGAATTGGTTTCCAGATTTCTTTCATTTTACACATCCGTAACATCTTCAGCAACAGCATCAATCAGTTTTGCTGCTTGATCTATATAATATTTATAATCAACACCCCAAGTAAAATCAGCAATGTTATTGCAGGTTTTTACATTCCATTCAGTGTCAATTCCCAAACGCCTCCACTCACCGCCCTCAACAAGAGGTGGCATAATCTTCACCAATTTCCCACCATCCTTAGCAGGATAATAACGACAGATGTTTTGTTGTTCTACATCCTCATCATCAATCACCATAACCAGTCGAGAAGATCGAGGAACCTTTGTGCGAAGCATGAAGTCAAATTTATTTTCATGTAGGCGAATAAACTCTTCGAAGTCTTCACCATCTACAAGATGAGCCTTGACAGCCATAGGAATTACCATAGCTGAATGGTTTTTGTGCCACCCCAACTTGTCATAGTCCATATATTCATAGGCTCCTTTTAACTTCACTTTTCCAGACTCAGTTACGCTGATGTAATTATTTACGTCCCTAATGAACATTTTAGAATAAGTGTCACCCTCCATTTCAAGACCTGTCACACCTTCCCACCACCTCACCCATTTGTCAGCTTCTGGAATCATCTCGTTATCCACCACATACTCGAAACCATCAGTGTTACACATGATAATACGAGCATTACACTTATCAATCAACTTCTCCATAAGCATACACAGAGACAATTGGCCACCAATGGTAATTGACATCGTATAAGCTGGGTCGTATAGAGGGCTAAATTCATTATTACTGTCCCCATAAACTCCGTTCAAAGCCAACTTGAGTGCCGCGTTTGCTGCCGATCCTTTAGGTTGTCGCTTACGTTCCACATACAAATCTTTGTACACCTTACAGAAAGTTTTACCCAAGTGTTCTGGGAAAATTTGATTAGCAATTGCCATGTTCGGATAGTAGCTGGCAACGTCGAGCGTTTTTATCTTACGTTTGTCAGTTGATCGAATGGTCCCCTGAGTTGCCCCGTGGATACCACCAACACCGTAATCGTAGCGAAACCCATCAATCACAACATTCAGCGTTTCAGCAACGTTGTAGCACCAGTAATAACTCTTTGCTCCTTTTGGACTCTTCAGCTCCTTCTCTTCAATCCATCCTAAAGGTTGTTCCTTGCGAAGTTGTGCAATAACTTTTTCATCAGGAACATACTTTTTGTTTTTCTTATCATTTGGATCGGATAGTTTTTTCTTCTTAACTACCATCTGAGCGTATTTCGCAACGTCACCAAGATCGTGCTCAAGAAGATCACTGAAAACACCTTTAGTTTCAGTGATGACTTGGCGCTTAAACCACTCATGTACAGCCTTAAATTCTGGTCGATCAAAAGTAATGTAAGAAAATAAGCAATCCTTAATTACGATTTTCTTCCGCTTTGTCTGCCGAATCTTTCGACCATATTTACCAACACTGTAACAGCAACCCGGACTCTCTTTCTCAAGAGTGCGAATAAACAACTCTTTACCGATCTTCGTGTCGTTGAAGTTTGTGCAATCAAATCCAAATTGGGTACTCAGTTCCTCTCGGAGCTTGAGTGCGTCATACGAGTGCCAGTAAAACTTCAGTGTTTCAGTAACGTCATGTTTGTTGTACTTAATGAGAATATCAATCTCAGAATTAGTTAGTGATTTACCAACAGGAAACGGCAAATCTTCAATGTTGTTAGAGCGCATATTGAACTCTAACATCTTCAGACTTGTTGATCGTGCCTTGTTGTCAAAGTGGTGAATCTTGTAAAGGTCGACTTGTGGGATAATTACATCCGACTCTTTAATTTTATTTCCAAACTTCTCATCCTTCTGAGAATTAATAAGCGACATTGCAACATCATAAATCTCTTTAGCTGAGATACTTACTTTTTTACCAGTACCGAAGACGGCCCGAGCCTTCTCTAGAATGTAGTGAAGAACAGGGTAGTCAAAGCCTTCGTTATTGAAACCTACCAGCCTATGCCCAGAAGATTTCACATTACGAAGAAAATCAAGAAGTTCATTTACTTCATTCTTTCGATCACTGATTTCAAAAACACGAAGACCTTTACCGTTTGCATACACCGCACAGAAAGTGAATACGTTTGGATATGTTTCTTCATCGTAAATCCAGTCTCCTTTGAAAAACTTCTTTTCCAATTCCGTCTCCTCGCTCGTTAAAAGGGAGGATATTACTCCTCCTTATTTTAAAAATCAACCGGTTGTTGCATTTCGTCGGTTGTATCTACGCTCAACAGTGATGACTCAAGCTCAATGTAAGGATCAGATGTGGCGTACATATGAGTAGTCTGTGTATCGTACCGCAACCATCCAGCATCACCCGTGTTACCCGTGCGACGACACTTAACCAACTGAAGCTTTGTTGCTGAACGCTTCACCGGATCAGGATTCATTTTATCTCGACTAATCAGGATTGTATTAAACGCAATCTGATTCAACGCAGAAGAACCCATCAGTTGGTATTCCGTTACGGCGTGCGGATTTTCTTCGGATGGCTTACGCATGTGACTTACCGCAATCACACAAGTATCGGTCTCCTTGGCAAATTTCAACAGGGTATCCATAAACTCAATAATCGCACCGTTGTCGCTACTATTTACGCCAGCCTGTACTGGGTCAATAATGATTACGTCACAGTTTTCAGCTTTCGCCAAGTAGCTCAGCTTGTCAAAAATCTCATCAGTTGAGATACTGCCCTGATGGTCAACATAAACAAACTGATCCTTTTTAGCAAGATTCTCAAAGAAACGACTCTTCAATCCCTCCAAATCAATAGTGGATCGTTCAACTGTACGAAGATTTACCCCAGCGTCAAGCGAGAGTAGATCACGAACAACCTCTCGTTTGGTTCCTTCAAGATACATTGCACCGACTTTAAATCGAGTATTCTCAATTAGATGGTAAACAACATTATTGATAATAGTTGATTTACCAATCGATGTCAAAGCACCAATAATTGTGATTTCACCTTTCTCCATACCGCCATTCATCATTTCATTCAAATGCGACCAAGAAGAAGGTAGTGGAATCTTTACATTATTATCCTCACTTTCAAAATCTTCCCACATCTGGCTAAGGTGCAGTACATCAACCCGACTGAAAGGAACGGCTTTCCAGAACACTTGCTTGAGTTCTGCAACTCTACCAGCACGAAGCATATCCGAAGCATCTTTAACGCCAGCAGGAAACTTAGCAATATACGCCTTACCCGGACTTAGAAGCCGTGCAGCTTCTTCAAGATATCGTTGACCGGGTTCATCATTATCGAACGCAAGGACAACCTTCTCAAAAGAGTTTACATACTCAAAGTTGGCTTTCAATTGCTTAATGATACTACCATCACCACAAGTAACGCTAACACATGCCGTCCAATAAGGTGTTTTTTCTCCATTCTTTTCGACTTCCGAGTAGAGGGCTTGAGCAAAGCTCATAGCGTCCTCTTCACCTGTTGTAATAACAAGGTATTTCTGACCAGCCTCAAATACTGATTGACCGAATAATTCGTTTGTAGCTTTAGTGCTACCGATGCCAATGAAAGTTTTCGGTATACTTCTTTTCTTAAAACCTACAATCTTACCGTCAACTGTTGACGGATAATACCGAGCAACAGCTTTATCCTCACCTTCAATTTCTGTATGTACACCATACTTACGCGATGTAATACGTGTAATCCCTCGCTCCTTCCATCCGCGAAATTGAATCTTTTCAATCTCAGAAAAATCTACAACTTCATTCACCTTAGTTCGTACTCCTTCTTTGGTTTTTACTCCGGCATCTTCTACTTTATCCGGGCTAAAATATGTGTTACACGAGAAGCAAAAACTATCAGTAATAACTTCTCCCTCAACCTCTTTCCGATAAACAGCCATACCATCGGATGATGTACACCTTATACAAGAAGTATGGTATAGCAATTCACCATCTACGTTGTCGTGTTTGCTCAAATCAACCTCCTTCAAGAGTCTCACTTTTCAAGTGTTCACTTTTTCAAATGCTCACTTTTCAAGTGAGTACGCTTCTTAAACAACACACCATCTTTTACCCCAAATATTCTAGAAAAGACAGGGTTCCCGTGGCACACCCAACCAATTAGAAAGGTAAAAGGACCAACAACCCCTCCAATAAAGCTGATTGGAAACTCTTCCCAAGTAAAATCAAACTCCTTCGTCCACCAATAAATAAAACTGGCTGCTCCAGAGATGAACCAAACAATACAGATTACGATAAACAGAAAAGCTTCCATTATTCCTCCTCAAGCCATTTCTCAAACTCGTAACTACTGTAAGCGTAACGAGAATGACGCCCACGATTTTTGAATCTACGTTCAATAGCTGCTTGAAGCTGCTTCACATCGTCATAATACTCTTCATCCCACTGACCTTCAAGACCGTAACAAGAGCAGTGGCTGCCATGTACCTCAAAGAATTGCTTCTTTTGCTTATCATACCCAAGCACATAAGCATCACCACTGTAATCTTCATATGTGTAATCAGCATACAGAAGGGTAAGGTTTGATGGAAGCTTTAGCTTATCTCGATCATAGTATTCTTGGAACTCTGCAAACACTTCATCTGGTGTCCCAAAAAGATCAGGTTTCTTTTTCAACAGTGCTGTTTTAGTTAGTTTCATACCTATTCCTCCAAAACTTTAGCTGATCGCTTGGCGATATCTGAAATTAATTTGATTTGCTTAATCAAGTATGTGTCCAGCGGTTCTTGAGTTTCATCGTCAATCCAGTCACGATAATCGTTCTCAGAATCCCAAATACAATGGCCCATGTACTCAATATAATCACCAATGGGAGACTCAACATACTTCAGATAACTGAAGTAGTCGTGTTCATAGTAGTCAGATTCGAACAGTTTGTAGTTCAGAATCTTTATAATATCTTGTGTATTCATCACTCCTCCATCTCAGCTTCATATCGCCCATGAGCAACACCCTCATTAAAAGCCTTCTCACTCTCAGCTTCTACAATCTTCTCCCACTTCTCAGCTTCAATATCCTGTATTTCTTGGACAATATAGCACAAGAAGTCTTCAAGCTCAAATCCTTTACAAACCAATGTTCCATTGTAAGCAAAGCTCAGAAGCTCTTTTGGGGAATACTGCCTGTAACCTCGTGAAATGTCAAGGCTACTCATCTACCACCTCCCAACGAAGATCACCAACAGCATCATAGATATGACCACAAAGGTGTGAGTTTTTCAGGTTAACTGTGATAGTGAGACCATCATCCGCCTTTAACAGCCCAAGGTCTTCCTTGATAACGGGATGCTTCTCCGCATCGTAAATCTTACCAACTGTGAGATATCCTTGAACTTCGCTTGCAAGTTCACCATGACCAACAATACGTACTTTCACGAACGAATCTCCAATACAGCGTTGACAGCGATGAACTCACTTGAATCGTTGTAGTTTACCTCAATCTCCCAAACCTCGCCATTTGAAAGACTTATTAGAGAACCCTCATCCGTATACATTACATACAGTCCATCTTCATCAATATACACTCCACCCTGCTTAAGTTCGTGACGGGTTACCACTGGGTTGATGTGTCGAACGTCATTAATTTCCATCACTTAACCTCCATTTGATTAACAAGCTGTTTGATTGCAGAGAATACAGTATCAACTTCGTCAATATCAAGACGGATTTGTTGGATAGCTCCGTTGTAGTCTTGCTCTACAATCAAGAATGCTCCACCACCCTCATCTTCTAGGTAAATCTTAGTGGTATTTTCGTCGTAAAGCATTGAGCCTATGTCGCTTACAGCTTTGTTCTTTGCGACGATTACACCAGTGAAAAACGATACATAAGGAGGCTTTTCGTTTGACATTTGAGGGACTTCTTCCACCAGTTCGACGCGGTACCCAAATGCGCCCTCTTCGAACTCCTCAAATTTTACAATATGACCCTCTAAGCCAGACACTGTAAGAATTTCTTCTGGGTTCCTACATTCTGTATACGCAGCATAGTATTTTTCGTCTTCTTTCCATTTTACTTTATCACCAACCTTGAATTTGCTCATTCTTCTTCCTCCGAATGTTTGTATTTCTTAGGGTGTAGCTAAGCTTCTTTCTTCTCATCTGTCAAGACAGCAGGCTTACAAAATTTATTGAAATGCTTTGCCACGTAATTCCTGTCTTTGTGCTTCATTTCCCACACGCCTTACGATAAATTGCATGAATCACTGTACCAGCCGGAATATCCTCTGTTGTTGGCACTGTAACACCATAGGTTGCATCGGAGCAATCAAAATAAATCTCTGTGTCCAATGTGTAGCGTCCAACAGGGTCTTGCACGATCCAGCGTGTACCCTTGTATTTGAAATTGTTCTCCTTTGTACCGTAATCATAGAACTCTCGCTCTACGAGGTGGATGTTCCCGAAGTCATCCTTGAGGAACGGCACCATATCAAGAACAGCAGCCTGTGTAAAGAGGGGAATCGACAGGGTTACAGCAGCGATAATCTTTTTCATCTGTGTCTCTCCTTTGTTCGTTTGGTTGAAGACAAATATACACTACATCTACAGCTTTGCAAGCATTATCTTCTTAATTCATTTCTATCGTCTAGCTGCACAGGATAGAGAAAATCAATGAGAATCTGTGTTGCTTTTGGGGATATGTGGTGTAGAATCCTAGCTCAAAGATGTATTTCACAGAAACGTTATGCATATAGGAGAGGAAGTGGGGGATGTATGGTTAGGGTTAGGGATTTAGATGCTTTAAGTAGGTATACATTGCTCCTACATAGCTATAGAAGTAAACCATTCAGACACAGCAGTAAAGCCTATGACCATCTCGTAGATCAGTTTACACAGGAGATGGGGAATAGGAAATACAATGGTGTTCAGTGGTTCTTTACCAACCTAGCTAATGCTCTGAAGCTGGGGCATTCAGCCATGACTGTAAAACTTGACTCAAAATACTGGTCTTCCAATAAAGCGGGGATTGGGTATCGTCAAGTGAAGGGCGTGGTTGACTGGATGCAAGAGAGTGGTTTTGTAACTCTTTATACAGGGAGCAAGGACATTGTTGCTGAGTGGAGGTCTTACCCAAGCGTTTTGAAATTTGAAGAAAAACTGCTTGATTTGATAGACATTCAGAGTGTAAGATTATATATTCCTGACGATAGACTTGAATTTCCTATCGTCCTTAAGGATCGTGCTACTAAAAAGGTTATTGACTTGGATATTACAGAAGAGGTGATGAACATGGCACAGCAAATGGATTCCTATAACGAGTCAGTTGATGCTGTTCGTGTGGAGTTTAACGGGGAACCTGTACCAATGATTGAGTATAAGCGTTCATTCTCTGGAAACCTTTTCCAAGGTGGTCGTCTGTTCGTGCATGGCGGTAGCGTACAGCTTATTCCTGAACGTTATCGTTTGAAGTATTTGACAATTGACGGTGAGCGAGTTGCTGAAATTGATTACCGAGCAATCCACGCTGCCCTTCTCTATGAGAATGTCGCACAACAGGAGCCTTCGGTGTATGCACTGGCGAACGAAGGGTTTGATCCTTACAAGGCAGATCGCTCCTTTATGATTGTAGATGATATGGAAGTTGCAAAACATAAAGTAAAATTTGGGTTGAAGAAGTATGACCCTGTGCGGAATTTATACAAGCGGGCGTTGATGATGGCTATTAACAACCCAAACCGCACGAAAGCTTGGGGAGCACTGAACACGGATATTCATAAAGACTCTAAACTTGACCCAGAAGATCGTCGTTATGTTGGCCTGTTCAAACCAGATTCCAACAAGGTGCTGGAAGCCGTTGCGGAGCACAACGAGTTAATCGAGGATCATTTCTACAAGGATAACGGGGTAAAGCTTCAGTTTGTAGATAGTCAGATTGCCCTGAGAGTCATTGATTATCTGGTGCAAGAGGGGCAAACGTGTCTTGCCTACCACGATAGCTTTGCTGTGAAAGAAAGTGTTGCACCTTTACTGGAATCTGCTATGATTTCGGCATGGAAGGATGTGATGGGTGAAAATAAATTCTGTTTTGTAGAGAGGAAATGACATGAAAACATATTGGGAACAAGATAAACCATATCGAGTCAACTACGCAAAGCTGTTGAATGATCTTTGTCACGACACACGTCCTTGGATTAAAGACCAAGAGCCTCCCAAAGACGGAACACAGCTTTATTTCTTGTGCCAGCCAGATTATATGGGCGATCCTCAGTACGATGTTGGTTGCTGGCAAGACTATACAAAAGCTTGGTGGTGGGATGGTGTTCTTAGAGGAGAGTGGAATACCGATTTCGGGAACTGCGAACAAATTCTAGGATGGAAGCTTGTTCTATGAAAGCAGGTAAATTTATTGACGGAGTTCCCTATTGTTGGGAAGAAATTTACAATCTCACAGGATGTTGTCGAGAAGATTTTCTTTACGACACAAGCGGAGAGTGCTACAATCTGCTCATCGAAGCAATCAAAGCTAAGAAAGGAGATGAAGATGCTGAAAAGTGAACGCTTTATGGTGATAGATCAAAATAACCATATCTATTTTAATGAATTTGGTTCCGATGAAGAGATAATGACGCTTGAAGATGCTAAATGGTTGGTGTACAAGCTTTCTGATGGGGCGGAAGAAGACCGCCTGAAGTTGAAAGTTTTTGAACTTGTGGAGGTTTAGTAAATAAATCCTTGCAATCGTAAGGAAAACACCGTAAACTGCCCCACATACACCGCTATCCACAAGAACATGAGGAATTAGAAATGAAATTTCTAGAAGATAAAGGTTATAAGTGTTGGAAAACTGATGTGGATGACGTTAGTACCTCAAAACATTGGCAGCGCAGGGTTGACCTAGACAAAGGCTTTGATGCCCCTTTGTGTCAGTGTAATGAAAAGCTTCACATTAACATCCGTCACCACGAGTTTGCGATTCAGGACCACGAGCATAAATCTTGTGAGATTTACATTTGTGGTGAAAACAAAGATGGCGAATGGTGCGACATCAAGATTTACAGTGTAAAGCCGGAAGAGTTGGAAGAAAAGCTTGACGGTCTGGAAACTAAAGTGTTGAATATGTGGAAAGCATTCAACGAGTAACGACTTTAAATGAACACATATTCATCTAAGCTATACAATATGCTTATTGAAGCAGGGTTTTCCATAGAAAAGATTGATAGGCTCTGGACAATCTTTAGCTTGACGGCTGATAAGAAAGAGCCTATTCTGTGGTCAGCTTCATTGGGAAGCCTTCTAAAACAAGCTGAAATTGAATTAGGAATGTGATATGAACACATCTACAGAATACAAAGAAGGGTATCGACTGGGAGTCGAGGATTGTGAATATGCAATAAAGCTTGGTTATAGCGCCCTTGTGCAGCATTTAAAGCACTGGGAAAGCTATACAGCGCAAGATGATGAGGATAAGGAAAATATCCTTGGATATATCCAAGCCCTTAAAGATTTTGAAGATAAATTGTTTTCTACAACAGAGGGGTAGCTAATAGACCATTCATCGGGTTGGCTATGTGCCATCATTGATTTGAAAAGTTTTCATGCTACTATTACCGGGCTTTCTTCTGAGGTAAAAATCTAGAAGAAAGCTTTTCTGTTAATAAATAGGAGACAATAAATGTCTGACGAACAAGCTAAAGAAAACTTAATAACAGCTTTCATTCCCTTGGCAGAGGCTATCCATGCTCTTGCCACATCGAACCAAACGGCTGTATTAGCGGAGATTTCTGCACTAAAAGACGAGATAGCAAAGCTCACGGCAATCGGCGTAGATATCGAAAACGCAGAGTCCGCAGCGGTAGCGGCTAAGACGGCTGCGGAACAAGCGTCCGCCCGCGTCAATACGCTGACTGGTCACGTGCTGGTTGTGCGCGACAATCAAACGACCATCCTGGCAAAGCTGGACGCACTCTCCGCGATGGTTACCGCCATTTCCGCTACCTTGGATGAAGTCAAAGCGTCGCTACCTGTGCCGCCTGTCGAAGAACCGGAAGAGCCTACCGAGCCAGCACCAGAACCCGAACCGACTCCTGAGCCAACGCCGGAGCCGGAGCCGGAACCTGTTGAGTCTGCGCCCCTGGCTGGTGTGAACTTCGCTGGCATGGGCAACAATCCCGACGTTGACGCGTCGTACACTCCGAAGCTGGGCACGCACTACCGCTCTATCCTCGATAAGCCGAACGTTGACTACATCACTCGCTACAAGCCCGCCAACGGCGGCAAATGGGTTGCCCGCATTCCCTACGCAGCCGAACGACTCTTTAGTGTGGCAAATGGTTCGTTCACGGTGAAAACCGCGTATTTGGATCAGATCAAGGCCGTAGTTAGCGCGCTTAACAACGCCGGTGCGACCGTTCTGCTGGACATGCACAATTACTGCCGTTGGTGGATCAAGACTCCGGCAACGCCGATCAGTTGGGCACAGCGCCAGCAGCGTACCGTCAACGGCGTTTCGTCCGACTCGCAATGGATTCCTATCGGCCACGAACTCTGCCCGGTCGACTACGCGATGCTGGCGAGCATGTATGAAGTCATCGCTAAAGAGTTCAGCGGCTATGACGTCATGTACGGCCTGATGAACGAACCGCACGGACGTGGCGAGAAAGACGGCGGTTACGACGTGCAAGGCCAATGGGTTGCCAACGTGCAGCAACTTATCGACGCGGTGCGTTCGGTGGACACTGAACATTGGATCACCGTAGGCGGCAACGCTTATTCGTCCGCGAAGAACTGGCGAGCCGTGTCCGATGGTCTGCGCAACGTGGTCGGTGAGAAAATCATGTTCGAAGCGCACCAGTACCCGGACGAGAACGGCAACGGCGGCGGTAGCTGGAAAAAGGGAATTGTCCACTCTATCGACCCGGCTGCACGTGTGGCGGACTTCTACGACTACCGCGATTGGTTGCTTGAAGTTGGGCGCCCTGGAATGATCGGTGAGTTCGGCACGCCGGTTACTTACGAAAAATGGACTGCCAACAGCGGCGGAACGTTTGAGTACACTTACACGGTGCAGGGCGCAACCGAGTACTTGCAACTGATGGGCGACTTTTCGACCGAAAACGCGATTCTGTGCTGCCAGTGGCTTGCAGGCCCCGGTGACGCGGACAACTACGCGAACGGCATGGATACCGAAAGCACGCTTAAGGCGAACGCTCAAGCGACGGTCGCACGCATGGGCACTGAAAGCGCCGCAGGTTTCGGGCCTTTCCCTGTGCAGTAACGCAGCACGGCAATAAAAGACGGCCAAACGCTTGCACAGGTTTGGCCGTTTTGCTATAAATGGTGGTAGGAAATTGCTTACCACACAAGAGGCGACACACATGAAACAGAGCTTGGCTCTGAATTGCCAAGGATGGTCTCTGACGAGACCTACGAGAACACAGGAGAATCAAAATGCGTGTACATATGAGCCTTGAAGAGAAACGCAAGCTTTTAGATAGTGCAAAAGGTCAGTATTTCTCCGTGGCTTGGGTGAAGAAGTCAGGAGAGACACGAGAGGCGATTGCTAAGAAGTGGGAGCGTCGTTTCTTGCATGGTGAGCCGGGAGAGAACAAAAACACTTGCGCTGATAAGCCACATCTGTATACTATTGCAGAGCAAGCGGTGGAAGGCTGGCGCAACGTCGATTTACGGACTCTGCGCAAAGTCAAGATCAGCGGCAAGCTGTACGAATTCGATAACTGAGAGGAGCAACCATGTACGACTACGACCAGCACCAAGAAGGCCCGAAAACTAAAGACTCATTCTGGGCTGAGCTTGATAAAGAGGATGTACACGATGTCATTGAAAAGCTACAGCAAAAGCCTTTGACTGGTGTTTCAAAGCACTATGCCGATGGCTATGGCTCAGCGTTGGATGATACCTATTATGCCGCTACGCTCTGTATTAGCGCTGTCAAGCAGCACATTGACCACTGGCAAGGATATGTTGCCACAAACGCAGAAGAGCATGGCTATTGCAATGGTCTGAAGGACGTGCTAGACTTGCTTACAGAAATCGTTAGGGAGCGTATGTGATGACAACAGATGAAACCATTGTCTATATCGAAGGTGGGATTCGTCGTATCCTTGAGGCTGTAGACAAGGAACGGGCGTATTGGGCGTGGTCATTCAGTCATGGTCAGATTTACATGGCTGAGAGCCTTGGGGTTATCCACCACGAGACAGCACGAGACTTGCACAAGAAGACGGATGAGTGTCTGGACACAGCATTGGCTGAATTGAAGGGGGAATAACCATGTCAACATTTGCACACTTTATTCATATCTGCTTGGTGTTGTTGACGGGGTTCCTGTGGGCACCTGTGTACATTCTATGTATCATCAGTGCATCAGGTAAACGTCGCCGTGAAGAGCTGGCATTGCTTAAAGAAATCGCACGTAACAGCCGGGAGAAATGAAATGGATATGGCACAAGAGAGGGAGCAGTACATCGAACATAAGCTTATGGAAGCCCTGAACAGCTTCAAGGAGTCTATGCAAAAGGTTGCACAAGATGCCGTGTCAGAGGTATATGGTGATGTCCTGCCATATGTTGTATCTGACGCTGAATTCAACATCGCCAACCGGGTGGAAGGTTGTGTTAAGAACTTGATTGCCGGTGATTTTGAGGATGTATCATCGGATGGATTGTCTGTACTTCTTCAAGTGTCAGACAGTTATGGAATAAATCATCGCATTCACATCTCCAATTATACAAAGATGTTTGATAAGATTTATGAGATGTATAAAGATGAATTGCAAAACGAGAAGATCAAAGCACTAGAAAGCGAGCTTACGATTCTCCGTGATGTAGTTAACAGTCGGAATGGGTACTATTAGCGGATAGGCTCCGATAGCTAAAATCAATTAGACGAGGATTAACCCTGTAGCTATCATCGTCACATACAAACAGCATCCATTGAGGAGTTGATGCTATGAGTAGGATGTACATTCAGCCGTCGTGGGTAGGAGCAGCAGAAGATTGGAGCGGAGACAGCCCAGACAATCGCAAATGCTCAAGCCGTGAACTATATCTGCCAAACGGTAAGGCTAACACCAAAGCATTCGCGGACGAAGCGCCGAAGCCTAAAGCTAAGAAGAAACGCAGCATTGTAGAGCGTGTGTCTTTAGCCGACAGTCATTACAACAGGCTTGAAGCTCTGAGCCTTGAGCTTGATAAAGAGCTTGAGCTTGGGAACGTATCATTTGAGGACTACGCATATCTGCGTCAAGTGATGGACAGCCGACTTGAGAAGGCTTGGAATCGTCTAGCAAAAGCGAGGGGTTTTGTCGAGGAACAGCTAGAGGCTGAAAGCCACAACAGCTACAGACAGAACGTTGATTTTGATAGCAAAAACCCCAGCAAACAATCGGTTTTTAGTAGTGTTTCGATTGACTACAGCAAGGTGGATATGCCTGCTGTCTTCGATAGCCTCAAAGATGACAACGTTTTTAAGGTTGTCTATTTTTATACAAAAAATTTAAGTAATAGGATTAAGTGTATTTGTCAAAAGTTATTTTAATAGCTGAGGAAAATATCAACTGTGGATTTAGAAGAAGTTCTAAGTAAAAATGGTCTAGAACAAGATGAGTGGAGTCTTACACGTCCTAAGTTTGGGGAGCACGGACAGCTTGAAGTTGTTGGATGGAGTGGTAGGAACCAAGTGAGTAATAAGTATTATATTCTTAAATGTTCTATTTGCTGTAAAGACCCTGAGCTATTTGGTGAAGGGTATTTTAAAACTTTTAAAAACAATCTTAACACGCAAACTATCCCGTGTGGTTGTAGTAAGAGACACCATTGGTCTGAAAAACAATATGTAGTGAAATGCTCAAGAAGGGCAGAAGAGCTAGGTTATACATTTTTGGGTTTTCAGGGCGACTCTGTACGCTATCATACTAGATACACCAGACTAGCCTGTAAAGAGCATGGTGAGTGGTGCAGCGTTACCGTAAACCATCTCCTAGGTAGCAACAAGCGCGCTAGGTGTCCTGGGTGCAAAGTGGCAGCTCGGGGTGAAGGTCACAGTAAATCAGACGAAGCTAACATAGCAGAGTTCCTTGCTTCTGGTGCTTTTCATCCAGAAACTAAATTTTGGAGAAGTGACCGTAAGACTAGACAAGGTTGTAAATCTTATTGGTATCTATATTGCCCTGAATGTGAAACTCAAGGGGAGGCGTTTGTAGGAAGTCTTGTAAAAGGGCACCTTTCCTGCGGCTGCTCAACTTGGCAACAAACAGAAGCTTATATTAATCTTATAATGGAAGAAGATTTACCAATAGCTATTAAATTTGGGATAGCCAATAAAAGTACCAGAAGAGCTAAAGTTCAAAATAGGTTCTCGTGTTATACTGTTAGTAACTATCTAATATATAAGTTTCCAGATATAGATTCATGCAGAAATGCGGAAAGGCAGTGTAAAAATGAATTAGAAACTGGTGTTATTCTTAAAAGAGATATGCCCGATGGTTACAGTGAAACCACATGGTTTTATAATTTAGATAGGGTGATAAAAATTTATGAAAATAGTGGAGGGTTAAAGCTTGACAGCTAGACAGACTATTGCTAAGATTCCCCCAACAGCAACGAACTGAGGTAGACAATATGGAATGCCCACATTGCGATTACAAAAATGGATGGGGTTGGTGGGACACAGATTTAGGTAAGAAGTATTTCAAAGCGGACGGGATGCTTGGGGATCTTTATAAACAGTCGACACCTTTCGTCAGACAAACAGAGCCGCTTAAATCTGAGTTTATTGCGGCTTTTGCTTGCCCCTGTTGCCACAAAACTTTTATTTCTCAAGAGTAAAACAAAATGACTACTTTCTATGAATGGGAAGAATCATTCTTCTCTAGCATGACAACAGAGCGTTATGGTCAAGCTTTCTGCAACGAGTTTATAAAGGCTTCATGGTCTGAGCTATTCTATGCAGACACAGCAACAGCCCGTAACATGGTTGTACAGTGGTTGATAGATAATAATTATTGGCCTAATGTTCCTGATATAAACAATCAATTGGATAAGACAGATCAAGACGCTTAAGCTACACACAACAGATAAGCAAACGGAAGAATAGAAAATGTACAACACACAAGAGAGTAAGAACATGAAATCCTACAAATACGAAGAAATCGTAGAACGTAAGAACAAAGAAAAGAAGATTAAACAAGAACGGCGTAATGTTCGTCAAGCTAAACGCTTTGATTGGACTGGAGAATAGTTATGGGTCTTTTAGCTCTTGGCTGGGCGATAGCACAGCATCCTGTTCTAATATTACTTCCTTTGCTTCTAGTGGCATTTAGTTTGGCAGCTTTGGAAGTGAATCACAGCGAATACGGGAGTGTTTGAAATGGGCATTACATTATCAATTGTTGTATTCTTGCTTGTCTTGTTCTCTTTCATTTGTGGGAGGCTTTGGGGTTATTCTGATGGATACTCTGCAAGCCTGCGAGACATGAAGCAAGCAACACGCCATGAAGCTTTGAATAGACGTAAGCTATCAGCTCAAGAAGCTTGATAGAAACGTTTATAGAAAATAGTTGTTGACGTGGACAAAGGAAGTCCTTAGAATGAGCACATCAAGACTAGAAAGGTGGGTGATAAAATGTCCGATCTTCAGAAAACCTTCGCATCCAACATGAAAGCCAGCCTTCTTCTAGAAGTCGAATCGCTAAAGGCTGAGATGTCTAACCCTAAGAGTCGTCCTGCTAAAAACAAGCAGCGTGCAAAAGCCATCGAAGCTAAGTTAGAAGCAATTCGTCAATGTGACATCATCTTGGGAGTGACAAGCAAATGAGTGACGCAAGGGTCTGGACTGTCAGTGTGTGGGATGGTAATTCCTCCTATTCGTTTGAACGCTACGGAACTTATGAACAAGTTGTCAATACACTGGCGGGATATCCACCGGCCTATATATGGAGTGTCGATTGATGAAAGTTCTTCACTACTGGGAATATTACCCAAAGACAGGACAAACAATTAAGCGTAAATTCCACCCTTTGCAAACTTATTTCACAGGGTGTAGTCCATACAAAGGCGGAGAGTATGTGGGACTACCATTTATTAAGGCGGCGGCATTGGTCGAGGATTGGAATAAAAAACTAGGTCACGAAGGCGTCACATTTCTATTGCACGAACCAGAGAAATACAAACCCTTTTAACAAAACAATAACTAAAGGAAGAACTAGAAAAATGATGCTGTACGCTCTTATCATTAATGTTTGCTTGGCTTCTACTGGGCAATGTCATGCTGTTAATCCAGAAATATATACAGACATGACAGCTTGGGTATTGGAAGTGAAACACCAACGAGAAACATTGTACAAGGGCAAAGAAGCTCTAGTGTATTGTGAGGCGATAGAAGAAGATCACTAAAATTCTATAAAATCTCTTGCAGTGGTTAGTCAAGGCTGTATAATGAAACCTATTGAGAGGCACAAAGCCTCGGAGGAGAACGAGATGACCTTCAACAAAGCCCCTTACTATCGCCAAGCAGAACTCGCCAAAGTGGCAGCACGTAAGCAAGCAAAGCTGAAGTACACAGCCTATATGAAAGAAAAGCTGGCTCAATTCAACGTTGGTCTGATTTCTGCTGATGAATATTACGAAGCAGAGCGCAGCGCCCGCATCCTGCTTATCAAGTGAGAGATAGAAAAGGGCAATTGAGAGCGCAGGAAGCTATAGAAAATAACAATTATGAAGAATGCAAGATTCTTGTACACTGAACACAAGCGAAAGGGAAAAGCCCTTGAGCAACCAAAGAGATTAAGAACATGGCACGTAAAGAACTAATCTACGCAGTAGACAAAACCACTAACGAAGTTGTCCGGGTGTCTAAGTCCTACCAAGCAGCTTTAGAGTTTCAAGCTTCAAGCCGTGACAATGCAAAATCTCTGTTCCTTTGCACTTCTGAAGTCACACTAAAGAAAGGTGATGTGATGGCTTTTGTAAAGGATGTTCTGTGATGAGTATTAAAAGTTGGTCTAAGCCTTACTGCAACCTGACACACTACGGAACACTGGCAGACAACAGGAGAGCAACTGTCGAGATTGGGGAACGTCTTCACCGCCTTAGCATGTGGTCCAAGAGTGGAGACGGTTTCAACCCGCCTGTAAAGTGGTTTGAGTCTGTCGAAGAGGCGAAGAAGGCTGGCGAGGAGTGGGCGAACAGCCTTTAAAATAAATCAAAATAATGCTTGCAGCGCCTCGAAAGAGGCGCTAGAATAGCCACAACAGCAAACGAAACAGCCAGAAAGGCTAAGGAAAACACCATGACCATCATGACCAAGAAAGTAGCTGGATTCCTGTTCTTTCAAGTAGTAGACGCCAAGGGTGAAGTCTTGCAAGTATTGTGCAGCAAAGAAGAGGCGCAAGCCTGGATGGAGGCTCAGAAATGAGCCTAGATACAAAAGAATCTGTCGAACAAAGGCTAGAGGCTCTTACAGCTCTAGCCAATGAGCGCATGGACAAGGCAACCCACCTCCCCGGCCTTGTATACGCTGGTATTTTCTGGCTCACTGTTGAGGAAGTGGCAGAGCATCACGCGCTTGTACAAGCTTTGCAGGCTCTTACAAAGGATAGCGCGGAGAATGCAAGGCTGAGAATCCAAGAGAAAATAAAGCAAAGAAAAACGAAAAAGATGCTTGACGCAACCCCATGAAATTCTTAAAATGGGCACATCAGCCACACACTAAGAGGTGTTACGGAATGTCCGACAAAACCTACATGGTCCTTGTTACAGCAGCCACTTTCGCCAGCGGGGTTATCTTCATGGGTCTGATGTTCGCAGCTTGCACAACAATGTTAAAATTTTCTCTCGCCGGGGCTTGACCTCGGCTTTTCTTATGCGTAGTATGTAAATCACGGGAGCTTAGCGGAGCTAAGACAACGAGGCAGGGAGGTACCTGTAGATTGGCTACCTATTAGAACAGCCCTCATGATAGGGAAATTCAATGCAAATTCTTGTTGACTTCTTACGGTGTGGGCACTAATCTATACATAACGAAGCAAGACAACCAACCAAGGAGAAACACCATGTACGCCATCACTCTCGACAGCATCCGCGTCTTCCCCCTCTACAGTGATAAGCAAGCTGCACTCGATGTTCTCACCCTCATCAACACCAAAGGTCTGCGTGGTCGCTTTGACTACAAGCTGGAGCAAATCTAACACACACGGAAGCCGCCGAAAGGCGGTTTTCTTTTGTCTAGGCCGTGAGTTTACGAACGAGCACCCTCCCTCCTCGGACGTGACTCCATGTGGTTATATTCTCACAGCACCAGACACGATGCAAGCTTTTTCTCAAAAAGATTTTCTTTTATTTTCTACACAAAAACGCTTGACGTGTCTGTCATCCTTTGCGAGAATATCTCCAACGAAACAAACAACATCGGTTAGACACCAAAGGGCGAATAAGATGGAAAAGTATGATCTCAACGTAAACATGAAAGCCTTCAACCAGAACAAGGCTGCCGATCATAGGATTGTTGGAATCTTTGAGGACAATAAAGAGGAGTATAAAAAGGCTGTAATATACCTGAAGTGGTCAAAACTTTATGATGCTCCTAAGTTACCATAATGAATACCAGCATAACACACAAAGAAACAAACAAACCCCGAGGAAAAAGCCATGAACATCATCGAGAAAGCCAACAAAGCCGCCGAACAATTCAACGCAGCTATGGCAGAGCTGTTCCCTTCCTACATGGCAAAGGCTGTTGTATCTACTAACCTAGGCGGCGCACTTGTCATCAGCTTTGCGAACGTTGCTAGCGTAGAAGACGCACCGAATAAAATCATTATGAACGCCAGCGGCTACATGCGGTTTATGATGCACCTAACAGATAGCCGGGGTAAAACTCTGGCAGATGACGCCCCGGTTGAAATCGAGCTGCTTACGTGGTCGATTCCTTACAAGTCCGAGGTCATCAAGTATCGGAAGATTAAGGGCAAAAGCCCAGAGGAGGCTATGCAGAAGCTTTTCAAGTGGTTTGAGAAGAACGCCGAAGCTATCCGCAGCCTGTAAAATACTTCAGATAAAAGCTTGCACAAGGGGAGAAAAGGCATTAGAATAGCACCATACCCAACCAGAACACAGGAAACAGAATCATGAACACTCGCACAGTATTCGAAGCAACCTTCGAAAGTTTTGAGAAATCTAATCATTACAAGCAAGCTATTGTTCAAGCAGAAAAGGATATTGAATCCTGTCACAGTATCGGTAAATTTGACGATGGTGATCCAAACCATCCAATGTATAACGATAATTACAACTATGTGACAGGGGAATATAAACTTTTTGGGTATGAACAAGAAGCTTTTATGTCTAAGCAGTACAAATAAAGCTTGACCTAAGCCCCTTCGGGGGCTATCATTCTTCCCACAAGCTAACTAATCGGAAGCAAAACCATGATCCTAGCCATTCTCTCCCTCTGTTCTGTTGCTGGGTACATCATTAGCCGTCCAGTTGTTAAAGCCTTTGGAGTGTAAAGAGATGAATGTTCAAGAATTGGCAGTAAACAAGCGCACAGCTCTGATGATGTTCTGGAATGCCGGACACAACACAGAAGCAAAACTAAAGGCTGCTAGTGATAAGCTGGAAAGCATGAAACAGCCTAGCAAGGGTTATTGGTATGCTTCTGATGTTTCTAAGGTTATTGGAGAATAAACAAAATGTCGTTTGAACCAAACAGTATTGAATCCCTATTCATCCAAGCCTTCTGTATTGTTGTGTGTGCATTGCTTGTCGGATGTTTTGTTGAGAAGAAATTGAATAAAAGCTAAAAAGATGGTTGACAGGATCAGGCTGTAGCTCTAGAATAAACCCATCAAGACGATAAAGCCCACAAGGGCAAAGGAAGGTAGACATGACCACTAAACTCCAAGCACTTAAAGGCGGATGCTATAGCGAAATAAATGGCGATTGGTACGATGGCGGTCGCTTTCTCCCTGAGACTTGCCTGCCTAAAGGCACCATCAAGCTTGTGAAGAAAGTGGCAAAGGTACAAGGTAACATCGCCAAGCTTGAAGTTAAAAAGAGTTTCACAGGTTATAGTGTATTTGCCACTTACACAACAAACCTAAACAGCTTCAAGGTAGTGTTTAGCGGTACATCCAAGGATGAGGCCAACTCTTTTGCAAAGGCACTAATCGAAGAAAAAGCTGAGCAATACAAAGCCGATGGTCTGGTCCCTCATCCAACAAACCTGATCCTACTCTGAGAGTATACAGCTATGACTTATCGTTTCTTTATTTACAACAAACAAACCAACAAACCTGCTCTTGAATACCAGACAGATAACTGGCAATCCTGCAAGCTTGATGCTATCGCATATCGTGAAGATGGGTACAGAGGGTTCATTCTTAACACAAAAACAAACCAAAGCACAAGCTTCGATGAAGTGGTTTAATTTGTAGGATAACAAAATGAAATCTCTAACATTCAAACAGCGCCTAGCTCTAGCTGTACATTCCAGCCCGAAATCAAACTCTGTTTCTATGCCATACGGGTTTGAAGCTTATGCAAAGGTGGCTGCTAAGTGTAATAACAGGCGTCTGTCATACGATTGGAGATAACTATCATCCAGTCACTCCACTATAGAAATATACAATTAGCTCCAGAGCATTGGTGTGATTATAATAAACCCATCAAGAGGCAAAACGCCTCCTACCACGGAGAGACATGAAATGACCTACCAACAAGCTTGCAAAGCCGCTAAAGCAAACAAAGGTGTTTTTTACACTTACGACGCTGGGAATGATAAGATTGGTGGCGTGTACTGGTGCAAAGTGCGTGATCGTCTTATTAAACAGTGGTCAAACGATGGGAAGGTCTGGTATTGATATGGATAATCCAAAATGTGTGTGCTTGAATTGTTGGAATTTTTCTGATAGTTTTACGACCTGGACTAAAAATGAAAAAGGTGTACGCACTTGGTGGTACTGCATGGACTTTAGCGGAACCAATAATTTCCCGAAGACAAGACATTATAAGGAAAAAGGCTTGCCACTTGTGCGGAAGTGTCCAGCGTTCATGGGAAGCCGTGAAAATACAATAATTGCAAAAGGTTAAAGACATGAAACAGCAACGTTGGTACAAAGTAGAGAACGAACAAGCTTTCATTTTTGATAGTGGTTATGAAGATAAAAGTCAAAGTGTCAGTATTGTCCCGCTCTCCGATTTGTCCTATTATCGCAGGAACTTTCAGTTACAAAAGCTGTGGGATTAAAATGGATTACCTTCTGGTATCTCGCTAACACACAACGAAACACAAAAGCCCAGCTAAACACTGGGCTTTTTATTACCTGCAATAATCTCTCTGTAATCCATTGCGAGGCAATGAGCTATCATCCCTCTTAAGCCAGAAGTGGCTTAGCTTGGAGCACTCTTTAGATAGCATCATTTCTCCTAATTATCCTACCTTACAAGCGTACCAACACGCTGTGTTGTGTTAAGCGCAGCAACCCTGCTTTAACTAGAAACTTATTCTAGAATTACATTCTAGTTTCTATTCTCCCCTTTCGTTTACGAAAAAGAATATCAACCCCCTTTCTATTCTCTTTTCTTTCTCAAATTCTTTTCAAATAGTTGTTTACAAGGTAGTCCACCCTCCCTATAATGAACCCATACCAACAAAGGCTAGATGCCTAATAGGAGAGACACCATGAACGACTGGCACAATATCTACATCACTGATAAGACAGGTAAGAAATTCTTTAACACCACAGCTTCCCCTATGTCCACAATGTCAGAGATTAAGAACATCACTAGACACCTTGAAGGTATCAAGTCTGGTAACAAGTTATACGCTAAGGTTGGTGTAGACTCTTCCACTGCTGTTCTTATGCTTGATGACTCACCTTATCAGACTATGGATGACATCTTGGATGATGACTTACTAGCTGAACTACTCGGTTAATCTCTAAAGATAATACAAGCCCCTTCGTTGGGGCTTTTTCTTGTCTGTAAGACAGTATGGCACCCTTCTTGCTATTAGCACATACCATGCCATATCCCCTCAATCGAGATAGACCTAATGGGTATACACTCTGTTGTTCTTATCTCTAGATATTTTGTAAAAGTGATTGACTTAGGTATCGGACCGGGTTATGCTGTTAAGACCTTCAGACAGATATCTGGTATTTACAGAACTCATACTTCCCCATCAGATATTTTCTATACACAAAAAGAAAGGAGATACCAATTAAGGCATCTCCTTCTGAGAGGGGGTTGGTAATATTTTAGTTATTATAATTTCTTTAAGAGGTGCACTTCCCTAAGTCCCGATTTTTAAGGTATGTAGCACCTTTACTCCATTTCAACAACATTTCGAGATGGAGCACTCCCTAAGTATCCAGCTTCAACCACTCTTGCACCAGATACAGCATACGCTCTGAGAGAATGTAAACATACATATCCTTGTGCTCTCTAATGCTTCCACGAAAGATGAACTGTACTACTTCAGACAAAGCAAACAAGTCCCTATCTATCTGCACATCAAACTGACGCAGGTGTGAATCTAGGCTTCCGTGAGGGTAGATGTTCACCATGTAGATACAGTTAGTGCAATCCCTATACTCGTTAGAAGCTCTCATGTTCTTGGATACGAAAGGTTTTCTAAGGACTCCCTCTATTTTCTTTGCTCTCGTGTATCCAGAACCTTCCATAGTCTTTTCATAATCCTTGAACGTAGTCCAGAATACTTCCCCTTTAGGCATCTGCTCCTTAAGCGTTGTTTCTACACTCTTCTTCACTTTCTCTAGTGTGGCTTTGTCTGCTTTTTGATACCAGCCAACATTGAACACGTTACTTTTGTAAAGCCCTTGGTGTGTACGTTGCAGGTCTGTTATCAGCTTGGAGTGCTGGATGAAGTGTAGCTTTTCTCTCAGTATTTGTTTTATCTCCGATGGAGGTCTAAGGGCATCTGGATAGTAATATTCCCACCCCATTTGATTAAGCTGCATCCAGCAGTGCATAAGGCTTGCTTCAAACAGATAGGTAAGAATTGTAACAGATTTACAAGCTTTCATACAGGTAGGTGGTATCCGTTGAATAAGGACATCATCACCGTAAAGCCACAAACAGCCAAGCTCACACAATTGTTTTATGTGCACATCTCTGCCACAGTAGTTAGGCCACTTCTCTTCGTTCCAATGCAATTGTCCATTAGGACTGCATGTCACCATACCAGCCAAAATCAAGAACTTAACATCTTCGTGTCCAATACCCTCATAGAAGGTGACAAGATCAATCGTCTCGTCGATCACCAGATGATATTTTTGTTCAGCAAGCACAGCAGCCACCTCTACAGTAAACCCAGTGAAGAGCTTATGTGTGATGGCTATGTTGTGTCCCTTCTTGGCTAGGCGTAAGAAGTCAGCGGTCTTACTTGGTGTTCCTGATGGGGCTTTGAAATTGAAATCTGGTAGTTCTTTTTGTATCCTACCTTTACTGTTTCCGTCCCCAGCCTCGTCAAGATATGGTGATACGAATACCCATTTCTTATCTGGATTTTGTTTGATGTGCTCAAATATCCACGTAGTCTTCCCACTTCCGCAGATTGCATCCACTACTCTAATTTCAGTCAAGGTTTCCTCCATCGTTTCACTTTAGCTTTAGGTATTGTTGTGGTCATAACAAGATAATAAATATCTTTGTCGTCTTCTTGTTCGTTCCAGTGATCTCGTAAGTTGTCGGCTTCTTCTCGGTCCAGCGTTTGTCCTACGATTTCCTGTTTACTTGAACTCTTACGTTTCAAGATTATCTGATACATCTTCACTCTTAACCCTCCAATCTATAAACAGTCAATCCCATCAAACCCTTCTTGCGAAAGAGGTATCTAATCCCATCCACTGTGTATGATGCCATATATTCAAGATGTCCAAATTGCTCTGTATCTGGCATCCAGTGCTCTCTTACAATCTTCTCTTGTAAAGCTTCTACTTCTTGTTCATCCAATTGTGTTTTCATTTTCTCCTCCAAAGCAAGAAGCCCCAATTAAGGAGCTTTATTATCTTTCGTCATCAGATACAACAGCACCATAAAAGATGACACTATTGCACCAAGAACAATCGCTGCTGGGTGCATCACTAGGAATACAATTGCTACAAGCATACCAAATCCTGATAAGCACACGAACAGTATGAATCCTAGCACAAGCAACACTGCAATACCAATAAGTCTCTTAGTCATCAAACCTCCCATTACTCTTCATCCACCTTACCAAGCGGTCTATTTGGTGTTTCTTATTATAATCTCCAGCACACCGGCAGCCCCCATTCGTGACCATACCCTTCATATCACTAGGACGGAAGATACATCCCCCATCAGAGCATTGTGCGCTCATATACCAGAGCAGTTCATCTAGTTTATTCATTCTTCCTCCTTTCTGCATTATATTTCCTGTTATAAGCAATTTTCTCTTATAACAAGTAGTTTAATTCCGAATACCAGCATCTGTCATATTACTCAAGCATTCTTCCATAGCATAACGAACACCAAGAAGATAATCAAGGCGTTCTACATCAGCTTCCCACTCTGGGGTACTGATGATATCGGCAATTTCCTTCTCAACAAGCTGAAGGGTGTTGTTGTTTAGGGGAAGGTGTGCGTATTCGATTTGTGCTAGCACTTTATTTCTCCTTTTCCATTAAAGCCCAGTGACCGAAATTCCACAAATATAAGAGGGTGCCTTGAATCATCCAAAATGTGTGACCGTAGTAGTCAAAGACGATGTGGGTAGCGTCTTCCGGTGCAAACATATCTGGCTCTCTTGTACGGTCAATTACCAAAAACCCCGAGTTCCGCTCTTTCATTCCCTGAGATTTCCTCAATGAATGGTTGGTTTCATAGCTTCGTATTTAGCCACAATCTCTTGTGCTTCTTCTCCAAGATAGAGCTTTGCATAGAAGATATCAGCTTCCATCTTAATACTATCAATGTCTGACTGAGCTGAACAAGCTCCTCCAGTTATGTAAGGAACTACGCTTTGATATTTAGCAATCAGATAGTAATAGTCGTAGAGTTCTCTAGCAAGCTGTGTCTTTTGACATCCTCCCCGCCCTAAAGGGCGGGGATTCCCTCTACAGGACGGCCATGCCCGACCGCAAGAATGTTCTTGGCCGCATTGATGTCGCGGTCGTGAGTGACACCACACTCACTGCAAGTCCATTCTCTTATTCGCAAACCGGCTCTACCTTTCGGACTGCTGTCGGAAATGCAACCGCAGCACGAGCAGATTTGGGTGGTGTACGCCTCGTTGACCTCTTTAAAAACAATGCCTGCGTTATCGCATTTGTATTCCAGCATTGTTTTCAGCATAGCCCAGCCAGCGTCTAGAACTGACTTAGCCATCTTGGTTTTGACCATCGAGGATGATTTCACATTGCCAACATAAATCTCACCAGCACGGTTCACCAGATGGCGGCTGAACTTGTGCAAGGCGTCTTTGCGCCGGTTAGCTATCTTGGCGTGGATGTTCCTAACACGCTTTTTCTTTCCGGCGCGTTGTGCGACAGCCAGCTTTGATTCCATGTCACGGTAGAACCGTCCCGCCTCTAGCTTGGTTCCGTCCGAGCAGATAGCGGTATCTTTCAGCCCGAGGTCTACACCGATCTTGTCTTGGCCTGTGGGCATTTCCGCCTCAACTTCAACCACGACATTGAAATACCAGCGACCACGGGCATCTTCGTTGAAGCTGGCGCTACGGAATTTGTATTGACTCAAGCCGTAGCTGTCCCAAACCTTGAAGTAGTGTCCGTTGTAGTACACCTGCCCATTTTTCCACTTCGCCATGCCGGTATTAATTGGAACCCATCCCAGTGATCGGCGAGTACCGCCCGATTTACGCCAGTTGAGCCGCGCCTTTTTGAACTGCTTACGGCGGGTAACGTACTCAGCACCCACTTTCTGAACTGTGTGGCTGTGCAGACCCAGTTCCTTATGCGCACCTTGGGTGTACTTCTGAAGATCGTAGGCAGACAAAAACACACCCTGCTCTTTGATAGAGCGGTGACTGAGTTCGTTCACATAATTCCAGACAAAGTTGACTGACCGTGCCATTTGGTTCAGCAGCGGTCGGTGCTTGTCTTTGACTCGAACTTTCAAGGTCTTGATGTGTTTCATAACTACATGCCTCCTGTTATCATGTTTTTATCCTAACACCCAAACAACATGGTGACAACATGGCTAAAGAAATACTGCACATGAAAATTGACGCTGAGTTGAAACAAGAGCTAAAACGGCTGGCTGATGCTCAGCATCGTAACCTTTCAAACCTTGTGGAGAAGGTTTTGATTGAGTACGTAGAACAGCACAAGGGGCGCTATCCTTCCCCGTACTTTTAGTGCGGGGCTTGTCGCGCATTTTTGTCAATGATCCCTGCTTCATCTTCAACAAGTGGTGCCCAGAACTCAAGGTATAGCTTCATAAAATCAGGCATACAATCCTCCTAAGTTTTTAAAAGGGAGGATTACTCCTCCAACTCAACTTCTTCAACCGTTGCAAAAGAATCCCAATGTGTACACTCTTCTGGGACACTAAGCTTCCGTTTCTCATTAAGATACCAACTTTCTACAGCTTCAAACGGTGGACCAGCTTCATAACCGTTACGATCATACACCATTTCCATAATCTCATCTATACGCTGCATACGCTCCTCTTCCAGACGGTATAGAGCATCAAAACCAGCATTGAGATGTTTAGCATATTCGTTCGCTGAAGATAGATCAAGGAATGCTTTTAGATTATGACTAGAATCACATTCCACAATCTTCACAAGGTACACTTTATTTTTCATATCAAGCTACCAGATAAACAACATTAGAGCGAACAAGATCAGAAAGCTTCAGAAGACGCTTCCCTGTACTTGGACTGTATGTGTAAAGCACCCCTTTATTATTCACGACAGTGTACACTACATCTTCTGCCCCTCCATAGCAAATGGAGTAGACAGTGTAGAGAATAGTTCCGTTGTCAAGAAAGAATACATCTTTTCCGTCTTGTGTTGTTCGTACATTAAGCTTTTGCATCAATTGTTCTCCTCAAATACATATTCACCAGATGCAATAGCACGATCCATTCTTACATTTGTAAGCTCAAAGATCAAGCTATCAATCTCATTCTTATTAAGCTCTTCTGCTCGTTGCAAAATAACATCCTTTGCAAGACATACATCACACATCTCTACAAGAGCTTTGTAATTTTCTTTATTCACTCGGCGTACCTCTTAATTTCTTTCCTAAGCTTTTTGTAAATCCTAATAAATTCCCCGTGAGATACCTGTAGACTGTTAACCCCATTGTTCCAAGAGAATGTCACAATAGGGTTTCCTGTACACATCCCGGTATCTGTTGGGAAACTTACTTTGACTTTGGAACTGTACTCGTCAACTAACGCCTCTATCTTCATTACTCCTCCTAAATAAACAAGTTTTCTTTCAATGAACAAGATTCTAACGCATATCGGTAAGCCAGTAAAGCATTTTCTTCTCCATATCCTTGAGAATAAATCTCAAATGCCAGTTCCTTAGCTTCATCAGAACACTTCACCATCATTTGTTTCTTATATCGTTCGTGTGGTTCTGACAGATATACAGGCTTTGTCTCTATCATTGTGCAGCCGATAAGTTGAAACAGAAGTATTCCAGCAAACATTAGAGCTGATATGTTCATTTCGCTAATCCTCGTGTTTATCCCATATTAAATCGAGAAGCTTTGATTTCATTTCGTTGTCCAACCACTTAGTTCGTAGGATTTTAGCATTCAGCTCTCGCAATGTTTGAGCACGAATACTTTCTTTCTCATTCTTTAGCTGTGTAAGCTTGTCATTCAACAGCTTCCATTCAGACGGTAGAATTTCCATCACCAAACCCTCTCAAAGTAAACTTTATGTTTAAAACCAAATGAGTCTTTAATCTTCACCTTCACACTACCACAAGTTTTAATTCCAAGCGGTCTCTGATACCAAATAGCTTTTGCTATTTCTTTCTCATCCCCGCCTTTTACGCATAGCCGGAAAGAGTGTGGTGAGAGTCCTCTATCGTAGTCCCATACCCAACCTGTATTGAAGGTTAGATGTGCAAATTCAACACCATTCAGGCTTAGGATGTGCCTAAGAAACTCTTGTTTATATCGCTCTAAGTCCATAGCCCCTCCTATTGAATATTACTAATCCCAAGAGAAACATCCAAAGCATCAGCTTCTGCAATATTACTCTCAAATTCTGCTGTATGAATCATCCTTTTAGTAAGTTGAATAGCTTCAAAGATATCCCTAGCACCAAAGTGTTTAAATTCTTTGTCTGTTTGGTGTGCTGCTGCCTCTTGGAGAGCATTCAGAATCTTTGATAGTGCTTGAATCCGTTCTTCGTGTGTGAGGGTGTTCATCAGTGATTCTCCTTCTGGTATGTAAGTACAACACCGCCCATCTTTGTACGAACATCGAAGTGTTTGAGTTTAAAGATTAGAACATAATCAAGCAAAGCTTGCATGTTGGTGAACACTTTACTTTGTGTATTGTAGCTTTCAACATCTCCTTCCAATACGTTCTGTTCATCTTGTTCAATTACATCAGTCATTTCTGATTTTCTCCAAAGATTTTATCGTACTCTTGTTCCCACTGCATTTTATACAGCAAGGCCATCATTTGAGCAAAGTTCATTTGCAACCCTCCTTTATTTCAATTGATTCATACCGTTTGTATTTTGCCAAAGCAGAAGATCACGAATCATCCCCTCTGCACTAACCCTCACACGTAAAGGATAATCTTCTTCCTTAAGGTGGTAGAACGATCCTACCTTCAGGCTATCCTTGGTGATGAGATTATGATTCACATGCTCAAGCTTGTCAAGATTGTCTAGCAGACAACGACAGATTTTGTCGAAGGTGTTGTCGTCCAAGAGACTGACATGCTTAATGTAATATGAATAGGAGCTAGCCAACATCCAAGAGATAGCAGAAGCAGGGTTCACTTTGAAAGATTCCCTTGCTGCTTGGTCGTATGTACCGTTTACGATTGGGAATTTCATTTCTTAAACAATCCATCTACACACTGATATGCTAACCAGTAGACCACACCAATCAAAGTTGCAGCAGCAGCCGCTACAAGAAGATACCCAATGTGGAAAGGAAATAGTACCACCGTTCCTACAAAGAACGTGAGTAGCAGCGTTGTGATTATATGAGACTTCATAAACTATCCTCCAAAAATAAAGAAAGCCCGCAAACAACCTCTATGTGAAATACATATTAGCTGCTGGCAGGCTTTAGGTCAAACATTTTCTTCATCATTAAAGAAATTTCTAGCTATAGGGTATAGCTCTTCAATAACCAAACGATCTATATCAGATTCACTCCAGTTGTTCCCTATCTTGTACACCAGATAACGTGTACGGGTTGGTGGTTCTCTACTCCACGTCCCATCTTCATAAACAAAAATATCGTTATTCATTGTCTTCTCCCTTCCAATAACGAAGAACATAAGCATCTTCATTTTCTAAGAATTCAATTACTTCGTACTTGATGCCCGGCAGATGATAAACTGTTGAGCAGCCCCACACCCCACCAAACTCATTCTTCAACCACTCTACATCTTTAAACTCCCTCGCACGAAACCTGAGAAACTTGGTAAATTGGTAAGTAAACTCTGACTCTTCCACATCAACCCACATACTTCTCTACCTCCACACCGTGTTCAATAAGATACTTCAAGCCTTCACTGCACCTAAAATCATGTTTGTAATACACCTTCACGATACCGGCATCAACAATATCAATAGCGCACATCTTACAGCTGCTGTGAGTGCAGAAGAGTGTTGCACCAACAGAAGATTCACCAGATTTTAAAAGTCCATTTAGTGCGTTGATTTCACTGTGCCTCACTTCTGGTCGAGTCTTACCATTTTCATCTTCACAATCACCATCTATGTGGGCAGGAAGTGCATTGTAACCACAGCTAATAATTCTGTTGTTCTTTACTATCACTGTTCCAACTTGAAGACGTTTGGCTGGTGAACACTTAGCGAATACTTCAGCGCACTCCATGTAAGCCTTAATATGCTTTTTCTTCACAGATTGTCCACCGTAAGAATCAAACGATCTTTGTGTCCAAGCTGATGCTCTCCATCTCTCCAAGCATCCTTCTCGTAAATGTTAAAACAGCCATCTGTCCACACTTCAACTACGAAAGATTTGTTTGGTTCAATCTTCTCCAAGTCTTTACAAATCTGAATAGCGTCTTCAAGAGACATATTCCTAATTTCTGTTGACTTGTGGCCGTTGTATTCACTCTTGGTATTCAGAAGAAATTGTGCTAAAGAAATCATTGTTTACGTCCTTTAATAAATGGTCGGTCCTTAATCTTTTCAAATACCTCTTCAATGATAAGAAGTATGACACCAAACAACCCAAGAGGTCCAAACCCTAAGAACAACACAAGTCCTGATGCAAAATCTTTCAGATTAATATCCTCACCTGTATACCACTGGTAGATTAAGCCTATGAATCCGCCAAGCAACCCTAGCGTTACCCAAGTAATAATAAAGCTCATACATCCTCCTAAATAAAATCGTTTCTATCAATCACTTGATTCTTAAGAATATCCATCAACTCTTGAAATGTATATTCCCCCGGTTCACAAATCACTTTCAATCGCTGTTGCTCATACCAGCCACTAACTTTCCCATCTGTATCTTGTAGTTGATAGCTTATCACTTGTTGTCCATTAGGGAAAGAAGTTCGTTTACTACGAACAACACTCATTAGCTCGTAGCTATCGTCCAGTGTTACGAAATCGCTGATGCGGAAATATTGTTCCATCACTGAACCCTCGGAATAAATAATTTTTCAACACCTTTCTTAGAACCAGTGTCCTTGGTAAGAGAGTTGTTCACCTCTTTCTGCCACACACATTCAAAACGATCTTCTGGCATCCAATACTCGCTGATAAAAATGTTATGACCCTCTTTTGCACGATCCTCGCACCAATCATAAAAACGATCATGGTCAAAATTGTCTTTATATTTAGTTGTATCTCGGTATGGTGGGTCACAGTAGATTGTACATTTACCCGACTTTGAGAAGTCAAGGTCAAAGACAGACTTGTTGATAAAATTCACTCCCACTAAATTTACATTCTGTTTTACAGCTCCACGGTAAGATTCTTCATCATATTTTCTTTTACCAATAGAGTCTCTACGATAACCACCAAACCACTTACCACCGAAAGACAGTGCAAATCCAATGTAACCAGTTAGAGCTTTATCTTCGTCTTTATTTAGCTTAACGTAGTTGTATAAATCCTCGGTTACGCTGTTAGGTGGCGTCCAACCTTTACTCACTGCTTGCCACATAGCAATAAGATATTCATGTACGTCGCAACCAAGGCGTTTTGGAGCAACTTGGGGGTCTACTTTATCAATCATATTTGCACCACCAACGAAAGGTTCCACATACCACATATCGGGTGTGTGATCTTTCAAGATGATAGGCAACAGTTCTTTAGCGTGCCTTGCTTTTGATCCCATATATTTCATCATTTTAACCCTTTCAGTCGTGGTGCGAAGCACTTTCTGGTGTTGCTTCCTCGTACACTAATCTCTCCACTCTCTAAACGAGACTTACTCTTAACATCCTTGATTGCACGAATTGTATATTTCCCTTTCTCTCCGGTCCACTCATCACAAAGCTCTTGTGCTTTGGGTCGATCTTTAGCTTTTACGAATACAAGATCACCTGTTGCTGGTTGAAAGTAGTATACAGTAGGGTAAACAAATTCGTCATCTTCTAGACGATCAAACGGAACAACAATATAAGGGCTTTTCTCATCAGACATACATCTGCTCCTGAATATGTTGTGCAATAGCGCTATACATCTCTTCCCCAAGCTCGTCTACATCCAGAAAATCTTCTTCTTGATTATAGTCAGCAAGATAATTCTCAATAATTTGTTGTTCAGACATCAAATTCTCCTCGTTGCTTATATTCTGGAAATGCTACAAACATACTCAAGTATTCATCATAGCCTAAAGAGCGATCAATTCGTACACAGACAGTTTTCAAACGATTCTCTGGCTGTTTACGACATTTGATCTTAGCGTAGAGGAAGTCATTGTACATAAATGCTTCCAAAGCTACTTCACTCTTGAAGCTCTTAGGAGGAGTATAGAACATCTCCCCCAAGATTGCACCATATTTATTTTGCAGTCGGTAGAATTTATTTGGACTAATGCTTTTGATTGTTCCACATTTAGAAATCATTGGGACTCTTCCTTTGCACTAACCATAGTAAATCCAAACTGTTTTGTGCAGCGATTATAGTGAACTCTAGGGATAGTCGCAAAACATCCCATCTTTTCTACATATGCTCGCCTCAGAATCTCCTCCACTGCCGCCTCAATGTGTAATGTGAGAGGGATTTTGAACGGGAAGGCTGAAAGCGCCTCATTGATATTGTCCATAATAGTTTGAGCTACAAACTGCTCTTCCGACGCAGATAGTGAAGCTGGAGATGTAAATAGATTACCCCCCGAACCATAAACAATCTGCTGCCTACCTTTATCGTCAGTGATAATTACTGATACATTCTTTGGATCGTACATAAATCCTCCGATTCGTTGTTGATGGGGCTATCTTACCGAGTAGCCCCGTTGGAGTCAACACATTTTATTTAACAATCCATTCTTTCTTAGCTTCTGCAGCCGCCATATGATCAGGCCAAGGTCCACTCAGAATTTCTTTTCCAAAAGCAACAAACCATTGCGACTTATTTCGTCGGGTTACGCTATACACTCTAAGCTTTTTCATTTACACGCTCCTCAAGTTCTTTAAATCCCTCTTGAATCTCTTTAGCTTGCTCCAATGCCTTTTCAAGCTTTGGTGTAGGCTTTTTCTTCTCAGCAGCCTTGCGAGCCTTTGCTTCCTTCTTAGCTTTCTCGGCTTCGTGTTGCTTGATTCCTTCTGCTACAGCTTGAGCAATCATCCCCATAAGATCAAGAGATTCTTCTGGTTCAATATCTTTCATCATCTCTTCTCGCATTTTACGGCGAGGGTAGTCAAATGTCTCAAGTCGCTTACGCATTTCAGCAGCAAACAGTGTCACATCACGACCATGTTGAACACGAGAAAGCTCTTCTGGTGTCAAGAGGCTATTGTACAGCTCCGCAAGGTGAGTATTCAAGCTCTTGAGGTAAGCAGTTGTATCCTCAATACTCGTGAAGTTTCCGATGGCTCCAGAACTCAAGTTATGGACGAGGAACATACTACCGTCACTGATAACAACTTCGTCTGAGTGAAGGCAAATTTGGGTTGCCATACTGCAAGCTTCGCCTTCAATAGATGCAACAATATATCCCTCCGAGTCTTTCATTGCTGAAAGGATCTGTTCGCCCGTGTGTACGCTTCCGCCAGCACAGTTTATGTGCATAACGAATACATCCATTGGAGACAAAGAACGAAGGCATTGCATCATCTCGATGTATTCAGAAGAGTTAGCTTCAATTGGTCCAATCAGGTAGTAGTCATACACGAGATTTCCTTCCGGTCCTTCTGTGCAGAACAAGTTGGTTTTCTGGGGCATCATCCCAAATTGGAATTCGGGAAGCTCTTCACTGAAGTTACGTTTAGTTTTTTGCATTAGATTCTTTCTCCATAGCCTTAACCATCTGCTTACACATGCCTCCGCGAACAATATCATCACTGGTTGCATGAATGATCTTGATATGCTCACCCAGTTTTGGGTTCTTCTCTACAAATTCGCACAACCACTCAATTCCATTCTGACCTTTAATGTCGGATTGGAACGGGTCTCCGATACAGATAAGTTTCGACCCCTCTTCCATCCGCGTAATCATAGTATAAAGCTCATCTTTGTGAAGTGATTGGCACTCATCAATGATCATAACGTCAGAGATAGACCGTCCGCGAGCATATTCGGGGGCAAGAAGCTCGACTGACCCGTTAGAGAGACAGTTTTCGTAATAGCTCTTACCGTATCGCTTCCATAGAACTTCCAAAAGAGGCATGAGATAAGGTTCGAACTTTTGCTGAAGTGTAGATGGCAGCATACCCAAGCTGCGACCCATCGGAATAACAGCACGAGTCAGTACAACCTTGTTATAAATTCCCTTTTTGAGCCAATCGGAAACTTCCGACATAGTAAGGTAACTCTTCCCACACCCGGCTGGAGCAATGAAAGCCACCACGTCATGTGTTTTAAGCGCCGCCAAAAACTCTTTCTGAGCCTCCGTCTTTGCTTGTACTGGAGTAGCAATGTAGCCCTCTTCTTGAAACTTAGGCCGCAGAACACGACCAGTTTCTTCCTTCTTTGTATTACGTGCTTCACGCACAGCCGCTTGGTTCCGCTTAGCCATCATCAACACCCCTTCTTCAGCTTAATGAAATTTACCACTTTTACTACTTGATTTCCCACGCAACGCTTCATACACAAACACCAACAAAGCAACAATAGGCCAGAATACGGCGATCAACCAAACAGCCCACTTCTCAATCTGGTGCCTACTCGGAGACATTTGCTCTGATACGTGTACACAGCCTACAACAGATGCAATGTAGATTGCAACAAGAATGATGTATAAAATGCTCATTTCACTCCCTCAAGAATCATGCCAAATTTCTTTATATTCAAGAGCCTCTAGTACACCATCTTTTACCAGCTTAGCTACAAAGTCGGTGTCAACCTCGGTCTTTTTTGAGTACTCATTCCGAGCAGCGCGGTAAAGATCGCGCTCTGCTGTCCCGTATGCATAAACATCTTTACCGTTCACCAACTCAAACAGTTTAATCTTTACCCATTCAGCGCTACCAAAAGATATAAGAACTTCATTCCATTCTTTCTCTTTAAACATCTCTACCGCTTCTGACCAATCGCCAACCTGCTCAATAAGCATCTGACGTAGAGTCTCGGCAAAGAACTGTTCTCCAAGTTCCATCTTACTCTTATACAACCCTCCAACACAGTAGTCACTATAACTGCCGTGACTAAACATGTAGTAATATTCTTTCACTTCAATTCCTCCAAATAATCTTCAATTGTCAAAGCTTGTAAGTAGTAGGAAGGCATATTCGGATTATCCTTACACCACTGCTCAACATTCTTATAGCCATTGCATTCTCGCCACCAATCCATATCCTTGTCAAGATGTTTGAGAAGACGACGAAGATATTTCTGCTCTGACGCAGCAATGTAACCAGAAGCTAGACGAAATCCAATCTTACTTGCATTCTCACGGAAAACAGATTCATCAGCAAAATCTTGTCGTAGATGCTTCCCAGCTTCTTTCTTCTTCTCTCGTGACAAGCGAGCCTTCTCTTGAATCTCCAGACGTTGCTCTGGCGTCATGTTTGTTAGAAAGTCAGATTTCATTCTAGAATACGCTCCTTTGCCATTTGAAAATAGTTTTCATCCATCTCTACTCCAATAAACTTGCGATTAAGATTTTTACAAGCTACACCAGTTGTTCCGCTGCCCATTGTGAAATCCAACACTGTTTCACCTTCGTTAGTGTAGGTTTTAATCAGATACTCCATCAGGGCTACGGGTTTTTGGGTTGGGTGGAGTCCATTTTCACTCTTAAACTCTAATAATGATGTTGGATACCCTTCAGCCTTACATTTATAGCCACCTTTATGGTTAGATTGAGACTCTCTGTGATATTTTAGCTCACTTGTGTTAGGACTCTGTTTCACAACAGTTAATCCTTCCCTAATACCTTGAGGATTGTAGGTACTTCTCTTATCCCCTGCTTGAGAAATGTGACCAACAACACCTCCAGTAAACATTAAGATTTCCTCAATTATTTTTAATGGCATGTTAGGTGCGTGTGGAAAATTACTGGCCTTACTTTTCTTCCAATACAGTGAATACTTAAACTGCTCCAGATTACTTGATGTCAGTTTTGTAGTAAAGGGTTGGGTTGAGTGTAGGAGGATAACCCCGTAGGGTTTAATGACCCTCTTCAGTTGTTTCCACATATCTTCTAAGGGAACCATTTTATCCCACTTAGCTGCTGTTGTGTTGAAAGGGGGGTCTGTGAGAATCATATCCACACTTCCGTCAGGAATCTCTCTCATCCTTTCAAGGCAGTCGCCTTGCATCAACCAAATATTTTCATCTTTATAATCATTACTCATTTGATCCTCCAAGGATAGTCAATTTCATCAAAGGTGATAACCTGCCCATTAGTCATTTTACAATAATAGTATTTATTGTCATGCTCAGTCCAGAACTCTGAGTGTACCCCTATCTCATCTTCAGTATCTACTCGATCCAGTATATTACCTTCACGCCTGATTTCTTTCCAAGTTTTCATCTTTTCCTCCCACCCTGTAACACGCTTAGGTTATACACCGAACGTTGATTTTACCCCCTAAAACTACAGGAAACAAACCACTTCCAATTGATTTTAGAAGCCTATTTAACGCCAGCTTTGATAATCTTGGCAGTTTCCCCATCCAAACCCCATCCAATACAGTCCATTGGGTCAATCTCCAGCTCACTCAAGAAGGTTGGTAAGGGGTTTGGAATATTCTCACAATTCCAGAACCACCATTGATCGCCCATACTCTGAGGAGTTGCATGTTGGTAAGTAATCCCAGCATCCCGCATAACTTTCTGAGGGTGTTGTGTCTTGCCTGCATAGTATGCCCCAATCATATCAAATCGTAAATGCACTTTATTTCCCCCTACGTTTAGCTTTCTCAATCTCTTCAGCCATTTTCTTCTCAAATTCTTCGTTTGTGAGAGTACACCAAGGGCCGTAGGGACTATCCCCCTGTATCCACTCAGACGCTCTGTAGCACCAATTACCAAGATGTACAAGAGCATGAGAAAGGAAATAGCTTGGCATAAGATATTGGATAACTTTCATTGCTTTTTATCTCCTAGTTTGTAGTAGAAAACAGCGCCATTGTTACAGGTAACTGTCGCATCGGCAATATCAAATTGATATACCTTCAATCCACCGTTCTCAGGACATTTAGAAACTGCCTTTTCAAATTCCTCAACAGTCACTCCCCGGTCGATGCAAACTGCTGTGAACACAAAAACCCAAATCGAAAATAGACTTATCCAAAAAGTACCCATAGTAACCCCTCCTACACAAGCTGTTCTGAAGTGAGAGTAGCAGCAACAATATCTTTTGTCTCTACATTTCCATTTACAGGGTCTGTAGCTGTCAGGCGATAGAAGCTTGCACCACCATAGGATTCCCCAAAGCCTGCACCATCCATGTATTCAATGACAGCAGCATACTTATCAAACACTGCTTTGAGTTCTGCTAGAAAAGCTTGCATTGTAGTCAGCTCTGGTTCCTCCACTGTACCATCTTCGATTGCTTGATTTACCCAAGAAAGGATTGTATTAAGATCAACTAGAATCGCGTCCAAAGCAACGTCTACTTCAGTGGGGATCACCAAGCCCTCTGCTTCTGCCAGACTCACTTTATCTGCCATATCAAGAAAGCCTGTACGCAAGCTGTCAGCTTCAGCTTTGATTGCATTCAATGTTTCAATTGTCATTCGTTTTCTCCTTTAGGATAAGTTGTTGATATTCATATTTACCGCTTACACGGTCAACAATTGCGTCAAGTAGGTCAGGTTCTCCAGCACACAGGATAACCCAAAGTGTGATAAATCCAAGCAGCCATTGGTCACTCATCTCTTCTCTCCTTATTCAAAATAATCTGTAATTCTTCGTTTGACCAACTTTTCCCGTAAAGGATTAGGTTGGTCATCCTTTCTTTATAATCATTGAGAACAGCTTGCTGCTTTTCAGAGGATTTGTCAATGATTTCTAACCATTGATCTTCAGTGATGCTCCTAAGCACCTCAATTGGTGTTTTCACTTAACCTCCTGTTTCAGCCTAGTCACAGCATCATCAACACTAACACGATCCAAGTACATTCGCATCATGCTTGAATATTGCTCCTTCGTTGTAGGGTCGTCAAGCTGAGATTTGATTTTTCTGATGTAATCTTCCCATCCGTTCTCGGTACATTTCCCTTTAGGGAATCCTTCTGTGAGATGTTCTTTCATAATCTTTCTCCTTGCTTTAAAAGCCCTAGTGGCGTTTGAACGGTAGCAGGTTTGTCCTGCACCCCTCCTATAGATTTGCTTTGTGAGGGATAGCTTACCACAAGAATCTGGGGATGCAAGCAGAAAATGAAAATAAATTTCTTGTGTGGAGGGGTTGACAGGTGATGGATAGGGTGTAGACTTCTCGCAGGCACACAAACGGGAGGAGAAAAGCTAGGTCGTGAAGACCTATATGTATTCTCAAAGGACTTAAAGTCCTTTACCATGGGACACGAAGTCCTATATTTATGGGACACCAAGTCCCAATAGAGAGATAGATAATACAGATAGAATTAAGAGAAAGAGAAAAGCTTTAGCAGGACTTAAAGTCCTTTACTGATTGTGTTGTTGTGCTATGCTAGGTCGAAGACCTTAGTACGACTACAGTTCGTATCTAGCTCTTTTTCTTTTATCATTGTGTTGTGCAAAAGCGAAGCGAATCTAGTGAGACAAAACTTTGTGGGACATAAAGTCCTATGAGAGAAGACAAGATGTCCTTTCAGGAGGTTGATGATGAATTTGAAGCTACCGTTTAAGGTGTTGGTGTGGATTGATAACAAAAGAGGAGGTATGTCAAGGCAAGCATTTGTAGTTGAGTGTCTAATGAAGCTAATTGAAATTGATAACATTAAGGAGACAAGGTGATCCATAAGAGGTGAGCCTTACCCATAGAACTTTAGAACTGAGGTGAGATTGTGGAAGAACAGATTACATTTTACAAATACCCCGAAAAACTTATGAGAGCTACAGGATACGTGAGCCCAAAGACGGGAGAGCTGATAGAACTGACAGCGAATGAGAAGAACATTTACGTTGTTATGAAAAAGCGGAATACGTTCTTTGAAAAGCATTTTGATAAGCAGGAAGACATTTCTGTCCTCTCTGGGGTTGGTCTGAAGCAGACCGGGAGGATTTTGAGGGAATTTAACCACCATGGTGTGATTGTTGCCCACAGGGGCAGTAGCGGACAGTACAAGAACTATCGATATGAAGAAGTGCTTGACATTGAGCTTTATTACGAGTACCCTAAAATGAAGAAGTCCGACCCTATAAAACGAGATATGATTGGTAGTATTGGGGACGATTTCTGGAAGTCAGAGCAGAAACAAGTTAAGAAGGTTGCTGAGTGGCGTGGCTCACCTAAACCGCAAAGTCAGCCTGCACCACAACAATATTATGAACCAACGCCAAGCTGGGTAGATATGGAGGACCCATTCTAATGGATTATTTGAAAATCTATGAGCGGTTAGTGGACACGGCCCGTAGCAGGCTAGTGTTGCCTGAATATTTTGAAAGTCACCATATTGTACCCAAATGCTTAGGCGGCGGTGATGGACCAGAGAATAGGGTAAACTTCACAGCAAGGGAGCATTTTGTTTCCCACAAGCTGTTGTGCAAAATCTACCCCGAAAGTTTAGATTTAAAATTGGCTGTGATATTCCTAAGCGGCACAAGAAATGCAGAAGACTATGTGAATAAAAATTCAAGGAGTTATGAAAGGTTCAGATTAGAGTACGCTGCTGCAAAAAGGGAGTCGTGCAGGAGGGCTGGTGCCTTAGATTTATCGGTTACGATGAAGGTTCCAGTGCAAGTCACAAGTAAGACACGGTGCAAATTGAAGACAAGAAATACGAGAGCACTCAATCTAGTAGTGTCTAATGTATTGGCTACAGGAGGTATAGGTGTATCTAGGAAAACGGGCAATCGGTCGCTTTCTGTAATGGTAAATGGTTCGTGGAGGAAAGTTGCGAGCGTACTGGCGCTTTGGAAGGTGATTGATTTGCTAGAATCTATGGGTTACGTGACTGTTGAAAAATGCTCAGATACTATTCCCTTGGCAAAAAGAAAGAGGGCTGCGGTTTACCCGACACAAAAACTACTCACTGAGTTTGCGGAATGTATATCAATCTGCCAAGAAAATTATAGGAATAGCTTGGTGCTTACTAAGTTCAAATATAACTCGACCGGGGAGATTTTCTATGCTAATCCGCATACTAAATAAATTTAATAACACGTATTGCTTTCGCAAGAGGTTTGGTGTAGATTCCTTGGTGCCAGTTGGGATTACGTGGAAAGATAATGGTGAATTTTCAGAGGAGAAAGTATTGGTATGAAGACAGTATTCGTTGTAATGGAGAAAAGCCCTAACGGGTCACGAGTGTCTAAAGTGTTTGAAAATCATGTAGATGCGATTCGGTATCGGATAGAATGTATAGGTGACCACGAGTTCTATGACTTCGACAGCGCATATCAATATTGGATTGAAGAATGGGAGCTGGCGTGATGAACACTACGGACACAGATGATGTTGGTATCTTGTTGGATAAACTCTATAAACAAAGGAATGATCTGCTCACAATGGGTTTTGAATGGGATTCAGATGAAGTCAAAGCTGTAGAAGCTGAAATTGAGAGAATTGAAGTGTTGCCTACCTTTGAGGAGGTTCTGCAAATGATTTCAGATTGTACACTCGTAAGCATTCATGGGAACGGATGGTAATCAACGGAGGAAGAAATAATGTTTAAAAAGAAGCAAGTGAAACGGTCTGAGTGGATGGAAGGGTTGCTTTGGGCTGAGAACATCCTTCGTTGGTATGATGACCCATCTGAGCACCTATTTGTAGAAGATACAGATGGTCTTGATGGGTATAGAATTACGGGTAGAGGCGCAAAGCATGAGAAGCCTCACGGGATTAAGAGTTTTGTCAGCAGAGAGTATGGGCAAGGCGTGATTGATTATATTAATCATAAGGAGAGTAAACTGTGAAGGATGTTTACTTGTTTAAAAACGAGCTTGGCAGGTACAAGATTGGAATGAGTGCTGATCCGGCGAGTCGAGTGAAGACCCTTATGTTTTCGGGAGGAGTGAGGGTCAGTGTAATAAAAACTTGGGATTGTCGTGACTATGCCAGTACATTTGAAGAATTCTTACACGCACTTTATAATAAATTCCACGAATTCGGAGAGTGGTTTTCAATACCCTACAACCCAGAGACAGAAATTGATAAACTACATGCAGAGCTTACCCGTAAAGCAAACTTCTGTACTACGATGGGCGTAGACGAGTGGACTATAAACTTTAAATTGGCTGAGCAGATGAGAGCACTTCTACCCGAAGGTTGTATCAGTCATAAAAGGTCTAAGAGGATTGCAGAAGCCGCTCAGCGAAATATTAAATAAATATTTTCTATTAAGTCTTGACTTCTGTAATTATTGTGGTAATGTATCCTCCTATAGCAACACAAGTGGAGAATTCTATGCCATGACAAATTACAAGCAAGGAAATATTTATGAACGAAGACGAAATTGAAGAAGATGTGATTAACTTTCTAAAGGCTGTTGATTGGAGTAAGATGAAGATTACAGAGCTTCCTCCATCACAGCCTGATTTTAAGATTGAATATGCTTTTGAGGGTGTTACAGAGCGAGGAAGCATTTATTTCAATCAAAAGACAGAAAATATTGATGAAATAGAAGAAAACTATTGACAAGTACGATTAAATAGTGTATTGTGGTCAAAGTAGATCAGAAAAAGAATTTCTCCTAAGGCTTTCGCAAGATTGCCTGCTCTCCAAGGGTGTAGCAATGCACTCTGCTTCAAAACATAACTCCTCCTCTGTTATGTTGTTTCTAGTGGCGGCTTTAGTCGCTCCTCCTCGGTAAAGAGCATCTTAGGTTTTGAGGTTTTCCTCCTCCTCCCTCTGAGCTTAAGATGCTCCTTTATTTTAAAGCTTGACAGGCTGCGCAACAGCCTTTAGAAAACGTGTAACAGAGACTTCTTTAGCAAGCCACTTATCTTTGTAGGGTTTGTTATGCGTCCCTGTTGCGACATTGATAGGTGACTTGACTAAAGAGGTTTTAAAATGGGTAGTAATATACCACGATCAAAAGAAGAAGTAAAATTTGACTTGTTGGCTAATGTAGTTGAAAACCACGAAGGTTGTTGGCTTTGGCAAAAGAGTTGTTTCAAGGGCGGTTATGGACAACAATCGTGGGAGGGTAAGAACTGGAAAGCCCACAGACTTTCCTACTACATTTTCTTTGGTGGTAATGATGATTCGTTAGTCATTAGGCATCGTTGTGGAAATAGGCGGTGTTGTAACCCCCTACACCTTGAGGCTGGAACTCACAAAGAAAACTCCCAAGACACCATTATTCATGGTCGATCTTACTTCACCGGGCTAGATCAGAACGGCTCTAATAACATCGCTGCAAATTTTACAGAGCAACAAGTTTACGACATAAGGCTTGCCTATAAATCTGGTAATTTTACTCTTGACCAGCTTGCAGAACAATTTGGGGTAAATCGTAAATCTGTAGAAAGGACTGTATCGGGCGTGGCATATTCTTGCTACCAAGATATACCGCCTTTCGATTGGTATGAGCTTGACCAGATTAAGTTTCAAAAGCGGTTAACTAGGAAAGGTGTTGCGGAAGTTCAAAAACTCCTATCCCTCGGTAAAATGCCAGCAGAAATCTCTAAAACATTAGGTGTCTCTAGAAGTTCTGTGAATAAAGTCAAATTCAAGGTTAAATCTGTATGAGCGAAGAAAAGAAAAAGAAGCTGCCCCCTACTGCGTGGCCTGAAGGTCATTGCCCGAATAAGTATGGTAGGGGCGGTAATCCTGATAAGCCTAAGACCAAATCAAAGCCAGTAAGCACACTTCGTAAAACTCTGTCCAAACTTCGTAACCTCGAAAGTAAGAGTTTAGAGAACATTGAGAAAAGTGTGAACGGAGAGGAAGTTGATAAAGAAGTCCTCTCAAGTTCCAAATGGGTAGTTCAACAGGTAGTGAGTGTACAGAAGGCTTGTGTTTCTGAAGAACTCGCTGTCCACGGTATTCGTTCTGATCTTGCTGGTGATAATGAGCCAGAAGAGAAAGAAGATGAAGAACCAAAAGTAAGATTCCAGCTCCATTGCTTGCCAACTAAGGCTGATTTGGAGTAAACAAATATGCAGGCGTGCCTGTGTATCTTTGACTTTGCCTAGTTGAAGAAAAAGCCGTTCTGGCGGACGGTGAGTGTAATGTTGGTTTCACAGCCAACCGGAGTGATTCCCCGTTATCGTAATCGTATGGTTGAAGGGCTGTAGTATGACGGCTCACAGTGTAGGGCATAGGTTCTGGTGGCCACTGCACTAACTATTTTAAGAGAGAAGGTAAATGGACTACTGCACTTTATCCCCTGAAGGCTTCCTTGGACTAAATTGGTCGGAGTGCTGTCATAAGCACGATGCTGCTTATACAGTTCAGATTGATAAGAATGAAGCTGATGCAGAGTTGATGAAGTGTATCTATGATGCTGGTGGATTATATTCAATCCCTGTAGCCTTTATCTTCTTTGTTGCTGTTTCCCTCCTTGGTTCTAAATTCTACAATAAGGCTCGGTAAAGAGTAGGAACACAATACAATGTTTATCGCTGGAACACTGTTGACGCCAACAGGCGATCCTATGGTGGGAGCAAAGCTTAGGCTCACTGCTTCTAATACTTCCTCTGACGTACTAAAATTCACAAGCAAAGAATTCACCACGGACGAAAGCGGTAATTATAGCATTGATGTTCCACACGGACGTTATCATGTAGAACGCTACGATGATAAGTTTCGTAGCTATCTTAGCGTTGGTGTTATCACTGTCTCCAACAGCACACAGCTTGCTGATCTAACATCCCTTCTAATGGTTGAGCAATCTACTGCTCCCCGCGATCCTCTTTTGGACGTTGTTGAGGGATTTGCATCTTCTGCACAACAAGCAGCCTCTGATGTATCCTCTGCAATGACAGAGCTTGATACAAGAGTAAATACTGCTATTTCCACAGCTCTTGATGGCTTTACTCCTCGTGATGGGATTGACGGCGTTGACGGTGTTACTCCTGTTATCTCAATTGGTAGTGTTGTAGAAGGTGAGACAGCAAGTGCCACCCTCACAGGAACCACAGAGCAGCCAGTAATCAATCTTGTTCTCCCAAGAGGACCGAAAGGTGATCCCGGCGATAAAGGTCCACAGGGACCACAAGGTCTTCCGGGCGAGTCTGGTGTTGTTAAGTCGAGAACGAATGTTCTAACCAAAAGTTTGTTCGGTAGATACAATACATACAGTACAAGCACCAACTGGACCACCAACACTGTGATGGAGTTGGAAGCTGAGTTCACAAGTCTTCGTATTGCTATCCCAAATGCTTCAGCCTCTGCCATTGAAAACGTGAAGGTAAGCGTGGGAGTTGTTGAAGCTAATGTTCCTCAAGCGTGGCTTGTAGGAATTGAGCCTACTGGTGGGTGGATTGATGCCACTATAAATGGTAGTACAACGTTCACACTGCAACCACGAATTGCAGCAGAACGAGTTAGCCTTGCAGTTAGTGATGAACTTCCTGTTCGAAGCATTCCTCGTACAGACGGGGGTATTCGTCCTCTAATCATTATACGTATTGAGTATCCGCAAGGAAGTACGCCTTCTGTTCCGTATTTGGGGACAAGTAACTGGAGACAAACAACATCTCCACGGATTATGAAGACTTCTGTTCAGAATGTCTTAGGTGTTACGGATAAAGCATCCTTCACGCAGACAACGAATACAGAAGGTGGAGTAGCTGTTCCAATCGTTCAATACTTCACTAAGAAAAAAGGTCGTCAACTCTTCATCTCAACCGATTCAACTGGTGAGGGCGTTGGTAGCACTCCTACGGGTTATGGTGCTGCACAGATTGCGGCTTATACAAACTCAACTCCTGACAACCCTATTGAATACTTCAACGCCGGTCTTCATGCTCAAGGGCCGGAGGTTTATAGTAAGCGGTTAAAAGAGCTTGGTGATTTTGTAAAACCAACGATTGTTCTTTATTCTCCTTACAGTGTTAATGATGTTTCTGTTGGCGGGATGACTGATGCTCAGCTTGGTCGGGTATATACCAACCTTGCACAGATGATGGCTGAGATGCGAAAGCATCCAAACGCTACAATGCTTTTGTTGGAGCCTCTTCCTGTTAATCCGGCTTTTAGGGATACAGGGGCGGGGGATCAGAAAAGACGTGATTTGATAGCTGATTTGAATACGTTTGATATCCCTGTAGTTGAAGGATATGCAGCAGCGTTTAGTGGTGATGTGGATGGAGATGGTCAGACACTGATTAAATCGGGTTTAACAACAGATAATGTTCATCCAAACATTACAGGGTATACAGAGTTGTCTAATTTGGTAGCCCCATATATCTTAGAAAATTAATAAGGGCTTTTATGCCCTCTCTCAGAGGAGAGAGCGATGGTAGAGATTCAAGTTCCTACAGACTCCCAGTGGTATAACCTTTTTGAACTTGGCTCTCTGGATAGCCTAAGCTACATTGTAAGCAACACATCCAACGCTTCAGTTCGTTTGATTCAGTCAACCACACAACCAGAGATGACAGAGCGCGGTTGGCTTCTCAATCCTAGTCAAACAGTGTTGGTTCACGCCTCTGATAATCCTTGTTGGATTCGTTGTACTTCTACTCCAGCACATGTAAATGTCCAACCTTTGACTGGAACCATTGCACCATTCCTTAATGTGGATTTGCCACATGATATGTACACGGGCAACGCAGAAGGTTTTCGTCGTATTCGCGTAGATTCTGCTCAAACCTCCTTCTTTGAGGGACGAGAGGGGAGAATGTTCAAAGAGCTTTCTCTTGCCAGCGGAGCCACTTACGTCATCAAGGTTGTTGTTGCTGTTGATACAGTGCTCTATAAAGTTGATCTTGTTCTGGATGCAGGAGCAATCACCCTACGAACTAAAGTTGGTGGTACAGAGGGTGGGACATTTACAGCCCTTCCAAGCGTATTCTTGAAGAACAACATGACTACACGGAGACAGCCTTACTATGTACTTCGTAATCAGTTGTTTGAGGGCGGTACTCACACTGGCGGAACAACGCTTGATGTTGTGAAAGTTGCAACAGCAGGTGCTACAGCGCAGAAGACTACAGTTGGCAGTTCTCCTTTTGATGAACGTGGTGTTTCAGCAAACACTTACTACTTCGTCTTCACCAACACAAGTAATGAGACATCTACTGGTGTATTCCATTGCTGGTGGGAGGAACGTCCTCTCGATGCTTATCCATAGTAGATAGATTTTAGAAAGCATTGGAAACAATGCTTTCACTAAATTTATTTCATATTTATTTATCATAGGGTATTGCAATTTAAGAAATTCGTGATACTATGTCCTCCTTGATTCAATAAACAACGGAGAAAACATGAACGAATACAAAATCATAATTGGCGCTACTGATCCTCTAGGGATTAAGTTTCTAGCCAATGTCGTCAAGTTTGCAAACAAAGGTGCAACCCTCTGTCAAGAACATCCCTACACTTGCCGCTTTCCACACAAGGCTGTGATGTTCCTCAGCACTGATGAATATCTTGAATCAGATATTGTTAACGGTGTTAAAGTTGAACCTGTAAACCTTGTGTACACTGTCGAAATGCTTGAAGCCCTCTCTTGGGAAAAGTTTAAGTCGGTAGTTCGTAAGGGCGGAGTCACTAAGGGTCGTGACCGAAAGGTTATGCAAACTCAGTATCTTAAGAACACTGGTCAGATTCCCGGTGGCGAAGAGGTTGCTCCTGACGAGCCGGAAGAAGATTCTGAAGATAAGTCTGAAGAGTAAAATTTACAAGCCCCTCGAAGATTTTTCAGGAAAGGGTGAATATATCTTACCAGACTGCATGGGTAAGATACAAAGCCTAATTCTTGGACATACAGAGGATAAATATTTTGAGTGAGCAGCATATCATCCGGCCTGCAAGTCCAAAGCAGGCTGCATTCCTCCAAGCAGTCAACGAAAATGATATTGTTCTGTTTGGAGGCGCGGCTGGTAGTGGTAAATCATATCTAGGTGTAATGGCTTTCCTTCAATGGGTCACTAGACCGGATATGGAAAAGTTCCGTGGAGTTATTCTACGAAGGACAATGGTTCAAGTTACTGGCCCCGGTGGACCAGCAGAAACAGGACAAGAAATCTTTCAGCAATTTGGTGCTCAGTTTCGTGTAAAGGATAGTAAATTCGTTTTTCCGAATAAGAGCACCATTGTTTGCAAAGGTTGTGAACAAGAAAAAGACAAACATAACTTCCAAGGGTGGCAGGTGAGTGCATTCTTGGTGGACGAAGCTCAGCAATTTGAAGAGTCTCAGGTTCTCTATTTCATCTCGCGTCTTCGTACAGCGGCTCCAATGAAGCCAGTACTAATGATGACTGCTAACCCTGATTATAACTCCTACCTTCGCAAATGGCTAGAAGAAGCGGGCTATCTTGACGAGCGGGGTATACCTAGAAAAGACCGTGACGGCAAACGTATGTGGTTTGTGCGTATTGGTGGAAAAATGGTCTGGAACGAATCACGAGAAGAGTTGTTGCAGACATACGGCGAAGACTGTGGGCCTATGTCCTTTTGCTTCCTACCGGCCAATTGTCACGACAACCCCGTCTTGCTTGAAAGGGATAAATCCTACGTCCACAAACTTATTAACATGCCCCGTGTGGAAATGGAAAGGCTTTACTTGGGGTCGTGGTATGCAAAAGAGCAATCTTCTGGTTTCTTCAAAAAAGAGTTTTGCACTCCGGTTAAATATCACGAACAGGAGTTTGTTGCATTCTGTAGGGCATGGGATATAGCAGGCTCACTTCCGTCTGAGGCGCTGCCTAATCCTGATTGGACTGCCGGTGTGCTTATTGGTAAAACAAAACGTGGACGCTACGTTATTTGTGATGTAGTTAGATTTAGAGCACGTTTTGGTGAGGTTATGCAAAGAATAGTTGAAGTATCCAAAAGTGACCCACCCGGTACACAAATTATTCTCCCGCAGGAACCCGGACAAGCTGGTAAAGCAGCAGGTCAGATAATGATTAAAGAACTTATTGAAGAGGGGTTTTACGCAAGAATGCGACCTTCTAATAAGTCTAAAGTAGTAAGATTTCAACCATTTGCCGCAGCCGCTGAGGCTGGTCTGATTGACTATATTGAAGATAAATGGAATGACGACTACTTCGATGAGTTAGAAGAGTTTGATGGTTCTCGTAGTAAAAAAGATGACCAAGTGGACGCCACAAGCGATTCATTCATCACCCTAGCTCAAAAGATTCAAATACCAAACATGTCCAAAATCCTAACAAACATTTCACTATCAAAATCAACCCCATTTGACAACATTTAAGGAGATTAAATGGAAGAGGCTAAGATAATCTCCGAACAGGAGACTACCCTTACCCCCGGAGACAATGAGATTCCTACGCTTCGTCTCGGAGAGAGTGGGTATTCTGGCCTCACTGTCCTTGGTGGTCAAGTGTTTGAGGACTGTCAATGGGAGCTACGCTGGCCGCAAGCTGGTGAAACATTCAAGAAGATGGCTAAAGACGGAGCGATTGCTCCTGCTCTTGAACTTGTTGAAATGATGATTGCTCGTGTACCTTGGAGCGTTAAGATTCCTGAAGGGTATGAAGATAAGTTAAAAGATAAAGCAGTTTTCATGCAGCAAGTGCTTGAGGATATGGATCACGACTTCATGTCTGCCATCCGCCAAGCTGTCACCTTTAACCGATACGGTTTTTCAATCCTAGAGAAAGTATATCGCTACCGCACCAAAGAAAATGGTAGTAAATACAATGATGGATTGATTGGTATTAAGAAGCTTGCATCTCGTTCTGCTGATACGGTGGAACGGTGGAAGTGGAAGAGTCAAGGACGTGAGCTTGCAGGATTCTACCAAAATATCGTAGTTCCTGATGGTGGTGATTATAGTGGTTGGGACTTTGTAAACACGAATACGACCGCTAAGCTTAAATTCATCCCCCGTAAAAAGTTCCTCCTGTTCCGAAATAATCCACTGAAAGATTCACCTACTGGTGTAAGTCCTTTGGTTGGGTGCTGGCAAGCATGGAAGTACAAACAAGCATACTTGGAAGCTGAAGCAATTTCAGTTGCTCAAGAGGCTAACGCCTTTAAAGTGTTGTTCCTGCCCCCTCAGTATATGAAAGAGGATGCAACGCCAGAAGATAAAGCTGTGTTTGACTATTATAAGAATATTATGAAGTCGGCACATTTGGCTAAAGAGTCTGGTGTTATTCTTCCCCTTGTTACAGACGAGAACGGAAACAAACTTTTTGACTTTGATATCAAGAGTGTAAGTGGTACTAAGAGTTATGACATCAACGCAATCATTGCTCGTTATAACGCTGAAATCCTAACGTGCCTGTTTGCAGACTTCCTATCTCTTGGTAGTAATGGCTCTGGTAGCTTCTCCCTTGCTGAGAGTAAAGTATCCATCATTGAGATGGCTATTGAATCTAAGCTTAATGAGATTAAATCACAGCTAAACCACGATCTTGCCAGACAACTCTTTGAGCTTAATGGTTGGGATACGGCGGTGATGCCTGTTTATGACTACGGCCAAGTGTCTAAAGAATCTCTTGATGAGATTGGTAAGTTCATCCAGCGTGTAAGCGCTGTTGGTATGATGCCTAAGACACCTGATGTTGTTAACTGGGTGATGCGTCAGGCTGATATTCCTTATCGAGCTGATCCAGATAAAACACCTGAAGAACTTTCCGAAGAACTTACTCCAAATGAGAGTCGTGCCGGTGATGGTATGGAATCTGGAATGGGGAATGGTGTAGGTGATTCAACTGGTGGTTCTGGCGACTCATCGGTATCTAACAATGAAAACGTATAAAGGAGTCAATAGTTTTGGCCCATGAAATTTATCGCTTGAAAAGCAAGTTGGTGAACACGCCACATCTTATTGATTCCTCCGCTTTTGAAGCGATTATGGATTATGTCAATAAGCGCTGCGAAGGTGGTGTTGATATTGATAAGCGAGCAGAAGTTGAAGACGAAGCTCCTACTCGATACTTGTACAACGAAGATACAGCAACTGGTGTCTTGTATGTAGAAGGACCACTTACCTACAAACCTGTGACTGTCATGGGTTTTGATTGTGGTGGTACTTCTTACGAAGGTCTTAAAGCAGACTTTGAAGCTATGGTTGAACAAGGTGTAAAGACTGTTGCTTTCATGGTTGATTCACCCGGTGGTGAAGCGTATGCAATGATGGACACCGCCAACTACATTCGCAATTTGGCTGATGCTAATGGCGTAGATATTATTGCATATGTAGATGGTTTGTCTGCCTCTGCTGGCTACGGTTTGACTGCTATCGCTGACCAGATTATCAGTTCTAAAGATTCTGAACTCGGCAGTATTGGTGTTCTCATTCGTTTGATGAATGACTCCAAGAAACTTGAGAAAGAAGGTATTGAACGCACCTTCATCACTGCCGGTAAAGAAAAGATTCCGTTCACTGAGGACGGTGGATTCCGCAAGGAATTCCTTGAAGACCTTCAACATAAAGTTGATGTTCTGTATGAAGAGTTCACTGGACACGTTGCTAAATATCGCAATATGTCCGTTGAAGCAGTTAGGGACACTCAAGCAAAAACGTTTCTTGCCCAAGAAGCTGTTGAGCTGGGCCTAGCTGATAAAGTAATGACTCTTGAAGAGTTTTACGAATATTTGGCTGAAACAGCTCAAACTAACAAAGGAAGCGTTATGAAAGATCGCATCTTTAAATTTAACAAAAAAGAGGAAATCTCTGAAATGACTCAACTCGCTGACCTCCAAGCTCAGCTCCAAGCTCGTGAAGTAGAACTTACCGCACTGTCTGAGAAACTGGAAGCTTTTGCTTCTATGGAAGGTCTGGTTGCTCAACTTCAAGAAGCTCTGGCTGATAAAGAAACCCAACTGTCCCAAGCTGCTGAACAAATTGCACAGATGGAGACGCAAGCCAAGGCTGCTAAAGAAGCGGCCCGTAAAGAAAAGCTCAGCGCTGTTATGGCCGCTGAACAAGTAGAAGGTGTCGCAGCATCTCTCGCCAGTCTTGATGATGAAGCCTTCGCCACTGTATTGAGTGGTTTTGCTGCTCAAAAACAAGCCATCGCTCAGAGTGATCTGATGCAGGAGCTTGGTCAGGATGTAGAAGTTGTTGAAGAAGCAGAATCCGACGCTGCTCCTAAGCTCTCCACTACTGACAAAATCCTCCAAGAACGCCTCCAAAACAAGCGCTAATCTCCATTTTTAAGAAGGAAATAAAATATGCCGTTCGTTGCTAATCCCTACGAAGCTCGTTTCTCTGACCTCGTATTCCATGAACTTGATCCCTCGGTAGGCTATGCCCGTGAGTGCATCAATGTTACCCCGCCTGCTGGTGGTGCTCCAGTTACCCTCGGTACTGTAGTTTATCGTGCCGCTGGTACTGATCCTGAAGGTGCTTACGCTGTTCTCAGCGCTGCTGCTCAACTGGTTGCTACCAATGAGTTCGCTGTTGTTTACGGTGATAACTACGGCTTCAATGCTTCGTTCGTTCCGAACGCAATTGTTGCTGGTGAGTTCAACGCTGTTGGCTTTAAGCGTGGTCCGGTACAACTGAAAGACTACTACATCAAGCAAGTTGCCCAAGATGCAGACGGTGCCAACCTGACTGATGCTCAGTTTGAAACCCTGCGTGAACTGCTGAAAAAGCAGGGCGTTATCGTAGAGATCACTCTGTAAGAACAGAGTCACATTTAACTAATTTAGATTTACAAGGAAATAAATATGCCTCTCGTTCTTAATCCGAACAACCGTAACCGCGTAGTTGACCGTACCGACACTCTGATTCAAATCCCGAACAATGTTGGTATCACTAACGCACTGGGTCTGTTTTCCCCTGAGTATTCCACTCAGAAGACCATTGAAGTTACCCGCACCAAGCGTAGCTCCCATCTGGTAGTTGACCGTAACTGGGATGAGCGTAACAGCACCATTGCCGGTCGTGAGCGTGACTCGCTGCTGCTGAAAATCCCTCACTTCCCGCTGGATGATGCAATCACCCCGAATGACATCGACGGTGTTGTTCAAGCCGATAGCCTGACTGATGCAATGGAACTCGAAACCGTTGCTAGTGTTCGTGCTGACAAGATGATGGACCTGCGTGAAGCGCATGGTATCACCCTTGAAGCTGCTCGTATGCAACTGATTACCACTGGTACTGTTTATGCACCTACTGGTACTCTACGTCAAGGTGCTTCGGCTACCACCAACTTCTACACCGAGTTTGGTGTTACTCAAACCGTAGTTCCGGTTGATCTGTCCTCGGCTGCTGACCCTCGTGGTGACTTCCGCGACATTAAAGCAGCTATTCGCGCTGGCCTGACTCCTTATGGTCAAGGTGCTGTTAGCGGCTTCGTTGCTCTGGTTGGTAGCGATTACTTTGCTGCTCTGATGCAGAACGCATTCGTAACTGATGCTGTTAAGTATACCCAAGGCCCGCTGAATGCTCCGGTTCTGACTGGTGTTCCGGGTTCCTACGCTGGTCTGGATGCTCGTTTTGAAACCATTACCATGTGGGGTATCACCTTCATCGATGCTTCGGCTGCTGGTTATGAAGATGCTTCCGGCACCTTCGTTCCGTTCGTTGCTGATGACGAAGCCTACTTCCTGCCGCTTGGCGTCCGCGATATGTTCAAAACCTACTACGCCCCGGCTAACCGTTTTGGCACTATCAACCGCCGTGCTCAGGGTAGCTACTGGTTTGAATACGCCAACGAGAAAGACGACATCATTGAAATCATGACTGAGCAAAACTTCCTCAACGCCTGCCTGTATCCGGCTGCTGTTGTGAAGTCGGAACTCAGCATCTAAGAGAAATCTTAGGCTTTGATATCAAGGGGCTGGAAACGGCCCCTGTTTCTCGTTAAGGAGATTTAAATGGCTACTGTACAAGAACTCCAGAAGAATGGTTTCTTCAATGCTGTGCCTGAGCTAATGGCATCTGTCGCTGCTGCTGAAGTTTCGGCTAAGGCTGAAGTTATTGCTCTGACCCCGATTGCTGATCCTTCTACTGCTACTGCTGAAGACGTTGCTAACGCAGTTAACGCAATTATTGCAGCCCTTCAGGCTTGATTTATTAGGGCAGCTAGTCTGCCCTCCTATTAAGGAGAGGCTACATGGCCCTAACTGATGAACAAAAGATTGCCCGTATTCGACTCCTTATTGGCGATGTAGAAGGCAGTCCTTTTTATCCACTGTTCACAGATGAACAGTATCAAGAATTTCTGGATATGAGTGGTGGAGATATATACTCCGCAGCACAAATGGCAGCAGTATCGGCATCGTTTGTAGTTTCTGGTTGGAGTACGAGGGAGCGTACAGGCGACATCGAGGTGTGGAATAGTATCTCTACTCAATATCTCAAAGCACTTGATTATTTCCTACGTAACCCAAAAGTTCAGATTCCCAACGGACTTTTGCCTTGGTCTGCAAGTGTTGGTAGTTGCTCTAAGCTTATGAATATCCAAGTGTGCGATCACGAAGAAACTTGTGGTTGTACAGAGTGTAACAAAACAGGCGATGTATTTGCCTATTAGGAGAGATAAATGCTTAAGCCACAATTTCTCCTGACTAATAAAATACCAGTTTCAATTGAACGTAGAGGTCAAGGTTACTGGGACTTTGGTGAATGGGTTGAAGGTGAACCAATCACTGTAATTCGTGAAGTTAATATCCAACCTTTAAAGCCCTCTGAAATCCTACAGATGCCTGAAGCTGATCGTACACGAGAGTGGTACAAAGTTTACTGTGCTGAAGACCTTCGTACTATGCAAGAAGGCGTAGGCGGATGGGATGCCGATGAGTTCACATTTGACGGCCACGTCTATAAAATTATGAAAGTTTCAAAATACCAGATGGGAATTTTAAACCACTGGAAAGCGCTTGCCGCCCGAGTAAGCCCAACACCCGGTTGACGAGGTTATACTAAATATATGCAAGATTATGTAGGTATGAAGTTTAACAGGTTGACTATTACTAAGTTTGCGTATTATAAAGATGTCTCCAATGGCAAGAACAGACCACCTCGCAACGTGCCGTACTTTGAGTGTATGTGTGATTGTGGCTCTGTAAAAGTTGTTTCTCTATTCAATCTCAGGAAGGGTGCAGTAAAGAGTTGTGGCTGTCTACAAAAGGAATCTAATGATAACAGAGTCATAGATATTTCCGGTAATGTGTATGGGATGCTTGAGGTCATCTCTAGGTCATCTCGTGGTGGCAGATACTGGAGATGTTTGTGTCAATGTGGAAACTACAAAGATATCCTATATTCTAGTTTAACGCTCGGTTTAACCAAATCTTGCGGGTGTCTCCATAAGAAGCAATGTAAAGATAATATTATAGGGTACATTAAGAAATTAAGAAGGGAAGCCGGTCTGTCTGAAGATATCCCAATCTCTAGCGAAAATAAACTACAACGTGTGGCCTTTATAAAACTAGCGCACGAAATTTATAAAAGGGATGGATATTCTTGTGTTTGGTGTGGTGATGTTGACTCTAAGCTAAATGCACACCATTTAACTCCGTGGGCTGGGTCTTCAGACTTAGAAAAATTTGACCCTTTAAACGTGGTATCACTTTGTTTGGAGTGTCACGACACTATTCACAAAGGAAATAATTTTCTACCTCCAGATGCCACAATGACTATACTGTTAAGAGGGTACACCTCTCTAATAGAGGACATTGATTGGCAAACTAAGGACTCTGTATGAAAGCAATGATTACAGTAGTCAAAGACGACAAGATGTGGGAGAAGATTAAGAAAGACCTTCTTGCTGCAAACAAGATTGGTGAGTTGGAGGTGGGTTTCTTTGAGCAAAGTAAGTATGGCCCTGAGAATGAAAACCTACAAGTAGCTCAGGTTGCTCAGTGGAACAACGAGGGACAACCAGCTAACAACGTACCACCACGTCCTTTCTTCACTTCTACTCTGGTAGCACCAATCGAAGCTAAGAAGCGAGATAAGCTTTTCTTTCAATCTATTGATCGTATTGTAACAGGCAAGTCAAGCTTCCTTAAAGAATACAAGATGATTGGTGGATTGTTTGTAAACGAGCTTAAGAAAGCGATTGAAGATTGGAGCACACCACCAAACGCACCGTCCACTGTTGCAGAAAAAGGCTTTAATGATCCTCTGATTAAAACAGAGACTATGAAGAATTCTGTTGAATATAAAATTGGAGGGCGTTAGTGGCTATCTATTCAAGTTTAAAAACAGGGCTGAGGAAAGGGGCATTTAAAGCACTTAGTGACTTTTTCACTGATGAGCAAACAGCTCCAATCATCTTCTCTCATCGTAATGGTGCTGAACCTGCTGAAAGCTATGTTGTTATCAATGTAGTAGCTATTGAACAAATTGGATTAGGTTATAAATCTACTCTAACTAACGAGCTTGAAGAACTTACCTTACAAGGTTCGTATGAAGTGAGGGTTCAATTCTCTTTCTGTGGTAGTGAATCACAGGAGATGGCCTCCACCTTCACACAAAGAATTGGAAACAATCCAGTCATTCACGAAGAGTTTTCGCGTTACGGTCTTGGGTACATGCGCAAGAGCAGTATTCGCAGAGCACCACAAAAACGAGAAACTGAATGGGTGGAGTATCAGAATATTGATGTGACTTTCTCTTACACAGTGAGTACACAACAAGTAGTTGATGTCATCGAAGCAGTAATGCTTGAAGATGTAACAACAGGGGATACATTCGTTATCCCACCAGAAACAGTAATAATCCCCTAACATCTAAATAGGAATAATTCTCAAAATGGCAGAGCTAGATAACGTAGTGAGGATCAACCTCTATCGTGGTTCGACTCCGGTGGAAACTGCTTCCTTTAGCATCCCTCTAATCCTTTCAACTTTTGTAAACTTCCCTGAGCGTACTCGCACTTATACCAGCATTGATGCTGTTGGTGAAGACTTCGATTCGTCTGATCCAGTGTATCAAGTAGCTCAAGCACTGTATGGTCAAACTGGCGTACTTGGTGCTCCGATCCGTACTCTTGTGATTGGTCGTCGTCAAGTAGATGGTGCTGTTGGTAGTGTAGTGACTGTAGCTAACAACGCTAACTATTCTATCACCGTCTCCGATGGTATTACCACCACCACTTACACCGTGACTTCAGATGCCGACGCAACTGCTACTGAAATCATCACTGCGCTTTCTCTTGCTTACAACGCAAACCCTGTCACTGGTATCAACATCACTGATAACCTTGATGGTACTTTTGATGTAGAGCCTGCAACTGCCGGTGCAGATTGGTCGATTACTACTTCTGCTAATCTCACAGTTGGTAGCTTTCTTGCTACAGAAAGTTGGACTGATGCCCTTGACGCTGTAAACAACGATAACAGCACTTGGTATGCTCTGTTCACCGATGAACATGATCCTGCTGTAGTCGAAGAACTTAGCGATGCAATCGCAACTCGTCGTCGCATCTTTGGTACTTCTTCTCAAGACTCGGCAGTTCTTGCTTCTGGCAGCACCACTGACATTGCTGCTGTTCTTTCTGCTAAGTCTGCTGCACGTACCTACGGTGTTTGGACTCCTCTGGCTGACACTGAATTCCCCGAAGCTGCTTGGGCAGGTAGTCAACTTGGTGTAACTCCGGGTGGTAATGATTGGGACTTCAAGCGCGCTAACGGAATCACTGTAAGTAAGATTACTGATGCACAGCGTACTGTTCTTCGTAATAAGAACATGAACATGTATACTCGTGTTGCAGGTGTAAATATCTTCCAAGATGGCGACATGTTTGATGGTACTCCAATCGACATCATCATCGGGGAGGACTGGCTTTATGCTCGTTTGCAAGAAGGTGTTTATTTCCGTCTAATTAACTCCCTCAAGATTCCGATGACCAACACTGGTCTGACGATAATTGAGAACGAGATTCGTGCTGTTCTCTCTCAAGCTGAACAGAATGGTTTGATTGATCGGGGATGGACGGTCACCACGCCTGATGTATTGAGCATTAGTGAAAACCTTCGTGCTCAACGTATTGCTGGTGTATTCCGTTTCGATGCTCGCCTGCAAGGTGCCGTTCGTAGCGTTGAGATTGCTGGCTACCTCACTGTTTAAAGGATTGTAGAATATGGCACAAGATGTTGTTTTGGGCAACTACAGTCCCGAATCTGTAGACATTGTTATCAGCGTTGGTCAGTTGGTGCATGTTATCACTGGTTATGCTGATGGCACTTTCGTTAATGTTTCTCGTATTACCCCGGCTTCCGAGCTGTATGTTGGTAGTGATCTTTCGGCCTTCCGTGTGAAGCGTCGTAACAAAGCTTCCACCATTGATTTGACTCTGCATCAGGCTAGTGCTTCTAACCAAGTACTTCAGGCTTTGCAGCGTGCGGATGAAGAAGATGACACTGATACTTGGGTGTTTGCAATTACGATTAAAGACAACAGTGGTCAAACTCTGTTCTCTAGCTCTCAAGCTTTCGTAGCAACTATTCCCGACACTACCCTGTCGTCTACTGCTGAAACTCGTAACTGGCAGATTCAAGCTGTTAGCCTGTCGAGCAATGTTGGTGGTAACACTCGTATGGATGCCTCCACTGTAGCAGCCCTTAGCGTTCTCGGTGAAGAAGTTCCTGAGCGTTGGCGCTTGCCGCAGTAAGCTCCTTGTGAATAGGGGCGGAAACGCCCCTTATTATTCTTAGGAGAGCTTATGGCTTTAGCAACTTATATCCCACAAGATGTATCCTGCATTGTTGCAGGTATTATTAATGTTGAAGGTTATGTAGATGGAACCTTCATCACAATTGACAAAGATGTTCCTCCGTATACAACGACAATCACTCCAGATGGAACTATTGCTCGTACACAGAACGGGGATACCACTTACACAGTTTCTATTACAGTTCAGGCAGCAAGTAAAACAAATGATGCCTTGACTAAACTATGGCAATTGGATCAGCTAACCAACATGGGTAAAGGTCCGTTGTTCATCAAAGACCGCTCTGGTTCTGATCTATTCTTTGCAGCAACAGCGTGGATTGAAGGGTTACCAAGCATGTCTAAGAGTAATGGTGCGGATGAACGCACTTGGACATTTAGAGCTGCTGCACCTTCGGTTAACTTTGGTAATAATGAAGAAGCTTCTGGCTTGGTTCAAGATATTATCAACCTTGCAACTGGTGCTCTACCGAGTATTGGAGGTTTGTTGTAATGTCTGGAATCTTTACATACTCCCCAAGGGAAGTTCAACTCATTGTTGCTGGATACAAAGTCAGTGGTTGGGAGACGATTACAATCATTCGCTCTATTGACGGGTTTATTCCTGTTCGTGGCATCCGTGGGAAAAATACACGAGTAAGAAGTACAGATACTTCAGCAACTATTACAGTCCCTGTTATGCAGACTGAACTCAGTAATGAAGTCTTGAACAGCATTCACGCACAAGATTTGCAACTAGGTTCTGGTCGTCTTGAAATCACACTGAAAGATGGTAGTGGTACTTCGGTTTTTAGCAGTAACGAAGCCTACATTGTAGGATATCCCGCTGTTACATACTCTGGCGGTATTGAGTATCGAGAGTGGAGAATATTCTGTCAAACGACAACTACTTTTGAAGTTGGTTCTAACATCGAAAGCGGTATCGGTGACATTCTCTCTAGTGGTTTTAGTGCTGCAAGAAATGCAGTTAACAATATATTTTAAGGGTGTTTGGGGTTTGCTTGAATCCCGCCCATTTACATAATTCAACGAGGAAATACTTATGGCTAAGCAGCCACTACTGGTTCTTGAACAAGAGGATATCCCTGTAGATGGGATTACCTATGGTGTTACAGCAATGAGTGCAACTGATGCACTTATGTTTATGGAGAAGCACCTTGAAAGTGTTAACTCGGGTAAAGTAGACTTGAGTGTAATTAAAAGTGTAATCATCAAGTATGTCACTAAAGACAATATGTCGATTACCAAAGAATCGTTTGATGTAATCTTCTCCCGTAAAGTGGGTCACCTGCAACGTCTGTTCGAAGCAGTATTGAAGTACAACTTCGAAGACCCTTTGGTGGAAAGCGATTCAGAGGATTAAAAGAATCTGAGTCGCGTGTACTAACAGCAGAAGAAAAGAAAATTCAAGAAGAGTTCTCACTTGATTGGAGAATCTTCCGAGTAGCCACACATGAGCTTGGCGGACTCCACCTAATCCAAGAAATGAAAACTAAATACAGTTTAAAGGATTTGTACGATATGCTGGAAGTTTGTGATGCTCATGATGCGTATAAACAAATAGCCCACAAAAAGGCTCTTCAAGAACAAGAAAAGAATAGTCGGGTGAAGTGATATGCAGATTAGTAGCTACAAAATCGGGATTAAGTTTCAGATTGACCCCAAGGAGATGCGTGCCCTTGATCGTCAGATGAAGATGCTTGAAGCACGTTTTAAGAAGTTTGGTGCTGGTCTTAATAAACTCATTAACTTCAAGATCGGAAAGTTTGAAGTTAATCAGCAAGAGCTTAATCGCACAATGCGTAGAGCTTTTGAACTAACTTCCGCCCGCACTGCATTTAATCTTGATAACTTTCGTGTAGATCAAAATGCTTTGAATCGTTCTGTAGCAGCAGCTCTTCGAAGGGCCACAGCCGCAGCAAATGGCAACGTCCGTGTCAACGCTACAGGTAATCCCGGTGATCGTCTGACAGGAAGACACGCTGTAGCTGCTGGTGGTGTTGGTGGTATTGCTGCTAGGATGTATGGCCCAGCAATTGCTCTTGGCCTTGGTGGTTATGGATTAGCTCAGACTAATCGACTTAACCAAGAGGTTATTTCTGCGCAGCTTACCACTCAAGCTGTTACAGAAGCAGCAGGTCTACAAGGTCAAGGTCCAGCAGCATTTAATTGGCTGAGGCAACAAGGGAACCGGATTGGTTTCTCTTACATGGATCAAGCTCAGGACTATAACAACTTCCTGTCCAACAGCCTCGGGGCCGGAATGAGTTTACAAGGTTCTCAAGATATTTATCTTGGATTTGCTGAGTATGCCAGGGCTATGGGTATCACCCCAGCTCGTAACAAGCTTGTGATGAACGCCTTGAGTCAGATGATGGGTAAAGGCACAGTTTCAATGGAAGAACTTCGTCGGCAGATGGCCGAGTCGATGCCTGGAACTATGGACGTTTTTGCTCAAGCTTACGCCGAGATGATGGGCAGTGGGTTAAAAGGACAAGAGGCTCTGTCCTCTTTATATGAGGCTATTCCTACAGGTAAAGTCAAGTCTGCCGAGATACTGCCTATTGTTCAACGTATTCTGAGAGAAAGAGCTGCCCCTAAACTTGATGTTGCTATGAAAACATCTCAAGCTGAGCAAGCTCGCTTTCAGAACATGACAGCAGATATGGCTATCTTAGCCAGTAACTCAGGTCTTGAATCTGGCTTCTCACGTCTGTTCCGTGCTTTAACCGATGGTTTGAAAGAAGCAGGGCCGATGATTGAGTCTTTGGCTCGCGGGTTTGACGATGTTACGAAGGGTGTAGGCAGCGCACTTCTTGTTGTACAAAGCTTCCAACGCTTCTTCCAAGGTCGGGATAGTGCAATCGGGGATATGCTGTTCCCAACAGAAGAGAACAGAGAAAAGGCTTTTATCTGGCTTGAAGCAACAAAGAATGCTTTCTCGGCTATTGGTGATCTAATTACAATGGCTGCTGATGGTTGGAAGATGTTGTTCAGCATGATTGACATTAACTACCTTCTTGATGCACTTACTAATGTCTCCAATCGCATCACAAACATTGCTGGTGCTTTTGTTAAGATGGGTAAAGGTGACTTCAGCGGAGCTTTTGAACAATTAAAAGCCGCTGGAATGTCTTACATAAAAACAGCAACTGCACCCGGACGTGCCGTGGTTAACGCCGCTATTGAAGGTGGAACAAATGCTCTTGCGGCACTCGACCCGAGGAATCCAACCCCTCCTCAAGTGACTCTAAAAGAGTTCCCAAACGTCTACGATCCCGCCTCACATCTTGCCAAGATTCAAGCACAAGAAACAAGGGCTAAAGTTGGGGCAATGAACAACTACGAGTTACCGGGTATTAATAAACCCTTGAACGGTAAACCCGCAAACAGTGTAGATGTTCGTGTGATGGTGGATATTAAAGCTGCTAACCCCGAAGACTTCCAAGAGCAATTCAAGACTACATTTAACAAGGTTATCCAAGACACAATGCTTCAATATTCTGAGAAGGAGTAAATTATGACGCTGGCGATTAAATGGGGTGACGAAACCTCAGATGTAAGCGGCATGATTTATTTCGATGCTGTTACTCTTTATAATAGAAGCTACACAGGGCAAGTTACTAAACATCCTGTTGATCTTGGTGGAAATATCACAGACCACTTTATCCGTGAGAACCCCCGGTTTACTCTTTCGGGGGTTATTTCTTCTGTTGATATTAGTACGAATGTTGCAACCCTCTCTGCTATCACTGGTGAGACAATCGTCAATGAGAGGGGTGTTGTTGCTCCTGTACAAGTAGGCTCTTCAGACCAGAGTCTGATTAGCAGACTTCTTCCCGCAAGTATCTCCCAGTTTACTGGTTCTGGTAAACCCGAAGTAACTCTGGACGGGGAGAGGCAAGAAGATCGTGAATCTATTCGCGAGCTTATCAGTAATCTAACTAACGGTGTCAGATTTAACGAAAACACCGGACAGTTTGACCCGTACATTGAAGTCATTAGACTCTATGAGTTTGATGGGGTTACACTTCGTCGAGCAACCGATAATCTTGTAATCACAAATACCACATATAACGAGTCTGCGGATAGTGGTGATGCTCTGTATGTCGATCTTCAGATCGAACAAGTTACTTTTGCTTATCTGAAGAAGACCGAAATTCCCCAAGATGTACAAGCTTCCTTGCAAAAGAAAGCTGCACCGAAGTCCACCAAGAGTAAGGCGGATAGTAAGGCCACAGATGTTGGGGAAGCTAATGGTAGTAATCCCGGCCCAGATGTAGACCCACTTCTTACAATAAGGGACTGATATGGCTGAAAGATATGTAATTGTTCCTTTGTATGAAGACCCCTTCTATTCCTATGCTATTAGCTTTGAAGGTGAGTCTTATATTCTGGAGTTTCAATACAACGAAAGAGCAAAGCTTTACTTCCTATCAATTTACACAGCAGAACGTGAACCTGTGGTGTTGGGTGTTGGTGTAGTTCCTTACTACCCAATTACTGTTGACTACATTCTTCCGGGATTGTCTGGTTACTTTTGGTTAGAAGAAAAAGCAACTTATAACTCCGAACTTTACAAAGAATATCCAGACAAGATACACGAATACTACAACGCTTACTATATCTATTCTAGCGAGGGATAAGATGATTCTTCAACGAAATCGCCAATATGAACTCATTATCGGAGACTACCAGAACGGCGATGGTCTGTTGATTAATAATCTTCAAGTCACCTTCGATATTAGTAAGAGCAGTGATAACAAGAATAAGACAAACTCTGCATCCATTGAAATCTACAACCTCTCAGATGAATCATTGAAGGTTCTTGAGACAGACTATCCAGCAGCAGTATTTTCCGCAGGGTATGTAGATACTGGTGGTGTGCAGAGGATGTTTGCTGGGCAAGTTAACAATGTAGCTACACGCAAGCAAGGTGCTGATCGAGTTACGCAGATTACGATGGGAAGTGGTTACACAGAACTCAACCATCAAATGCTGAGCCAATTGGTTGCCCCCGGTCGTACCATCAGAGATGTACTTGAAGAACTTAGAGCATCCATCCCTAACGTGTCTCGTGGTGTTTATAACGGAACAAACTTCAACAATCAACTGATCTACGGATACCCTCTTCAGGGTACACCAAAGCAGATGCTTAATGAGATTAGTGAGAAGTATAGACTTGAGTGGCAGATTGAAGATGATGTTTTGTATGTACACGACAGAGACAGAGGGAATCGGGAAAACTTCGAGGACGCTTATGTAGTCTCCAAGTATACAGGATTGATTGAAAACGCTTACCGTGTCGAGAACAACCCACGAAAGACTTTGAAAGATAAAGCTAAGCAACAAGGCGTACAGTGGAAGATGCTGCTTAATCCCCGCATTCAAGCTGGAGATGTAGTTAAATTAGAAGATACGTTTATCACTGGCTGGTACAAAGTGGATGATATTCGTCACAGTGGTGGTTGGCGTGATTCTAACTGGATGACTGAGATTCGTGCATCTGCTATTGAAAAGGTAGTCAAGAAATGAGTGAAAGTCAGTCGTTTCTACAGAATATATTAAACTCAGCCATACAAAACGAGCTGGCTGATGTGCATACTTCCATCCCTTGTATCATTGTTAAAATTAGAGACGACCTTAACGGAATGATGGTTGATATCCAACCCTCCGTTAATCAGAAATTTAAAGATGATACTGTAAGAGAGCGACCGGTTATCCTTGGCGTTCCTGTACAATTCCCCGTCTCTAAATCTGCCGGCTTTACATTCCCTTTGAATGTTGGTGATACAGGGATGGCTATCTTCTCTATGAGAAACTTAGATAGCTGGAAGAGTGGTAATGGTTATCCCTCTGCCCCAATGAATGCTGCCAAGTTTGATAAAGGTGATGCCATCTTTATACCTGGGATTCAACCCCCTCAAATCGCCGTTAACAACCCAGCAACACGGTTGTGGCCTCACGACACGAAAGACGCTGTAATAGTCAATAACATCGGACAAACAACGGAATGTGAAGTGCGTCTGAAGGCTAACGGGGACATTCAAATCAACACGAACAACAATGTTGAAGTGAACTGTGACCAAGCCACTGTAACAGCTAATAGTCGTCTTGACTTAGCCTCTGCTGTAATCAATATCAATGCCCCAACGACAAACTGGTTTGGTGATATTGTTCTTCAAGGTACTTTGACACAAAACGGTAATTACACTTCAACAGGTACAATGACCTTCAACGGTATTAATTTTGCTACTCACGTTCATGGTAGTTCCCCCGGTCCATCCAACCCGTAACAGATAAGGAGTTATTGTGGATATAAAGCTAGATGATGTTACACACGATGCTCTGTTTGTCAACGGTCCAATGACCAAAGCTCAAACTACCCAACCTTACGTTGAAACTGTAGCACAACGACTCAAGATCAGACTCCTGACCTTCCTCGGAGAATGGATTATCAATACCACATACGGTGTTCCGTGGTGGCAAAGCATTCTAGGAAAGAAACAGCCTAAAGAGCGTGTTGATCTTATTTTACAGCAACAGATTCTTCTTGAAGAGGGAGTGAAGGAGCTTGTTTCTTTCACATCTACTCTTAGCTCCAATCGGCAATACTCTGCCACTTTCCGAGTTAAAGTTAGAACAGGGGAAGTCACTGAGCCTATCACAATAACCCCTTCGATTTGATATAGAGGATTCATATGCCGACTTACGGTTTAACAGACAAGGGGTTTGTGCTCCCTCGACTTTCAGATATTCTAGAACAACAACGTCAAGAAGCAAGAGAAATCTTTGGTGATTTGGTAGCGCCGGGGGATCAGGTAGATGTGTCTGACTCATCCTTGCTTGGACGACTCATTGCACTCGACTCGATTGGTGATGCTGATCTTTGGGAAGTTGCCCAAATGGTGTATTCAGCATTCGACCCTAATTCAGCCACTGGTATTGCACTAGATAACATCGTTCAATATGGCGGTATTGCACGACTTGGCGCTTCCTATTCAACTGCAATTGGTTTGTTCTATGGTAACAATGGAACACTAATCCAAGAAGGAAATACGGTAAGTGCCTCAGCTTCTGGTAATCAGTTTACTGTAATTGATAGCGTTGCTCTATCTCCTTCTCAAGCCTCTGGCGTAACAATCTCTGTTGCAACTGTGGCAAATAGTACTGTTTATAGCATCACTTACCAAACTGGACTTAGTTCAAGCTCTACTGTTTCTTACACCTCCGATTCTTCTGCTACAGTTTCAGAAATCCTTAATGGATTGAAAGCGATTGTTGATTCCAATCATCCGCTTATCTCTGCAACTGTTAGTGGAACTGCCCTGATCTTTGATCGTGTTGACGTATTCCAATCTGGTAATTTTTCAGTAAGCTCCAATCTTGCAATTAGTAAAGTAAAGAAGATTGGTAATCTGCAAGCTGTAGAAGTTGGACCGATTGAACAAGAAGCTAATACCATCGACACGGTAGTAACTCCTGTTCTTGGTTGGGATAGTGTAACAAACCCGCTTGCTGCTTCTGCTGGACGTTTGCTTGAAACTGATGAAGAACTTCGCATTCGTTTTCGAAACACCAAACTTGAACGCAGCAGCAACATTCTGGATAGTCTCTACTCTGCTCTTCTTAGCGTTGAGGGTGTTGAAGAGGTTGCAATCTACGAGAATGATACTGATGTAACTGACTCCAACGGTGTTCTTCCGCACAGTTTCCTGCCTGTAGTTCTCGGCGGCAGCTCTCAAATCATCGCTAATACGATTTGGGAAAATAAGCCTATGGGTATTCGTAGCCAAGGGAATACGGTTATTACAGTTACAGATTCTCAGGGTTTCCCACATAGCATTGGTTTCGAACGTCCAAACCCTGTAACGATCTACGTTGTTATTAACTTGAGTCTAAATCCTGAAGCGGATGAACAATTCCCCGGCGACGGCGCAGAACAAGTTAAACAACAGATTATTAGTTATGCTTCTAACAATATTGGAGTTGGCGATGATGTGATTTGGTCACGCCTGTTTACGCCAATTAACAATGTTCCGGGTCATCAGATTGATTCGATGTTCATTGGAACTTCCCCTGCACCAACCGGCACGTCTAACATTGTTATAGATTTTAACCAACTAGCTTCATTTGAATCTGTAAACATAAGTGTAGTGGTGAGCTAAGTATGGCAAGAAGTCCAGAATTTTATTTACAGAAAATTAAAGATTTTCTTGTTGGTGATTCTATATCTGTAGCTGAAGGTAGCACCTATATAGATACGAGAACTCAAATGACTTTTATATGTAACTTATGTGCGCATGAGTTTAAAACTTCCCCGCAGAATGTGTATCATAGTCATACAAGATGCCCCTACTGTTTCGGTAGTAAAAGAAGTAAGAGGACCGTACAAGAAAAATTAGATTCTATGGGAAAATCGTTGGATATCCTATCCGACTACACGGGTTCTAAAAAACACATGATAGTCAAGTGCAGAAAATGTGAATATGTGTGGTCCAGCCTTTTCTGTAATTTAAAAGCAAACGGGTGTCCAGCCTGTAGTGGCAGAGTTAGGGGTAGTGCAGAAGAGCTAAATTCTGTATTAAAAGAGATGGGTAAGAATTATAAAGTCTTAGGGGAATATGTGAACAGAAGGACGCCCATCCTTACAGAGTGTTTAGATTGTAACACAATTTGGAAACCTTGGCCAAGTACACTTATTAGCAATGGCGGTTGCCCAACCTGCGCGAAGTCCGGCTTTGACCCCAACAAGCCGGGATTTTTATACTACCTAAGGGTTTACGGCGATGATCGTACTTACTGGAAGGTTGGCATTACTAACAACAGCATTGGAAAGAGATTTAACGCTGTTTGTGACAGGGAGAAAATTGTGCCGCTGTACTGCCAGTATTTTGAAGATGGGGGTCTCGCTAGAGAATGTGAGAAGAATATTCTCAATATTTTTAAAGACTATAGAGCAAAGACTGTTAAGGTTTTGAAGCTTAGTGGCAACACAGAGCTTTTCACAAGGGATGTTCTACAGATGGATCACTTAGCTAATAGAGACCTAGGTGGATGGCCGGCATACTCATTCAATGAGCTTGCAAGCTTTGAATCTGTGAATATTGATGTAGTAGTTTCTTAAGGAGATGATATGGCTATCGTAGAGTTCATCTCAGAAGACTATTTAGAAGAAGCTCGTGAGAATATTACACAGCAATTTGTAGATAAAGATGTTATTGATCGTTATCTACAACTTCTTCTCAAACAACAAGAAGCAATCCAACAAGTATTCAAAGACCTTCTGCAAAAAAGGAGTATTGACGAAGCAACAGGTGCTCAACTTGATATCATCGGGGAGATTGTAGGTCAACCGCGAGAACTTATCTCCGCTGATCTGTTTGATTTCTTCGGCTTTCAAGGAGCACTTAAAGCTGGTAGCTTCGGTGACATTAACAACCCTACGGTTGGCTCACGTTGGTACGACTTCGGACAGCCTGTTGGCGGTAATGTACTTTTAGATGACGAAACTTATCGTTTATTCATTAAAGCTAAGATTCTAAAGAACACTACAGCATCTACACCAGAAGAGTTCATTGCTTTTATGAACTTCATGTTTGGTACAGCTAACACACTCTATGTTGCTGAGGGCGATGCTTCTTACACTATTTTGTTTGGTAGACAACTTAGGGACTTTGAACAGGTGCTATTGAACTATGTATCTACATCTCAAGGTTATCCATCCCGCCTGATTCCTAAAACTGTTGGTGTAAGAGTTAACTTCGGCTATTTTGAAACTGACAACTATTTTGGATTCCAAGGTGCCCCCGGAGCAAAAGGTTATGGTGATCTGATTGAAGACGATAGTACGGGGTATGGATTAGATTACGGACTGTACTACGGCGGCAACCGCTTTCTTGTGGGTGGTGGTATATACGCCACCCTATTTTAAAATAATTCAACGAGGAATTATAAGTAATGGCTAACATTTCAAAACCCGGTAAGCTTAATCTTTTGTGGGCTTCTGGTGGTGATATTCTTGATCCGGGTGATACTAAATATCAAACTGGATGGGGCGTAGAAGTTCCCCCGCGTCAGTGGGAAAACTATATTCAGAATAAACAAGACCAAGCAATTGCACATATCAATCAACACGGTATTGCGGTATGGGATGCTGAAACTGAGTACCAAGCAGACACCAGCTACACTCAAGGTGCTACTAACGGAACTATTTATCGTGCAAAAGTAACTCACTTCGGACAAAACCCTGAATTAGATACGCTTAATACATACTGGGACATTGCTTTTGCAGCGGCTGGTGAATTTTACACCAAGTCCGAAGTTGATGCTGATTTTTTGGCTAAAGATCAAAATTTAGGTGATCTTCCTAACGTATCAAGTGCTAGAACTAATCTTAATGTATATAGTAAAACAGAAACTTATACAAAAACAGAAGTTGATAGTAAGACTGCCGTGGCGAGCACCCTTCAAGCACAACAACAAACTAGCAATGCGGTGCTTATCACAGCACTGAGGTTGGCTGAGTCTTTGAAGGGCGCCAATCAACAGCTGACAACAAACGGTTTCCAGAAGTTGCCCGGTGGGTTGATTATTCAATGGGGAAAGACTGGTTCTATAGGATCATCTGCTAGTAGCGTTTCCTTCCCTACACCCTATCCAACGGCGGCATTTATTGTCGTAGCTTGCGATGCCGTATCCAGCACCCCGACCCCTATTGCAACATCCATTACTGATAATACAGCCTTTACTATTGCGTCTGGAGAATCCTCTACTCCCGGTGGTGCTTATTGGGTTAGTGTTGGATTTTAAGGAGTAATTACATGACTCAAAAGATTAGCCCTTTTGTTGAGGGTAAGTATGGGTGGGACTTCGGCGAGAGCGGTTGGAACACCGGGATGGATGAAAACCTCCTTAAATTTTCCTATCTATTTGACAGAAACGTTGATGGTATTGTAAGCGTACTACCAAGCCCTGTTTCAGGAACAGCCTACTTCCTCACAACTGACAACAGGATTTACTTTACAGTCGGAAGCTCGTGGCAATCTACCCCTGTCCCGAAGTGGTTCACTTTCAATATCCGATTGGACGGAAAAGCGTACAGGTTTGATGGTACTTCCCCCGTTGAGGTTGAAAGTACTGAAAGTTTAGATAATCGCCTGACAGCTGTGGAAGACGTTACCGCAACACTGGGGACTGCCGCGTTTGAAGATGTATCTTTTTTCGCAACACAATCGGACTTAGATGTAGCCGAGTCCCAAGCTGCTGCTTATACAGACGCTGAAATTTTGGAATATGATCAGTCACTGAGTCTGCCCAGCGCAGCAGATTCTCTGGGCTTTCAGCGTACTGAACTTTCGGAAGCTATTGCAAGCATCGGCGCTATGCTCTCTGCCCAATGGAGAAACATATGGGAATATGCCGATCTTATCGTTAGTAAACCTGACCCGCAAGACCCTTCAACATGGGATTGGTTGCCAGCAGCTCAAGCTCTTGTTGACTCTGGTGAAGGTGTTGCTTACTTCCCTCCTATCACTGGTGGTGTCTACAAGACAAGTGGTCCTATCATTGTCAATTCTAACATTCGTCTAGTAGGGCAACAAGCTAAACGTCTTGGTGCCTCTGTTGGCACTAGAATTGAAAATACTGGCACAGGTGATACAGTTATTTATTCTAACACTGTAGCTATTTATGATGCGGGTATTGAAAACTTAGGATTGACCTCTACAACCGGCCATGCTCTTAATATTAAGTATGGAGCTGTTCGTTGCTCTTTCAAGCAACTATATCTATACACCAAAGCAACCAATAAATCTTGTGTAGTTGGTATTTACAATACTGGTACAGCAGGTGTTGATTACATCGGTACTTATAGTTGCATCTTTGAGGGTGGTGAGTACATTGTTGACAATGTAGCTCGTACAGCACCGATTGTAGACTTTCTCACAAACGGAACTTACTTTAATGAGAATACCTTCCGTAATTTGTGGATTACTAATTCTAATGGCAGACCTGCTGTACGGATAATGTGTACCACTGCTGGTTCGCTGCTCACTAACAACTGCTTCGACGGCGTAACATTTGAGGTTTGCTCTGGCGGACTTTTCCTTCTGCAAGCAACATCACATACACGAATCACTGGTTGTAGCGCATGGGATATGACTGCTGGATATGATTCTTCATTGATTCTTGTTAGCAACGATACCGCCGTAATGCAAACCAAAGGTCTGCTGATTGAGAATTTTGCGCGCGTCGGTAATACGCTGAACGGGGCCGCAGTCGATATTGATCTTGGATATAGCACAGGCACCACCATCATAAATCATTCTACTACTACAGGTGGAAAAATTGAAGGTAGAAGTAGAAACGCCCTAGTACTTGGACCGGCCAATGCTACAGTTACTGGAGACAACTCCTTTACTTATGTATCTGGTGCTAACATCACTGCTGTAGCAGCTACAATTCGTGGAGCACTGTCCCATACGGGAACTACCGCAGGCTTTTTTGGTAAAACTCCTGTAACTCAACGGGCGGCACATGGTGATACTTCTGGTGCAACCTTGGCACAAGTGGAAGCCTCCTTAAATGTAATTAAAGGTTATCTCCGAGACCTTGGTTTAATGGCAACATGATATGAACCCTCTGTATAAAAAACTTGCAGCATACGGCCTAGGAGGGGCCGTAGCTCTCTCAGGAGCGTATCTAGTCGCTCCTTGGGAGGGAAAAGAAAACAAAGCTTATGTTGATCCTGTCGGCATCTACACTATTTGCTACGGTGAGACAAGTGGTGTCAAGAAGGGGGACTATAAAACTGACGAAGAATGCCTTGAATCGCTTGCGGAAGAACTTGTAAAACATGACAAGCAGATGATGAGGTATATTCGTGTACCTCTTACTGACAAGGAACATGCTGCGTATCTATCTTTCACATACAATCTTGGTGTTGGTGCGTTCAGTAAATCCACGCTTCTCAAGAAACTCAATCAAAAGGAATTTGAAGCTGCTTGTAAAGAGCTTGATAAATGGGTTTATGCTGGCGGAAAGAAGCTAAATGGATTGGTTAAAAGGCGAGCTGCTGAAAGGGAGATGTGTCTAGAGGGAGTCAAGGAAAGGGGTTTGATTAATGAAAATCGTAAATGATTGGAAAGCCCAACTTAAATCTTACTCCTTTCTTTCTCTGCTTGCAATTATCCTTTCTACACTCTCTTGGGGTGGATTGGCTATTCTAGGCGTTGTATCAGGATACATGTCGTTCTGGGGGCTGCTAACAACAGCCTCCATTTTTGCTGTAATAGGCATGGTTGGCAAGTTTATTGACCAAGACCTTAAGAATGATGGGAAGATGTTCTGGGAGGAATCAGGGATTCCCGAGGAAAATAAAGATGTTTAGTTTCCTCTCTTCTCCGCTTCTCAAAGTTTTGTTTGTAAGCAATCTTGTTTTCTTAGCATCAACAGGGTTGTTTGCTTATAAATCTTACTCATTAACAAGCGATCTTGGTAAAGCAGAGGAAGCATTAAGTAACTGTGCAAACGCTAATTTAAGCCTTCAAAACTCCTTGAAACAACAGGAACTATCTTGCAAGGCAGATGACGTTGCCATTGTAGAATTAACGTCTGAGAAGAAGGAGCTTCAAGATAAAATGGATGACCTCAAAGAGAGGCTTGATAAGCTTTCTAAGAGTAAACCTTTGTATCTAACCCCTCCTACACAAAAAGAGAATATCAACAATGAGACTAATGTTATTCCCAATAGTGCTCTTCTCAGCCCTGAGCTTGTCAGCTTGCTCAGAGAGGCTTATTGCAACGTCGAACCAGACGACAGTCGTTGCACCACCAGATAGCCTCCTGATCCACCCTTGTAAGGCAACTCCTGCCGGAGAAAGTCTTATTGAATTGGCTCAGGGGTATCATAGCAATGTTGAGTGCATCGGATTATACAAACTTCAAATAGAGAAGATAAAGAAGAACAAGCAGGAGAAACTGCTTATCCACAAACAGGAACCCACCAATGTCAAACAATGATGTAACAGTAGTTGCCGATAGGCGTATTAATGGATACTTTGAAAGGACAGCTTTGTTCCTTATTGGGGTTGTGCTTTCTTTGACAGTATGGGCATTCCAAGAACAAAGTAAGAAGATAGAGAGGCTGGAGACTACGGTGGTGATGCTTCAAACCACTAAAGTTGACAGGGTGGACCTAAGAGATTTGGAAGACAGGTTTAATTCCAAGATTGACGGAATGAAAAGCGATATAATTCAGCGCTTAGACCTGTACTTTAAGAGGGAATTGAAATAAGGGGCTTTGCCCCTTATTTCATAAGAAGGTGGTTTCAATACCCGCTGCAAGCTCAAACTCCAGCTGTGAAACCCTGGAAAGAATAGCTTTATCTACATCCTCTCGATAACAGGGTTCTTTGCGATACCTACTCAGAGTCAGGTTTATCTGAATAATCTTCTGTTGTTGCCAAGCCTTGTGGGCTTCTTTAGGGTCAGAAAAGTATCCAAGATGTTTGCAGCCAAATCCTTTACCGTTGGAGCATTGAGCTATTAAGGGTTTTGTGAAGTTGTATGGACCACTCCTCTTAGTAACACCTATAGGGTATTCACCCCGTTCAGTGTCCCTTGTCAATAGAAGAAAATTTAGGTAGGGAGGCACAAGGGCTGCTGTTCTGGGGCCATAATGTTTATTACCTTGAACGAGCAAATCCTTATCTAGCTGAGTAGAGCCGTCATAGCCTTGCTCAATAAGCCATGCTCGGAAAGTCATAAAACTATGCCAAGATTGCTCAATAGATGTACCTACATAACAGGGCTGCTTCTTGTGCATCTTAGGGCAATATACACGTTCTAGCACTTGCCTCCACTTCTGGTAGTAGGGGCAAACCCATCTTTTATGGGTTCCATCTGGTTGATGCTCTCTTTGTGTAAAGTAGTCCGCATCATTGATTCCGACGCCGTATAGAGGACTTCTGGGTCCAGCCATTTTATAAATCTCCAAAGTTAAGGTTAAAGGGTGAGTAGTTATGTTTTGGAAAATCCTTGACCGTACAGTCAATCTCTCATTTCTTGTTTTATCAGTAATTATAATTTCTATACTGGTTAAGACCGGAAATGAAGATTATGATAGTAACACGTTGCATAAAAGTCTACAAGCCTCCGAAGTGCGCCTAAGACGTACAGTAGACGCCAATCTTTCCTACATCGAGGGTAAGGTTAACAGTGTAGCTAAGACACAAGACGAGTACCAATCATCAACATCTCGTAGAATGGAAGTGTTGGAAAATAAAATAAAAGTGCTTGAGAAAGAAAACAAGGATTTGAAAGTTTTTAAGAGGGATAGCACAGTCCTCATTCAAAACAATAATGTGCAACAAAATAACAATAAATAAAGGCTACGGTTAGTAGCCCTCTCCTCGTTGAAACGACTAAGCCCCGGCTCCTGCAAAGGATGTCCGGGGCTTTCTTTTTTGCCTATGATTTATCCAACTCTTTTTCTTGAGTTACATAATTCTCATAACGGTCAATGAGAGCTTTAGCTACACGGGGGTCTGTTTGTTCTGCTGCAAGCTCAAGAGCCAATTCTTGTTTATACTTGAGCCAAGCTTGGTGGGCTTCAATTTCGGTGTTGAAACATCCGAGGTATTTACTTTTACCCGCTCTACTGCAAGTTGCCCTGAATTTATTCGTCACACTATCCCAGCTCACACCGATCATATATTTACCACGAGAAGCGTTGCCATCAGTTAAGAACGAGTTAACTCGCTGATCTACAAATGCACACGTTTCTGGACCATATACTTTGTTGCCGAGAAACAATATATCTTTATCAAGCTCTTTTCCCTCCCAATCTTGTGTCTCCATCCACGCTTTAAAATTGGAGAGTGTAAGCCACTCTTCACAGACAGAGCATCCGATATAGGTAGGCTGTTGGGCAAGGGTTGGTTGGTGATAGCAACGCCTCAAAAGGTTCCTCCATCTCCGGTAGAATGGACAAACCCACACAAGTTTTTGTTTTAGTTTGCCGTTCTCGTAGCCTATTGTTTCCCACTTCATCACGGTGTAATCAGCATCATTAATACCAACACCACACACCAACTTCTTTTTCTTACTCACTCTCTATCCTCCAATAACAATTAAAATGGATCATCTATTTAGTAAACTTAGAAGAGTACAGAATACGAGTACCGAATTCTTCAACGATAACATCTTCTTTAATAACAGCTAGTTGGAACTCTTTAACTATTTTGTAGTTATTACTTCGATGACAGAAGCTCATTTTACCACCAACATCAAGGTAGCCGCATGTGCTCATCGTTTTAATTGTATTAAATACAGACTTTCTGACTACACCACAAGCCTGAGCAATTTCCTCTTGGTTATCAAAGTATTGCTTTCCTTGATCCCTAAAGAACTTGTACCGATCTAGAAAATACATCATCACCACTTTATTCAGCGGACTCAGAGAAACATAGGTGCCATCGGTTATGTTCTTGAGGTGGGTTGCCCTCAGAATGGAGTGATAGAAAGGAAAATAACTATCCACCACTCCATTATGCATTACAGGGTTATCACCATCTATCTCTGTATTGATCTTAGTTTGTTTATAGAATCTAGGTCCGTATCCGCCACCAAGAGCAACGTTATCTAAACACTCGGCTTCTGATATGCGTTCAACTTCCACCCTGTTTGCCTCGCCAATATCCCATGTTGCGTAGAAAAGACGCATAGAGATATCTTCACCATAGTTCCTCTGATGATGGCGAAGTCGCATTTTAGGGTTTTTAGTTAGACCGATATAAAATACCTGTTGGTCCTCGACAAGTTCGTATACGTAAATAATGTTCTTCATGTTGATACCTCATATTCTGTGTCCTCGCTTTTTGTGGGGATCGTGGTTAAATTTTAAATAAAAGAGTTACACCGGTAAATAACTACTTCTTCAAGCTATTCCGAAGCTCTGTAAAGCCTCCAATATACTCCAACTCACCATCATTGTCAAACACAATCTGAGGAACTGTACGAGGGATCACATTGAATGGAGCGAGGATATCAAGAAGCTCTTCTTTTGTATAGTCCACCTCCATCTTCTTGTATGTGAAAGCAATATCGTTAGCCTTAAGAAGCTCTACAGCGCTAACGCAATGTGGACAACTCTCTTTACCATATACAATGAAACTCATTTATATTCTCCTTCCATCAATTTACGAACTGCCTCATACATACCCACCCCGATATCGTTATCTTCCCCAAAAGAGAAACGCTGAGTAGTTCTACCGAGTTCATTGGCATACACCTTATTAGCGACGTTAATACATGACCCAGCCAAGCAACAGAACAACCAGTCAAGCTCATCTTGAGATTCAAGAACGATTGTTACAGGTTTGAATGATTCTTCTTCACGTATTACTTTCATTGTTTATTCTCCTCATTAGCATCAATACCGAGAGTTGCAAGGTAGTCTACCAGAACTTGACGCTGTTTAGTAAGAGCTTCAACCATGATAGATCGATCAAATTGCACGCTACTATGGTCTGTATCTACATAGTCAAATTCACAATAAGCCGGTCCAACCTTACCTTCTTTATACTTCTTGATAAGATAGTCAAGTGTTTCAAGTGCAGCAATTGTTGTGTCCAGATTCTTTAATGCACCTTTGTTTTCAGATAGCTTAATCATAAATAACCCTCCTATAAAAGAAAACCCCACCACCCAATTTCTTAGGCGATGGGGTCAGTATGAATTACGCCTGTTTGGTTGTCAAGCACATTTTAGAAATCCAAGTCATCAAAATCTAGGTTGTCTGTATCATCCTTAACAGAGCCGATCTTGTAGGACGTGATCTGAAGCTCTTGCGGTGCTACCTGAATCTTGGAGCTGTCAATGTACTTATCCATATACAAACAAGGATTCTCTTCGATCACTTCAAAATCAAAAGGAACTCCAAGAGCAACGTACAGTGGTCGTGCCATATACAGCGTATACTCCTTCAGCAGCTCTGCCGTCAACCCGATAACCTGACGACCTTCACTAAACAGGTAGTCGGCATTATGAAGCTCTTGATTAGTGATGGCGTCTAACACATCTTTCATAGCAGGCTTCAGCTCTTCAAAAGTCTCAACCCACTCGGTGCTTTGTTTGAGAATATTCAAAATCGCGTAGTCCATGCGGGTGTGCAATACTTCATCACGAGCAATCAGAGTTACTAGACTTCCAATACCTTGAAAGATACCTGTCTCTGCAATAGCGAATGTAACAGCGAAGCTACTCATAAATGCAATAGCTTCAAGTGCAAAAAGTGCAGAGAAAGCAAGAGCAATGGCTTTACGCTTTTCCTCTATAGTTGCATCAACTGGGAGTGATTCAAGTTGATCGAATGCTTTAACAATAGCACCACTACGAGAAATGATATCCATATTGTTATAGGTATCCCGCAGCACTTGATTGGGGTTTACTACAGTCTGCTTTACAATATGACTATATGTCCGTGCATGGATAGTTTCAAAGAAAGACCAAGCGTTGATAAGACCCTCTAGCTCCGAGTTAGTCACATAGCGCATCAGGAGCCCAGCGATAGATTTTGACGCCACGCTGTCCGCAAGATGCTGCCACGAGATAGTCTTGACCATAAGATCAACCACATCAGCAGGCGCATTAATCATATCCTGCTTGTCTTGGGTAAGAGAAACTTCATTCTCGTTCCAAATCTGACTCACTTGTTTTTGATAAAGGTCTTCCAGCTCTGGGTATGCTACGTTTACAGTGTCAAAAAGCCCAAGGTCTTCACCAAGGAATAGCGGGTATTTGTTACTTTCAAAACCTTTGTTATTTGCATTAAATACAGACATTTTCTCTCCTAAATAAAGGGGCGTATTTCAGCCCCTATCTTACTTAAAGTTTGCAGCTTTCGCAAGCTTCCTCTTCAGGTTGCGCAGCACCTAGAATATCTTGAACACCACCGCCGTTGTAGTCTCGGGTGTTCATGTAATACTGGGTTTTATTCCCAGCCTTCGCTTGTGCTACCCACTCCTTCATAAGCTCACTGAGCGGCTTCTTTTCATCTTCGTATTTACTCGGATCAAAGTAGTAATCAGCACTGATAGCTTGGTCAGTAAAATCTTGCACTCGGGAATAATATTTAGACAACGTAATATTGTC
>JACYYK010002898.1_pt2 | contig 92595 bp, 87 predicted proteins | sample 8236871 | NCBI WGS metagenome assembly JACYYK01 (sample SAMN14103087, study PRJNA606662) | landfill metagenome | isolation source: landfill solid waste inoculated with endophyte fungus Paravalsa indica | place: India:New Delhi, Okhla landfill site | collected 2017-11-05 | reverse complement strand
TCCTTCCTAAAATGGTCGTTAATTTGATGATAAATACCACTTCAAATCTGATCTCTCTCAAAATGCCCTCTAGCTAGTTCACTTTGGAAATTTGTGCGGCGCCGATTAGTTCACGGATTGTATCATGATCTCCTTTATGCAACAGATCGACAATTCGGCTTCCGACTACTACTCCGTCACAATGCGCTGTTAAGTTTTTGACATGCTCGGGTGTGGAAACACCGAAGCCTGCAAGTACAGGGACTTCACATTGTTTACTGAGGCGATCCAAGTATTCGTTAAGCCTGTCATGAAAGGTGGATCGAGCACCTGTCGTACCCGTTACAGTGACGGCATATAAAAATCCTTCTGTTCGATTAGCAATTTCCGTTATGCGATCATCCGTGCTTGTCAGTGCAGCTAAACGAATTAAGGCAATATCATGATCCTTTAATTCTCGGGTCACTAAGCCTTCTTCTTCTAACGGCATATCAGGTATGATTAATCCATCCACTCCAGCATCCTCACAAGCTTTTGCAAAATCAGCAACACCATAAGCATAAATTGGATTGACATACGTCATAAGAACGATAGGGATATGACGTGAAGATTTTGTTTGCTTTAATTTTTCTAATACCGCTCGTAATGATACACCATTCGCTAATGCGCGTAGGCCTGCTTCTTGGATTGTTGGTCCATCGGCTACAGGATCGGAAAAGGCAATCCCTAATTCCACAACTGTTGCCCCAGCATCCTCTAAAAAAACAAGCTGTTCTTCCAGTGCATCTAATCCACCATCTCCTGCCATGATATAAGGAACAAATGCCTTATCACCACGTTCTTTCACTTTAAGGAAGGCTGCATTTAACTTTTCCTTACCCATTCTGTTCACCTCCAAGCGCATCACGCACTGTTTGCACGTCCTTATCTCCACGTCCAGATAAGCAAATGACCATTACCTCTTCTTCTTTCATTTCCTTCGCTAGCTTCATGGCATAGGCAATGGCATGAGAGCTTTCTAATGCTGGAATAATCCCTTCTGTTTTGGATAATTCCTGCAGCCCTTCTAGTGCCTCTGCATCTGTAATATGGGCATAATTCACACGGCCGATATCCCGCAGATGACTATGCTCTGGTCCAACTCCTGGGTAATCGAGTCCTGCGGAGATTGAATGAGCTTCTTGGATTTGCCCATGCTCATCCTGTAATAAGTAGGTCATGGTTCCATGTAAAATCCCTTGTTTACCATAAGACAAGGTCACGGCATGTTTATCTGTATCTACACCTTTTCCTCCAGCCTCTACTCCATATAAGCGTACATCCTCATCCTCAATAAATGGATAGAACATTCCCATAGAGTTACTTCCACCACCAATACAAGCAACGACCGCATCAGGTAGTCGACCTTCCTTTAACTTCACTTGCTTTTTCGTTTCTGTACCGATCATGCTTTGAAAATCTCGGACAATTTGTGGAAATGGATGTGGTCCAACGACGGAGCCAATAATATAATGAGTATCCTCGACATTACTCACCCAGTAACGTAATGCTTCATTTACCGCATCCTTTAATGTACCACTACCTTGATCCACACTCTCAACACGAGCTCCTAATAATTCCATTCGGAATACGTTCAATTGTTGACGACGTACATCTTCCTTTCCCATAAAGATGACACATTCCAAACCTAGTAATGCACAGACCGTTGCTGTTGCAACACCATGCTGGCCAGCTCCTGTTTCTGCCACTACCTTTTTCTTCCCCATTCTTTGTGTTAAAAGAGCCTGACCTAACGCATTATTAATTTTATGTGCACCTGTATGGTTTAAATCTTCTCGCTTTAGATAGATTTTTGGTCCACCTAGCTTTTTTGAAAAACGCTCCGCATAGTACAAAGGGGTTTCTCTGCCAACATACTCCTTAAGATAGTAATTAAATTCATCTAAAAACGCCTCATCATTAATGGCTTCCTCATACGCCTTTTCTAATTCAAGCACAGCAGGCATTAATGTTTCTGGAACAAATCGTCCACCGTAATCACCATAATGACCTGTCTCGTTTGGTGCATTATACTTTGTCATTTTTATCCCCTTTCTTTGCCGCTTGGATAAATGCTTTTATTTTCGCTACATCCTTCACTCCATTTGTTTCGACGCCACTAGAGACATCTAAACCAGCTGGATTGACTTCTCTAATAGCCTCCTCGACATTTTCCGCACTTAAGCCACCAGCTAGAAGAACTTTTTTATCTAAAAAATCTCTGTCCTTTACGATGGACCAATCGAATGTCTCTCCATTGCCACCCCGATATTTACCAGCAGGGCTATCTAAAAGATAATAAGCACAATCATATGTTGAAATCCCCTCTAAATCTGCTAGGGAATGAATTTGAAATGCTTTGATCACAGGTAAAGAAAGTTGTGAACAAAAGTCTGGTGACTCATCTCCATGTAGCTGGATATAATCAAGGTCTGCTTTTTCCGCAATCTCTTCTATTACTTCAAGCTTTTCATTCACAAATACCCCAACTTTTTTCACCTGTGGTGGAACAAATGAAGCTAGCTCACACGCGTGTTCCTTTGTTAATTGTCTTTTACTCTTGGCAAAAACAAATCCTATAAAATCTGCTCCTGCCTCAGAAGCAGCTTGAATGTCCTCTTGTTTCATCAACCCACATATCTTCACTTGTACCATCTATCATTCTCCTAACGGAATGCGCAAAATATCGAAGGTTTTCTTCAAATCAACAGAACGCATCATCGTTTCTCCTACTAAAATACCACGAGCTCCAGCCATAGCGACACGCTCTACATCAGCCCGATCCTTCATTCCACTTTCACTGATCAGCAATGTATTTTCTTTGTCAACCATCTCAGCTAATTGCTCTGTTACAGCTAGGTCTACCTCAAAGGTTTTAAGATTTCGATTGTTAATTCCGATAATTTTAGCTCCAATTCTATTTGCCATTTCCATTTCTTCTTGATTGTGTACTTCAAAAAGAATTTCTAAGCCTTTTCTGTCAGCATACTGATAAAGCTCCTTTAACCGACTTTCAGGTAATGCAGCTGCAATGAGTAAGATTAAGTTTGCACCTGCATCGTATGCTCGGTCGATTTGAATTTCATCGATAATAAAATCCTTATTTAATATAGGGACATTTACAACCTCTCTCACTGCTTGCATGTCTTCGATCGTTCCCTTAAAAAAAGGTTGGTCTGTCAATACAGAAATGGCTCCCGCACCACTAGCTTCATATAACTGGCCTTGCTCGGCGGGCTCCACTCCATCATTAATCAGTCCCTTCGATGGAGATGCCCGTTTCATTTCGGCAATAATGCTCATGTTCTTTGACTGACGAAACGAATCATACAAGGAGACAGGAGCACGTTTTGCTTGAAGCATACCAGGCTTGTAGTTTTTCTTTAATGTCGCTACTTCCTTTTCTTTTTCTGCTAGTATTTTTTCTAAAATAGTCATGATGACACCCCTTGCTTCATTCTCGTACTAATCGTAATAAGATTTTCTAATTTAGCTAATGCTGCACCTGAATCGATCGACTCTCGCGCAAGCTCCACTCCTTGTTTTATTGTTTCTGCTTTTCCATTGGCAAAGATACCTAAACCAGCATTTAGTAATACTGTATCTCGGTGTGGGCCTTTTTTACCTTCTAGAACACTGCGTAAAATTCTAGCATTCTCTATGGCGTCCCCGCCTTTTATCGATTCATTATCCACTACTGGGAGATCTACTTCCTCGGGACTTAACGTGAATTGCATTAATTCTCCTCTGTCCAATAATACCAAATGATTCTCCCCAGCTAAAGAGGCTTCATCCATATAGCCATATCCATTTACAATCAATGCACGTTTGCGACCTAATTTGTGCAATACATTCGCCATCGTCTCTAATGAATCTCGGCGATAGGTTCCCATCAATTGTGAGGTTAGCTGGACTGGATTGGTTAATGGACCAATCACATTAAAAATTGTTGGCACCCCTAATTCTCTCCGAACCTTCATCGCATGCTTCATTGCAGGGTGGACATTAGGTGCAAATAGAAAAGCAATCCCATTTTCCTTTAATATTTCGTAGGTTTCTGGTCGTGTGAATTCGAGTGGTACACCTAAATGCTCCAACACATCAGCACTTCCGGTTTTACTAGAAATACTACGGTTTCCATGTTTAGCAACCGTAATGCCCGCACCTGCAATAACAAAAGCAGAGGTTGTGCTAATATTAAAGCTTTGTGATCCATCTCCTCCAGTGCCACAGTTATCCATTGCATCTGTTAAGTCATCTGGAAGGGATAATGGAGAAATTTCTAAAAGAACATTTACAAGACCTGTAATCTCATCAGATGTTTCCCCTTTTGCTTTTAATGCTGTAAGAAAAGCCCCTATTGCAATATCACTTGTTTCCTCTGTGAAAATCAGTCTTGCCGCTTGCTCCATTTCCTCTAATGTCAAATCCTCTTTTGCAATCACTTTATTTAAAAAATCCTTCATGCTTTCGTCTCCTTTCGAATAGCTTGAAAAAAGTTATTCAGTAGCTTTTTGCCTTTTCCGGTACCAATTGATTCAGGATGAAATTGCAATCCATATGTTGGCAAATAAGTATGCTTGATTGCCATAATTTCACCATCATCCATTGCTTGTGCTGTGACAAGTAACTCATCTGGTATGGTTGCATTTTCTATAACAAGGGAATGATATCTCATTACTTCTAACGGTTGCTCCAAATAACTAAAGATCTCATCATTGTTATGTCGAATCATGGAGGTTTTACCGTGTTTAATATGACTTGCCTTTACTATCCTTGCTCCAAATGCTGTACCAATCGTTTGGTGTCCTAAACAAATACCCAAAATCGGAAACTCTGTTGCTAAGTGTTTGACAATGTCAATACAAATACCTGCCTCTTCTGGAATACCAGGTCCTGGTGATAATATAATGGCTTCTGGCTCCCATTTTCTTATGTCATCAATCGTCAGTTTGTCATTACGGACCACTTTGACGGTTTTGCCAAGTTCTGAAATATACTGATATAGGTTATAAGTGAATGAATCATAATTATCAATGAGTAATATCATGTTTACTAACCTCCAGTAAGGCTCTAGCCTTATTCAATGTTTCCAGATACTCCGATTCTGGATCGGAATCATACACGATCCCTGCACCCGCTTGTACATAGGCATTGTTACCTTTAATAACCATCGTACGAATAGCTAAAGCTAAGTCCAGATCTCCATTTATGTTAATGTAGCCGACCGCTCCTGCATAAACTCCACGCTTTTTGTCCTCTAAATCGTTAATGATTTGCATGGCACGAATTTTTGGTGCCCCTGAAACCGTTCCTGCTGGTAATGCTGAAATAAGTGCATCCAACCCCGTGTAATTGTCTGTTAAAGTACCATGCACTTCGGAAACAATGTGCATAACATGTTGATATCTTTCAATCGCCATATATTTCGGGATCGTGATCGAGCTTATTTCACATACACGGCCAAGATCGTTTCTACTAAGGTCGACAAGCATTTTGTGTTCTGCTAATTCCTTCTCATCGGCTAATAACTCGGTTGCTAGCTGTGCATCCTCCTGCTCTGTTGCACCACGGGGTCTTGTTCCTGCAATAGGATTAGTAATAACTTCTTTGCCAGTTGTTTTAATTAAGCTCTCTGGTGATGCACCAAGCACAATATAGTCATTAAAGTCAATAAAATACATATATGGTGATGGATTTGCGACTCTAAGCTTTCGGTAAAAAGTAAAAGGATCCGCCTCAAAGCTTGCTTTCATTCTTTGAGATAAAACAACTTGAAAGATATCGCCCTCTACTATGTGTCTTTTCGCTGTTTCTACCATTTCTAGAAATCTACTCTTCTGAATAGAAGGCTGGAAGCTAACATGCAATTCTTCTTCTTTTAACGGCTTTTCATGTGTCCAGATCTCTTCTTCCATTTCAACAAGCCGTTCCTCCAAAATCGACTCTTCTCGATCTCCATTTAAGTCCATCGTTAATAAAGTGACTTTTTGCTTCATATGATCAAAAACGATGACATCCTGGTAAAACATCATGTGAACATCTGGCATTTCTATCTCATCCTCTAGTTTTTCACCGATATATTCATATTGCCGAATCGTATCATAGCCAATATAACCAATGGCTCCACCATAAAAAGCATATGGTAAAGGAAGATCTATATTTGGCGTATGTTCTTTTACTACCTCTAATGGCAATTGTTCGATAGTTTCCTCTTCACCTGTTGTCAGGTTTATTACTGTCGAATTTTTCTTTGAACCAATAATTTCTTTATACGGATTTACACCAATAAAAGAAAAACGTCCTTTTTGATCATGGGCTCCTGAACTCTCAAGCAAAAACTTTTTCGTACCCTTTAATCGATGAAAGATTGATATCGGTGTGATTGTATCCCCATTTAATCGCTTGCTTCTGTAATTCACCATTTCCTCTACTCCTTTTCAATGATTTAACGAAGTATGTTAGAAAAACTCGTATACGTTCGTCCTTTGACGAATGCCTAGCTTTGCGTATTAGAAAAACCCGCATTCGCTCGTCCTTTAGCGAATGCTTAGTTTTGCTTATACTTGGTACCTTGAAATTTCAGCTACGTCGAAACGCTACTGTGTAGAAATTTTATACTTTCCTAATGTATAAAAAAAACCCTATATATACCTTGTTTGTATATATAGGGACGGGTTTTTTCCGCGGTGCCACCACTATTTGAAGGATCTCTACACTCCTTCCTCTCATTCATCCGATAACGTGGATGAGGCGTTGCTCTATACTTTCTTCCAGAGCACTCTCAAAGGTCCATTCTGCTTACCTTGTATACTGGTTTCCACCATTCCCAGCTCTCTATCACACAATAAGTAAACCTACTAATCCTTCTCATCAATTTTTCTATTGATTTTTAACACATATAAAAAGGGCTCCCCCATCCGAAAAGGACGAGGAAACCCGTGGTACCACCTTTATTAGCTGAAGATCAGCTCACTAATCACGTCATAGCTTTTATATGCTATAACGCTACCCTTTTGCAACGAGTGGGTATCTCGCCAAAGCCTACTAACAAATGTGTTCGGTTTGGGGCTCAGAAGTCCATTCACCTATCTAACACACTGGTTCTCACCAACCACCAGCTCTCTTCTGTGCTTTGATTCGGCTACTACTCTTCATCAATGCCAAACGAATGAAAATGTTGCTACTATCATAGTATGTTCTCATTCATTTGTCAATGCCTTTTACTTAATTTTTTGAAAATTCTTAATATAGTGATTTCCATGATGGAGGGGGTCCCCGACATGCAAAAGGTGCTAAAATTCATTTATTTCTTCTTCAATCTTTTTCCCTAAATGTCTTCCAGGCTGATCTACTTGCACCATTACATGGTCACCCTTCTTTAATGTAATCGCCTGTATTTCCGTTCCATCTGGAGCTAGTACATGAACACTATCTGCTACTTGTAAAGTGACCGATAGCTCCTTGTTTTCTACCTTTAACACCAAGCGGATTAACGGGCGCTTTTCAACCTTTACTCTTCCGACCGCAACACTACGTGATGAACCAGATTCTGAAATAACTGAAATATAATCTCCTGGTCTTATTTCTGCTAAATAGGCAGTTTGATCTTCTTCCTTTAAAATGTAATGATGAATAGCACCACTATTCACTCGAAATGGTCTTCCTGGATAAGTATCTGTCGTTCGATTTTCAGCTAATACTAGGACATAGCCGTGTCCGGTATTCCCGACAAGTATTCCTTCGGATGGCTCTAATTTATCAACAAAATCAAGGCATACTCTAGATCCTTCACCTATTTCTTTTATTTCCACTACCTCTGCTTCCTTTAAGGATATTTTCATTAAGTCACCTTCCCCCATAATTTCCTCATTTTTTACATATTTTGTCCATAGCTAATTCTATCGTAATCATATAGAATAAAAAATGAAAATTCAATTAACGGGGATTTTTCACCATAGTACGAAGTATATAAAAGTAGCAAATGGGAGGGATAGACATTGCGGAAATGGTTAGTAATGCTGTTTCTTCTATTAATTGCGTCCTTCAGTTTTATTGGATATAGTACGTTAACACAATCTGATGATAGTGAAACAATTGAAATGGAGCATAAATAGAAGAAATGAATCTATAATGAGGCTTTTCAAGACACTAAAAGCTTTGATAACAACAAATTTGGTACAGTGTTAAATAGAAACACTGTACCAAAACTAAATATCTATTTCATTATCTTTTTAAATCTACTAAATCTGCAACTTTGATTGCTTGCCCTGTTTGTAAGGACTTGTTTCCTGCAATTCCTGTAAGAATCGAAATCGCGCCATCAATGTGAGAAGCTGCTCGGTTGAATTCGTCTTCTTTTGGCACCCCAAACAAATCATTTAATAATTCTGGGTCACCACCACCATGGCCACCTGCTTTTTCTTCTACTTCTACAACATATGGTTCACCGAACATTGGGATAACACGTAACACTTTTTCCTTTAGCTTACCTTCATCCCCTTTTTCTCCACCAGAATTAATGTAAGATTGTTCACGAACCTGCACTTCAATTCGCCCTTTAGAACCATTAAAGGCAATTTGGAATCCTTCCCAAGGCAAGTAAGCATTAAGTGAATAGGTTAAAATAGCTTTATTTTTATAGGTTACAACAACCCCAAGTGTATCCTCAATACTTATTCCATCACCAAAAACACTCTGGTCTCTTTGATAGCCGTCTTCTTTTTCCGCATCTAAATACATCGATTTTAGATGTTCATTAGCTTCTAAATCAATTGCAAATGGGTCACCCTTTGCATTTTCACTACCATGAGCCCTTTGATAAAACTTTGTTACTCCTCTGCGTTCGGCATTCTCCTTCCCATAAAAGCGAAGACCACCAGTTGCATAGACCGTTTCCGGTTCTGTGTTCAACCAAAAATTCACTAGATCAAAATGATGGGTGGATTTATGAACAAGCAATCCTCCACTATTTCGTTTATCTCTATGCCAACGACGGAAATAATCTGCACCATGCTGTGTATTCAATGCCCATTCAAAATGCACCGAATTCACTTCTCCAATCACACCGTCACGAATGAGTTCACGAATCTTTGTGTTATGTGGTGCATAGCGATAATTAAAGGTTACGCGAACTTGTTGACCGGTTCGTTCAATTGTATCAATAATCGCTTGTGTCTTTTCTGCATCAACTGTCATTGGCTTTTCTGTAATAACATCACAGCCAAGCTCCATTGCGCGGATGATGTAGCGATGATGCGTTCGATCTACAGAAGTAACAATGACAATATCCGGCTTCTCCTTTTCAATCATTTCATCAAATTTATCAGACGTATATGTGTTAATCTTCTCCACGCCATACTTATCCTCTAAAAGCTTGTTTGCATAATTAAGACGAATTTGATTGGAATCACAAAAGGCAATTAGAGAGCTAGTCTCTTGAAAATCTCGTACCAATGCTCCATAGAAGAATTCCGCTCGACCACCAGTTCCAACTAATACATACTTCTTCTTCATTAGTAAACACTCCCATTTTGTGTAATCGGTTGCAAAAATACTAAATAACAACGTTGTTAAGATTATAATTCATTTATAGAAAAATAGCAATCCCTAATCTTTGAAATTGTTTATCTATTTTTGAATATGTTTGTTTTTTAGCATTGATAAAAAATAAAAAACCCTCTCATCTACGAGAGGGTTGGTATTATCCAGCTTTTTCCTATTCTAAAATAGTCACATCCACTTGTTTTCTACCCCAATCAAAGGCTTCATCCTTTGTCGGTACATGGACATCAATTCTATTGCCTTTAATCGCTCCACCTGTATCTCCAGCAATTGCTTCACCATAGCCTTCCACATGTACTCTTGTACCTAGTGGGATAACATCTGGATCAACCGCAACTACCTTCATATTAGGATTTTCTAGTAAATTAATACCTGTTGCTGTTGTTCCTGAACAACCATCACATTTTGCTGTATAGGCTGTTGCAGTAACAGTAATTGTTTTACCTTCTTCTTGTTTGTCTTGTTCAGTTGATAGCTGTTCAACTGGTGCTTGTTTAGATTCCTCTTTGGATGCTTCTTGCTTCTCCTCTGTTTCTACCTTTGGAACTACCGAAGCTTCTGGGGTGCTTTTTTCTGTTGATTTATTTTCTTTTGAAGTATTTACGTCTTTTAACGTAAGTTCTTCTCCAATTAAGATAAGGTCTGTCTCTAAGTTATTCCATTTTTGAATATCATCGACAGTAACTCCATATTCTACTGCGATTTCACTTAAAGAGTCCCCTTTTTTAACGTTATAAGTAATCTCGTTATCTATCTTTATAATTTGTTTCGGGATAATAATATCTGATTCTAAGTTATTAATCTCTTTTAATTTTGCAACAGATGTTTCGTTCTCTTTAGCAATTCCCCACAATGTATCTCCTTGTTGAACTTCATGTGTACTGGCTAATGCTGGATTTACCACTAAGAAACTTGCAGCGACGAACGCTGTGGTAATGAAAAACTTCTTCATCAATCGTTGCCTCCTTTTCTAGTTGACAAGCTACACTATAACATAGAGTTTTATCGCTTGTGGTTACAGCGAAATTAAGAGTCTGTAACAATCATTACGATATTACGTAAGCTTGTCATATTTGTCATTATGGGGCAACAATCTATTATTTTATACGTGGAAACGTAATATTTTCTCCTACTTTTTTACACAACTAGACTCCAAACCCAGTATTGATAGAGTTTGTAGAGTATTTGAAAACTCTGGTATATTCTAGAAAACTCTTACTTTTCCACAACTACTGAGAAATTATGATTACACTTCGCCTCTAGATAGTTTCGGTTTAATAGATCATTCGCAATTAGCTCTGTCATATCGATCGGAATATCTTTCACGATTTCTTTTCCTCGAAACATATCATAATTTCCTCCACCACTTGCTCGATAGTTATTCATGACCACCGAGTAAAACCGATCCATTTCTAGTGCTTTATTTTGAAAAAGCAATTTAGTTACCCGATTTCCAATTGGGTTCGCTATATTCAACTCATACTCGATTCCTTCCCACATATCATAATTATAGTGCTCTGGCTTCGGCTCTAAAAATAGTGAATTTACAGCTAACTCACCAGCTTCATTCAAGGTAAAATAGCTAGCATTCTTTTCTATTGCTTCTTTTATATCCTTTCCTCGCAATTTTAAAACCTTCAATGTATTTGGATATACATAATTTGAAACTATGTCTCGCATCGTAACATGCTTGGGAAACCCGGGTGATTGATTGTGAAAAAGGGCCGTGCATGATATGTCAACATCTGCTACTTTCATTTGCAATGTATTGATATATTCAATAAACGGGTGCTCCTCTATCCTTGCTTGAAACGGGTCTTTTATTTCCATATCACCTTTCACTTCCGTTATTGGCTGATCCAGCCATTCCTGTACGAGCTTCTCTTCTTCCTCGATTAGCGCAATAGTCGGTTGATTTGATCGAATATCGTCTTTCACATAATGAAGCTTTGGTTTAATACTTGTAACCTCTTTTTTATTATTAAAGGCAAGCTCAATTTCTCCTAAAGCCTTCCCATTACTGCCTGTTTGAATGATTGGAACCCCATTAATTGTTGTTGTTAAAAATCGATGCTGATGGCCGGTTATTAATAAATCGATACCTGTTATTTCTTCACACATTTGATACGCTTGATTTTCACCGGTTAAGGCTTCTGTCGCTTCCCCTGTTTCCGGGTCTCTTTCTACCCCTCCATGGTAGCTTACAACGAGTAGATCTGGCCTTTCTTCTTCTCTAACCTTTTTCACCCATTTATGCGCAGCCTCACAAGCATCTTCAAAGACTAAATCACGAATATGTGTTGGGTCCTCCCAATGTGGTATAAAATGAGTGGTAATGCCTAAGAAGGTTATTTTTATACCATTAATTTCTTTTGTTACATATGGGGTACCAAAAAAAGGTTCTCCTGTGTGTTTGTCTAATATATTAGCAGCTAACCATGGGTAATTTGTTTTATTTACTACATTTTTGAGATACTCTATCCCGTAATTAAATTCATGGTTTCCGAAAATCGCCATGTCATAATGTAAACTATTTCCTATTTTTATTAAAGGGCTTCTTTTCGCTTCTTTATATGCTGCAAAATAATAAGTAAATGGGCTCCCTTGAATGAAATCTCCATTATCGACGAGAATTACTTCTTTTTCTGACCTTATTCTATCGATTAGGGAAGCTATCTTAGCTAGTCCCATATTTTTCTCTACTTCTTCTCGGTAATTGGTAGGATAAATATAACCATGGATATCACTCGTTACACAAATAGATATGGATGTCATTTTCTTTCTCCTTCTTCAGCAATTGTTGATCCCTATTATACCGAATAAATTGAGACGAAAGGAAAAAGTTTACACTTTCTTAACTTACATTTAACACTAGCTTTTCATTCATTTGATATATTAAAGATGTTCCAAATTGAGCAATGCTGCAAGGATTGCTTTCTCACAAAATGATAGCCCCTTTTTCTTGGTTGCCGATGATATCGCTTCATCGGCACTTTTTTTGCTTAGAAAGTGATGAATTATAACAGAAATAAAAAAACTTGGCTTTACGCCAAGTCGTTTAGTTTAGCTTTTTCATCAAAGATTATTAGTCTAATTCTGTTATTCTATCATTCACATTTATTCTAGGAATAGGGTTAACTTGTTTCGCTGGATAGCCGACTTGAAGTAAGCCAACTACTCGTTCATCATCCTTCAAGTCGATAAGTGCAGCTGTCTCCTCACAAAACGACAATTTACCAGTTTTCCAAAAAACACTTAATCCTTCCTCCCAAGCTAACAAACTGAAATTTTGAATAAGACAGCTAGCTGAAGCATAATCTTCTTCTCTCAGTTTTTCTTGAGGATGAAGCGTATTAATAACCATAATGATAAATGGAACGTTCATGATCTTTTGGTAGCCATTTTCGCCTATCTGCTCTAGCTCCTCACGAGAGGCATTCTTTGCTTTTTCTTTCGCTACCTCTCGATTGATTTCTGCTAATTTTTTCTTTGATTCGCCTGTTATAAATACAAAACGCCACGGCTCAGTCATTTTATGATTGGGCACCCAGACAGCTATACTTAATAAATCTTTCATTAGTTCCTTAGAAACAGGATTTTCTTTATAGTTTGAAATGGAGCGTCGCTCTTTTATAAGATTTTTTAAACTTGCCATCATCTAATCTCCTTTTTAATGAGAATCATTTTCAATTATACCATCATTCTTGTTATCAAACAAGTTGAATAACAATCTAGGAAAAAAATTCAATTTTTTATTAAAAATGACTTGAAAGTATTTTACTTATAATGTAATATAATGACAACAAAACTTCATAAAGCTTTACTCTTATCAAGAGAGGTGGAGGGACTGGCCCTGTGATACCTCAGCAACCGTCTTTATTAGACAAGGTGCTAATTCCAGCAAGCGCAACAACGCTTGAAAGATGAGGAACGTGAGATCTATTTATATAGAGTCTTCATCTTTCAAGGGATGAAGACTTTTTTGTTTTTCTGGGCCTTTTGTTCAAAAAACAGCAATTATAGTGGAGATTGCTTGTTTTTTATAAATGATTATGAAAAGAAAAGAGGTGAAAGAATGACATCATCACTCCTACAAGCTCTCAAAGAAAATATCCTCATAGCAGATGGTGCGATAGGTACTTTACTTTACGCACATGGGGTTGATCAATGCTTTGAAGCATATAATCTATCAAAACCAGAAGAGGTCCTCCAAGTTCATCAATCCTATATTGACGCTGGGGCAGATATCATCCAAACCAATACGTATGGAGCCAATTATATTAAGCTAGCAAGATTTGGCTTGGAGGAGGAAGTACACCAAATAAATACACGTGCTGTCCAATTAGCTAAACAAGCAGCAAAAAATGAAACATTTGTACTTGGGACGATTGGTGGAATTCGAGGAATTCAAAAGCTAGTCACATCCAAAAAAGACATCATAAGGAGCTTCAAGGAACAATTATTTAGCCTTCTATTAGAAGGTGTAGATGGCATCCTATTAGAAACTTATTATGACATCGACGAATTAACCGCTGTTCTAGAAATTGCAAGAAAAGAAACAGACCTCCCTATTATTACAAATGTATCGATGCATGAGCCTGGTATTTTAGAAAACGGTATGTCCTTAGCTGATGTATTAACACAGCTAGAAGTACTTGGTGCAGATGTCGTTGGGGTTAATTGTCGTTTAGGTCCACACCATATGATTGAGTCACTAGAAGCCGTACCATTACCTGAGCGAGCACACTTATCAGCATTTCCAAATGCTAGTCTACCAGCATATGAAAACGGCAAGCTTGTTTACAGCAAGCAAACAGATTATTTCAAACGATGTGCAAAGGAATTCCGAGATCAAGGAGTACGTCTTATCGGAGGGTGCTGTGGAACGACCCCAGAGCATATTAGGGCCTTAAAGGATGGTATTGAGGGACTAACACCTATTTTAGACAAAACCGTCCAGGTGAAAGAAGGACTGATCACACTCCCTTCTTCCCAAACTGTCCAGTCGAATCCGACATTGGTGGATAAAGCTAAGAAACAGCATACCGTTATTGTTGAATTAGATGCACCAAAGCATCTAGAAATTGATGAGTTTATTAAAGGGGCGAAAGCGCTGGAAGATGCAGGTGTGGATGCGATTACTTTAGCGGATAATTCACTTGCTACACCGCGAATCAGTAATTTAGCGATGGCTGTCAAAATGAAACAACTCCATCTAAATGTTACACCACTTATCCACCTCACATGTAGAGATCGCAACCTAATCGGCCTGCAAGCACACCTAATGGGGTTACATACACTGGGCTTCCATGAGATTTTAGCAATAACGGGTGATCCTACAAGAATTGGTGGATTTCCTGGTGCCTCATCCGTATTTGACGTAACTTCCTTTGAATTAACACGATTAATCAAGCAGTGTAATCAAGGGTTATCCTTCTCTGGTGCTTCCTTAAGAGAGAATACCGCCTTTCAAGTAGCTGCAGCCTTCAATCCAAATGTCGCAAACTTAGAAAAGGCTGTGAAAAGAATGCACAAAAAAATCGAGCACGGTGCAGATTATTTTTTAACACAACCAATTTTTAGTCACGAAAAAATCATTGCACTTGCTCGGGAAACCAAGCATATAGAAGCACCTATTTTTATCGGAATCATGCCACTCGTTTCCTATAAAAATGCTGAATTTTTACACCATGAAGTTCCAGGGATGAAGCTGTCTGATGAAGTAAGGGCAAGAATGCAAGCCCGATCTAATCGAGCAGATGCGATCCGTGAAGGAATAGAAATCGCAAAGGAATTAATTGATACAGCTATTTCCTATTTCAACGGTATTTATCTCATCACACCTTTTATGAATTACGAAATTACCGTTGAATTAACCGATTATGTCCATGAAAAAACAAAAGCAAAATCAACAGCAAAGGTAAGGTAAGACTTCTAAAACGGGGAATTCCTTTAGCTGTAATAATATGAAAGAAAAAGGAGAATAAAATATGACAACATTCATCAGTTCTAATCTTGGGTATCCGAGAATCGGGGAAAAAAGAGAATGGAAGCATGCTCTTGAATCTTTTTGGGGAAACAATATAACAGAAAAAGCATTAATCAACCAAACTACTAAATTACGTTTAGCTAACCTAGAAAAACAACAAAAACTAGGTATTGATTGGATTCCTGTTGGAGATTTTTCCTTCTATGATCACGTACTTGATACCGCTTTTTCCTTTGGTGTCATTCCTACAAGATTTCAAGACCTAGACGAAAAATCACTAGATACGTATTTTGGAATTGCACGTGGTACAAAGGAAGCAGTTGCTGCTGAAATGACGAAATGGTTTAATACAAACTATCATTACATTGTACCTGAATTAAATGATGTAACACCAAAGCTTGTCGAAAATCGTGCATTAACTTATTTCCTTGAAGCAAAGGAAAAGCTCGGAATTATCGGAAAACCTGTACTAATTGGTCCGGTTACTTTCGTAAAACTATCTAAGGGCTATGAAGAAAATGAACTATCAGACTGGGTAGAGAAATTTCTGCCATTATATGCTCAAGTTTTAAACGAATTAACGGAAGCTGGAGCAGAATGGATCCAAATTGATGAACCAATTCTAGGGACAAATATTTCTAATCAGGAATTAGAGCTCATTGAAAAAACCTATCAGACCTTACGTGCAGAAGCACCCCAAGCAAAAATATTGCTACAAACATATTTTGAAACGGTTCAACATTATCAAAAGGTCGTACAGTTTCCCGTTAATGGGATAGGTCTAGATTTCATTCATGGTGAAAGCTTAGAATTAATCAAAAAATGGGGATTCCCGAAAGATAAGGTTCTAGCTGCCGGAGTCATCAATGGACGCAATGTATGGCGTGCAGACTTAGACACAACCCTTGAACTAGTGGAAGAAATTAATGGAGCAGTTGATGTGGAGACAATTATTTTACAACCTTCCTGCTCTCTGTTACATGTCCCTGTAACAAAAGATAGTGAAAGTAAAATGGATCCTATTATATTAAATGGACTTAGCTTTGCAGATGAGAAGCTAAAAGAAATTCAGGCGATCACTGAAGGTGCCAATAAAGGAAAAGCATCGATTCAGACGATTCTAGAAGAAAGTAAGACAGCAAGAGAGGCGCTTGCTCATTCATCTTATCGCCAAAATCAATCTGTTGCACAGGAGTTGAAGGAGCTAGAAGGGGAAGAAGTCAAAAGGACCATTCCATTTAGTAAAAGAATCCGACTACAGCGAGAAGAGTTAAAATTACCTATACTACCGACGACTACCATTGGAAGCTTACCTCAAACAGCTGAGGTAAAAGGCACCCGTACGAAGTGGCGTAAAGGGGACATTACTAATCAAGAATATCTTGAATTCATTGATATAGAAACGAAAAAATGGATTCAAATTCAAGAGGACCTTGATCTAGATGTACTCGTACACGGTGAGTTTGAACGTACCGATATGGTAGAATTCTTTGGTGAAAAGCTAAATGGTTTTGCTGTAACTGAATTCGGTTGGGTTCAATCTTATGGTTCTAGATGTGTAAAACCACCACTAGTAGTGGGAGATGTATCATGGAGTAATCCAATGACTGTAAGAGAAATTGTATTTGCCCAATCCTTAACGAAGAAACCAGTGAAGGGAATGTTAACAGGGCCTGTTACGATTTTAAATTGGTCGTTTGTCCACGAGGAGCTTCCTCGATTCACTGTACAAAATCAAATCGCACTAGCTCTTGAGAAGGAAGTGCTCGCATTAGAAAAAGCTGGAGTACAAATTATTCAAGTCGATGAACCTGCCCTTAGAGAAGGTTTACCACTCGATCATTTGAAATGGCCAGCATATTTCGATGCAGCGATCAAAGCCTTCCGCATTTCAACAGCAACCGTGAAGCCATCAACGCAAATTCATACACATATGTGCTATTCTGAATTTAGTGAAATTTTCGAAGTAATCGATGCGTTAGATGCGGATGTTATCTCTATCGAAACATCTAGAAGTCATGGTGAATTAATTGATACATTTGAGAAGAATAAGTATGATAAGGAAATTGGACTTGGTGTCTATGATATCCATAGTCCGCGTGTTCCAAGTGTCGAAGAAATTAAATTAAATATCGAAAGAGCATTAAGAACCATTGATGCTAAGCAATTTTGGATTAATCCAGATTGTGGTCTAAAAACACGAGGTGAAGCGGAAACCGTTGCTGCTTTAGAAAATATGATTACTGCTGCTAAACAAGTAAGAGAAGCCTATTCTGTTACAAATAAATAGTAGGTTAGTAAATAGTAAAGATGCACCCTTGCTTATGAGGATGCATCTTTCTTTTTTACACTCTTTGCTTTTTTCTTCTTATCATAAATAATATGAGGGATGCCAGCACTAGCCCAGCGCCTGCTAGCATTAGATCAAAAATAGAGGTTGCCGTATTAGGTAGCGGATTCTTCGATTGTTCATTCTCCGCGATTTTATCATTATTGGAGTTGTTGCGCTCATTTTCTATTTTATCCTTATTACTAGAATTCCCCCCCTTGTCTTGATCATTGGGGGTTTCTTCATTATTAGGATCTTCTACTCCATTATTTTCTGTTGGCTTTTCTTCGTTATTAGGGTTGTCCTCGGTAGTTGGATCTTCTTCCGGTTGATCCTCATTAGGAGAGTCTTCATTAGGATCATCTTCACCTTGTTCGGTAAATTCGGAAATATCAGCTACTTTTGTTGGCTTTAATTGAAATGTCCCATTATATACGCTAGATACACCAATGATATTTACTTTGTCACCATTTTCAAAAGGGAAGGCATCATAGGCTAATCCTGTACGGTTATCTACGCGAACTAATACAGCTTGTCCATTCGTAGTTGCCATAAACTCAAAGGTTCCATAATCATTCACTTTTTCTAATTCGGAAATGGTAGCTCCTTTGATTACAACTAACTGCCCTTGGTTCTGCTCACTAATTTCTGACGGATTAACCTCCACTGCATCTGGTAATGGGCTTTGACCTGTTTTCTCTAATAAAGAGATATCAGTTAATTGTCGTTCACCATTATATTCACCAGTAACAGCAGTTAATTTGACCTGATCTCCAACTGTTACCTCATCACTTCCAAAGACATAGATACCCGCTGTTTCATCTTGTATGTAGAAGCCATTGCCACCCCAGGCACCAGGTGTAGTTGTAACCACACCTTCTATGGTTACCTCTGAACCTGTTTCTGCATTACGAGCTTCATTAATGGAGACCTCGCCTAGAATATTTTCTGGAGTATTTTCTATCCCCACAATCCTTCCTTCAGAGCCAATTTGTATCGGATTTTCCTCAGTAGAGCCTAATGATTTCACGTAGTTAACAAAAGCGTCTAAATCAACTGGACCCATTTCTACATTCTGACCTTTTTCACTAATTGGACGATGCTTATCACTAAGGGAGGTCCCCATATAATTGTTGACAACCAATGTATAAGAACCATTTGGATCAATCGCTGTTCCATCTGGAAAGGTGATGTCGATGACTTTATTTGTAGCTATATCCCAAGTATAGTGTAAGCCTGCAATACTATAATCTGGTCCATAAATTGGAGATAGCTGTGCATTTAAAATAGGGTAAAGATCCTCCCCTTTTATCTCCATCTTCATTAGGGTATTTCCAAATGGCATGATATTATATAAATCTCCCCAAGTAATCTCACCTTGTAGTAGATCATCACGAATGCCACCACCATTCATCATGGCAAAATCCGCATCCATCTGCCATAGCATCCCATCTGCGATAAGATTTCCTAATCCATGATCCCCATTATTTGTATAATCACCAGTAAGGTCTTGTCCGTTATACCCTAGCTTTTGATTCATTTTTGGTTCAATCAAATCCTGATATTTTGTTAAAATGTCGCGAACGGCTGGATCAGGCTCTTTCTTATTTTGATCAACAAAAACGACTTCCGCTTGCTTTTTAATAATATCCTGTGTGCTACGGTCGATTTGAATATCGATATCTGCGAATGCTTTTCCATACTCACTTGCTTGCACGATTAATTTATTATCAACTACACCATTCACAACTTGATGGTTGTGGGCAGCAAAAATAATATCTACTGCATCGTCTACTTGTTTCGCTAGTTCAGCAGATTCGCCTACAGCTGTTTCACCACTTTGCTCAGCAGGAATATGTGCTAAAACAACGATAGCTTCAATTCCTTTTGCTTGGAGTTCCTCTACTGCTTGATTCACAGCAGCAGCTTCGTTTGTAAATTCAATATCTTCGATCCCTGCTGGCATTACCATTCCAGCAGATGCTTGTGTATTAACCCCAACAAAGCCAATTTTTACATCCTCCACCTCTGCTATAGCATATGGTGGCAATATAGTTTCACCGGAATCTTTGTAAACACAGTTGGCACATAGATTAGCAAAATTCATTCCATCATAACCCGCAGTACCTAAACCATCAGGATGCTCACCACCATTCACCATTCTTAGAAGTTCTGTTGTACCCTCATCAAATTCATGATTTCCAACTGTCCCATAATCAAAGCCGATTTCCTCCATAATTTCTACAGTAGGTTCATCTTGGAATAAACCAGACACTGGTGCACTTCCACCGATCATATCTCCTGCATGTACGATAATCGAATTTGGATGTGCTTGATCTCTCTCTTTTAAATAGGAAGCAACATAATCCATTCTCCCGTAAACTCCGTCTACATCATCATCACCTGTTATGTCTAACTCATAGGATTGATCAATTTTTCCGTGAAGATCATTCATACTAAGTAGTTGAACATCTACTAGATCTTCTGCTGCACTCACTTCTCTACCAAAAACACTAGAAAACTGTGAGACAATGAGCAAGAAAAAAAGTAACATACCAATAAATCTCTTCGTTGAATGATTCATCTTGATTTTCCTCCTTTAATTCTAGTAATCTACCAATCTATATTTTATCAAGGAAAAAGAATAGAAGGATTAACACTATGTAAAGAAATGGTAAGGAATATTTATCAAAATTTTAATGATTAGCCCTTGTATTTTTACATGAAATCACCTACAATTTAGTTAGTAAATTAAATTAATTAAGTCGATATCAAAGGGGGAACTAACAATGGAATGGAAACAACTTATCTCATCATTTCACAATATTTTTCAAACAAATACTAATCCTAGAGCCTTTTTTGCACCAGGGAGAATTAATCTAATCGGGGAACATACGGATTACAATGGTGGTCATGTCTTCCCTGCCGCTATTTCATTCGGGACTTATGCAATCGTAGCTCCTCGTGAAGACCGTATGCTTCGGTTTTATTCTGAAAATTTTGCAGAAAAAGGAGTTTTAGAGGTATCCTTAGATGATTTGAGCTATAAGCAAGAAGACGATTGGACCAATTATCCAAAAGGCATGGTAAAATACTTTATCGAGGAAGGTTTTTCCATCCATCATGGCTTTGATGTTTTATTCTATGGAAACATTCCAAACGGTGCTGGGCTTTCTTCTTCTGCTTCGATTGAATTAGTAACAGGTGTTTTATTAGAAAAGCTGTTTAACCTAAACATTGACAGAGTAAAGATTGTCCAAATCGGTCAAAAAGTGGAGAATGAATATATTGGTGTGAATAGTGGTATTATGGATCAGTTTGCGATTGGTATGGGAAAAAAAGACCATGCCCTGCTACTGGATTGTGATACCCTCCATTATGAATATGCACCGATTGTGTTAGAGGATCATGATATCATCATTATTAACACGAATAAACGCAGGGAATTAGCTGATTCGAAATACAATGAGCGCCGTAGCGAGTGTGAGCAAGCTTTAGCTGATCTACAAAAAGAACTTTCCATTAGAAGCCTTGGGGAATTGACACCAGAGCAATTTGAAAAAAACCGCTCACTTATTAAAAATGAAGTAAATCAGAAGCGCGCAAAGCATGCTGTCTATGAAAATGCACGTACGATCAAGGCATTGCAGAAATTAAAAGCTGGTGAATTAAAAGCCTTTGGGGAGCTAGTCAATCAATCTCATGTTTCCTTACGTGATGATTATGAGGTAACAGGCCTTGAATTAGATACTATTGCCGAAGCAGCTTGGCAGCAAAAAGGGGTCATCGGTGCGCGTATGACAGGAGCTGGATTTGGTGGTTGTGCGATTGCCATTGTAGAGAAGACTGAATCAAGAGCCTTTCAGGAAAATATTGCGAAGGTCTATGAAGAAAAAGTAGGCTACCCTCCTACCTTTTATATTGCTGCAATCGGTGATGGTGCCAAAGAATTAATGGAGGAGGAAAATAAATGAGAATTTTAGTGTTAGGTGGAGCTGGCTATATTGGATCACATGCTACTTACCAATTAATCGACAAAGGTCATCAAGTAGTAGTAATCGATAATTTAGAAACAGGTCATGCTGGAGCTGTACATCCAGATGCAAGCTTCTACAATGGAGATATTCGTGATATTGAGTTCTTACGTGAAGTCTTTTCCCACGAAAAAATCGATGGTGTGCTTCACTTCGCAGCCAATTCTCTTGTAGGTGAATCAATGGAAAAACCATTGAAATACTTTGATAACAATGTCTATGGAACACAAGTATTGTTACAAGCAATGACCGAATTCCAGATTAAAAACATTGTCTTCTCCTCTACTGCAGCAACTTATGGAGAACCAGAACAAGTACCTATTACAGAGAATATGCCTACACTTCCTACCAGCACGTATGGTGAAACAAAACTTACCATGGAAAAAATGATGAAATGGGCAGAAGTTGCGCATGATATCCGTTATGTGTCTTTAAGATACTTCAACGTAGCAGGTGCCCGAAGTACAGGAGAAATTGGGGAGGATCACAGACCGGAGACTCATTTAATTCCGATTGTACTACAAGTAGCACTTGGTCAAAGAGAGTATATCTCAATTTTCGGAGAGGATTACGATACCCACGATGGCTCTTGTGTTCGAGACTATATACATGTAGAGGATCTTATTGATGCACACATTCTCGCTTTGAACTATTTACAGGATGGCGGGGAAAGTAATATTTTCAACCTCGGGAGTAGTCAGGGCTTCTCAGTAAAAGAAATTATTGAAACGGCAAGAGAAATTACGGGTCACGAAATTCCTGCAAAGGTTGCCGAAAGACGCGCTGGCGATCCTAGTACCTTAATTGCAGGTTCTGAAAAAGCAAAACAAATTCTAGGCTGGAGTCCGTCTAGAACTGATATTAAACGAATTATTACCGATGCTTGGAATTGGCATCAAGCAAATCCCCAAGGCTATAAAGAGGAGGCATAAGCATGGCAAATCTCTCGCAGCTTATTGAGTCACTTGTACAAAAAGCGATCAATAAAGAACTCATTCATCCTAGTGATGCCATTTATGCAAGAAACCAAATACTTGGATTAGTCAAGGTTGATAGCTTTGAGGAACAGGACTCCCTTTCAGCTGAATCATCCATACCTGAGCTACTCGAAACCATTACAGAAGATGCTATAAACCGTAATATTATCGAGGATTTATTAGATGAAAAGGAGAAACTCCAAGCACTAATCATGAATGTCTTTTTATCGAAGCCATCTGAAATTAATCAGGTCTTTTATCAAAAATATGAGGAAGCACCGACTAAAGCAACCGATTATTTTTATCAATTAAGCAAGGATAGTAACTATATCCAAACAAAGCGAATTGCGAAAAATATTCAATTCAAAACAGCTTCCGACTACGGTGATTTAGATATTACGATTAACCTATCCAAGCCTGAAAAGGATCCTGAGCAAATCAGGCGGGAGCGTGAAATGAAGCAGGATTTAGCCTATCCTAAATGCCTGCTCTGTGCGGAGAACGAAGGTTATGTTGGACGAATTGGACACCCAGCTAGATCGAATCATCGGATTATTGAAGTACCACTTGAGGGAGAAGAGTGGTTCCTGCAATATTCGCCGTACGTTTATTACAATGAGCATAGTATTATCTTTGCCAAAGAGCATCGCCCAATGAAAATTAATCGGGATTCCTTTGCAAGATTAACAGCTTTTGTAGAGAAATTCCCTCATTATTTCATTGGGTCAAATGCCGACCTGCCAATAGTAGGTGGAAGTATACTATCCCACGATCACTACCAAGGTGGTAATTATACGTTTGCAATGACAAAAGCAGAAGATGAATTTTCCTTTAAAATAGAGGAATATCCAGAGGTTTGCGCATCTGTTATAAAATGGCCAATGTCTGTCATTCGTATACGTCATCAGGATCGCCAGCCATTAATCGAAGCAGCCGATTATATTTTACAAAAATGGCGCGATTATAGTGATAAAGAGGCAGAAATCTTCGCCTATACAGGTGAAACACCTCATAATACAATTACACCAATTGCTAGAATGAGAGATGGCAAATTTGAGTTAGATCTTGTATTACGCAACAATCGTCAAACAGAAGAACACCCGATGGGATTATTCCATCCACATGAAGATGTTCATCATATTAAAAAAGAAAACATTGGACTTATTGAGGTTATGGGGCTTGCCGTACTCCCTCCAAGACTAAAAGGGGAACTAGAAGAAATCAAAAAACATTTACTCAACGAAGAGATAAGCATTGCAGATTATCATCGAAATTGGGTACAATCGATAAAGAAAAGGCATACAAATATTGCTAAAGAAAATGTCAAGCAAATCGTAGATGATGAATTAGGAAAGAAATTCGCTAGAGTTCTAGAGGATGCAGGTGTCTTTAAAACAGATGAAACTGGTAGAGGGGCCTTTAAACGCTTCCTTTCACATCTATAAAAGTAGGTAGGAGGAGTTATCGGAATGGAAATAAAAACAGATGTAGTTTCTGTAAAGGATCAGAAATGGAAAGAATTTACACTAATTAATGATCATGGTATGGAGGTCTCTATCCTTGATTTTGGAGGAATTATTACAAGAGCTATGACACCAGATCGTGATGGCAAGCTAGAAAATGTCGTGATTGGGTTTAATAACTACGAGGATTACCTAGATAACCCGGGTTATTTCGGTGCACTCATTGGGCGAGTCGCTGGACGTATTGAAAAAGCCCAATTTGAATTGGATGGAAAGGCTTATACCCTTCCAAAAAATGAAGGAGACCATCATTTACACGGTGGGGAACCTGGCTTCCATAAGTCTATCTGGTCTGTCGTTCCTTTTGAAAATAAGGAAGAGGTTGGATTAACGTTAACTCTAGATAGTAAGGATGGAGAAAACGGCTATCCTGGTAATCTTAGAATGACGGTAATTTATACGCTAACGAATGAAAATGCCCTAACAATTGCTTATGAAGGTGTTGCAGATCAAAAAACCGTTCTCACTGCGACAAATCATTCGTATTTTAACTTAAGCGGAAACTTAAAAACAGATATTCAAGAACATGAAATCACTTTAGATAGTAGCGAATTTGTTGAATTAGATGATGAGTTAATTCCAACAGGTTCCATCTTAAACGTCGATGATACGGTATTTGATTTTCGAAATGGGCGTCCGATGAAGGATGGCGTAAGCTCTGAATTTAAACAAAATTTAGTAGCGAATCACGGTTATGATCATTACTTTTTATTCGATCACACAAAAGAAGTAAGTGCACAGGTTTATGAGAAAGAAAGCGGGCGTGAACTAAAGGTGATCACAGACCAACCAGGTGTTGTCATGTATACTTCGAACAATTTACCTGAAGGCTTGAAGCTACGCGAACGGGAATCAGCTCGATACTTAGGGCTTTGCTTGGAAACACAAGCATCACCCGCATCGATCCATCATGACGGTTTCCCATCAGTATGGTTAGATAAAGACGAAAAATATTACGCGAAAACTACTTTTGTATTTGGGGTAAGAGAATAATATTTGACTGAGGGGCCACATATTGTGTGGCCCTATCTCTTTATTCAGATATCCACAATAAAACTTTAATGTAATATAATGGATTTTTACGAAAAATATGCTAGAGGTCTTGATTTTCGAGTTATTTTCGCAAAAGATACTACTGGACAAAACTATATAGATAACGGCTAAATCAATGGTATGGCCCTCCTTTTTAGACATTGTTATCGAATGCTACTTATCACTACCCTCATTACTTAATCTTCTTCAGTTTAAAATGTATCCATCTACTAGTTTTGCAACGAATAAATTTTTCCATCCACCATACTCGAAAAATAGTTGCATACGCAACTAAATTGTACTATAATTATAAAAAGTTGCGTATGCAACTAATAAGGAGGGATCTTATGTCGAAGCCTCAGATTCAATCAGTAGGTAAATTAATTAGTACGATTAATCGTTATTCAGAGATGTACATTAGCAGAAATCTTCAGCAATTTGGAATTGGTTCAAGCCAAATGCATTTTTTGATGCTGTTATATCAGCGTGATGGTGTGACACAATATGATTTGGCACAGCGACTGTATGTTGATAAAGCTACAGCAACACGTGCTATTCAGAAACTTGAACTAGAGGGTTATATAATACGACACCCAAGCAAGCAGGATCGCCGTCAAAACCTTGTATATGTAACCGAAAAGGCCTTGAATATCCGACAACAAATTATAGATATTCTGGGACAATGGACAGATATTCTCACTAAAGAGATGTCGACATCAGAAAAAGCAAGCTTGCTTACATTACTAAATCAAGCTGCACATCATGCCATTGAAGCAAATGAGAAGAAGCATTCTACAGAAAGGAATGATAATGATGGAACTCCAAATGAATGAAAAAAGAAGGTTGTTGAGGGTGCTTGTGTTTATCCTAATTTTTTCTGTAATGAATGCATTTATATTCAATGTTGCTTTACCTACCATTCGAGATGAATTCTCACTAACTTCAGCTGATGTCAGTTGGGTTCTGTCTTCCTATATGGTGGTTTATGCTATTGGTACAGTAGTATATGGGAAGTTAGCTGATTATTACTCACTTAGTCGATTACTGACCTATGGCTTGTTGTTGTTAGCTTTCGGATCAATAATAGGAATATTCGCCATTGATTTTAGAATGGTCATTGTGAGTCGTATTCTCCAAGCATCCGGTGCCTCCGTCATACCTACCATGTCAATGGTCATTCCAACACGCTTTTTCCCAGAAAAGGAACGCGGAAAAGCACTTGGTACGATTGCTATTGGTATGGCATTAGGGACAGCCCTTGGACCTATTATTTCAGGTGTTGTTTCAGAATTTAGTAATTGGCGCGTACTTTTTACCTTATCACTATTCCCATTAATTAGTCTTCCTTACTTCAAAAAATACTTGCCGAAAACCTCTAAGAAAGGACTAAAACTCGATTATATTGGTGCTGGATTATTGGGTGTAACCGTTGCACTCTTTCTTTTAGCTATTACACAAACAAATTTAGTCTACTTCATTTTTGCAACAATACTTCTTACCTTCTTCATAATTCACATTTACAATCATAGCAATCCTTTTGTTAATTTTAAATTATTTAAAAATAAAGCATATTCTTTGATGCTTATTATTACATTTTTTGCCGCTTCACTTTTATTTGCTCTAACGTTCGCTACACCGTTACTGTTAAATGACGTATATCAACTATCTCAACTCTCAATAGGTCTTGTATTGTTTCCATCCGCAATCATTGCTGCACTACTCGGAAAAAGAGGAGGGAAATTAGCTGATAAAAAAGGTAATCAGTTTCTATTCTATCTGTCAGTTGGATTACTTTTCTGTTGTTATGTACTTATCTCTGTATTCGTGGAGATTGACCCCATATGGATTATGACAATTTTAATCTTTGGCAATGTAGGAGCGACTTTTATTCGTGTTGCTTTATCCAATTCAATTTCCATGACATTGCCACAGAACTCCGTTGGAATAGGAATGGGCTTTTTCTCAATGTTTAATTTTATAGCTGGTGCTGCTGCAACAAGTATGATTGGAGCGTTTCTTGAACAGGATTCTAATTTCACTAGTTTGCTACCATTTGAATATTCAAATAACGCTGCTTTATATAGTAATCTTTTTCTAATATTCACTTTTATTAGTATATTAATTGGTGTGTCGTTTGCATATATTACTAGACATCATAAATCTAACGTATAATATTTCCTCACTCACAGGAGACTTGTAATGTTAGCTCTAATCGCTAGTTTTACTCTAACAGAAATAGAAGTGATTAGAAGCCTTCTATTTCTGTTATCACATGAAGGAAACCTTCTAATTATGATAGATTATTGTAATCTCGGAAAAGATTTTAATTTAAGGGATTAAGGACAGTATTTGTTTATAATCGCCATCAGCCGATCCTTACTCTCTGTTTCCACTGATTCAAATAACCTAGCTCCGGCTATAATTGGGGCCCATTGGAAAACATCAGATTTTAATAGACCACTTTTTTCACAATAGAGTCGCAAATACATTTCAGCTAATTCCAATGATAATTGGGAATATAGTAGATATGTGCGATAAATATCTGCATGAATATCTCCTGCGCTTGAGTCAACCCAATCTTTAATGGAAATTTTGTTATCTGTCATAATCAAATTAAATAAGTGGAAATCTCCATGGCAAAGCCGTGTTTCAAAAATCATGGAGTCTAATTTTTCTATTAAATATGACTTTTGTCTTTTTGCCAAAATAGGTGCACCCTCGATTTGATGATGTAATTTTTTCACCATGGGTTCGATTGTTTCTGGAATAATGCTATGAATTTTTAGTTGTACATCGACAGAAATATCTAGATAGTATTCGGCATGTTCTTTGTTTTCAAAATATAAATCCGCTAATGTTTTACCCTCAATATATTCCATTATAATAGCTTGTTTTCCACCTATTTTCGTAACACTGTATACTTTGGGAACAGAGAGTCCACAGGAAAAGGCATATTCTTGCTTACTTGCTTCATAAAAAGCTTCCGAATCAGGCAGATAGTCATTGAAAACTTTTACGATTTTATTGTTATAAAGATAAATATCTGCCGTATTACCCTTAGCTATTGGAGCACCTAGAATCATTCCGTTCTCTCCCCTTTTAAGAACATTTACTAATACATAAAATTTGCTAGATTAGCCCGAGATTTCGAGTGTCCTACAGTTAATAACCCGCTTCTCTAAGAACATTCCCATTATTTTTAGGTGGGGGACATTCTTTCTTACTTTTCTATAACTTAAACTCAAAACCAGTTGCTTTATCGTAAGGTGTCTTACATTCTGTAAAAACGAATTGATAGCTAGAATGATCGTCTGGTAAAGCTGGTGCTACAATGTAAGTATACGAGGAGTGTTCTCCTGAACCTGAACCTCCTTCCCATCTACAATCATAATACTTTCCTTCTGCATCTATGGAAAGCCTATAATATAAGTGTTCCTCCCGATCCATATCTGACATAACATCATCTGGCATTCTATCAATGTTAAGACGAACAATACTAGCATTTTCAAATTGACTTATTACTGTGACAGTATATAGTATCTGATCTTTTTCAAATAATTTTAATATTGGTATATTTTTCATAAAACCTCTAGGCTTTACCTTTGGTTTATAAACCTCTTCATCTAGAAGTTGTGAAAAAATACTACGAAGGAAATCTTCATAGAAATTATATTTTTGCGACCATTCAGTGATTAGGGATGCTCTTGGAAAACCAGGATTATTATTAGAAAGGATTTTCCGTTCTTTCATTAATTTACATATTTGCTCATCGATTTTTTCTAATCGTTCATCATAATGGTCCGTTGGTGGTGCAAATCGCATTCGTCTCATTTTTCCATCTCCTACTCGATTTTATAGGTGTAAAGAAAAGCAACATGTAAGTATTTGTAACTACTTCATGTTGCTTGTCGTTTTAATTTTATAGGACGTTTTCTTTATTGTCCATTATTTTGGAACGCTTTCACTTTCTCGACATATGCTTTTGCTTTTTCTGTCAATTCTGCTAGATCTGTTTCGGTATATTTCTTTTTTGCTTGTACTAATGAACCACCAAGCCCTGCAGCAACCGCTCCTGCTTGAAAATAGTCCATAATATTATCAAGATTAATCCCACCAGTTGGCATTAATGGGATATGCGATAATGGGCCGTTCACATCTTTAATATAATTTGGTCCTGCTGAACGTGCTGGGAACACTTTAATCACATCTCCACCCGCTTCATAGGCTGTTAAAATTTCAGTTGGAGTCAATGCACCTGGAATACTAACGACTCCATACCTTTTTGTCATTTGAATCATATCAATATTCACTGTTGGAGAAAAGACAAACTGTGCCCCTGCCATAATCACTGCTCTTGCCGTCTCTGCATCTAATACGGTTCCTGCTCCAACGATCACTTCTTCAGGTAATTCCTCCCGAAGCTGTTCGATTACTTGTAAAATACGTGGGGTGTCAGCAGTGATTTCTAATGTATGGATCCCACCTTGATGAAGAGATTTGGCGACATCTAAAATATCATCTGGCTGGACACCACGAATAATTCCTACTAATCCATTTTCGTAAATATTTTGCAATACACTCAAATCTATTTCCTCCTCATTATCGACTAACGTCTTCTTTATTTGGTTGAATAAAATGCTCGATTTCATCCTTTTCTGGCAAGCCTTCTACATCTCCATTTACCATCGTAACCATCGCACCTACCGCATTCCCTCTTTTCACTGCTTTCATTAAGGGTAACTCATCTAAGAGCCCTGAAATAAAGCCTGCAGCAAATCCATCACCTGCACCGACAGGGTCCACCACCTGTTCTACTGAAAAAGATTCCACAAATCCTGACTGCTCCGCTGTGTAATAGTAGGTTCCTTCTTTTCCAGCTTTTAATATGACCGTTTCGGCACCTAAGTCTAAGAAGCATTTAGCCAATTGATCAGGTCCCTTTTCTCCAAAAAGATAGGTAGCTTCACTTAAACCTGGCAAAATAATATCTGCTTCTGCCGCAATCTCTAGCATTACCTGTTGGGCCTTCTCTTTACTTGGCCAAAGTTTTTCTCTAAGATTAGGGTCAAAAACAACTTGCAATTCCTTACTTTTTGCTATACGTATCGCTTCCTTTATAGCCTGATAGCAACTCGTACTTAGCGCTGGTGTAATTCCGGTAATGTGTAAATATTTTGCTTTAGCGATATAATTCTCATCTATATCTGATGGTGCCATCTTGCTAGCAGCAGATCCACTTCGATAATATTGCACCCTTACATTCGCACTGTTGCGAAATTCTTTAAAATAGATACCTGTTGGCGCACTTTCATCCGTGTGAACGTGAGAAACATCGACGCCTTCTCCTTTTAGAAAAGAAAGGATAGCTTTTCCAAATTCATCGTTACCTACTTTACTAATCCAGCCTGTTTGATAGCCAAGTCTCGATAGTCCTATCGCAAAATTGGATTCTGCTCCTCCTATCTTTTTCGAAAAAGTGTTGGCATATCTTAATAGACCACTAGACTCTGGTGTAAACAAAACCATCGTTTCTCCAAGTGTTACCACATCCATTTTAGGTAGCCTCCTTTTACCATTCTGCTACAGTACCATCTTGATGACGCCAGACTGGATTTCTCCAAAAATGTCCTTTTTCTGCCATTTCTTTTACTTTATCCTCATTAATTTCTATACCTAATCCAGGACCTTGCGGGATTTTCACATGCCCATCCTGATAATCGAACACAGAACGATCCATAATATAATCTAGTAAATCACTCCCTTGATTATAGTGAATTCCAAGACTCTGTTCTTGAATGAAAGCATTGTGAGCGGTTGCATCCATTTGCAGACAAGCAGCTAAGGCAATCGGCCCTAATGGACAATGCGGGGCAACAGCGACATCATATGCCTCAGCCATCGAAGCAATCTTTTTACATTCAGTTATTCCACCTGCATGAGATAAGTCTGGCTGAATAATATCAACATATCCATCAGCAAGTAGCTTTTTGTAGTCCCATCTTGAGTACATTCGTTCACCTGTTGCAATCGGAATGCTTGTTTGATTGGCAATTTCCCGGAGTGCTTCATTATTTTCTGGTAAGACTGGTTCTTCAATAAACATTGGTCGATAGGCTTCTAATTCCTTTGCTAAAATTTTTGCCATTGATTTATGAACCCTACCGTGAAAATCAATGCCTATACCAATATAATCTCCAACCGCTTCCCGGACAGATGCTATGCGAGCGATAGCCTGATCAATTTTTTCATAAGAATCAATATATTGTAATTCTTCTGTTCCATTCATTTTAACGGCTGTAAAGCCTGCATCCACCATTACTTTCGCTGCTTTTCCTACATCACTTGGCCTGTCACCACCAATCCATGAATAAACCCGAATCGAATCACGACATGCTCCACCAAGCAGTTGATAGATTGGTGCATTGAAATATTTCCCTTTTATATCCCATAAAGCTTGGTCTATCCCTGCAATAGCACTCATTAGGATGGGACCACCCCGATAAAAACCGGAACGGTACATGACATTCCAATGATCTTCCATTCGAAGAGGATCTTTTCCTACAAGGTACTCAGCTAATTCCTGGACAGCCGTTTCGACAGTAGCAGCCCGTCCTTCCACAACTGGTTCTCCCCAGCCAACTAACCCTTCATCTGTTTCGATTTTGACAAAACACCATCTCGGCTCTACTAAAAATGTCTTAAGTTTTGTAATCTTCATTCATTTTTCCCCTTTCTGTTAATGCTTGAAAAACCCTAATTGTTTTGAAATGGCTAAGCTTTGGTCTACTATTTCTTTTGCTAATTCTTCTTTCACTCTTTCTTCCGTTACTCTTTCAGCAGGACCAGCAATACTGATCGCGGCTACTGCTTTGCCGTTATGATCAAAAACAGGTGCTGCGATACAACGGATACCTTTCTCATGCTCTTGTTCATCCACGGCGTAGCCTATTTCACGAATAAGCTTTAATTCTTTGAATAATGCTTCTTTGTCAGTAATCGTATTCTCTGTAAATTTAGGTAGACCTTTTTCTTCGATCATTTTATCGACTTCTTCTTTACTTATGCCAGAAAGTAGTGCTTTACCTACACCTGTGCAATGCATAAATGCTCTTCTGCCAATTTGGGAATACATTCGTAGTGTTTGCTCACTCTCCACTTTATCAATGTAAACGACTTCATATTGATCCTGCATACAAAGATGGACCACTTCTCCTGAGCTTCTTGCTAATGTATGTAGTGCTTCCTTTGCCACAGAGCGAATATCTAGATTATTCAAGAGAGAGCTAGCGATTACTAAACACTGAATCCCAAGACGATAGTCACCATTTTCCTCTTTTTGTTCTACATAGCCCCTATTAACTAGTGTACTTAGAAGTCTGTGTGCCGTGCTTTTAGCAAGCTCCATTTTCCTTGAAAGCTCTGTAATCCCTAACCCTTCTGGGTGCTCAGCTAATAACTCTAATATCGATAATGTTCGTTCAACAGATTGTACTTGGGCCATTTTTGCTTCTCCTTTTGTTCCATTATACGGAACGATATTCTTTTATTTGGAACAATTATAGTTTATAAAAAAGAGAAATGTTCGTCAAGATAAAATTGGAAGTGGTTTCAATTTTATCTTGAACTAAAATTTTTTAAGTAATAGATATAGTTTCTATGGTAAAAATTGCACTCTATCTTTGTTATGATGGCGTTGAGCGTTATTAAAACGCTTTCAAAAACAAGAAAGGAGGCTTAAATCAGCTTATACTATCTAACAAAGGAGGATATTAGATTAATGCGAAATAAGACAAGATTATTTTTCGCCACATTATTTTGTTTAGCTCTGATGTTTCCTGCATCAAATGTACATGCTGCGATTACGAGCAATGAAACAGGCACACATGATGGCTATGATTATGAATTTTGGAAGGATGATGGTGGCTACGGAAGTATGACACTTAATAGTGGTGGTACGTTCAGTGCCGAGTGGAGTAATATTAATAATATATTATTCCGAAAAGGGAAAAAATTCGATGAGACTCAGACACATCAGCAAATAGGAAACATCTCCATAAATTATGGTGCGAACTATCAACCGAACGGAAATTCATATTTAACTGTATATGGATGGACGGTGGATCCGCTTGTAGAATATTATATTGTCGACAGCTGGGGAAGCTGGCGTCCACCAGGTGGAACTTCTAAAGGTACGATTACGGTTGACGGAGGTACCTACGATATCTATGAAACCACACGCGTCAATCAGCCTTCTATTAAGGGTACTAGAACTTTCCAACAATATTGGAGTGTACGAAGAACGAAACGAACTAGTGGAACGATCTCTGTTAGTGAACACTTTAAAAAGTGGGAAAGCTTAGGTATGGAAATGGGGAAAATGTATGAAGTTGCCCTTACCGTTGAAGGCTATCAAAGTAGTGGTAGTGCGGATGTCTACCGTAATACATTAACAATCGGCGGGAACTCCGGTGGCGGTGGTGACGATGGTTCTGGCAATACTACGAGGGTGGAAGCAGAAAATATGACTAAAAGTGGTCAATATACCGGTAACATTAACTCACCATTCAATGGAGTCGCTTTATATGCTAACAATGATTCCGTAAAATATACGCAATATTTCCAAAGCAATACCCATAGCTTCTCCTTACGTGGGGCCTCATCCAATCACTCAAATATGGCCGAAGTAGACCTTCTAATAGGAGGAGTGTATAAAGGAACCTTTTATTTTGGTGACGGTTATCCCGCTGTTTATACCATTGACAATGTTAGTCATGGAACCGGAAATCAAGAAGTGGAGCTTGTCGTAACATCCGATAATGGGGAATGGGATGCCTATGTCGATTATTTAGAGATCCATTAATAGGAGACTCCCAGTGAGGAAGTCCTCGCTGGGATCTTTTTCATTAGAAGTGGCGAGAAAACGGAGTATAGTGGCGGGAATGCAAAAGAAAGTGGCGGATATACTAAATAAATTGGCGGAAAAAGCTTAGAAAGTGGCGGGATAGCATCTCTAAATGATAAGCGAGTATAATAAGAAACATCAATAGATAAGAGCTTCCCCTCTATTGATGTATCATTTTACCCTCTCACTAATTTTGTTCGGATTTTATTAGATGTAAGCTCAACAATTAAGATGAGCACAACCAATCCAATTAAAATCGATCCTACTTCATTCCATCTATAGGCATTCATTGCAAAAATAAGTGGTGCACCAATACCGCCGGCACCTACTAAACCTAATATAGACGCTTCTCGTAAATTCATATCAAATCGATAAATCATGATCGAAAGAAACACGGAGAATAGCTGTGGAATGATGCCATATCGAATTTTTTCAAAGGTTGTACAACCAATGGATGTCATCGATTCAAAAATACTTGTGTCCAAATCCTCAATAGCGTCCACATATAGCTTTGCAAGCATTCCAATTGAAATGACGGCGATCGTTAAAACACCGGCAAAAGGGCCTGGGCCTGTTACACGAATAAACATTAGACCATAGACCAATGCAGGGACTGTTCGTATAAAAATAAGTAGCAATCTTGTGATAAAGGCAACTGGTTTTGGAACAACATTGGATGCAGAGAAAAAGGCAAGTGGGATGGCTAGAATTGATCCAATGATGGTTCCAAGAAATGCTATCGCAATGGTTTCGACTAATAAATAAGCTACCCCTTGAGTTCCTGTTGCTAATAACAAATCAAGATCTGGGCTAATAATTCCTTTTAATATACTTCCTGCAATGGACATTCCACTTTGTTCAAGATTTTCTATATTAACAGCAGTAATGGACCACGCAAATAGAACTACTAAAACAGCAGAAATCAGCAAGATATAGCGATTGTTTCTCGGGGCATGATATAATTGTTTTTCGACTAAATTCATGTATGAAAGACTCCTTTTACGTTAGCTTTTTCCTAAAATGCTCACTGATTGTTTCAATGAGAAAAACCGTGATCGCTAGCATCAATAAAATCATGCCAACACTTGCATAATCCCGCCAGCCTAATCCCTCGTTTAGCAATAAACCAATCCCACCAGCACCTACATATCCTAAAATAGCCGCATAACGCACATTTCCCTCAAAGCAAAACAATGAGGTAGATAAATAGTTTGGTAGAATCTGAGGAAAAATAGCATATCGAAACGCCTGGAGCTTATTCATTCCAATAGACTCCATTGCTTCAAATGCCTCCATGCTAGCATTTTCGATTTGTTCATAGAGTAGCTTACCGACATATGCTAGTGTGAATAGAAAAATAGCGACAGTACCAGCAAGTGTGCCTAATCCAAAAATAAAGGTGGCGATTAATGCGGATACTAATGTAGGCATTGTTCTTAATATGCTTAAAAAGACCTTCGTGATCATAGTGATGATTTTAGCTTTAATAATATTCGTAGATGCTAGAAATGCGACGGGAACAGCTACCACTGCGCCCAAAAAAGAGCCGAGAATGGACATTTTAATTGTGTCTAATAATGGTTGCCATAAGCTTGGGAAGTACTCCCATTTAGGTGGAATCATATCTCCGATGATCACAAAAAACTCATACCATCTACTCATTAATTGCTGGAAATCAAAATTAGTAAATCGAAAAGATAAGATCAATCCAACAATGACTAATACTAGAATAATAGGAGTTCGTGATCTCTTTTCCTTCACTACACTACCACTAGCTAGTACAATTTTTTTCGGAGGGAAAATTTTGTCATACATAAACTTTTTCCCCTTCCACTTCTTTCATTACGTCTTCTCGACCTTTGTAAATATGATCTAACACTTCCTCTGTAACATCTTTCGCACTGCCATCGTATACAATTCTGCCGTCTCGGACCCCAAGTATTCTATGCGCATACTCCAGAGCAATTTCGACATGATGAATGTTCATAATAACCGTTATACCCATTTCTTCATTGATCCTTTTAAAATCGTTCATAACTTGCTTAGAGGTCACAGGATCAAGGGAGGCGATCGGTTCATCTGCGAGAATAATCTCAGGATTCTGTGCCAATGTTCTAGCAAGCGCTACCCGTTGCTGCTGCCCCCCTGATAATTGGTCCACTCTTACAAATGCTTTATCCAAGATTCCGACCTGCTCCAATGCTGTTAGCGCCTTTATTTTGTGCTCTCTGGAGAAGATACCTGTCACCTTACGCCAGGCAGACAGTTCTGGCACTAATGATACCAACACATTTTTCAGCACCGAAATTCGTGTCACGAGATTAAAGGATTGAAAGATCATTCCTATTCGCTGACGAAACTTACGAATCTCATATCCTCTTAGTTTACCTATATCGATGCCATCAACGATCAGTTTTCCACGAGTGATATCATGCATTCGATTAATACAACGTATAAGTGTTGATTTACCTGCTCCTGATAAACCAATAACAGCAACAAATTCTCCTTTTGGAATTTGTATATTAATATCTTCTAATGCTTTCACATTATTGGGATACTTTTTTTCAACATTTTTAAATTCAATCATTGTGATTCTCCATTCTTGTTTGAAAGCTTCCTTCGTTCTTGAAAGGTGAGAAAATGAGAACATCAAAACGATGTTCTCATGCTTGCAATGCTCTTTAATTTAAGCTTTGCACAATCTCTTGTGCTTCTCGCTCATTATCATAATCCGATGACTCTGCTTCTTGATAGCCTTCATGGTTATAGATAGAAATAACTTCTTTACCTTCATCCGTTTTGGCGATATTAATAAATGCCTGTTGAATGGCTGCTTTCAATTCATCTGTCATCTTTTCTGAATTCTTGCTCACACTCACGGTGTCATTATAAATTCCTGGTGTCACACCAATTACATTCGTTTCATCCCAAATGGATGCTTTTCCTCCAAATTCATCTTCCCATGCTTCTGCATTATCTCTTCTAGCGTCTGCATAAGTGACCATCACATCAATTTGTCCTTTCGCTAAACGGGCAAATGCACTCCCATAGGAATCTACTTGAACGGCATTATCTAAATCTGCAATCGTCTTATCAAACTTCTCACGTAGCCAAAGCGATGGATAAATATATCCTGCTGGTGAAGAAGAGGACATGACTGCCCAGGAAGCACTGTTCACATCTTCAAATGAAAGCTCTTCTCCATTGTTTACTTTTTCCGCTAATGCTTGTCCTTTTTCGGAAGGGCCTGCAATCATAAGTGCGCGATAATAGGTTACTTGATCCTCTACCGCTTCTGTCGGTTTATTATCATTCCAATCCTTGGCATTGTCTGAATCATTATTTAAACCTGCTCGAGTTGCAGTTAATATTACTTCCGCACCATCATCATAAAGCACATATGTACCACCAGGAATTAAGCCAATATCTGTTGTACCTGCTGAAAGAGCTTCCCCAACTGCCTCATAATTGGTACCTACTGAAATATCTACTTCGCCAATCTCATAACCCTGTGTTGCCATCTCTTCTTTCAATAAATCCTTTAATGGTTCTGTTGCGGTAATGATTTCGTCTGGCTCTCTTGATGGTACAAAGCCAATCGAAAGTGTATCTATTTTTTCATTAGAACCTTCTCCATCCGTTTCTTTTTCTTTCGCAGAGCCTTCTTCTGTGTCACCACATGCAACTAGTATTGAAAGCAACAAGGCGATCACGATTAACCATAGCTTTTTCAATTTTTATCCCCCTCAAGTCATCCATATTTCCTAGACAATACCATCTTAAATTGCAAATATTAAGAAATAACCTTATTTTTGTAAAATTTTTGTAAATCATAGAAATAGGAATACCCGATGCAGAGCATTCCTATTTCTTGTCCATCTAACTAACCCGATTAAGGATGAATCTCCCAATTGTCAATATTAATTCGTTCACCAGATACACCTTCTACAAGAAGACGAAAACGAACAGGGTTTCCTTCATTAACTGTTATATCTTTCGTTGCTAAAGAGCTACCGCTATGATAAGGCCCTCCAATTGTTGACCACGAAGCTCCACCATTTGTTGACTTTTGGATAGACCATTTGGCACCACTATCATTGCCAAAATTAGCATGGGATAAAGATATACTTGATGCGCTATCCACGTCAAAATTCATTTCAATAGAACCTTCTGCCCTAATTCTTGCTGCTTGTGTACCATTTTTCTTATCACTGGAAAGGTCTCCTAGCAGGGCATTATCAAAATACCAAGATCCTGAGGATAAGCTAACTGTACCTGCTGCATAGGCTCCTTTACTTCCGCTTTCAAAGTTTTCCATTGCATCATTCTCAATAGGATCACTATCTTCCGCCCCTTCATATCCATAGGATCCTGGGTCAAAGGTTGAGCGATCCCACCAATCGTAATCAGGCTCTGGTAGACTCCATGGCTCGGATTGAGGTTCAGTAGATGTCACAGGATTCTCTAATGCTAACAATTCGGTTTCTTGATCCAATTCCAAACCATTCACCTGATCTAAGGAGGTGTAGTTTTCCTGTACGGCCAACCAATTGATAAGATTGACAAGTAAAATATGATTATCTTGGTCATAAAATCCATCATATGTTTTCTTCGTTCCACCAGTTTCTTCTCGCTTATACTTCGGCGTAATGTCTTCTACTGGTGAAGAATCGCCTATCACCGCGACTTTTCCTAGATTTGATTTAGAGATAGCAACATATGGTCCTTCTTCTATCCCACCACCATTATAAACACCTTGGTCTACCGCATGTGACCAAGCCTCATTCGTTTCTTCGATATACACGATACCTTTGGCTTTATCCGAATCAGTAATCGCTACAGTAGAGCCTGCGTGCATGGTCATCGTTCCGACACCTTCGGTAATATCAAATGCTTGAGAAGGTTCTACAACTAGATCGGAATATACATTTCCTAGTGAATTGTAACGAATTCTGAACCCAAAGTTATCGGATAACCAATCAGAGCTTTCTACATCTTGCATATAAAAAGAATTTGCTTCTTCTGAACTCATCCCCTTGGCTGGATCCTGCCATGCACCTCGACGGTACCCGTTAAACGCTTCAGAGGAATCCCATCTATTCTTATTTCGATCGGCATTGTAATGATCAGCGATGAAAAAAATACTTCCACCCTGATGGACATAATCTAGCATTGCCTCCTGCTCACTGGTTGAAAAGGGTATATTAGCTTCAGGGATAACAAATACTTCATAATCATCTATATCATCTAAAGTAAACCTGCCTTCTTTTCTTAATTCCGTTACATAATATCCTTCCTCTGCAATCGCATCGGCAAAATCTGAAAAAGCGCCATCTATCACCCAATCTGCTGCGCCCGCTGTTTGCCCATGAGTATTATCGAACAAGACAGACTTACCATTTGCCGTTTGGGATGGTAATATTTCTGGAGCTGGATCAAGTGGACCCTCCGCACTTAAACTTGGAGCTAGTAACCAACTAAATAGAAACACAAGGCCTAATGAAACTAACTTTCTCCTCATCTTCTTCATCCTTTCAGAAAATTTAATTTCAAGTTCACCACCATCACTTCCTTTTTAAAGTTAGCATATAATTGTTTTATTCCTATTGAAGCTCTGTTAACTCTTTGTAAAATTTTTGAAATTAAGCATACTTTTAAGATATGTAAAAAGACTTTCCTCCATAGTAGGAAGAAAGTCTCTTCAATTCCAATTACTCGTATTCCTTTTCGATTGTCATTGTACTTCTAACCGTGTCAATGTGGCGTACCATGCCTTCAATCTGTTCTCTTTTATCCTCTAAAAATGGTGGTAGGGAAAGCCTCTCCCCGAGTGTCTCGTAATCCTCATCACCCATAAATCCTGGGCCATCTGTGGCAAGCTCGAATAAAATCTGTGGAGCTACCCTTGTATAAAGAGATTGGAAGAAAAAGCGATCAACAAAGCCTGATGTTTGAAAACCGAATTGCCGATAATGTTTATCCCATTCTAACAATGTTTCTTTGTTATCTACCCGAAATGCGGCATGGTGTACCGTTCCGTACCCTTGCTGGGCCATTGGTAATACGACGTTTTCTTCGACAATAACTCTTGCTCCATTTCCACCTTCTCCCACTTCAAATAAATGGAAGGAATCTTCTTGTTCGATTTCTTCAAATTGTAATACCTTTTCCATCACTTGTTTAAAATAGGCAAAATCCTGTATCCGAACAAAAATTGGACCCAAGCCAGTGATGGCGTATTCTAACGGAATCGGACCATCTTGCCATGGGATCCCTGAGTCGACCCCAATGTTGTTTTCATCTGATATTAACTGATATTGTTGATCATCAAAGTCTACAAAGGATAATGTCTTTCTGTTGAATTGTTCTTTAATCCCAGTATGTTTTACTTCTAATCGATCGAAGCGTTTTTTCCAATATTCTATCGCTGCATCACTTGGTACTCGAAAAGATGTTTTATAGATCTCATTCGTTCCATGTGTTCCTTTTGGGATGCCTGGAAAATCGAAAAACGTCATATCTGTACCTGGATTACCTTTATCATCCGCAAAGAATAAATGATAGGTTTGGATATCGTCTTGATTAACGGTTTTCTTCACTAAACGCATCCCTAGAACATACGTGAAAAATTGATAATTTTTTTCTGCACTACTCGTAATGGCTGTAACATGGTGTACCCCTTTTAAACCATTCATCTGATTCATCCCCTAGTTTCGATGTTTTTGAAATTTACCATTGCTAATCGTTCGAAAGACCCCAATGATGGAAATTCATTTATCTCGAATTCAAGATAAATATAACATAGGATCTTGATTAGGTCAATTAGTTTGTATTCTATATAGACAGAAAGGCTATCCTTCCCATCCTATAAAAAGAAATGTTTAGGGTAGCCTCATGTTTTACTTCCACCAATTATCAAAAACAGAAATTGGCTCTTCTCTTTTATGCCTTGTTTTCATATACCAGTTCTCAATTGTTTCGGCATCTTGATCGCTAACTGGTTTGCCTTCTAGATAGTTATCTATCGCTTCATAGCTTACTCCTAATGCAACTTCATCAGGAAGCATCGGCTTATCACTTTCCAAATCTGCTGTCGGCGTTTTTAAGTATAAATGTTCTGGACAACCAAGCATTTTTAAGATTGCTTTCCCTTGTCGCTTAGTAAGACGATATAATGGAATAATGTCTGCCGCTCCATCTCCATACTTGGTGAAAAAGCCAGTCACTGCTTCGGCTGCATGATCAGTCCCAGCTACTACACCGTTAAGAGATGCAGCAATATCATACTGTACCTTCATACGTTCTCTTGCCTTTGTATTTCCTTTTACAAAATCACTTAGTGGACCGATTTCTTTTTCCACTGCTTCCTCACTCGCATCTACTGCTGCTTTAATGTTTACGCGAACTGTTTTACTCGGTTGAATAAAAGCCAAAGCATCCAAACAATCTTCTTCATCCGCTTGTTCCCCATACGGAAGCCTCACTGCAATAAATTGATAATCATTCTTTCCGTTTTCCTCATTTAACTCATTAACTGCTGTTTGGCAAATATAACCTGCTAACGTCGAATCCTGACCTCCAGAAATCCCCAATACAACACTTTTCAAAAAAGAATACTTTGACAGATAATCTTTTACGAAATCGACACTTCGGCGAAACTCTTCTTGCGGATCAATTTCTGGTTGTACTTTTAGTTTTTGGATAATTTCCTTTTGCAATGGACGCATGTGATACACTCCTTTATTCTGATTTCACCATATCTTTAACACGTTGTTTGATTGCTTTTATCAGGTTCATTTTATTTTCCCAGCATTTTTCACTCAAATCAACAGGATATTCCTCAGGCTTCATTGTTCGCTTATACTCTTCCCATAAGAGATTCATATTTTCCGTTGTGTAATTTTGAATTTCCTGAAGACTAGGTGACTCATAGCAAATTTCCCCATCTACTACCACATCCTGATGTAAATCCTTCGCTGTGAAATTCGTCACAAACTTACTAATATAGGTATGGACAGGGTGAAACATCTTCAGCCTCGGCTCTTCCTGGGGATTCTCATCTTCTAAAGCAATATAATCCCCTTCAGAGTGGCCATTTTCATTATTAATAATGCGATAAACACGTTTACTACCAGGTGTAGTCACCTTTTCCGGATTAGCCGAAATCTTAATCGTATCCACCATTTCTTCATTCTCTTCGATCGAAACAAGCTTGTATACTCCCCCAAGGGCTGCTTGATCGTAAGCAGTAATTAGCTTTGTTCCTATTCCATAGATATCAATTTTAGCTCCCTGTGCCTGTAGGTTTAAAATTGTATATTCATCTAAATCGTTTGATGCGATAATCTCTGCATCTTTAAATCCAGCAGCATCCAACATTTTACGGGCTTTCTTAGATAAATATGCCATATCTCCACTATCTAAACGGATACCTTTAAAATTTATTTTATCACCGAATTCCTTCGCTACACGGATGGCATTAGGAACACCAGAACGAAGTGTGTCATAAGTATCTACTAAGAAGACACAATCATAATGGGTGCTCGCATATTTTTTAAATGCTTCATAATCACTGCGATATGCCTGTACCATAGAATGGGCATGTGTCCCTGCTATCGGTATGCCAAATAGCTTTCCTGCTCGGACATTGCTTGTTGCAGAAAAACCACCGATATAAGCGGCACGGGTTCCCCAAATGGCAGCATCCATTTCATGAGCTCTTCTTGTACCAAATTCCATCACAACACTATCACCAACAACATATTTAATCCTAGCAGCTTTTGTCGCAATCAATGTTTGATAATTCACAATGTTCAATAAAGGTGTCTCGATTAATTGTGCTTCTGCCAGTGGTGCTTCGATGCGCATAAGAGGCTCATTGGCAAAAACAACTTCCCCCTCTTTCATAGAACGTATCGTACCACTAAAGCACATATTGCGTAAATACTCTAGAAAGTCGTCATCATAGCCGCCAATCTCTTTTAAGTAAGTCAAATCACTTTCGGTAAAACCAAAATTATGAATAATATCCAATACCCGATCTAATCCTGCAAAAACAGCATAACCATTGTCAAAAGGCAGTTTGCGAAAATAGAGCTCAAAAACTGCTTTATTCTCTGCCATTCCATCTCTCCAATAGGTTTCTGCCATGTTTACTTGATACAAATCAGTATGCAGCATCAAGCTATCGTCTTCATATGTCATCTCAGTTTCCTCCAAATTCCTTCACTTTTGCTCCTAGTGTTTGTGCAAAATGACCAAGTGCCCATTCATGTCCTGCTTGATTAAAGGAGGCAACAGCATCTTGGTAAATTACCATGTCAAACCCTTTATTATAAGCATCCACTGCTGTATGTAAAATACAAATATCGGTACATACCCCAATTAAGTGTAGCTCTTTTATCCCTCTTTCGCGAAGTAAAAGCTCCAGATTAGTTCCAGCGAAAGCTGAATATCTCGTTTTATCTATATAGTATACATGATTTTGTTGCTTATTTGCTTCATAAACAGCTTTCAAGCTTCCGTATAAATCTCTTCCTTTTGTTCTCCTGATATTATGTGGCGGAAACAGATTCGTTTCTGGATGGTAAGGGTCGCCTTCTTCATGGACATCCACAGCAAATATAGTAAGATCCTTTTGGTCCATAAACGATTTCGTAATTTCTGTTATTTTCGCTTCGATTGCTTGTCCAGGCTCCCCACATGTTAAAGCACCATTAGATGCTATAAAATCAACCGTATAATCAACATTGATAAGTGCACGCTTTGCCATTCTGCTCCCCCTTAGATTCTTACTTATTGGTTTTCCCATTATATCAAAATTTCACACAATTTTCAGAGTTTTTGTCAACAAATGGGTGCTTATATGTTAGGATGAGGAAAAAGTGTGAGGTGATGCCATTGAAAAAGAAAGTAGTAATCACAGGTGGTTCAGGCTTCATAGGAGCTTATCTGAGAGAGAAGTTCCTAGATTTAGGCTACGATGTCGCTACCATTTCACGAAAGCCACCTGCTATAACATGGAACGATCAAGAAGGAATGATACAAGCTCTCAATCATGCTGAACTGGTAATTAATTTAGCTGGAAAATCGGTAAACTGCCGTTATAATGAGAAAAACAAACAAGAAATTCTGACATCTAGAACAGGAACAACAAAATTATTAGGAGATGCAATCAGTAAATGTGAGCATCCACCGAAATTATGGATAAACTCAAGCACTGCTACAATCTATCGTCATGCAGAGGATAAACCAATGACGGAGAAGGATGGAGAAATCGGAGTAGGTTTTTCTGTCGATGTTGCAAAAAAGTGGGAAAATGCCTTTTTTCAATTTTCTTTGCCGAACACAAGACAAGTTGCACTTAGAATAGCAATCGTACTCGGTCCTGATGGTGGGGTAATGACACCTTATAAAAATTTAGTAACATTTGGCCTTGGAGGGATTCAAGGAAATGGTAGACAGATGTTCAGTTGGATTCATATTGAGGATATATGGAACATCATCCTTTTTTTAAAGGATAGAGAGGATTTGTCTGGCATATTTAACTGCTCAGCACCGAACCCGATACCAAATTATATTTTGATGAAGGAATTAAGAAGGAAGTTAAATCGACCATTAGGATTACCTGCTCCAGCGCCACTGTTAGAACTTGGTGCCATTTTTATTAGAACAGAAACAGAGCTTATTTTAAAAAGTCGCTGGGTCTTACCAGATAGGCTAGAGAAGGCAGGATACAGTTTTCATTATCCAACTATCCAAGAAACCTTGGAGGATATTTTATAGAGGATGGGCTACTTGTCCATCCTCTAACCACCTTTTTTATAAATTGTTGAAAAACAACCTTATAATATCTGTTCCTGCTATAAAAGTTCCTAAACCACTACCGATATTAGCAAAAACAATCACTAATAAGATTCGTGTTACTTTGTTATTCCAAAAGCCCTTCACTGTTACAGCATCCTCTGAAAGTGACTCGAAATCGGACACCTGCGGACGCTTGAGGTAAGCTTGAGCAAAACCAGCGAACCACCCTGCTGCCATCAATGGATTCAATGAAGTAATTGGTGCAGCAATCAAGGCGGTTAAGACTGCCAAAGGGTGACCAAGCGCAATAATAACGCCAAGTGCAGATAAACCGCCATTCCATATGAGCCAGCTCAATACCTGCTGCCATCCAGCAACCGGATTTGCTATAAAGGTGTATACAATTAAAGCGATGATCAGAAGAGGAATGGACCACCCTATAATTTTAGGCGCTTTTGACTTTGGTGGAACCTTTGTCAGTGCTTTTAGATCATGCTCTTTTCTAATTTCCTTTGTGATACCTGGAACATGGGCAGCACCTAGTACCGCTACAATTCTCTTTCCTGGAGCTTTTTTAATTTTTTGTGCAAGATATTGATCACGCTCATCAATAAGCGGTTTTTTCAATCGAGGAAAAGCTTCTGTGAACTCACTAAGGACACTATCAATCGAATCCTGTGTTTTCATTTTCTCAAGCTCTTCTTCTGTAATAGTTTCCTTTGAGAAAACACCACCAATTACTTGAGTGAGTAACATCATTTTTCCTTTAAAGCCGATGCTTCCCCAAATTCGTGAAAAGGTTATCTGAATATTACGATCGGCTAATACTAGCTCTGCACCGATTTCTTCCGCTGACTCGATTCCTTGTATCATCTCTTGTCCTGGTTTTATCCCAAATTGCTTAGCCATCCGCTTCTGAAAGGAGGATATCGCAAGGTTCATTAAAAGCAAGGATGCTTTTTTTTCTTTAATAACTTGGAAGATGTCCATCTTTTGCCACTTACTATCATGGACAACTGATTCATATCTTTGTTTATCCAGTTCGATACAAACAGAATCGGGCATTTCCTTCTGAATAACTTCCTTCACCTGCTCTGCACTTTGCTTCGATACATGTGCAGTACCAATTAATATGTATTCCTTCCCATCTAACTCAATTCTTGTAATATTTTGATCTGTCATCAATAATTCCTGCCTTTTTATAGAAATTATACTTTTCATTATATAGTAACTACTAAAGAAAACATACTAATTTCCTTTACCTACATTATTGAAAATAACTAAAAAATCTCTATGCAGAAGACAAACTTAATGATATATTAATCACTGGAAAAGTGGACAGTTTATTCAGTATGTTTGCTTCGGAATTAGTTAAGCTAAGCCTATGACTTCTATGATAGAAAGGAAAGAAAAAATGGTTGATGGTAAAAGACGAAAACTCTCCATGATTGTACTGTTCTCCATCATTTTCGTATTTAGTATCGGTATTATAACGGTTAATTCATCCTCTAGTAATAAAAAAAGAGAAGAAAATCAGACATGGATTTATATTGCAGGAGATTCTACAGCTTCAAACTATACAGAGGAGCGTGCCCCTAGAACAGGTTGGGGACAAGTATTAGATCCTCTTTTCGATAAAAAGATTGAGGTGATCAATAAAGCGGCATCAGGAAGAAGCTCTAAAAGCTTTATCGCGGAAGGAAGATTGGATGAAATTCTTTCTGAAATACAAAAGGGGGATTACCTCTTTATACAATTTGGCCACAATGATGCAAAGGAAGACAAGCCTTCTCTATATACAGATCCTTCTACCACTTATAAAAGCTATTTAAAGCAATACATTGATGGAGCAAGGGAACAAGGAGCCCTCCCTGTACTTCTTACACCTGTGGAAAGAAGAACCTTTTCTGAGGATGGAACGTTTATTCCTTCACATGGCGATTACCCAAAAGCAATGAAGGAGCTTGCCCAAGAGGAAAATGTACCAGTACTTCACATGACAGAAAAGACAACGGAATTATATAATCAGTTAGGCCCGGAGGAAAGTAAAGATCTTTTTATGTGGCTGGAAGAAGACGAAAGCCCTAATTATTCAGAAGGCGTACAAGACAGCACACATTTTCGTAAAACAGGAGCAACCGAGATAGCTCAACTAGTCGTGGAAGAGATTGAACGTTTAAAATTAAAGGGCCTTTATAGTCATTTAAACTGAAGCCGAAAAAAGGTTTCCCAATGTTAATAGGAAACCTTTTTTCATTGATTAACTTCACTAAACAAATCTCAGTTTGCTTCTAAATATTGATTATAGGCCTCTTGATTAATTTCAACATATCTTCCTACACCAAGTGATTCAAGGCCTGCGACATAATCATCCCAATCATCCTCAATGCTCAATTCACCGGTAATAAACTGAACAGAGCTCTGCTCGACATTATCGAGAATATTTGTTTCTAATGTCGCTAACTCATCCTGAACATTTTCAGGATACCATATCGCCCAGAAAGGGAATAATTCATCTGGTTCCTTTCCTTCATAAAGATAGGTCGCCTCCTGCAAGCGCCGCTCAAAACCTTCGTCTGTATAAATATCCTCCGCCTGCACCCATCCATCTCTATATTCTCTTGTTTGGTAATATTGAGCACTAGCTCCCCAAGCATTATTTGTTGGTTCATCTGAATGCAATTGCTTTAAATTTGGTTCAACCTCTTCATTAATCGCGACATCACCTTCTTCAGGCTTGATCCAATCCTCTCCTTCAACACCAAAATGGGCCCGAGTAGATCCTTCCTCTGTAAACATATAATCTAATAGTTTTATCGCTTTAATTTGTGCCTCTTCACTTGCTTTATTTGTAATAGCAAAAGTAGCTCCTTGTACTACTGGATAGTAATAGGAAGCATACTGTCCATGTGGGCCTTTTAATGGTGTTAAAGGATCATAGGCATATTGATTCTCGTTATTCGTAAACTCCCATGGGTGGATGGATGTTGCTGCACCAAGTAACATTTCTGTATTATTTCCTAATTGTAAATAAGCATCTTGATTTTGAGTGAATGCTCCTGGATCAATCAATCCTTCCTCATATAATGATCGTATATATGTTAATCCCTCCTTCCACTCCACTTTATTCGCTACGAATTCTACTTTCCCATCCTGAACCATTAGCTTCGAATCCACATCGTCATATATAAATCCATTCATTAAAAAAGGGATAATGGAATGTTGTGGTAAAGCAATCGATCCACTTAAAGGTATTTCATCTGATTTTCCATTTCCATTGGGGTCTTGTTCGTTAAATGCCGTTAACACATTTTTAAACTCTTCATGTGTTTCAGGTATAGACAAATCCAGTTTCTCTAACCAATCCGTATTAATCCACATTTTGTTCGGCCATGTGCAATGAAAGCATTCTTCTAATTGTGGAATTCCGTATATATTCCCATCTGGAGCCACCGTGATTTTTCGAAACTCCTCATGTTCCTCTAGTACCTTCTGAAGATTTGGTGCATGTTCTTCAATCAAGTCGTTTAATGGTATTAACACTCCCTGTTTTCCATATTTCAAAAGATCATTTGCTTTAAACTGATCCACCCATTCAGTAAGGAAGTACACATCAGGGTAATCTCCACTTGCTAAAGAAATTTGCCGGCGCTCTTTGGCTGCTGCTCCATCCATGGAGGTTGTTTCAAATTCAAAATTAATTCCAAATTCCTCTTCTGCAAATTTTGTAAAGGAATTGGTTTCCAAATCTACTGTATCACTTTCTGGCATAAACACTGTCATTTTCGTTTTCCCATTCGAATCGGTTTGCTCCTCTGATGTTTCTTTATCCGAATTACACGCAGTTAATACGATTACCATGCTAAAAGAAATAAGCAAAACCATCAGCTTTTTCATTTTTTTCCCCCTCATCATGATTAGCTGTAATAAAAATTATCCCTTCACTGAACCAATGAGCATCCCTTTTACAAAATATTTTTGTGCAAATGGGTAGATCATTAGTACAGGCAAGCTAGAAATCACTATTAAAGAATATCTCATCAGGTTAGCTAATTGTTCTCTCCTCTGCTGTTCAGCAATATCCATATTAGCTCCAGAGTCACTTTGCACAATCAATAATTCACGAAGCTCTAGCTGAAGTGGAAACAATTCCTCTGACTTTAAGAAAATCATCGCATCAAAATAACTATTCCATTGAAAAACCGCGTACATCAATGCTAGAACAGCAATAATTGGCTTTGACAAAGGCAGAACAACATACCAAAGAAATTTCAAACTACTACAACCATCCATCTCACTTGCTTCCACCAGTTCATCTGGCACACTGGATTGAAAAAAGGTTCTTGCAATAATTACCTGCCATACCGCCATTGCCTTCGGAAGGAGAATTGCCCAAGGTGTATCGAGCATCCCTAGCTTTTGAACCACTAAATACTCAGGTATCAATCCTCCATAAAAAAGCATAGTAAATAAGATAAAAAACATGAAAAATGTTCGCCCATAAAACGATTTTCTCGAGAGTGGATAGGCAAATACAACGGTTAAAACAACCGAAATAATCGTATAGCCAATTGTGTATAAAATGGAGTTACGAAACCCTCTGATCACATCCGAATTCGTTAATACCTCTATATACCCTTGTAAGGAAAAATCAACAGGCCATAGCCACACCCTCCCTGAAGTCACAGCTTCTGGACTACTAATAGAAGCACTAATTATATAAATAAGCGGATATAAAACAACGATCATTATGCAACAGAGGAACACATAAATAGCTCCAAGAAATAGGCGATCACCAAAGGATTCCTTTATCCATATTTTACTGCTCACTTGAACTACCCCTTTCTTACCACAAACCGTCACCTGAAACCTTCTTCGCCAAGGCATTAACGATGATTAATAGTACGAGATTGACAACAGAATTAAATAAACCTACAGCTGTACTGAAGCTGAAATTGGCATTAATAATTCCCATTTTGTAAACATATGTTTGTAAAATTTCTGAAGTACTCAGGTTCAAAGGATTTTGAAGCAAATATACTTTTTCAAATCCAATTGCCATCAAATTACCTACACTTAGGATGAGAATAATAACAATTGCTGGCATAATCCCAGGTATGTCTACGTTCCAAATTTTTTGTAGCCTAGATGCACCATCCATTTTCGCCGCTTCGTATTGTTGCTTATCTACCCCTGCAAGTGCCGCCAAATAGATAATGGCAGAATAGCCTGTTAGCTGCCATGCATCAGACCAAACAAAAACAGAACGAAACATTTCTGCATTTCCTAAGAAATTAATTGGCTCAAAGCCAAAAAACTCCACAAACGAGTTAATGATCCCTGTTCTAGGCGACAACATTAGGATAATCATCGAAACAATGACAACAGTAGAAATAAAATAGGGTGCATAGGTAAACATCTGAACAGAACGTTTAAATAGCCCATCTTTTATTTCATTTAAGGCAAGTGCCAAAATAATCGGCAATGGGAAGGTAACTGCTAAATGATACAAGCTTAATAGCAGAGTATTTTTAATCAGATCCCATGCCACAGGATTTTGGAAAAAAGCTTCAAAATGCTTGAAGCCTACCCACGGACTTCCGAATATTCCCTCTACAACGTTATAATCCTTAAAGGCGATCACCGCCCCCACCATTGGTACATATTTAAAGATGACAAAATAAAGAATAGGTGGGATCATTAATAGGTATAACTGCCAATGCTTGCGAAAACTTCTTTTGGCCAAATGTAATTGAGAGGTTTTCTTTTTTTTCAAACCGTCATAACCATGACCTATCTCCATCGCTTGTTTCAATCTTCATCCTCCCTTCTGTTCGAATAATAGCACCTCATTGGTAAGCGCTTACAAATAAATTATCATGTTCTGGCTGAAGAGAATACAGACAATTCTATTTATAGCGTACAAATTTAGAATTTAATGAAATATAGAAAAGGTACCATTCAAATCAAAAGGTACATATTAGAAAACCTTGGCGTATTAGTCTTGTAATGTCTTTCGAAATTGATTCGGAGTCACTTTATTGATACGTTTAAAGGCCCTTCGAAAAGAATGAGCACTATTATAGCCCACCTCTTTCGCTATATCATTAATCGTTTTTTTCGAATTAGCCAATAGATTCATTGCTTCATTCATGCGAATTTTTTCAAGGTATTCGTACAGATATTCTCCCGTCTCTTCCTTGAAAATATGTGAGATGAACTTTTCCGGTCGATTAAAGTGTTCTGCGATTCCATAGATGGTTAAGTCAGGGCTCTGATAATGCTCATGTAAAAATGTCTTTATCGAATGAATCATCGTATGATTGGATTCCTTCCGTTGATCTGCAATCATTTGGCAATAACATTCAATGGCCTGATCAAATTTGTTCTTAAGTGATTCGATACTTTCTTCATCTACTTGGATATCCCAAATATTTTTCCACACCTTTTCTAATTCTTCTTTTTTCGAACCATACTGATCAAAAGCCTTAAACAGTGTTCCCTTGATTTCATACATCACTTGTTCTAACATATCCTTTGGTAAGCATCGATTGTTTATATTTTCTTCATAAATCTCCTGTAATATTTTTTTGGCTTCTTCTGCATTTCCTTCTTTTAAATTTTTTAAAAGTCGAAACTCATAGTCTAATGGATAATAAAATAATACCGTTTCCTTGATCATCTCGTTATACCAGAATAAGTGATAGTCATTTGTCGAAATAGTAATATAGTCGAGTGCTTGCACCGCCTCATTATAGGAACGACTTATATCAAGCAATGATTGAAACGGCTGCCCAAACCCAACCTTTAAGGATATACGATATTGATGCTGAAATTGCTTTTTTAGGGATAGAAACATTTGTTCAATATCTCTAGCAAAAACATCGGTATCTTTTTGATCATCTAAGAAAATGTAAACCATTTTATCTGAATCTAAATTCGTTACGTAAAATTTTTGGCACAGCTTCAAGGACTCTTTTTGGATAACTAAGCGAATAGCATGTAATTCTTCGTAAATTTCACTACTGGACATCTCTTCATAGCCTGCCACCTTTAAAATAGAGACAAAACCTTTATTTCCGATGATCGGCAAATCTGCTAGTGCAGCGAATTCCTGTAAGTTCTGATTTTTCTCCGTCAGTTCCCCAGCTAGTAGCTGCTTAAGAAAGGCATCTTTTAATAATGGCTTTTGCTCCGCAAGCTGACTGTGTAGATCTACATTTGTGGCAATTAATTTAGATATATTACCATGTAAAAAATCATAGTCATTTCTGGATTCTGTCCCTGTATATTCCTTTAGTGTTTTCATCATCCCTGTAATTGGTCGGCTATGTCTGTAGGCAAATAAAAAACAAATGATCAATCCAATTACAAGTGTACCTATCGTAACTAGCCAAGTAATATATTTTATCGGCGCAGCCTGTCTAACTAACGTCTTACTAGGGATGCCCGCCACATATGTCCAGTTGTACTTATCGGAATGAGCCGTGATGAGGAGTGTCCCATCTTCTAAATAGAGGCGATTATCGTTCATTGATACCCTAGAGTGAATTGGTGAAATCTCTGATTCGTCAATGCCATTTGTTGTTACAATATGGCCATTATTTTCGTCCATTATATATACCCACCCATTAAATTGTGTAGAAATCCCCATTAACAGGTTATTTATTTTACTACTTTCAATTGGAACGACAATCGAACCCATTGATTTTGAATAGCTATTCATTGGTAATGGTCGTATATAAGTAATCACATTGGTATTCCTCTCATCCATGACAAACGCTTTTCTAGGTAGCATTCCTTGGTGATGGGATAAAACTTCAGTCTTCCATTCAGAAAATGTGAAATCAGTATAATGATACTCCTGATAAAAATGGTAGGGTCGGTAATAAACAGATCCCGGTACCATTACAATGTCCATTCGACGAAAATAGATATAGAAATCTTCAAGAAAATCATTGGTGGAGGCGAAAGGAGAAATATCTGTAGACAGCTGCTTCATGCTAGAGACAATTTTATTCTTTTCGGTAATATTTTTATTTAATAATGTGTTGACATCACTATTTGTAGCAAGCTGATTCGCAAATCGGTTTATTTCATCTAACCTTTGCTCCAAAATGGTTTTTCCTTCATGAAGAACTTGGGTGCTATTCATAATTGAGTACTTTTCCGCTGTTTTTAAGGAAACATGGTAAGAAATCAAGCCTGCGAGCAAAGGAATAAAAAGAATAATAAGATAGGATAGCAAAAATCGTCTAAAAACCTTAGAAAATTCTGCTAAATTCATGATAACTCCCTCCCCAGTCATTAATAGATAAAGCCGAAATTTTTACATTTCGGCTTTGTTATCAGTCTATTTGGATTTTAAAGACAACCGGCTTTCTGCTTTGAACAGATGTAGTCTTGATCTTAAGGCCATGTGACGATCGCTCCCACTTTGGTATCTCATCAAATCCTAATATTGTTATGCTCTGAATAATTCCGTGGAAATGTGGTAGCTTTGAAGCATCCTGTTCAGCTAGTGCCGTAATGTTTACTTTTCCGTCCTCTGGATAGTTCAAAACCGTTGCATATAAAAAAGAACCTTTTACTGTGAAACGAATATCCTCTGGTGTGAAGCTCTTAGATTTACTATCGGTAAACTGTCCTTCTTCAATAGTCGTTGGTCCTTCTCCCGCTTTTCGCCATACCTTACTCCCATAAATGGCTTCCCCATTTGTATGAAGCCAATCTCCTATTTCGAGTAAAATATTTTTATCTTCGTTTGGGATCGTGCCATCTGCTTTTGGCCCAATGTTTAATAGCATTGTCCCATTTTTGCTTACAATATCCACTAAATCACAAATAAGCTCATTGGCTGTTTTATATTCATTATTTTCGGTATAACACCATGAATTTTTTGCGACAGCTGTATCTGTCTGCCAAAAATAAGGTTTTTGTTCAGCAAATTGTCCTCTTTCGATGTCCACTACTGCCGTACCAAACATGAAAGCATCATGCTTATAATTAATGGCAACTTCTATGCCCCACTCCTCTGCACGATTATAATAATAAGCTGCAAACTTCTTTAAATAGGGCTTAACGGAGCTATGCTGAATCCACCAATCAAAGTAAACGATTTTCGGCTGATAGCGATCAACGATTTCACAGGTCCTTAATAGCCAATCCTCTAAAAACTCCTCTGATGGTGCTGGAGAATATAAATCATGATGATCAGGCTCAGGCATTGCTGCCCAATAGAAATCTCCTCTTACTAGTGGCTCTTTTATATCACTATCAAATTCCTTCCCATGACCCATAAAAAACCAGTGCTCTATACGATGAGAGGAAGCACATATTGGAATACTACGCTTGGCTAACTCCAGCTTTAATTCTCCGAGTATATCTCGTTGTGGTCCCATTTCATATGCATTAAATTTAGAAATGTCGCTCCTGTACATTTGGAACCCATCATGATGTTCTGCCACAGGCATTACATAACGTGCCCCCGATTCTTGAAACAGCTGCGCCCATTCAGCTGGATCAAATTTCTCTGCCTTAAATAGTGGAATAAAATCCTTATAACCAAAATCCTTATGCTGGCCATATGTTTTTACATGATGTTCATATGCCTTCGATCCTTGAATATACATATTTCTCGAATACCATTCATTTTCAAAGGCTGGTACAGAATACACTCCCCAGTGAATAAAAATTCCAAACTTCGCCTCCCTATACCAATCAGCAAGCTTATATTGAGATAAAGAATCCCAATTGTCTTTATATTTCCCATGCTCAATCACTTTGTCTATTTGTTGAAGATAGGCTTGTCTATCAACATATGCTTTCATTTTATTTTCCTCCTTTTATTGTCTCCACTCTTCTCTCCCACTTGGCCAGCTTCTGTTCTGAATTGGTTTTAGTATCTTTAATACTTGTTCTAATAGTTCTTGATTGATCGGTTCGTCTATCCATTCTATGTTTTTCGCTATATTTCTTTCACTCGCTGTACTAACAAGCGTTGTAGGGATTCGGTTATTTTGGACAGAAAATTGAATCGCTAGCTTTGCTAGATTCTCGCCCTTTTCTTCACAGTAGGCTGCCGCTTCTTTACAAACAGAAATCATTTCTTTATCAGCAGGATGCCAATCCGCTACTGGCCGATTATTTAATAGCCCCATAGAGATAGGCGAAGCATTGATGATACCAACATTTTTTTGTTCAAGTAATGGAACAATGTGTAAAAGTGACGTATCGTTTAAGGAATAGTGACAATAGGATAAAATTACATCTATTTCTGCTTTCTGTAATACCCTTTCAAATACGCTTAAAGGTAATCCTGAAACACCAACATAGCGAATTTTCCCTTGCTCTTTTAATTGATATAATGCGGGAATCCCTTCTTCGATCACCTCATTGTAAGAACCAAATTCAATATCGTGTAACAAAAGAATATCGATATAGTCTGTTTGCAATCTTTTTAAGCTTTCTTCGGCACTTGTTATAATTCTTTTCTTGGAAAAATCGAAGGAATCTTCTCCATAACGACCTGCCTTCGTCGAAAGAATATAACGATCTCTTGGAATTCCTTTCAAAGCCTTACCTAATACCCTCTCTGCTTTGGTCAAGCCATAATACGGGGAAACATCGATATAATTAATACCTTTATCCAAGGCATAATGAACGGTTCGAATCCCCTCCTGTTGATTAATCTCTCTGAAAACAGAGCCTAACGAAGACGCGCCATAGCTTAGTACAGAGACATCCAGCCCTGTTTTCCCTAATTTACGATATTTCAAGAAACTCCCTCCCTATACGTTTAACTTATAAAAGTCGATAGCATTTCTTCCAAAAATGCAATCTTCTTCTTCCTCTGTGACTTTGTTTGATAACGCTTTCTTTAAAAGCTGAAAAACTTCATCATAGCTTGCCGATAGTAAACAAACTGGCCAATCACTTCCATATAAAATACGATGAATCCCAAACATATCAACCACATGATCCACATACGGAAGAAAGTCATCGAGTTTCCAATTGCCATGCTCCGCTTCTGTCACCATTCCAGATAGCTTACAATAAATATTCGGATGCTTCGCAATTTGCGTCATATAACTTTTCCATGGTTCAAGCACTCCTGCTGCGATATTTGGTTTTGCCATATGATCGATTACTCCTCTTAATGGAACTTGCTCGATAAGTTTGGTAACGGCTGACAACTGACTAGAATGGACTAACAAATCAACTGGCAAATCGATTTCAGCAAAAAATTCAAAAGCTTCTATATACTTCGTCCTTAAGATGACATTTTCATCAGGCATATCTTGAATCATTATCCGTATTCCAATAAATTTCGGATGCTTCAGAAATTGCGCTAACTGTTTTTTATATGCTGGATTCTCTACATCGATCCAGCCAACCACTCCTGCGATGATGCTTGATTTTTCACTTTGGGTAAGAATAAACTCTGTCTCTTCAATGGTGGGGGCTGCCTGTACGACAATCGTTTTATCGATCTGATTTTTCTTTAAGTGAGGAATGAGATTTTCTTCAAAAAAATCCCGATACAAAATCGGAATTTCTGGTGTAATCCACCCATAATCATTTCGGCTGATTTTCCAATAATGCTGATGTGCATCAATACGCATTGGACACTCCTCCTTCAGCTAATTGTAACAACACCTTTTTTCAAAATAATATTTGCATATAATGCTTGCTCTCCGGTAGCAATAATGGCATAGGCATTTTTCGCTCTCTCATAAAAAGCAAATCTTTCTAATTCCTCAAAACCACCATCCAAGGAAGTATTCTTCCTCACCATTCTACGATATTCATCCCAAATAGGGGTTTCCACATCGTCACCAGGTACAACTTGCATAAGTTTAATCGGATAGGATGTATAGCTATCTAACGGAAATAGCTGCAATATGGCCTCCAGAATTTCTGCTATCCCATTTCCATCATAACGAACAACCCTTTCACATAGACTTGCGGAAGGGAAATTACCATCTGCCAGAACTATCTCATCGCCATGCCCCATCTCCATTAATATTTTCAATAAATTTGGTGATATAATGGATGGAATTCCTTTTAACAATTGAGTCACCTCCTATTTTCGTACAATCATTGTTTTAATCGTATCCGATTGGGGTTGTAGCCAATCCTGAAAATTACTAACCGTACTCTCGAATGGAACTTTATCTGTTATATAATCTTTCACGTTGACTTTTTTGGAAAGTATCATCTCCTTAACAAATTGAAAATCCTCTCTTGTAGCATTTCTACTAGCAAAAAGCGTAAGCTCCTTTGCATGAAAGTCTGGATCAAAAAACGTTATATCCTCCTTAACTAATCCAACATAGACTAATTTCCCACCATGAGAAACATATTGAAAAGCTGTATTCATGGAGGTTGGATTACCTGTTGCATCAAAAACAACTGTTGGCAATTCACCATTTGTTATCTCCAAGAGTTTATCGATCGGCGCCTTCGAACCATTGACAGTGTGTTTAATCTGGGCCCATTCCCGACAAAACTTTAACCTTTTTTCATCAATATCCATTGCGATCACTTTTGCTCCTTTTTGATTGGCAATCGCCATCACGCCTAAACCAATGGGACCAGCGCCAATTACAAGTACTGTCTCCCCTTGTCTAAGCTCCGAACGCCTAACGGCATGTGCACCAATACTAATAGGTTCGATGACGGCAGTTTCATCTAAGGTTAGCTCATTTGTTAAGACTAGATGATCAATGGGAACAGATAGCTGCTCACACATTCCTCCATCTCTATGCACTCCTAACACGTTCATATCAATACAACAATTCGTCTTACCATTTCTACACGCTATACAGTTTCCACATTCCAGATATGGTATCACCGCAACTTGATCTCCTCTTTTTATAGCTGACGAGGTATCAGCTATCCAGCTTACTGTTCCTGCAAGCTCATGGCCTAATACTCGTGGATATTTAAAGAATGGCTGATTCCCTTTAAAAGCATGAATATCTGTTCCACAAACGCCAATACGCTTAATATCAATAATCGCAGTACCTTCTGCCTTCTCAGGTGGTCGTTTGACCATTTTTCTTAGCTTTCCTGGCTGTTCACACACAATGTATTCCATCATCTATCCCCCTCATTGATTTTCTTTTATCTTACCAGCAATAATATGAAATAAAAATGGCATTTATTGCTCTTTTTATACTCTTTTTTGATATTTAAAAAACCAGAAAGTACCCATAAAGAGTACTTTCTAATGTCTAACTATATAACGGTCCGTATGTCGCACATGCTCGGTAATCTGCTCCTTCTATATCCTTTGTTCCGAACATATTCCAAGCACTTGGACGGAAAATATTTTCCTCCGAAACATTATGCATATTCACTGGAATTCTGAGCATTGCTGCTAATGTTAGGAGATCTGCACCAATATGTCCATAACTCATCGCACAATGATTGGCTCCCCAATTATTCATGACAGTATAGACATCTCGAAAGGCACCATCTCCCGTTAAGTTAGGAACAAACCAAGTGGTAGGCCATGTTGGATCTGTACGATCATTTAGTTTCTCATGTACCTTTTCAGGAAGATCAACCGTGTATCCTTCCGCTAGTTGCAGTACTGGTCCTAAGCCTTTCAATAGATTCACTCTGGCGATTGTGACAGGCATCCCACCTTTAGTTAAGAAATTACTGGAGAAGCCACCTCCACGAAAGTATTCGGTATTAGCTGGGCGCCATTTGGTGGCATTCAAGCTTTTCTCTACCTCCTCAGCAGTAATATCCCAAAACGGCTTCATCACAGGCTTCCCATCCAATGATTGTTCACCAGTACCGTCTAATGCAGCTGCACCTGAATTAAGAAGATGAATGACGCCATTCTCCGCTTGGCCATCTACTTCATATCCAGTAACTCGCTTTATTGCATCAGGACTCCAATATGTTCGAACATCTGCAAAGACCTGTGCTGTATTTGTTAATAGGTGTCCGAATAACATCGTAATGGCATTTAAGGCATCATTTTCTGTTGCCACAATATATGGTGCTCGAATTCCATTCCAATCAAAGGAGGAATTCAAAATTGCCTCCATGAAATCCCCATTTGGAAAATGATCGGTCCATTGTCTTTGCCCTTGAAAACCTGATGCAATGGCATTTCTACCCATCGCTTCTTCCTCATATCCTAACTCAGCTAGTCTTGGGTTACCTTCCATTAGATCCTTTGTAATAATTGTCATCTTAATGTTCATCTGTAGATCTTCTTCCTTTTGTTCCTCTGTCCGTTGATTTTCAGCTGAATTAATATCAGAGCCAATCACACATTTTTCTTTCACCCATTTATATGCCTTCTCGAATTCTTGCTCATCATAAATCTTTTCCTCTATGCGTCTAGTAAATTCTGACATATCAATATATTCATTTCTCATTCCAAGATAATCCTGGAATAATTCTTCATTGACCATACTGCCCGCAATCCCCATTGAGACAGAGCCCATGGATAAGTAAGAGGTATCCTTGAGCATCGCTACCGCAAGCCCCGCCTTCGCAAAGCGGAGCAGCTTCTCTTGAACATCTGCTGGAATGGAGTGATCCTCGATATCCTGCACATCGCGCCCATAAATACCAAAAGCAGGAATCCCCTTCTGATTATGTGCTGCTAGTACTGCGGCTAAGTACACCGCTCCTGGTCTTTCCGTACCATTAAACCCCCAGACAGCATTAGGTCGACGAGGATTCATATCCATCGTCTCTGAGCCATAGCACCAGCACGGGGTAACGGTTATAGTCAAACCCACTGATTCCTTTTCAAATTTCTCCTTCGCTTCCGCTGCTTCCTTCACTCCGCCAATACAAGTATCTGCAATTACACATTCCACGGAATCGCCATTGTTATATCGTAAATTTTCTGACAAAAATTGAGCTACAGCTTTTGCCATATTCATCGTTTTTTCTTCTAAAGATTCGCGTACACCCTTACGCCTACCATCAATCGTTGGTCTGATTCCAATTTTCGGCATGCTTCCTATTAATCTTTTATTTGACATCTGTCTTCCTCCTTTAAGTGTCAGCTTATCGATGTTTCCTATAGTAAACCTTTTTATTCTATTAATTCTTTGAACTGGGTATAAGCATTCTGCCAATACTGATCGTGATTCGGTAAGTAGCTATTAATGGGAAAGGATTTTTTTACAATCGATTTTGCTTCCTTCCCATCTCTTATTTCCCCAAGTGCAATCAATTGCCCAAGTGCGTTTCCTACTGCACTTGCTTCTATTGGACCTGCAATGATTTCCCTATCCGTCGCATCTGCAATGGTTTGACATAATTGCTGATTCTTTGTCACCCCACCCCCTATATGAATGCGCTTTATTTTTCGTTCAACAAGTGTTTCTAGCTGATCAATTACTAGTTTGTACTTCATTACCAAACTATCGATGATACAGCGAATGATTTCCCCTCTTGATTGAGGAATTGGTTGCTCAGTTTCCCGACAATATGCTCGAAGCTCTACTAACATATTCTTAGGATTAAAAAAACGGGGATCATCCGGATCAATCAATGATCGAAATGGGGTTGCTTGCTGAAATAATTGATTTTCTTCCATATAATTTGTCCTGATCCCATCTCTCTCCCATATTAGACGAGATTGCTGCAATAGCCACATCCCCATATTGTTTTTTAACAAACGGTAAGTGCCATCCATTGTTCCTTCATTGGTAAAACCCCACCTTCGTGCGTTTGGTGTGGTTAATGCTTTCTTCACAGGAATCCCAATTAAACTCCATGTACCACAGCTCATGAAAACAGAATAATCATCCTCTATGGGCAATGCTGCTAGCGCACTTGCCGTATCATGCCCTGCGACATGAATAACCTGTACTGGATCCATTTGTAGTTCTCTATTTATATCAGGTAATGTAGATCCTGCGATGGTTAAAGATGGTACAATTTTAGCAAAAAGGTTATCTTTTACTCCCAGCAAGCTAATAAGCTGTTTAGACCAATCTTCTTGGTGGATATCTAATAGCTGCGTAGTCGAGCTTATCGTGAATTCACTGGCTTTTGTTCCTGTAAAAAAATAGGTAAGTAGATTGGGAGTAAGAAGTAATGTATCAGCCTGTTCTAATAAGCCTGGGGATTGTTCTTTTATCGTAAATAATTGATATAAACTATTTATTGGTGCAGATTCTACACCTGTCAAAGTAAAGAGCTCTTCCTCTGACATCCATTCATGAAACTTTTCCATTCCGAATTTATTTTGTGGATCGCGATAACAATAGGGATTTGCTAAAAGTTCTCCTGTTGCAGATAATAAGCCAAAATCCACACCCCATGTATCTATGCCTAAGCTCTCTACCTCATGTCCAGCTTGCAGACTAGCCTGCATTGCTTTTTTCATCTCATTGTAAATATGTAAAATATCCCAATAATAATGATTGGTCAATGAAACAGGGTGGTTAGCAAATCGATATATTTCATCTAGTATAAGTTGTTCTCCGTCATATTGACAAAGCATCAATCTACCATTGGATGCTCCAATATCAAACGCCCATACTTTTTTCACCTATCTCCCTCCTCTCGCAAGCTATTTTTCAGAGCTTTTTAACAGCTTCGCTCGATATTTTTCACTAGAAAGATTGCGTAAATCCTGACATTCTGACTCCGTTAATAGCCTAGGAGTACCAACCGTTTTAGATAGGTAATATACCTTTGCCGCCTCTTCTACTAGTTGCATAAAAAAGTAAGCTTCTTTCATCGATTTTCCTACCGTTAATACTCCGTGGTTTCTCATTACTACTACATCTGTTTCAGCAATAACCTCTGCAACGGCATCTGCTAGAATATGAGTAGTCGGAATGAGATAATCTAGATACGATATATTGCTTATCATTGCAGGGAAGTCAGGGAACATTGGAGGAATTTCCAAACCCGCTGAGGAGATGGCTACAGAGTAGCTTGGATGTGCGTGTAGGACAGAATCAATATCAGGTCTCCTTTGAAAACATTCTAAATGCATTAAGATTTCGGATGATGGTTTTAAATCACTTATTACTTCACCTGTTAAGATGTTTACACATACCCATTGCTCCTCCTTCACCTCCTGCAAATCAAATCCACTAGGAGAAATATACATATAATCCCCTTCTCGCATGCTTAGATTTCCCCCAGCACCTACTACTAGCCCTGTAGAGACTAGCTTCTTTGCATAAAGACATAGTTGTTTCCTAACATCAACCATGAATGAACCTCCTTTTAAATCGCATTATTTTATTGACCTTGTAGACTTTCGTAGATGAATATCTGGTGATAAAACAATTTTTCGATCTTTCTGAATCGTTTTACCATCTAATCGTTCTACTAAGAATTGAATACCAATTCTTCCAAATTCCTGAGCAGGCTGAGATGCTACTGTAAAGAATGGATCAAAATATACTACTGGTTCTACTTCATCAAAGCATACAACAGATATATCCTCAGGTACTTTCATACCTAATTCCTTTAATGCCCGCATCGTACTAATCGCTATAAAATTATTTGCCGCAAATATGGCCGTAGGTCTCTTTGTAGAAGGTAAAGCTAATAATTGTTCGATATTTTTTTTCGTATCCCCTGCTTGGATACTCTTGAAGTCTATTTCCGTAATATAATGCTCGTATACTGGTAATTCATTTAATCTCAATGTTTCTAAATAACCTCTTAAACGCTCGCGTGCTGTTGAAATATTCGAAGGACCATTGATGAAAGCAATGTTATGATGTCCTTGTTCAATTAAATGCTCCATCAGCTTCCTACTACCTTCATAGCTGTCTCCAAGTACATAATCACCTGTAAAGCCTTCAATGGTCCGATCAATTAGGACAACAGGTATATCCTGTGCTCTAAGACGATTAATTTGTTCCAAGGAATGGTCACTTGTTGGGGCAATTAACACCCCATCTACTCTTGCGGATAATACCATATCCATATAATTCAACTCTTTAGATGCATCTTCATCCGTATTACTTAGTAATACTCGATACCCAAGCTCATGTGCTTTATCCTCTGCACCTCTTGCTAGCTTTGCAAAAAATGGATTCGAGATATCCGGCAAAATAAGACCTAAAGTTTTTGTTTGCTTGGAAATTAATCCCCTTGCCACAGAGTTAGGTACATAGCCCAATTCATTAATAGCTTGTTCAACCTTTTTCCTTGTGGATTCCTTTGTCTTCCCAGAATTATTTATCACTCTGGAAACGGTCATTGCAGATACATTGGCCTTTTTGGCAATATCATAAATTGTCACCATGATCGAGAACCTCACTTACTTTTATATTTATTCCATTATATCGATAACATTCCTGGGCAACAATTAAATATAGAGATTGAGTACTTAATTAATGTATTTAAAAACATAATTTAGTTATCGATAACATAATATGATATAATCATATAAAGCGCTTTCGTTCTATATACGGAATAAATATTTATATATTATATAGTATGTGAGACTAGAGAAAAGTACTATTGTCATTTTTGCTTTTTTTATACTATTTTTTGATCAAGGAAAGGAGATAATGATGAGCTCACTTCAAGATATGAAACCATTAGAGGAATTATTCCCGTACTCATTTGTCTATAAAAATAGTAAAGCCCCTCAAAATGAACGTCCTGATCATATGCATCATTTTCATGAGATTATTTATGTCCACAATGGAAATGGCGTATTTTTCATTGATAACACCCTCTACGAAATGAGCAAGGGGGATATTTTCATTATTCCAAATGATACGCTTCACCATGCCAGACCTGACAAACATAATTTAATCACTTCTTCCGTGATCTTCTTTAGTTCTGGCTTGATTTATCCCATCTCTATTGATGATTCCTTTTCCTATTTATCACTTATCGAAAAAGTAAAGAAAGAAAAAGAATTCAAAATACAGATTCCCATAAAGGAACAGCCTATTCTTGAACAGTATCTCCTACAAATACATCATGAATTAACAGAGGATAAACTAGGGTCGATTCATGCATCCCTACTGATCACCCATCAAATCCTACTACACCTTTCTAGAATGAAGCTAAAAAACAAGGATGAGCTCATTCATGCAAAAACATCTCCACATGATTGGATGAATTACATTCTTGCTTACATTGAAAAAAACCTGGAACAAAACCTTTCTTTACCTGCTTTAGCTAAAGAAGCACTTGTAAGTCCCGCTCATTTTAGTCGAATTTTCAAGCAAATTACTGGAATGGGTCCAATCGCATATATCAATAAAAAAAGAATTTTAAAATCAAAGGAATTACTTCTGCAATCCTCTCTTACTATTACGGTAATAGCAGAAATGATGGGCTATGATAGCACGCCCCATTTTTACCGAACCTTTAAAAAGTATGTAGGAATGACCCCTGCACAGTTTCGAAAAAAAGAGAGAAATGCATGAAGCACACGCATTTCCCTATCAAAAAGTTTATGATGTTTTCTTAAAATAAGTCGCTAGGACGTAAAATACAATACTTATCCCTATTAACCAATAAACAGGTATTTGTACTGACATCCCAAAGTCAGGCATGATGATGAACATAGTTAAAAACAAGCCAAATGGTAAGGCTCCAAAGCAAAAACCGAACAGAACACTTTCAAGCACTTTGTTAATATCTTTAAAGCATGACCACTTTAAATAGGCGAAGATGGCATACATAGCTACAAAAACAATGATAATAGAGGTGATAGCCTCCAAGGCTAACGTACCTATGTAATAGATTTTCTCTTGATCTCCTTTACCAAAGCCAAAGTATAGAATAGAATGAACGACTCCATTTAAGAAGGTAGTCACAGCGAGAAAATAAAATATAGCCATGAGACCCACCTTTACTCTTTTAGGTGTGATCATTTTTGGTAATTCCCCAATAATTTCGTTGGCATATTGCCTCGGATCATCACCGAAGACTTCCTTTGCACTCTTCCCTTCTCCCTGTGCGTCTAGAAGATGATCTAGCAGTTCCATTAAAATCTCTTCCGATTCTTGTTCTGATTTATTAAAGAACAGGCGAACATACAATAGCATTTCTTCATACACTTTTTTATTTTCTTCATTTAATAATTTTCTTTTTTGATTATTTTGCTCAATTAATACGGACGCATCCATATTTTCACTCCTCACCTTTTAATAATTGATCAACAGGGGTTTTAAGGCCGTTCCATTGGGTTTTAAATTCTGTTAACGCCGTTTTTCCTTGATCCGTCAAATGGTAGTACTTTCTATTTGGGCCATGAGGGGACTTTTTCATTTTCCCTTTAATAAGCTCCTCTTTCTGTAGTCTAAGTAATATTGGATAAATAGACCCCTCACTCACATCTATCCCTTGTGATTGTAGCTTCATTGCTAGTTCATATCCATAAATAGACTCCTTTGATATTATTGCTAATATACAGCCTTCAAGGATTCCCTTCAGTAGCTGACTTCGAATCGCCAAATTCACACACCTACCTTGCATTGCAATATAGAGAAGTAAAAAGAAAAGCAATTCTTGATTGCTATCTTGTTTTACAATGTAGTAAATTTATTATATATCCTTTACCTAAAATATGCAAGAACAAATAAAAGAAATAAGACCGGTCACCTTTTACCACAAAAGTTGCAGGTGCTTTTTACTATTTTTCTTTACTTTTTTGAAAACTCTAGTTCATACCAACTTCACATTCCTGCTTTATACTAGACATTGATAGTTGGAAAGGATTGATAAAAAACAAAGGAGGAATTTTCATTGAAAAGGATGCTGCAAATAGCTGTTGTCTTAACTAGTTTATGGTTGCTTTTAGGTAGTACTTCTTTTTCGTCGATCCATGCATCTACTGAATTACATAATAAGAAGTCTGAAGCTAAATTAAATGTGATGAGCTTTAATCTAAGATATTTAAATGATTCTGATCCTTCCCCACATACATGGGAAGAAAGGCGTTCTACTGTGCGTCAAGTTATTCGCATGGAACAAGCGGATATTATCGGCACACAAGAAGCGGTCTATCAACAGGTGAAAGATTTAGCTAGTGATTTGCCAAATTATGCATGGATTGGTCAAGGCCGTGAGGGTGGCAGTAAAGGGGAATTTATGTCCATATTTTATAATAAAAACCGTTTTACTCCATTAGAATACAACCATTACTGGCTATCAGATACACCAGATATAGTAGGTTCTACATCATGGGGAAATACAATCCCTAGAATGGTCACTTGGGTGAAATTCCTTGATCACCAATCGAATAAAGCATTCTATTTCATCAATACCCATTTCGATCACATGTCTGAAGAGGCAAGAGAGAATAGTGCTAGACTTATTTCAGAAAAGGTAAAGGAACTTGATTCAGATCTCCCTGTAATCTTAACTGGGGATTTTAATGCTGGACCCGAAAGTATACCTCATGACATCTTACAGCAGCAAGGCAAGTTTGTTGATACCTTTATAGCAGCAGAGAAAAGAATAAATGAAGAGCTTGGTACATTCAATGGTTATGATAACCCTTCTGGTGGAGGCGCAGATAATAGAATTGATTGGATTTTATCTAGAGGAGAAATCACAACAGAATATCATAAAATTATCAATTTTAGAAAAAATGGACAATACCCTAGCGACCATTACCCAGTATTGTCGAGGGTGACCTTTTAAGAAAGGAAAAGAGGCTGTCAGGATAGACAGTCTCTTTCATTCTTCATCGGCACTAGAACCATATAAACCTGGTACAGGGACCTCGAGGAGTCGTAAATACAAGGTTAATTGCCCTCTATGATGATACCAATGATTGAGGACAAGAGATCGGATGAAAGTATATCGCGGTCCTTTCATTAGGATCTCTCCATTTTGTTTCATCTGCCATTCTGCAAATAACTCCTCTGTTCCCCATTCAGTTAGCCAACCACTAGTTATCCGACGATTATGCTCAAATGTATCCAAAATTTCTGATACAGAAGATGCCTCAGGAAGTGGCACTGTCGGAACCTCTCTTATTAATTCACTAAAATATACTGTTAGCTCTCCAGGTAACAAGGCAATATGAAGCCCTAATTGGCCAATCGACATCGATTTTTCATGAGGTCGAAAGGTTAAACAACCCTCTGGAATACGACTTAATGCTTCTTTTGTTTTCTCTGCTTCATCCTTAAATTCTTCTAATAATAACTCTGATAGATTCATGCTATATACTCCTTTCCCATTTGCCAGAATTGTTATGTTAATCATAGCAGAATAACAAGCACGACATTACTTCTAAATTGCTCTAATTCAACCACTCTGTTTCACAGGAAAGATTCTCCTATTATATTACAATTGTCATATGGCTGTTATGCTATAGAAAAGATATGTAAATATAAATGCCCCTAAAAAAATTGTCAATACCAAATTACAAGAAAATAATGCTAGTTTATTAGAAATTATCCAATTTTGTGGAAATGAATCTCTTATTCTTAAAAGGTTTAATATAATATAACCCTCAAAAAATTAATATTGGAAGTATTATCCTCAATTATTACAAAAAACACATGCTATGATGATAGAGAAATAAATAACAGAAGGAGTGTTTTTTTCATGTTAAAGAAAGTTGGAATTGGAATAGCATTAGCTGGTACAGTGCTATTTGGTAGTGCATTCTCACAACAAGACGTAGAAGCAGAGCAACAAGCCCATATTCAAAGTAAAATTAACTATAATATAGATTGGACAAAAATTCAGAATGGAGATATTCAAAGTTTAATAGACAAGCTTTGCAACAACCTCTCTAACGGTGAAGAGCAGTCCAATAAACAAGAGCAAGAAGATAAGGCAAAAGAACAAGAGCAACAAACAGAACAAAATACTGAGCAAGAAAAGCAACAACCAGTTGCTAAAGAAGAACCAAAGAATGAGCAAAAAGAAGAGCCAAAAGAAGAACCAGCAACTGAACAAAAAGCACCTGAACAAACAAATAATAATACAGAGCAAGCTAAAGAACCATCTAATACTCAGGAACAAAATGATACAGAACAGCTTAGTCAATTTGAACAACAAGTGGTAGCATTGACAAACGAAGAACGTCAAAAGCAAGGTTTATCTGCTCTAGAAATTGATACAGAACTAAGTAAAGTCGCTCGTGAAAAATCTAATGATATGGCAACAAACGGCTATTTCAGCCACAACAGTCCAACATATGGTTCTCCATTCGATATGATGAAACAATTCGGTATTAGCTATAAAACAGCTGGAGAAAATATTGCCAAAGGACAGCAAACACCAGAAGAGGTAGTGAATGCTTGGATGAACAGTGAAGGACACCGAGCAAACATTTTAAATCCTGACTTCACTCATATTGGTGTTGGCTATGTAGAACAAGGAAATGTTTGGACACAACAATTTATTGGTAAATAAGTAAAAGGAAGATCATAGGTGCCAATGCCTATGATCTTTTTTTATACGTTAGAAAAAGGATAAAATTTCTACACAGGAGAAGTTCCGATGTAGCTGGAATTTCAAGGTACCGAGTCTAAGGAAAACTAGACATTCGCCAAAGAATGAGCGAATGCGAGTTTTCCTAATGCCTCCCCTTACATATTTGTATGTTTATTTATTGCATGAAGCGGAAAAGTATAATATAGAACAAATTTTAAATGGAGGTTTTAGGATGAGTCACCAACAATACCAAGAACTACTTGAAACATTGCACGAATGTATGACAGCATGTAATCACTGCTTTGATGCTTGTTTGCAGGAAGAGGATGTAAAAATGATGAGCGAATGTATTCGATTAGATCGAGAATGTGCAGAAATATGTAGTTATTTAGAGTCAGCTATTTCACGAAATTCACCTTTTATTTCCGAGTTAGCTTCGGTTTGTGCCACAATATGTGCAACATGTGGAGATGAATGTCAAAAGCATCAGCATGAGCATTGTCAAAAATGTGCAGAAGCATGTTTTCGTTGTGCAAAAGCATGTCAAGAGATTGCATTTTAATTCGTTTGAAGGGGAGAGGATATAAATGCCTTGGGATACACAGGATTATCCAAGCTCATTGAAAAACTTAGATACAGCTGTAAAGAAAAAAGCAATTGATATCGCAAATTCCATGATAGACGAGGGTTATGATGAAGGACAAGCCATTCCAATAGCAACAGAGCAGGCCAAAAAATGGTACGATAATGCTTCAGAGCATGAACGAAATCAGGTTATGCAGATGAGTGACGAGGATCTACGAAAAAGAGATGAAAATTCGCAAGATAGTCGTCCGGAGCTCTTAGAAAAAGGAGAACATGTCATTCCACATGAGAATGGCTGGGCAGTTAAAACGCAAGATGCGAAGCAGGTTTCTAATGTATACCACAAGAAGAACGAAGCAGTAAAACGGGCACAGGAGATTGCAGAAAATAAGCAAACAACGGTTATTATCCATAAAAAAGACGGATCAATTCAAGAAAGAATAAACAAATCCTAGCTTTACTTCCATCAAAGGGACAGTGTTTGTTAGCGAAACTTATCAAGATGCTTAGTGTCCGTTTCAAGATTTCAACGAATAATTAAGGATGAACACTGTGATTGAATAGCTGGTGAACCATTCAGTTCATCAGCTTCTTTATTATTCACAATATTGTCATTGGTGAATGGTCAGATTCTCGATTAGAATGATAGTAATGATTACTATTTAGAATTGAGGACATGATAAATGGATAATAAAAGTAAACAAAAGTCATCCGCCAACATTTACCAAATCGTTTGGCGTTGGCACTTTTACGCAGGAATTATTTTTGCACCATTTCTTCTTATACTTGCGATTACAGGAGCGATTTATTTATTTAAACCCCAAATAGAAGGCGTACTCTATGAAGATTATTACAATGTGATCGAACAAGGAGAAAAACTTGCGCCATCAGAACATATAGAATCAGTATTGGATCAATTTCCTGAGGCACAAATCACCAGTTATCGACCAGGTGAAGAGCGTACACGTTCTGCTGAAGTCAAGATCAGTCTGAACGGGGAATCGTATACTATTTTTGTGAATCCCTATACTGCAGACATCATTGGAAAGTTAAATGTAAAGGACCGTTTCATAGATAGAGTAGAAGAATTCCATGGTGAATTAATGATTGGTACCGTCGGTGATCGGATTGTAGAATTGGCTGCTTGCTGGACCTTGCTATTAGTTATCACTGGATTGTATATCTGGTTCCCAAAAACAAAAAAGTCCCCTTTTGGTGTGATTTTTCCTAGATTTAAAAAAAATAAACGAATTCTCTTTAGGGATCTCCATGCAGTCTCAGGGGCTTGGTTGTCATTAGCCATTATTTTTCTTGTCATCACTGGTTTATTATGGTCTGGTTTCTGGGGTACAAAGGTTCAAAATCTTACGACAAATGCTGGTATTGGCTATCCACCATCCATTTGGGTAGGAAGTGCTCCAGAATCAACTATTCAAACAAAAGATATTGCAGATGTCCCATGGTCTGCCCAAACAATGCCCGTTCCTTCTTCCGATCAATATGGAGGGTTTGTCCCGATAAGTATTGATGATGTTGTACGTATTACTAATGATGAAAATATATATCCAACCTATGAGGTTATCTATCCTAGCAGTCCCGAAGGTGTCTTTACGATCTCTGTATTTCCTCCAAAGGCAAAGGATGAAGCAACCCTTCACATTGATCAGTATACTGGTGCCATCCTAGCTGATTATCGCTATGAGAACTACAAGCCATTAGGTAAATTAATGGCTTGGGGTATTACGGTTCATAAAGGACTGGAATATGGTGTAATGAATCAGATTATTGGCCTAATTGTTTGTATGGGGATCGTCCTTCTAGTCATTAGTGGCCTTATTATGTGGTGGAAAAGAAAACCGAACAATAGGCTTGGAGCACCAACTGGACCAAGTATCATTACAAAAAAAAGAGTGACCATCCTACTTCTTCTGTTTAGTTTTGTTTTTCCCTTAGTAGGTCTTTCAGTCATTTTTGTTTTTGTACTAGATTGGCTGATTCTAAGAAGAATACCAAGACTAAAACAATTCTTTTATTAAGGCTGGTGTAAAAATGAAAAAGTATGCTATTTTATGTTGCTGTATACTCTTAGCAGCATGCTCTGCTAACCTTGTAAAAGAAGGTTCTGCAGAGCTTTATCATACCGAATATCCGCTCGAGTTGGAACTAGATTTACCAACAAAGATAGAACCTAAGCAAGTTTTTTCTGTTCGTGTTTTATTAACAAGAAATGAAGTGCCAATTAATGAGTTAGAAGGGGTCCAACTTAAGGTTTGGAAGAATGAACAACCAAATCGAATACTTGAGTCCAACCTAGCCTATGAAAAAGAAGGTTGGTATCAAACCGATCTGACGCTAACCGAAGATGGAATTTACTTCTTACAAGTTCTAGCGAGCACTGATCAGTCTTCTATTTTACCAACCAAACGCTTTATTGTTGGTGAATTATCGGATGAGGAATTAAATCAACTCAAACAATTAGAGGAAAAGCCAGATCTAGAATCACATCACGAGCATCATTAGGCTATTCCTATAAAAACATCGTGCAAAAATAAAGCACAAAACCATAACCTGGCTTTGTGCTTTTACTGTAATTTTTATTTAATTTCTATTTTCATTCTGTTCCTCGTAGGCCGCAGATTCTACTTGTGGAGGTGCTGGCTTACTTGGATCTGGGCTATTATGAATATACGCTGGTGCTTGGGATAACTGAGGGACTTGTCCCATTGCTTTAGGATCGGATACATATTCAAAATTACCTTGTTTATCCATTGTCTCACCACTTGCCCATCTCCCCTGTGCACTTTCCTCTCCATTCGAGAAATTCATAAACGAATAAGACACTTCTTGCTTTTCTAAATTTTGTGGAAATGTACTTGGAACAATCGCTTTCTGATTCTGCTCCAACTCTTCAATTGCTGCCATCCATTGATTCTGGTGCATGGTATCTCTTGCAATTAAGAAAGATAACATATCCCGAACGCCTGGATCAGTAGTGGATTCATAAAGTCTTACAACTTGAAGACGTCCTTGAGATTCGGCATTTAAATTCGCTCTAAAATCAGCCAATAAATTCCCACTGGCAATCGTATACCTAGAGTTCCACGGGTAGCCTGTACTGTCAGTTGGAGTAGCACCTAGACCTGAAACAATCACATGTTGCGGATTCATTCCGCCAAGAACTGCCTCCACAGCAGGGTTTTTTGCTGCCTCTTCTTGATCCCTAGCTGGAGCTCCATCTAATAATTGAGCTATCATCGTAGAAATCATTTCAACATGGGCAATTTCTTCTGTTCCAATATCCAATATCATATCCTTATATTTTTGCTCTGCCCGACAGTTCCATCCTTGGAATAAATACTGCATCATTACCGTTATCTCACCAAATTGTCCACCTAGAATTTCCTGAAGCTTTTTAGCGTAAACGGGGTCTGGTTTGCTTGGTTTGGCATTATACTGAAGCTCTTTCACATGAAAAAACATGAACTGATTCCTCCATTTTCAGATAAATAGATACATATTCCATTACGTATTTGACGACAAAGATAGTTTCCCATTCGACCATCATTTTATGTAAAATTCTTTAAATCTTTATCATTTAATAGTCCTTAACAACACAAAAAAAGAATAGACATTAACATAGAATACGTTAATATCTACTCTTCCTCTTAATAATGTTGGTTTTTCGCTCTATTTTGTAAAGGCATCTAATAATATCACTTCTCCTGACTCCGCATCCACACAATAATGGCAGTCAAGCTTACCACAAAGTACATATTTCTGTTTAGCATAATCATATACATAGTATGGCTTTATGAGAAGATGTTGCTCTAGATTCTCAAATGCCTCTTCTTTTCCTACCATTACTTTATCCTCTGATTCAAAATTCTGAAACATTTCTAGAAAGGAACTTGTATCGATATAATTAAGCACCTCAAAGGTTTTCGGATCAAGCATCACTACAAGCTTTTCATTAAAGATTAGTTTGTTTTGCTCATTTAACTTTAACACGGCATGAACCATTTCCATATCTCGATATAGATGGTCTAGCACCCATTTTCCAGAATCATTTGGATATACCTTACGCATAAAGTTTTTTACGGTTTCAAAGCACTTCTCCTGCTCCTCTTTCGTTATAGAGAGCATATCAGGACTTGGTTCATTAGCATAAGCTGTATCTGCAGAAATTTCCCTATTCACATCAATCTTTTTTCGTACTATATCGTTGTCAAGTCCACTCTTCCATGTTAATAAATGCTTTATTTTTGTACGCAACGCTTCCGGAATACCGATATCGAAATTTAAGGTTTGTTGTTCCTTATTTGTTACGAAAACCTCTTCCATCGCATAGGCTTGTTTCCATTTTTCTTCTTCCATTACTGGGAATTTAATGATATCAATCTGCTTATAGGCAAGCTCTATTACCGATTCCTGTGTTAACGTAAATGATTCTACTTCGACTAAATGCTCAGAAGGAAATTCCCCATGAACGGCAAAAAGAAGCAGCCTGCCCTCCTGATCTAGTTTTACCTCAATTTGTCCTGATGGGGAAATAGCTATTCCATCTATGCTTGAAACAAATAACCAGCGATTTGCTTCTTCTTTTGCTAAATGAAATAAATTCGATGAGATATTCGTCTCTTGTTCTATCCATTCCACAATCGCATTCGTATCTGGTGCTTCAACGCGGAGATCGGTAAATGTTTTTTCTCCAACAAAAATAATACTTTGTATTTGCTTAGAGTGTAGATCGATTTCTACAACGGCTGTTCCTTCTGGGTTAAGATCTTCATCCTCGTAATCGGGCTTATGCAACGGAAACCATTCCATACACAATGTATAAACCGTCTCTTGGTAAGTATTTACTTTACGCTGAATACTAGAAGTTTTTAAAAAATAGGAATCTAGCTTTAGTTTCTCTTTTGTCCAATCGACTAAATCTTGTAATCTTTTATCCATGTATACTTCACTCCCGCTGTCTCTTCCTTATTTAAAATCTTGTAGATAGCTTGCAACATTTTCAGGGATAGAAAAACTTAGCTTGTTATCCTTCATCACTAGATCTACAAATGGAACATTTTCATAGGTAATAATCTTCGCTACCTCTTGAAGTCGTTTTTCCTCATTCGTTGACTCACCTAATCGGATCGTTTGTTGTTTGTTCATTAAAAAGGTACTCCCTGCTATAGCCTCTGAAGGGACCTGTGCTAACTCCCACTTATCTAGCTTCAAAGAGGATACAAAATCAGCTATTTTCTGATTGTCTGCAATAGTTGTCTGTAATTCTCCGTTTGTGGACGATAGCACCTCTATTTGTTGTGCTTGATCGAAGCTACTACCCAAATTAGTATCATTTTTATCACTACAACCAATTAAAAAAGCGGTGATTGTCGATATGCATAGTACAGGAAATAAGAATTTCTTCATATTAACCTCCAGCGTAATCTTTAAAGCCGAGAAAAAATAAATTCTCGGCATCTTTAGTTTTCAATATATTGGCTAATCACGTCTTTTAGCCTTTTTGCTACATATAGAGTTCCTTGCTCCATCTCAGATTCTAATATGGTGATTCGTACATTATGCTCATCCATATCTAATGCTTCTGCAAACAAGCTGCGGAGCCCTTTTGCCTTTCGATCCACCTGCAATACGATTTCAATTCGATCCTCTTGTAGAAGGAATACTGCTTCTAATTCATCTAAGTCTGCTTTAAATTCCTTTAATGGGCGAAATTCAAACTCCTGAATATATCCATGATGATCAGAATATTCCATATCAACTTTCTTCAGCTCAAACGCTAACTCATTGGTTAAAGCTTGAAGACACGTATCCATCCATTTATGTGGAGCTACTTGTAAATAATCCCGATCATTTGGATCAATGGCTTGTGGAATATCTAGCCCTGTTTGTATCCATGCTCTCGTACGGTTAATAGTCGGAGGCGTATGAATCGGTAAAGGAAATTCGAAATCAATGACCTTTGTTTCCCCTACTCCGATAAGAAAGGACTCATTGAGTGCGAAGCGGTGGAGTACAATATTTTCGTAATGTTTACGATCGTTTCTTTCTCGTAAGGCCTCTGTCATAACGAAAAGGTTAATTTTGTCAACCTTTTGCTCTATTCTTCCACCTTTAATTACTACCTTTCCTTGCAGTATATCTCCAGGTCTTAGTCTTTCGTTTGTTAATTGCGTGTCAACCTCCGCACTACCAATTCCTGCACTCGCAAGTAACTTTTTATACATGTACACTCTCCTCATTCTATCTCAAGGATTTTATTGTTTATTCTAAAAGGACAAATGCCCTTTATTAAAATACGTTAAAAATTACCCATTAGTTTCATAAATCAAAGGAAAAATTACTTCTTCATATTCCGTTGTCACAAAATGTTAAATATTTTACGGGAAATACGGATAGATCTATGCTTATAGAGGTTTTGTCTGCAGCTTATTATTCATGCATCTGGGGCGTATTAGGAAGAGATCAGGATGATTAAGCGATGTCCTTTTTAAAAGTATAAAAAGAGGGAACGTATCCCCTCTTTCTCAACATATCTTACCATATTCACTTCAGATTATTTTTAGAACAAATTTTTTTGAGCGTTATAATTCTTCTCCATTTGTTTCAATGACGTTTTGATACCAGAAGAAAGATTTTTTCCTCTTTCTATCTAATGTTCCACTTCCATCATCATGCTTATCGACATAGATGAAGCCATATCTTTTTGCATATTCACCTGAAGATGCACTTACTAAGTCAATACATCCCCAAGCAGTATAACCCATTAATTCCACACCATCATCTATGGCTTCCCTCATTGCTCTAATGTGTTCTCTTAAGTAGTCAATACGATAATCATCACGAACACTACCATCTTCTTCTACTTTATCATATGCACCTAACCCATTTTCTACGACAAATAGTGGTACCTGATAGCGGTCATATAATTCATTTAAAGAAATGCGAAGTCCTATTGGATCTATTTCCCAACCCCAATCACTTGCCTCTAGAAATGGATTTTTTATTCCACCCACTAGATTTCCGTGACCAACTTCTTCCGGGGACTTCTTCTTCTTTTCGGTGCGAGACATGTAGTAACTAAATGAAATGAAATCCACTGTTCCTTCTTTGATTAGTTCCAGGTCTCCATCTTCCATAGCAATGTCAATATCATTTTCTCTAAAGTAACGATTGATAAAGCTAGGATATTCGCCACGAACTTGAACATCTCCACAAAAATTGTTAAAAATACGAGATTCTTGCTGTGCATACATAACATTTTCGGGGTTACTATCATAAGCATAAACTGGAGCGTAGATAAGCATGCAGCCAATTTGTGATTCTGGAATGATCTCATGTCCTAATTTTACTGCTATCGCACTTGCAACAAATTGATGGTGAAGACCTTGGAAACTTTCTTGAAGACGGGTCTCCTCACTTGTTGGTGAAAAGCCAAGACCGAAAAGTGGCATATGAGTGGCACCATTAATTTCATTAAATGTTAACCAATATTTCACTTTATTTTTATAGCGATTGAAAATAACCTTTACATAACGTTCAAAAAATTCGACTAGCTTTCGATTTTTCCATCCACCATATTCTTTGATTAGATGCAACGGCGTTTCATAGTGTGCAATAGTGACTAATGGCTCAATACCGTGTTTATGAAGTTCATCAAATACACGATCATAGAAAGCCAAGCCCTCTTCATTTGGTTCTAGCTCGTCCCCATTAGGGAAGATACGACTCCACGCTATACTCAAACGAAAAACCTTAAAGCCCATTTCTGCAAACAACGCGATATCTTCCTTATATCGGTGATAAAAATCGATCGCTTCGTGGTTGGGATAAGAATATTTAGTTGTATCCATCTCAAAATCAAATCCAGCTTGGGATAAAAGCTTCAACCTCGCCTTTCCACCAGGTAATACGTCTGCAAGGTTAAGACCTTTTCCACCTTCCTTGTAAGCACCTTCTAATTGGTTCGCAGCAGTTGCTCCTCCCCATAAAAATCCTTCAGGAAACGATAAGTTACTTTTTGCCATTAGCTTGTCCCTCCTATGTCTTTATCACAGCTTTAGCCGTCCGTAAGACCCTCACTCTAAGATTTGATAAGATTAAAGAATGTTTTTTCAGGGTAACTAACGTGACGCTACGCTATCCATCGAGGATAGAAATTCCCCTGATGAAAATCTCACTTTACTAGTGATTATATAGTTTATGTTAATTAGGGTAAACAACACTTGGTGCTTTCGTTTCAATTCACACATTTTGTGATTTGTTTCATAGTTGTTACGTTATGTAACATTAACTAAATTATGCTATGATATTAGAAAATGTTGAACTAGGTGGGAGAATTGAAAATGTTTACTCATGAAATGATTGCTTCCTTTAATGAATTAGAGACAGCTTTATACAATTACATCTCGCAAAATAGTGAGAAAGTGGCTTATATGCGAATAAGAGAGCTTGCTAATGAAACACATGTCTCGACTGCTACCATTTTAAGATTTTGTAGAAAGGTACACTGTAACGGTTTTTCTGAATTTAAAATAAAGTTAAAAATGAGTTTAGAGGAGAAGAAAAAAACGGTCATTAAAAGTCCTCATCATTCAATTACAGAATTCTTTGAAAGAACATTAAGTGGGGATCTAGAAGCATATATGGATAATGCTGCAAAAACGATTTCTACAGCGGGAAGTGTTATTTTTATAGGATTAGGGAGCTCAGGTATATTAGCAGAGTATGGGGCTAGATATTTTTCGAGCCTTGGGAAATTCTCCCTTTATATTAAAGATCCACACTTTCCTATCCATACGAAATTTCGAGATAATAGTGTCACGATTGTTTTATCTGTGTCTGGCGAAAATCCGTTCACCGTGACTCAGGTCAATCAATTAAAACAGGAGGGTAGTAAAATCATAAGTATTACGAACAATAAACTTTCTACCATCGCCAAGATATCAGATATTAATTTATCTTACTATGTAACAGAGGAATGGTTTCAAGATGCCAATATTACGACACAAGTTCCGGTTGTTTATATATTAGAGTCATTAGCTAGAAAGATTTCAGCTTATTTTGATAAAACAAGATAAGCGGTATTATCCTCCATTCCCTTAAATAATTATTTGACAACAATATTCCCTAAATGGTATATTCCTAATAAGGAATAAATAGTTGGCTAAAGGTGGTATCTGTATAAAAAATGAAATCAGCTTTAGGCAGAACTAATTAAATAATTATTGGAGGAATTCTTATGTCAAATCAAATCAGCTTCACCTATACCTTTCATGCCCCACGTGAACTTGTGTTTAAGGCATTCACTGAAGCAGATCACTTAAAGAACTGGTGGGGACCAAAAGGGTGGAAGTTTGAAGTGCTTCAATCAGATTTCCGTCCGGGTGGTGTCTTTCTTTACAGCCAAAAACCTGACGACGGGGACGCAATGTGGGTTAAATTTGTATACAGTGAGATTGTTACACCAGAAAAAATCGTTTACTCTAGCTTCTTTTCCGATAGGGAAGGTAACACTATCCGTGCACCCTTTAACGAAAATTGGCCACTAGAAACCCTAACTAGCATGTCGTTCATGGAATATGGAGGAAAAACAACCGTTACAGTGACTTTGGCGCCTGTATCCGCAGCTGAGGATGAGATCAACACCTTTATCGAATCAAAAGAAATGACTCAGGAAGGATTTATCGGAACCTTTAAGCAATTAGAAGATTATTTATTGAACACATCAAAATAATGAAGCGAAATTGTATGAATTAAAAGGTAAGGAGTCTCCTATCATAAAGAAGTCTCCTTACCCTTTATTTCTACAAACATTATTCTTCTACTTCGCTAAACTCCGGTTTACGTTCGTTCGTAACGGCTAAACCTTCTTTTATTTTTGACTCACTGTTCGATGAGATATTATCTAGCATTCCTTTTAGATCTACACCTGATACATCCTTTAACGTTTCAGGTAGCTGGCTCATTAGCTTTGTCACATAATTACTCATTCTTGCAGCACCATCACCTTCACCATTCCCATTATCGATGACTGTTACCTTATCAATAGAACGAACTGGTTCAGCAACCTTTGCAGCAAAATCTGGAAGCATATCAATGATCATCTCTAAAATAGCCGCTTCCCCGTATTTCTCCATTGCTTCTGCTAGCTTTTCTTTTGCCTCGGCTTCAGCTAGACCTTTTTGGCGAATTGCATCTGCTTCCGCTTCCCCATCAAGGCGAATTTGTGCAGCCTCTGCTTCGGCTTGCTTGACACGTGTGACTTTATCCGCTTCTGCTTTTTGCTCAGCAGCATAGCGTTCTGCCTCTGCCTTTTTCGAAATTTCTGCCTCGTATTGACGCTGCTTTCGTAATACTTCCTTTTCATCAATCTCAATTTGTTTATTTTTCTCTACTAACTGTATTTGCATTTCTTCTTCCTTGACACCTTGTTCCGCTTTAGCAGAATGTAGCTTATATGCCATGTCTGCTTCTGCTTTTGCCGTATCCTGTTCACGCTTATATTGGGCTACCTTTAATTCTTTTTCTTTCTCGGATTCTGCAATCTGGGTTTCACTTAATAATTCGGCACGTTTTCCCTCTTGCTCTGCTTGCGCCTTTTGAATTCTTGCATCTCGCATAGCATTGGCTTCTGCAATTTGAGCATCTCGTTTTACTTCAGCAATTCTTGGCTTTCCTAAAGCTTCTAAATAACCGTTCTCATCCTGAACATCTTTGATGGTAAAGGAAACAATTTGTAATCCCATTTTCTTCAGATCAACAGCTGCTTGAGTTTGTACCTCTTGTGCAAAACGCTCACGATTTTTATAAATCTCTTCCACTGTCATCGTCCCTAAAATAGCACGTAAATGCCCTTCTAACACTTCTTGTGCTTCCTTGCGAAGCTCAGAGTCATCTTTTCCTAGAAATTGCTCACCGGCAGTTGCAATACCCTCTGTCGTGCTTTGTACTTTAATAATAGCTGTTCCATCTGCCATAACAGGCACACCATTTTCTGTATAGACATTTGGTGTGGAAATGTCCAGGCTATGGGAGCGAAGGCTAATATTCTCTGCTCGTTGGAAGACAGGAAGTATGAAGGCACCACCGCCACGAACAATCTTAATACCACCTCCATCTTCTGTTTTATGTACATTCTTACTCCCTAAAAAACTACCTGTCACTATCATTGCATCATCAGCGCCAACCGTTTTGTACCGTACGGCGAACAAGATGGCGAAGGCAACAATAACTGCAACCACTACACCAATAACTACTAAAAAATCCATTCCATTTCCTCCTTTTTAAAATTCGTTAAATTCCGAAACATAAAGAATCTGTTCTTTTATTTCTACCACTAGTACCTTCTTACCTTGTTTAATCTCTTCTTTATCAAAACTTGCGGCTATTTCATTCCAACTCCCGCTAGGTGATTGGATCAACACCTCACCCATACCTGTAGCAGGAATGGTAGTGATCACTTCTCCTACTTTCCCTTTAAGGTCATGAACAGAAATCGATGTAGAGGATTCTGCATTTGACATGGGAATGACTAAAAAATAATAGATGAGGAGATAGGCACCTAAACCTATTAGAAGACTAATGAGAAGAACATATATCTCAGATAATTCGGAATACTTTGACCACAGTACTCCAGATCCAGCAACCACAGCCAATGTTCCAAAAACGAGTAATGGATTAAATAAATCTCCAATGCTATCAAACAAACTATCTAATATTCCATCAAAAATATTACCGAGAAATAAAGAAATAAGAGCAATACCTAAACTACCCCACAACAGCCACCAATAGATATCTACTGCCTCAATGAGAATACACCTCCTTCACTCTTATATACGAATCAAAAGGAAAAAGGTTTCCATTTTTTCAGGATTCGCACTGCTTCCTTTGATTTCTTCAAATTGTTACCACACCTTACCATTTTAATGGAAAATTCTGAAGTATTCCACCCTTAAAAAGAAATTTGATCTATATAACTTTCAAGAGAGAAAAAGGATTTTTCTAAAGTCGAAACGAAAGTTATAAGGAGAAAATTGAAAAGGATGTGTCCACATGTTTTATCGAAGGAAATTTTACATTGTTAAAAATGAATTTATTGATATTTTTAATAAGCATTTTTTAGAAACAAATTTGCCTAATCAACTGAAATATGGTGCAAGATTAGTTGGTAGATGGATGATCCCTCATTCAGATACTACTACAGAGATTTTTGCTATTTGGGAGTATGATAGCTATGAAAGCTATCAAGAAATTGAAAAGAATGTGAGGAGTGATTCTAAGCATCTTCTTCGGATCAAGGAATGGTATACGAAGCACGGAGGGAGGGAATATGTATTTAAGACCTTTTTTCTAGAGGTACGAAATGAAGAAATTCACTCAACAATACCTTATGAATAGATTTCTTTAAATAATTAAGGGTATACAAATAGAGAATACTTTGAGTTAAAGGAGCACTCGCTTTATGATAAAATTCAAAAATGTTAGCAAAACCTATGCAGATGGCACGAATGCTGTCGATACCCTAAATTTCACAATCAATAAAGGAGAATTTTTCGTATTAATCGGACCAAGTGGCTGTGGTAAAACGACAACACTTAAATTAATTAATCGTTTAATTCGACTAACAGAGGGTACTATTTTTATTGATGAAAAAAGAATTAGCGATTATGATATCCATCAGCTAAGATGGAATATAGGATATGTTTTACAACAAATCGCTCTATTCCCACACATGTCCATCGAAGAAAATATTGCTATTGTACCAGAAATGAGAATGTGGGACGAGTCGAAGATTAAGAATCGGGTCACAGAGTTACTAGAAATGGTTGGTTTAGACCCAGATACATATCGCCACCGTAAACCAAACGAACTGTCAGGTGGAGAACAACAACGGGTAGGTGTAGTGCGTGCTTTGGCAGCAGATCCTGCCATTATATTAATGGATGAACCTTTTAGCGCCTTAGATCCAATAAGTCGAGAAAAATTACAGGATGATATGATCTCTTTACAAAAACGCATAAATAAAACGATTGTATTTGTTACACATGATATGAAGGAAGCTATTAAGCTTGCTGATCGGATCTGTTTAATGGATCAAGGGAAAATCGTACAACTCGGTACACCGAGAGATATAGTACAAAACCCTTGCAATGATTTCGTACAAGACTTTATTGGAGCTTCCCAAACGGCAGAAGCAGCTTTTTCCTTAGAAAAAAGTCTATTACCAGTGAATGAGAATCAACCAGTGCCAGAAGACACCATCCATTTAGAGGCAACATTAGCGGAGGTTATCGAGAAATTAACCAAAGCCGAGGAGATTGGTGTCTACCGTGAGAATCAATTTATCGGTAAGGTGAATCGACAGGTTATTCTTGAGTATCTCTCTACATCTTCTAAAAAAGGTGGGGAGCAACATGTCTAATATATTAGATGTCTTTCAATCACGAAGATCAGAGCTTTTCCAGGCATTTTTTGAACATATTCAGATCTCTTTTATCGCTCTATTATTTGCTGTTCTTATTTCGATTCCACTTGGAATTTATTTATCCAAAAAAGCAAAAATTGCTGAAGGGATTATTGGAATAGCAGCAGTCCTACAAACAATCCCTTCCTTAGCTTTATTAGGTTTATTTATTCCATTGTTTGGAATCGGAAAGGTCCCTGCGATTATAGCACTAATTATTTATGCTCTACTTCCGATCCTTCGTAATACTTATACGGGAATTAAAGAGGTGGACCCAGCCTTAATGGAAGCGGCAACTGCCATGGGAATGAACACTAGACGTAAACTTATGAAGGTAGAGCTACCTCTAGCCATGCCGGTTATTATGGCTGGTATACGCACCGCTATGGTTCTGATTATTGGAACAGCAACACTCGCGGCATTAATCGGCGCTGGGGGATTGGGAGATATTATTTTACTAGGAATTGATCGAAACAATTCATCCTTAATTATCCTAGGAGCTATTCCAGCAGCGTTACTTGCTATTTTGTTTGACTTACTTCTACGCAAAATGGAAAAGCTTAGCTACAAACAGTCTGTAGTAACCATTGGCTTGGTAGTACTTATTTCCTTATCATTTATGCTTGTCCCTAACTTAATCAAAGGGGAAGAGGAAACACTCGTTATTGGAGGAAAGCTTGGTACAGAACCTGAAATTTTAATTAATATGTATAAAGCCCTAATCGAAGAAGATACAGAAATTAAAGTGGAACTTGAACCAGGATTAGGGAAAACCTCGTTTTTATTTAATGCATTGCGAAATAATAGTATTGACATTTATCCCGAATTTACAGGAACTGCTATATCCGAGTTCTTAAAGGAATCTACAACAAGTAATGATAGGAAAGAAGTCTATCAGCAGGCACACGATGGCTTATTAGAAAAGTTTAATCTAAAGTATTTAAAACCTATGCAATATAATAATACCTATGCTTTAGCAGTACCAGAGGTATTGGCTAATGCATATCATTTGGAAACTATTTCTGATTTAAAGACTATAAAAGGAGAGATTCATGCCGGATTTACATTAGAATTCTCTGACAGGGAAGACGGTTATTTAGGAATTCAAGAAGTCTATCAGCTAGAATTCCCTAATGTAAAGACAATGGAGCCTAAATTAAGATATTCTGCAATCGAACAGGGGGACATCAACTTAATAGATGCTTATTCAACAGATAGTGAAATACAACGTTATAACTTAAAGGTCTTAAAAGACAATAAAAACTTATTCCCTCCATATCAAGGAGCTCCTTTATTGCGAAAAGAAACCTTAGAAAAGTATCCAGAGCTGGAAGGTATATTAAATCAGCTATCTGGTAAAATCACGGATGACGAAATGCGTGACATGAACTATCAGGTCGCGGTAGAAGGAAAAAGCGCTGAAGAAGTAGCCAGAAACTATCTTGAATCAGAAGGTTTAATTGAATAGATTTATGCGTCCTCTTTTAAGGGAGGACTTTTTTTAGCTCTTTCATATTGTAAGAATTTGATAAGCGGAGCATTATTAAATAGGAAATTCCACACCGTACATGATACTTTCATCGCATACGGCGTGCCCTCTAAAGCTTAAGTGCTTCCTATTAGCCTGTTAGCATTGCTTGTGCCTATAACAGAGTTGGGAGGTTTTTTAATGTAACAGTTATCACTTATATTGACAAATCTAATGATAAAAACTTAGGCAGTTGTTGTTCATGCTTATCGAGCATTATCTGTTCAGGCTTGATGCCCTGCTCACGCAGTACTTCAATGTTCTGAATGAGGAATTCGTCACTGCCGACAACATAAAAGAGTCCATCCTCCTTGTCTGCAGCAAGATGTCTCACTGCTTCATAGTAGTCTTTACGGTTATCGACGAACTGTGATGTAAACTTCTTGTCAGGTGTGGATTTAAAAATATTAGTAAAAAGGAAATTTTTTGATGAATCGATGTTCAAGGAATGCATTTGATTGACGTTGTCACCACGTTTTAAAAAATCAAGTACAAGCGGTCTGAAGGTTGCAAGGCCGACACCTGATGACAGCATGTAAACATTTTTGTTTTCTCTTTTAAGTGGTACATTCGAGTGAGTTTTAAATATGGCAATTTTATTGCCGACCTCAAGATTTCTTAAAACTGTTTTAAACTCAGAACACTGCTCTCTGATGCGTGTTGTGATACCGATTGAACCTTCGTACGGTAAAGTGGAGATTGACATGTGGCGAATCAGGCTACGGTTTGGTTTATCTCCGGCATTAAAGCCTTCTAGTGCGAAGTGGGTGTGAGATCCTTCTTCCCATGTAAAGTTTTCCGGGCAGTCGAGCAGGTATGTTTTAACTTCTGGCGTTTCTTCAATAATCTTATTTATTTTAGTCCAGTATATTTGCATTGTATATTCTCCTTATTCCATTATATTTATCGTTACTATCTAATATACAATAATTGATAACAATTCTCAATGTGTGATTTTTTTATTTTGCTGTCATACCCTAAATAGCTTTTTTATTGTATGATTAGGTGGTTGTACATATTTTTTAAACAAAATTCATAGATATAGATTATTTAAAGAGGAGAAAAAGGTGATGGAGAATTGGATTACAGATTTCCTTGAACAATTCGGATATTTAGGCGTTTTTCTATTAATTTGTGCGGAGAATCTTTTCCCACCGATCCCTTCAGAAGTGATTTTAACATTCAGTGGATTTATGACGTCGAGTACAAGCCTTTCCGTAGCGGGGGTTATTATTTACTCCACCATAGGTTCGGTGCTTGGTGCCATCCTACTATATGGAATTGGCATGCTGTTCGGGATTGAGAGAATGGAAAGATTTATTCAAAAATATGGTTCTATTCTTCGGGTAAAGGTGACAGATATTCATCGAGCAGATCGTTGGTTCGACAAATACGGGTATTGGACCGTTCTTTTTTGTAGAATGATTCCACTTGTCCGTAGTCTTATATCTATTCCTGCGGGGATGACACGAATGAATTTTCCCTTATTTCTAATTTTCACAACGGTAGGTACGGTTATTTGGAATACCTTCTTAGTGACCCTCGGAGCTAAAGTTGGGGAATCCTGGGAGGATATCGTACATTATATGGACATCTATTCGAACATTGTTTATCTATTACTATTTATAGTTATTGTATTTTGTGTTGTTTATTTTTGGCGACGGAAAAGGAAATAACATATTAAACGGGCATGATTAAGCTACTTATTCATGCCCGTTCCTTGTAATGAATGTATAATGCTAGCCAAGTTGCTGGATGTTCGCTTCTTGTAACTGCTTCACAATAGCCATATTAATCGCATTCATAAATGCTAGTGCACTTGCCTTCATAATATCCTCATCTGCCGCTTGCACAGTGAAGAGCTCATCAGCAAATTCTACTTGTAGCTTAACCTTTCCAAGCGCTTCCTTTCCTCTCGAGATACTGGTTATTCTGTACTCATGTAAACTAATATCTAGACCGCTTATTTCCATAAGAGCAGTATATAATGCATCTACTGGACCTGTTCCACTGGATGACTGATTGAATATTTGATCACCCTTTTTCACTTTGACACTTGCCGATGGAAATTGGTTATTACTAATTACTTGCAGATCGACTAATTCATAAAAGCAATGTTGGTCTGCTAGGTTCTTGAGATGACGGGCAACAATTGTATAAAGATCATGACTATAGACCTCTTTCTTCTGATCGGCTATCTCAAGAAAATCATCAAAAATTACAGTAAATTGATCATCCGTCAATGAACCAAAGCCTATTCTTTGTAATGCACTTTTGACCGCATGTCTTCCAGACCTTGCTGTTAGGACTAATTCCATGTCGTCTAATCCGATATCCTTTGGACTAATGATTTCATAGGCGTCCCGTGATTTTAGTAAACCATCTTGGTGTATACCGGATGAATGAGCAAAGGCATTTTCACCTGTAATAGCCTTATTTGGCTGAACTTCTATTCCCATCAAATTGCTCACCAGCTTAGATGTTTTCATAATTTCCTTTGTCACGATTTTCGTCTCTGCCTTGTAAATGGAGGGCTTGGTTTTGATGGCCATAACTACCTCTTCTAAAGAAGTATTCCCTGCTCTCTCACCAATCCCGTTAATCGTACATTCCACCTTATCAGCACCATTTTTAATTGCCGCTAAGGTGTTAGCAGTTGCCATACCTAAATCATTATGACAATGGACACTCAAGATTACCTGGTCATTTAAATTTATTAATCGTTGATTAATACGATAGATTAAATGACCAAATTCCTCTGGTTCAGCAAAGCCAACCGTGTCTGGAATATTGATAATCGTTGCACCAGCCTTCACGACTGCTTCAATGGTATTCCATAAATATTCAAAATCAGAACGTGATGCATCCTCCGTTGAATATTGCACGTCTGGTAAAAGTGTTTTAGCATATTTAACTGCTTCTACACCTTTACTTAAAATTTCATCCTTTGATTTACCAAATTTCTTTTCTACATGTATATCAGAAGTACCTAACACAATATGGATAAGGGGATTTTTCGCATATTTGATACTTTCATAAACGGCATCAATATCAGATTTTACCGCTCTAGCTAATGCTGTAATCACAACATCCTCTGAGTTCCCAACTTTTGTAGCAATTTCCTTCACCGCCTGAAAATCACCTGTGGAGGATGATGGGAAACCTGCTTCGATAAAATCAACACCTAAATGCTTAAGCTGTGTTGCTACTTCAAGTTTTTCTTTCATATTCAATTTCGCGCCAGGAACCTGTTCCCCATCTCTTAACGTCGTGTCAAAAATCGATATATTTCTCACCATTTATCCACTCCTTTTTTAGTATACTGCTTTGATTATAGGTATTCGATTCTATCCATAAATATCGATAATCCTATAAAAAAACTCGGATTCGTTAGCTTTTCTATTCTAACTATAAATAAAAAAGCCCGTCTCTATATCACTATAGAGACGAGGCTTTGCTCGCGGTACCACTCTAATTGGTTAATACTGATTATTAACCCACTCTCATTCGGTGGCTATCACCACCTATCTAGATAACGGTAGACACCGACAGCCCCTACTTCATTGTTCAGGGTGTTGCTCTTGGAGGAGTTCAAAGGAGTAACTACCAGTTCACACCAGCCACTGGCTCTCTTAAAATTTACCGATCCTTTTACTATTTCCAATCTTTGCATTTTATTATAAATTATTGATAGGATATACGAATAATTGTCATTTGTCAATATGGAAAATACCCATAATTTTTATCTCCCTCTCGTTCGGAGTGAGGGCACATTACCCTTTTATCCTAGGCCACCTTGTTTTTGGGACATACTGGACCATTGCTATAAATATTTTTTGCCACTGGAATTCTGTTAAAGCACCAACCGGAAATTCCTGTTTTATCCCTAGATTCCTTTTCACATGTTTTATTTGAGGTCGTGTAAACACTACGCTTAATGCCTCATCAATGGATAGCAATGGGTGTTGCCATATAGCGTCCACAAATGCCTTAAATAATCGATAATCTTTTACCGAGAGGAGTGGGTCTTTTTTTCTCGATATATAGACCATAGCTGAGTCAACCTTTGGCGGAGGAGAGAAGTTATCCCTAGAAATACCTCTTACCAAACGCATATTAAAGTACATTCTCCAAGTAATGATATAGCGATCCTTCACCATTTTTGCTGTGAATCTTTTCGCTGCTCCTTTTTCCATTACGATTACTCCCCGTTGAAACCCGCTAAATGGGACGAGTATTTTTTTCATAATTGGTGTTGTAATCGAATAGGGGATATTGGATACTAACACAAAGGGATGTTTTGGCAAGCGAAATTTTAGTATATCCTGCTGAATAAGCTGAAGATTAGATAGCTGCTTTCCCCTCAAATGATTGACTAGTTTCGCATCATACTCCACTGCAATGACTTTACTTGCCCTTTGACTTAACATGCCAGTTAATTGACCCTTCCCCGCACCTAGCTCCAAGACATTATCCGATTTCATAATAGCTGCTTGATCAACTATGTCTTTAATTAATTTTTTATTATGCATAAAATGCTGCCCCAAATAATTGGGAGGCTCTCCACGATAGATTTTATTTTTCCGTTTTCTGTAGATTTTCTTCGTCATGATATCTCTTCCTTTCCAATAAAAAATCACAGACTACTGCCTGTGATGAAAAGTAAAAAGAAGAGATTACCCCTACAGAATTGTATGGCTAATAAAGTACTAGAAAATCATAGTATGTGTCCAGCATATTTAGATGAGATTTATACAAGTACATAGAGAAAAAGACAGGTAAATACACCTGCCTTTTCTACATACAATACATTCTATATACTGATGGAGATTGTTAAAAGGACAGACTACTCCCATTTACTCTGCATACACAAACAGAGTCCACGTTAAATATGAAATTACTGATTCATATTTGGGAAACGTAGTCTTATAAACATAGCCATCCTTTTAACAACCCTCCTTAAGTTTTTCAATATATCGTTATTATATGCTTGAATCCAGTTTATGTCAACCCTCGTTTGGATTGGATAATGTCATCAATTAACCCATATTCCTTAGCCTCTTCTGCTGACAAATAGTAATCCCGATCTGTATCAGATGCTATTTTTTCCATCGTTTGACCGGTTCGCTCCGCAATAATTTGATTAATTTTCTCCCGAAGCTTTAAAATCCTTCTTGCTGTAATATCAATTTCTGTCGCTTGCCCACGAGCCCCACCTAAGGGCTGGTGGATCATAATTTCACTGTTTGGAAGGGCTAAACGTTTACCTTTTGTTCCCGCAAGCAATAACATTGCACCAAAGGATGCTGCTAATCCGGTACAGATAGTCCGAACATCTGGTTTAATATACTGCATTGTATCAAAGATCGCAAAACCTGCCGAAACAGAACCACCAGGACAATTAATATAAAGCGAGATATCTTTATCTGGATCATCAGCAGCGAGAAATAATAGCTGTGCGACGATGCTATTTGCCATATGGTCATTAATTTCATCACTTACCATAATTATTCGGTCTTTTAAAAGTCTTGAATATATATCGTAGGAACGCTCGCCACGACTGGACTGTTCAATAACATAAGGGATCGTTGTCAAATGAATTCCTCCTTCAATCATTTAGGCGGCTCTAAGCAGCCATAGAGAGAATGTTAGTAGGAGGAGTGAAAGTGTGGTGTTTACACTTTGGTTGATTATTAGGATATAACACTGGAATTAGCTTTATAATACGAGATGGATCATCTAAATAAATGGACTGTGTAATGATAGACACCAGCTTTTTATTTGCTCTTGTGTGATCATATGATTCCAATTTATCCTGATCCATCTTTTCAAGATGCTTACGCGCACGGTAAAGCGTTGCTTTCACGCCCGTCTCAGACATATGAAAATACTCGGCTATCTCTATTAACCGATAACGAAATACATCCTTCAAGATAAAAATAAGCAGCTGTTTAGAGGTCATTTTAGATTGGAGCCTTTCCACCAGAAACTCAATCTCTTCCTTGTCTCCCTTTTCTTCTGATGCTAGATCTATTGGTATTTCCGTTAATTCGTGCTGATGTCTTCGCTTTTGATCAATCCAAACATGATAAGCAATTTTTTTCAATAAGCTAATATTCCATTGATCCTTATCATCATAGTAGGCTATCGCTTTACATATCGCCTCTTGGGCAAGTTCTTCCCCATCCCATTTATTCCGTGATAAGAAATGACAATAATGAGATAACTGGCGATAAACTTGTATGAAAGAACCCTGTACTTCTATTGTGCTAGGCCTAGCGCACATTTCACTCACTCCTTTACACTTCTCTACTAGCTAAAACGATTGTTGGAAGAAAAAAGATATGGGTAACGAAAAATTTTCTTAAAATTATTATATTCTCTAAGTGGAAAATTTTATACTGTTATGATTTACATCTTTCTTCGTGAATAGAGGCGAATGATGATTAAATTGCTTTAGGTTTTGAAAATAGAAGCCCTGGATAATAAACGGTATTTTTTTGTGAAAAATAGTCAAAAATGAGAATCCTATAAATCATGTAATAAAACTTTGTTAGTATATGCATTTGCAAACTATTTAATTTGCCGGCTCAATGAGCGTTTTATCATTATTTGAAGGGTTATTTACTAATTTAGAAACAGGGTAAAACGACATAGCAGTTGAAGGATATGGTTTCATTAATGACTTTAATACTTGAACATCGTGCTGGTCAGGTTGTAGCCATTGTTCCCTGCTTTTCTCATCTAAGATGACTGGCATTCGATCATGGATTTCCTCCATTATTTCATTTGGCTTGGTAGTAAGTATCGTGCAGGAGATAATCTCTTGATCCCCTTGCTTCCAACGATCCCATAAACCCGCGAAGGTAAACACACGCTGATTATTGACCATAATTCTATAGGGAGTCTTCCCATTGTCTTGACGTTTCCATTCATAAAAGCTATCCGCTATAATGACACAACGTCTCCTAGCTAGTAAAGGGCGAAAGGATGGCTTTTCCTCCATCGTTTCACTTCGGGCATTAATCATTTTATTACCAATCTTCGTATCCTTTGCCCATTTAGGAATGAGTCCCCACCTAAAATATCCTGCACGATAACCATCCTTTGTTCCCACCATCCCAAGTATATTTTGGGTCGGTGCCACATTATAGCTTGGATGGTAATCGTTAATGGTAATATTTAAATCACTTTCAATAACCTCTTTTGATAGATGGAGCGTAAACCTGCCACACATATGGATCTCCTCCAAACAAGGATTTTATTAGTCATTGTAACTAAAGTATTCCTTGTCTATTCATCCATTCTTATAAAATCCCTATATGTGTTAAATCTACCTGCTTTCCTCCTTCCACTTCAACTATATCGCCATCTACACTTAACCATACTGAAATAGCTGATGGATTATAGACAAACTGACTGTCGGCTGAAAATTGAAGCCTGTGAAAAGCATGGATATAATCAACAATTTGGATATTGGTGGCATACCAAATATCATCTCTATCACTGGTTAAACGGCAAAATTTTTCAATCTTATCCCAATTTTGATCAAGATCAAATTCATAACTATGTCCCCACACATAAAACATGTACAAATATTGACTCTTGTGAAGATGGATGAATTCCTCGGCAAGCTCTAATAAATTTTGATTATGGTGACAGGTGGGTTGCCATTCCATGAAATTATCTGGTATAGCAAAATTGCCGGTGCTATGAACTGTTCTTGCATATTCTATTCCCATATATGGCAGCATCTCTTTGATTTGATTGTTATAAGAGCCATTTGGATAAGACAGCCCCCTAACAGGATAACGAACAATTTGTTCTAGAGCTTTGCGATCCTTCATTACTTCTTCTATTAATTGTTCCTTTGGTGATCGAGCAATCGTTGGATGGGTTACCGTATGTGCAGAAACCTCATGTCCTTTGTATAAGTTGGCTACTTCTGCTGCTGGGATTCTATCACCTTTTCCAAGTAACCCTGAATTAATATGAAAGGATCCCTTGATACGATATTGATTAAATATTTCTACTAAACGTCTATCTGCAGCTTTCCCATCATCATAGCTCATTGTTAGAACCTTATACTTTCCATTGGGAAATGTCATGACTACTTGTGGCATCAAACACCTCTCCTTTAAAGCGTTTACATACATTTTATTATAATCGAAAGAGAAAGTTAATAGTGAATTTTAGTTATTTATGTTTGCTTTCATTAATGAACAAATCTGCTGTTCATTGGGGTTTGAAATTTGTTCTAGTTGATTAATAATTAACTTTTTTCTTTGCACTGAATGATTTTGGCTCAGTTTCGCTTTTCCTTCTATTTTGTTGATTTTAATTTTGAAACATTGAATAGCCCTGCTCATTCCTGAAATAAAATTAGAATCCAACTCATGCAAATGATAGGTACTTTTCGGATCTTCATACTTCAAAACCATCTGAT